>JAAUYB010109904.1_pt1 | contig 55811 bp, 22 predicted proteins | sample 7278071 | NCBI WGS metagenome assembly JAAUYB01 (sample SAMN14350121, study PRJNA611818) | marine sediment metagenome | isolation source: surface marine sediment (1.8m) | place: French Polynesia: Moorea | collected 2018-08
ATCAGGGTCCGGGCCAGGGCTTCTACGCGATCGAGCAATTGCTCATAGGTCCAGGTTCGATCACCCGTAGTCAGGGCCGGACTCTCAGGTCGGGTTTCGGCGTGATACGCCAGACGTTCCAAAATGGCCGGATAAGTCGGTTCCGGTAGGGGCGCCGCCGGGTCCGGCAGCAGGGCTCGGCTTTCGGTATCGATCAGAGAGTAGTCGGTAACGGGATGTTCAACCGTGTCCGCGATCTGTTCCAGCAACGTGACGTATTGGCCCAGCATGGTTTCCATGCGGACTCGGGAGAACCAGGAAGCCACGTAAAGCAGGCGCAGGGACAGGCCGTTGTGGTCCTGGTCGGCGATCAGGCTGAGCAGGCGTTCCGCAATTTTGGCGCCGCCGAACATGGGCTCCAGGTTGATACCGGGCTGTGCGGTTGCCTCGGTTTCCGGCACATTGGTCAGGTTGAAACCCACGTCGTAGATGGGATGGCGGTTCAGGCTGCGTTCCGGTTGCAGTTCTTCAACCAGGCGATCGAAGGGTACGTCCTGGTTGGCGAAGGCGTCCAGGGTAGACTCGCGGACGTCGGCAAGTAGTTCCTTGAAGGTGGGGTTTCCCGTGATGCGCGTACGGAAAGGCAGCAGGTTGATAAAGCAGCCCATCAGAGGTTCCAACTCACGACGCACGCGGCCCGCGACCGGCGTGCCGATGATCAGGTCTTCATCGCCGGTGAGGCGGTGCAGCAACAGTTTGAAGGCAGCCAGCATAACCATGAACAGGGTTGCGCCGTTTTCGCGGGCTGCTACTTCCAGGCGTGTGACCAATGCGACAGGCAGGCGCGTGCGACAGACCTCGGCCAGGTTGTCACCCACCTCGGGCGGACGGAAATCGGGTTGCAGGTTCATGACCGGAAGTGTGCCGCCCAGTTTCTCGCGCCACCAGTTAAGCTGTTCCTCGATAGAAGCGGCCAGGGTGTGGGTTTGCCACCAGGCGAAATCGCTGTATTGCAGGGTTGGTTCGGCCAGTGGAACGGGCATACCGGTAACATGGGCAGCGTAGAGTGCGGTCAGTTCTTCCACGAACAGTTTCATGGACCAGCCGTCGGTGATGATGTGATGTTGCGTGATCACCAGGACGGCGTGTGCTGCTTCCATTTGGATGAGCAGCGTGCGCATCAGCGGGCCGCGCGCCATGTCGAAGGGTCGCGTTCGTTCGTGGTCCAGCACTTCGTCAAGGGCCGCGTCGCGGTTGGGCAGGCCGGTCAGGTCGATCACTTGCAGGGCAAGCGTTTCCGAGGGAAGAAGGGTGGGTACGGGTTTACCGTCTGCCGGAGGGAAGACGGTGCGAACGACTTCATGACGACGCGCCAATTCCAATAAGGCGGCATCGAGAGCAGCCGGGGCCAGAGAACCGCGGACGTGGAGGCTCTGGGTGAGGTTGAAAGTATGGTTGGCGCCCATCAACTGGTCCAGGAACCACAAACGTTGTTGGGTGTAGGACAGGACCCCCGGCTTGCCCGGCGGTTTGGGTTCTATCCTTGAAGCGGACCCACCGTGTTTACGGTTGCGATCGATCAAAGACGCCAGCGCGGTGACCGTCGGACCGCCGAACAGTTCGCGAAGGGAAATTTCCACGCCCAGTTTTTCGCGAATACGCGTGACGACCCTGGTCGCCATCAGAGAGTGTCCGCCCAGGTCGAAGAAATTGGCTCGGCTGCTTACCCGCTCCAGGCCAAGAACCTCGGCAAAAACGGCGGCGATCATTTCCTCGGTAGGTGTTGTCGGCGGGATGAAAGCTTCTTCCTCATGGTGTAGCGTCAATTCCAATTTGCCCAGCGCCTTACGGTCTACTTTGCCGCCGGGCGTCAGCGGGAAGTCATGCAGAATAAGGAATACGGTGGGAACCATGTATTTGGGCAGGCGTGTTTCCAGGCGGGCACGGAGTTGGGCTTGTAATTCGGCGCCCATGGACGATGCGGCCGGGTCCACCGTCAGGTAGGCGACCAGTAATTTGTTACCCGTGTTGTCGGTGCGAACGCCCACGATGACATGCGTGACCGCGTCCACTTCGGCGACCGCGGCTTCGACTTCGCCCAATTCCACACGGTAGCCGCGAATCTTGACCTGGAAGTCGGCGCGGCCGAGGAATAGGATATTGCCCTCGTTGTCGTATCGTGCCAGGTCACCGGTTCGGTACAAGCGTTCGCCCGACTGTGATGCGAACGGGTTGGGAAGGTAACGCTCCGCCGTAAGACCTGGTCTTGCACCGTAACCTCTGGCCAGACCGCCTCCGGCCACGTATAGTTCTCCCGGAACGCCTTGAGGCACGGGGCGCAGAGCCGCACCCAACAAGTAGACACGTGCATGGTAGACGGGACGGCCGACGGGCGGCAGCAACGGCCAGCCGGCCGCGTCGCCGCCCAGATCGTGATAGGTGACCGCATGGGTTTCTGTAGGCCCGTAGTGGTTGTGTAGGGTCGCGTCCTCGAGGGCTTTCATTACCTGGATGATCGCCGGGGTTATACGCAACTGCTCACCGGCGGTGATGATCTGCCGCAGGCTGTTGGGGTAGATCCCTATTTCGACGGCGGTTTCGGCCAGGTTTTGTACGGCCACGAAAGGCATGAAGATACGCGAGACCTCGCGACGGTCGATGAGACGCAACATGGCTTCGGCATCCACGCGAATGTCCTCATCGATCAGGACCAGGGCGCCGCCCGCGGCCCAGGTGGTCGCCATTTCCTGGAACGACACATCAAAACTCAGGGAGGTAAATTGCAGTGTGCGCCGAGCGCCTGGCAAACAGGTGTTTTGCCAGGCAACCATGTTGGCGGCGCTCTCATGGGTCATGACCACGTTTTTGGGTTTACCGGTGGAACCGGAGGTATAAATCGCGTAGGCCGGATGTTGCGGGTCGGCATGACGAAGCGTCACGCGCATGGGTAGATCGTCCGCAAAGCTTCCGTCCGCGGCCATGACCAGGTTCGGAGCCTCGTGCTTGGGCAAGCCGGCGGCTGAGGCGGCATCACAGAGTACGGCGACCGCACCGCTGTCGGCCAGCATAAAAGCCAGGCGTTCCTTGGGCCAGGTGGGATCCAAGGGCACATAGGCGGCGCCCGCGGCCAGGACACCGGCGACGGCGGCGGGTAGGGCCTGGCAGCGTGAGATGCAGACGACGACCGTGGTTTCCGGACCCGCGCCCAGGGCGGTAAGGCGTTGAGCGATGTCCAGGGAAACGGACCACAGTTGTCGGTAGGTCCAGCTTTGATCTTCGAAAACTACAGCCGGGGCTTCCGGCTGTCTTTGCGCCATGGTTTCCACGAGGTCCTGGACAGTATTGGGGAAGGGATCGGCTTGTGGTGTCCGGTTCCAGGTTTCCAGCAGGCGTTTCATTTCGTCCCGGTCCATCAGGGACAGGTCGGAAATCGCGGTTTGGAAACGGCTCGGCAGGGTCCTGAGCAGGTTGCCCAGGTGTCGGGTAAAGCGGTGCGCGGTTTCCTCGTGGAACAGGTCTGTATTGTATTCCAACACGCCCGCCAAACCTTCGCCGGCGCGCCGGAAGGAGAAGGTCAGATCGAACCTGGCCACCATGTGGGTCGCACCAAGAGGAGACAGCGTCACGCCGGGAAGGGGCGTCGCCCCATGTTCCGGTTGGTTCTCCAGGTCCAGCATGACCTGGAAGAGAGGCGAATGGCTGGTGCTGCGTTGGGGGTGGACCGCGTCGACGATCGATTCGAAGGGAACGTCCTGATGGGCCAAGACTTCCAGGGCGTTGCGCCGGACCCTGGTCAGTAGATCGGCAAAGGTCGGCTCCCCGCTCAGGTCGCCTCTGAAAACCAGGGTGTTGACAAAGAAACCGATCAGTTGTTCGATTTCGGCCGCGCCGCGATTGGCATATGGCGCGCCCAGGGCGATATCGTCGCCCCGGCTGTAGCGCTGCAACACGATCAGCAACGCCGCTTGCAGGATCATGAACAGGGTCGCCCCTTGAGCGTTGCCCTCTTGGACCAGGCGGTTCAGGGTTTCGCCGTCAACCAGGAAGGGGATGCGGTTACCGTTAAAGGTTTGCACCGCGGGCCGGGGGTTGTCCGTGGGTAGTTCCAGCAGGTCGGGCAGGCCGGCCAGATTGTTTTGCCACCATTGGATCTGTTGCTCGATACTGTCAGCGAATGACTGCTGCCAAAGGGCATAGTCAGCATACTGGACGGGCAGCTCGGGTAAGGCGGCTTCGCTGTGCTGAATCGCTACCGCATAGAGTTGGGTGAGGTCCCGCACCAGGACATTCATAGACCAACCGTCCGAGATGATATGGTGCATATTCAGCACCAGCGCGTGATGGTCGGGTTCGGTTCGGACGAGGATCGCGCGGAAGAGGGGCCCGGTTTGCAGGTTGAAGCCGCGGTTGACCTCGGCGGCGGCAAGCGTGGCCATGTGACGCCTGGCGACGGGTTCGTCCAGATCGCCGAGATCAATGAAGATCAGGGATACGTGCGCCTCGGAGGCAATAACCTGGACAGGTTCGCCCGCGTGGTCGGCAAAGATAGTTCGCAACGGCTCGTGGCGCCTGGCCAAAGCATTCAGGGCTTGTTGCAGAGCTTGCGCATCGAACGCGCCTTCCAAGCGCATGGCCGTGGGAATATTGTAGGTAGCGCCACGGCCTTCTTCCCATTGCGAGAAGAACCACAGACGACGCTGGGCAAGTGACAGCGGAATATTATCGGTACGGGGTTGCGGTGTCAACGGCGGGCGATCCACCTGGTCGCCGGCATCGATGCGTTCGGCCAGCGCGGCCAGATTAGGAGCTTCGAAGACAGCGGGGACGGGTAGTTCGATACCGAAGTTTTCGCGAATCCGGGAGACCAACCGGGTGGCCAGCAGCGAATGGCCGCCCAGATCGAAGAAACTGCTGTTAGCGCCGATCTCGGCCCCGTCCAACAGGTCCGACCAGATTGCGGCCAGCAGTTGCTGGGTGTTGGTGCGGAGCGGCGTCAGTTCGCCCTCTTGCAGCGGCAGATCTCGCGTGATTAGATTTTGTCGATCGATCTTGCCGTTGGGAGTCAGGGGTAACGCGTCCAGGACGACGATGGCCGAGGGCACCATGTGAGCCGGCAGTTCTTTGGCCAGCCGGTCCTTCAGATCAGCGGTGTTCACCTCAGTTGCTGTGATGAATGCGGCCAACATGGCTTGTGGCCTGATGCGGACGACCACGGCGGCTTGTTGCACGCCCGCCTGAGCGGCAAGAACAGCGGCGATTTCGTCCGGTTCGATGCGGAAGCCGCGTAACTTGACCTGGTGGTCCAAGCGACCCAGAAAGTCCAGCGAGCCGTCGGCGCGGAAGCGAGCGCGGTCACCGCTGAGGTAGAGGCGCATGCCGGTTTCGCCGCTGAACGGATCGGGGCGGAAACGATCGGCCGTAAGCGCCGGCTTGTGGAGATAACCTTGGGCCAGGCCGGTGCCGCCGATGACCAGTTGGCCTGGAATACCGATAGGATTCGGCCGGCCCCGACGGTCGAGCACGTACACGCAAGTATTGGCGATGGGTGTGCCGATGCTGAGGCGCGTGTCGGTAGCGGGATTGACCGCGGCAGTGGCACAGACCGTGGTTTCAGTGGGTCCGTAGGCGTCGATAAACCGACGGTTCTTCGACCATGCATCGGCAAGTTCCGGCGGGCAGGTTTCGCCGGCGACGATCAGGGTTGTCAGGTCCGGCAGTTCCACACGGGGCATGACTGCCAGAGCGCTGGGCGGCAGGGTGATGTGAGAAATGTGGTGCTCCACCAGGAAATCGGCCAGGGGATGACCCGGCATGGTCTTATCGCGTGACGCCAGGTAGAGGGTTCCGCCGGCGCACAGGGTGGTGAAGATCTCGGACACCGAGGCGTCGAAACCGAAGGAGGCAAATTGCAAAAGACGGCTATGGGCATCGATGGCAAATACATCGATCTGGGCTTGAGCAAGATTGGCCAGGCCGGCGTGGGTGAGCACGGTGCCCTTGGGTTTTCCAGTGGAGCCGGAGGTGTAGATTACGTAGGCGGGCTGTTGGTCGTGGACGGTGGCGGCGGGCACTGCTTCGCCTCGACTGTTCAAGTCTAAAGTTTGGACCTCCGCCATGGGTTGGGAACTGAAGACGCGCCTCAGGCCCGCATCACGAACCATATAGTCTAAACGCTCTTGCGGGTATTCCGGGTCCAACGGCAGGTAGGCGCAACCCGCCCACATAATGCCCTGAATTGCCGTTATGCGCTCCGGTCCGGGTGCTGCGCAAAGACCGATCAACTCACCCTCTTGCGCGCCTTGCTGTTTCAGGTAACCGGCCAGGCTTGCGGCCTGGTCCAAAAGCTGAGTATAGGTCAGGCTTTCAGTTTCATTGCCCGCAAAGACCAGGGCGTCTCGATCGCCGTGTTGTAATCGATCCAAGACATTTGAAGGCATGGGCGCGGCCGTGGCATTCCAGGTTTCCAGGAGTTGCAGGCGTTCCTCGGTTTCCAGCAAGCTGATATCTGCCAGGGGCGCGGCAGGATCGGCTGTCAGACGTTGCAGCAGCACTTTGAAGTGGCCCGTCAGGCGGCGGGCCGTGTCGGCGTTGAAAAGATCCGTATTGTATTCCAGGTGACCGCTCAGACCCTCGGGATGCGGGGTCAGGTTCAAGGTCAGGTCGAACTTGGCCACGGTGCGGGGCACGGGCACACCTTCAAGGATCAGCCCCGGTAGTTCGGCGTGTGTCTCGGGTAGATTCTGGTGTACGAACATGACTTGGAACAGGGGCGTGTGACTGAGATCGCGCTCTGGCTGAAGAGTCTCGATAATCAGTTCCAACGGAATCTGAGCCCGGCTGAAAGCCTCGATAACGCCGGGTGTGATTCTCCGGAGCAGGGTACGGAAATCACAAGATTCGTCCCAAGTGGTGCGCAAGGCCAGGGTATTGACGAAGAAACCCATCAGGTTTTCAATCTCAGAACGGTCGCGGCCGGCCACGGGCGTGCCAACCACGACATCTTGCTGGTCGGCATACAAACCCAGCAAGACGCTGAATGCCGTGTTCAATACGGTGAAGACGGTCGCACCGGTTTCCCGGCTCAGGGTTTCCACAGCACGGGTTTGGTCGGCGTCGACGTAAACCGGGGTGATGTCGCCCGCGAAGGTTTGTACGGCGGGCCGTGGTCGATCGGCAGGCAGTTCCAATAGGCTTGGAGCGCCGGAGAGATGATCGGCCCACCAATTCATCATCTGGTCCAGGACCCGGCCCTGGAGCCAGGAACGTTGCCAGGCCGCGTAGTCGCCGTATTGAAGCGGTAGCGGCGGTAGGTCCGCGAGGTGGTCGTGTAAGGCGAGGCTTTGGTAATGGGCCGTAAGTTCAGCCACCAATACGCCCAGCGACCAACCGTCCGCGATAATGTGGTGTTGATTGAGCAGGAGCGCATGATCCGTAGGGCTCAGGCGAATCATGTTGGCTCGGAAGAGAGGGCCCTTTTCCAGATCGAAGATGCGCAATGCATCGGCGGCGGCCAGTTGTTGCAAGTCGTTTTCGCCGGCGCCGCATAGATCGATCACGGGCAGGGACTCACCTGCACCCGGGTGAATGACTTGGACGGGTTGTTCATCCGTGACGGCGAAGCTGGTGCGCAGAGCTTCATGCCTGGCGATGACGGCGGCCAGAGCTCGGCTGAGTGCGCGAACATCCAGCAAGCCCTTCAGACGCAAGGCGGTCGGCACGTTATAACTTGCGGCGGCAATCCGGTCCTTACCCGCGTTCAGGCGGTCAAGGAACCAGAGTCGTTCCTGGGCGAAGGAGAGCGGAACGGGCGCGTCGGCTTGTCTCGGTTTTAGCGGCGGCGCGGCCTTCGCCCCGGTCTCTAGAAGCGCGGCCAGTCCGGCAACGGTGGGAGCGCTCCAAAAATGCTTCAGGGGCACCTCTATGCCCAATTGCTCGCGAATGCGACTGACCGCCCGGGTGGCCAGTAGGGAGTGGCCGCCCAGGTCGAAGAAATTATCGTGGATGCCGATGTGTCGGGCGTCCAGAATCTCGCGGAAGATATCGACCAGAGTTTCTTCGGCGGCGTTTCGCGGTGCGGTGACATCATCACCGGAGCGCTCGGGTGCTGGAAGGGCGCGTAGATCCAGTTTTCCGTTGGGCGTCAGCGGGAAGGCTTCCAGAAAGACGAAAGCTGACGGCACCATGTATTCCGGTAGTTGCGCACGCAGAGCGTTGCGGAGATCTTCCTCGGGAGTTTCTGCCTCCGTGCGTAGGTAGGCAACCAGCATCTGGTCTCGCATTTGGACGTAAGCCTGCATCACATTGGGCAGGCTCTCCAGAACCGTGCGGATCTCGCCCAGTTCGATGCGGAAACCGCGTAGTTTGACTTGATGATCGATCCGACCGATGAAGTGCAGGACCGGCTTGCCCGCTTCAAAACGCCAACTAACCAGATCACCGCTTCGGTAGAGTCGTGCCCCCTTGCCGGCGAACGAGTTGGGTACGAACCTGGTTGCGGTCAATCCCGGTCGTTTCAGGTAGCCCGTCGAAAGACCGTCGCCGCCCAGATACAGCTCGCCGGGCGTTCCTTCGGTAACCGGCCGTGCATGGCGGTCCAGAACATAAACCGTGCTGTTGGCAACAGGGCCGCCGATGGGAAGATCAGCGCCGGGTTGAATAAGTCGGTACCACGTAGAAAATGTTGTGTTTTCCGTGGGGCCGTAAGCATTCAGCAGGCGCTCCGGGGCATTGCCTTGCAGCACGCGGTCAATGCTGTTGGAGTCCAGGGCTTCGCCGCCTACCAACAAGGTGCCCACGCTCATAAAGGTATCGGGGTTCTCCGCCGCATGTCGGTTGAACAGGGCCGTGGTGATAAACATGACGTCTATGTCGTGATCCGCGAGCCAAGCGCAGAAACGAGGGGTATCCAGGACCACATCCTTCGGGGCGATGACGGCCGTCCCCCCGTTCAGCAGGGGCCCCCAAATCTCCAGCGTAGCCGCGTCAAAGGCCGGCGTGGCGATATTGGCCACGCGAACTCCCGGCTCCAGGCGGACATAATCGGTTTGTCGGACCAGTCGAATGACGGCACGATGAGGGATGAGCGTTCCCTTGGGCTTGCCGGTGGAGCCGGAGGTGTACATGATGTAAGCGATATGATCCGCTGAGCTCGGTCGGCGATGTCCATCGACTCGGTTAGATGCCCTTTCTTCAATTGGGTCGACGATAACCACGCCCGGAAAGGCAACATCGGCTGCATCGGTAACCACCACGGGCATGTTGGTTTCTGCAACAATGCCACCCTGGCGCTCCGTGGGATTGTTGAGGTCCAGGGGCACGTAGGCGCCGCCCAATTGCAAGACAGCAGCCATGGCCGTGATCATGGGTAAGCCGGCCGGCATCAGCAGGCCGACCGGGGTTCCGGGACCCACGCCAAAATTCGCAAGGCGCCCTGCCAGTAGGTCTACTCTTTCGCCGAGTTGTCGATAGGTGACGCTTTCATCCCCGGTGATGATCGCCGGTGCGTCGGGGAATCGAGCAACCATTTCTTCCAATATTTCCGGAATGGACGCCTGGGAAGGGTAATCGCTGCCGGTTTGGTTCCAGGATTCCAGCACAGCCTTGCGCGTCGCCCGGTCCATCAAGTCGATCTCGGCAAACGGCAGGTTGGGTTGTGCGGTCCAGGTTTCCAGGATGTGATTGTAGTGGTTGCCCAAGGTTCGAATCGTAGAGCCGTCGAAGAGGTCGGTATTGTATTCCACCGCGCAGATCAGATCCTCGGGGCTTTCAGTGACAAACAGAGTCAGGTCATAGCGCGACGAGGTACGCGTGGCGGGCACGGGTTCGATGGTCAGATCGGTCAATCTGGCTTCGCCGGCCGGCGCGTTCTCCAGGACCAACATGACCTGGAACAGCGGACCGCGGCTCAGATCGCGATCGGGGCGCACGGCTTCTACCACCAGGTCGAAGGGCGTTTCCTGATGTGCATAAGCATCCAGGGTTGTTTTGCGAACCCGTTGCAGCAGGTCTGTAAAGCTTGGGTTGCCGGAGAGATCGTTGCGCAGCACCAGGGTGTTGACGAAGAAACCGATCAGGCGTTCCACTTCCAGATGAGTACGGTTGGCTACCCCGGTGCCGATGCAGATATCGCTCATGCCGCTCAGCTTGGACAACAATGCGACGAAGGCGGCCTGCAAGGTCATAAATCGGGTTACCCCCAGGCTTCGTTCCATGCGCAACAGTTCGGCGTTGGTGGCTGCAGGAATGGTGAAGCGGACAAGGTCACCGTTGAAGGTCTGCACGTTGGGGCGCGGTCGATCGGTGGGCAGTGTCAGCAAAGGCGGCGCATCGGCCAGTTGTTCACGCCACCAGGAAAGGCGGCGTTCGCGTTCCTCGCCGGTTAGCCATGATTGTTGCCAGGCCGCGTAATCGGCGTATTGAATCGCCGGCTTGGGCAGTTCGGCGTTCGGGTTCGCGTACAAAAGCGTCAATTCTTCCACCATAACACCCTGCGACCAGGCGTCGCTGATGATATGGTGCATGACAAGCACCAGCAGGTGGTCGTCGTCGCCGATGGGGAACAGGGTCAAGCGCAGCAGGGGCCCGCGATTCAGGTCGAAGGCATGTTCGGACTCCCGCGTAACGGTTTCGGGAATGAGGATTTCTTCGACGGTGTCACCCAAGGTCAGGCCGAGAGCATCCTCCGGTAACAGACGCACCATGGGCGCACCGTTCACTTCTACGAATACCGTCCTTAAAGCCTGCTGGCGCTCGGCCAGTTTACGGACGGCCGCATCCAAGGCGTCGTAATCCAAGTTACCCCGGAAACGCAGAGCTGCTGTCATGTTATAGGCGCTGCCGGGTTGGTCTTCCATGCGGTCGATGAACCACAGGCGTTGCTGCGGGAAACTGACCGGCAGATATTCACCGGAAGGTTGTGCGGGAACCAGAGGCGGCAGGGCCATGCCGCTTTCGGCGAGTAATTGATGATCCAGCCGTGCGGCCAGTTGGGCAATGGTCGGCGCTTCAAAGGCGGAGCGTACCGGCAGCTCCCGGTCCAGGGTTTCGCGAACTCTGGCGCAGACTTGAACCGCCGACAGTGAGTGCCCGCCGATACGGAAGAAATGATCGTTGATTCCCACCCGCTCCAAATTCAGGACCTCGGCCCAGATAGTAGCCAGTACTTCCTCCGTGGGTGTACGAGGCGCCGCATAGGTATCGCGTTCGACGGCGGCGGTATCGGCTTCCATTTCGGCAAGCTTGCGGCGATCCACCTTGCCGTTGGGGGTCAACGGGAAGGCGGTGACAACAGTCATGCTGCCGGGGACCTGGTTGGCGGGCAGGCGACGTTCCAGCCGTTCCTGTAACCCCGGTATGTTGACGTCGTCGCCTTTGATGAATGCTGCCAGGCGGTATTCACCCACCTTGTTGCGGAGGGCGAGAACAACTGCCTCATCAACGGCGGGATCATTGGTCAATACCGCCTCGGTTTCGCCGGGCTCGGTGCGGATACCGCGCACCTTGACCTGAAAATCCAGACGACCCAGTACCTCGAGATTGCCGTCAGGCATGAAGCGGCCCTTGTCACCGGTGCGGTAGAGTAGATCTTCCGGGTCATCGTGAAAGGGGTTGGGCACGAAGCGAAGGTTCTCCGCGTCGTTGTTCAAGTAACCCAGGGTGCGGAAGGGGGTACGGATGTAGATCTCACCGGATTCGCCGATACCGCAAGGACGCATGTCCGAATTCAAAACCAGAACCTGGGCGCCGGGAATGGCAAAACCACCGGGTTGATTACCATGCCTGGGATCGCCGGCCACCACGTGACAGGTTTTGGCCAGGGTGGTTTCACTGGTGCCGTAAAGGTTCACGAGGGTTGTCAGCGCACCGAAGCGCGAGCGCCAGTTTTGGATAAGACGGTCGGTGAGAGGTTCGCCGGCCAGGAAGATATGGCGTAGAGCCGGTAATGAACCGAGGTGCGGCGCTCCCGACAACCAGGCGTTAACCAGGGAGGGCACCACGTTCAAGAGCGTGATTTCCTCACCGGCCAGCCAATTGATCAAGGCAGGCGGGTCCAGAAGGATATCGTCGTCGGGAGGGACGCAAAGCAGAGCGCCCTTGACAAGCGGCAGAAAAACATCGCGCAAAACAGCGTCGAAGGTGGGATTGGCCAGTTGACCCGCGCGCTCGTTTTCACCCAGGTCGAACCGTTCGGCCTGCCAATGGATGAAATGAGCCAACCCTGCATGGCGACCCAACATGGCCTTCGGCGTACCCGTGGTCCCTGAGGTAAAGAAGATATAGGCCGCATCGTCCTGGCCGATTTCCGCGGGAGCATACTCCTCAGTAGCATCTTCAAGCTCGTCTAGCGCTTGGATGATGTGTAATTGGGTTTCGCCTTCGAACGGAGTGAGGGCGATTAGGAAACGCGTCTCGGTTTCGCGCAGCAACAGATCACGCCGTTCCAGGGGCTGGCGCGGGTCAAGGTTCAAAAGGACACCGCCCGAGGAAAGGATTGCCAGCATGGATACGACCAGTTCGGCCGAGCGACCGCCGTGAACCGCCACGACATCGCCCGATTGCATGCCCTTTCGTTTCAAGGTTGCCATGAGCGCGGCCGCACGTTGCGCCAGTTGCGCCCGCGTCCAGGTTTCGCCTTGGAAACGCAAGGCGGGTGCTTGCGGGTTCGCCTTCAGTTGTTGCGCGAACAGTTCGGGAATCAGCGTGTAAAAAGGCTTTTCGATCGGCTGGGTCGGATCGGGCAGCACCTCGGCGGATGCAGGATCGATCAAAGAAACCTTCTCAACCGGAGTATCCGGCGCGATCGTCAGTTCCGCCAACAGGTGGAGATACTGCGTCAACATGGTTTCGGCGCGCGTGGGCGAGATGCGGGCGCGGCGATATACCAGGCGTACGCGCAAGCCCTCCGGGGTTTCATCGATGTACAGGTTCAACAGAAGCTTGGCGTCCGGTTCGCCGGTTTCCATACCTTCCAGGCGAAAGGCGGTTTGTTCCTCGGTTTCCCCGCCGGGCACGTTGATCAGGTTGAACATGACATCGAAGAGCGGGTTGCGGTCCAGGTCGCGTTCCGGTTGAAGTTCCTCCACCAGTCGGTCGAAGGGCAGGTCCTGGTGTGTGAAGGCGTCCAGGGCTGTATTCCGGGCTCGGCCGATCAGTTCCCGAAAGGTGGGTCGGGCGGTGACATTACCGTCCTCATCGCTGTCGGCGCCCACATTCGTGCGTAAGACCAGATTGTTGAGGAAGCAGCCCAGCAGACCTTCCTGTTCCGTAAAGCGGCGTCCCGCCACGGGTGAACCGAGCACCACATCGGACTGCCCGCTGAGTCTGGCCAGAAGTAATTGGAAACCGGCCAGAAGCACCATAAACGGTGTGGCGCCTGTTTCTCGGGCCAGGGCTTCAACTCGTGATCGTATTGACGTCTCCAACATGCGGAAGACCATACGCCCTTGCCAGGTGGGTACGGTGGGTTCCAGGTCCCGCGGCAGCCGAAGGGTGGGCAGATCGGCCAGTTGGTTGCGCCACCAGTTCAACTGATGTTGCATTTCCTCGCTTTGCAACCAACGGCGTTGCCAGGCCGCGAAGTCGCTGTATTGAACGGGTAGCGGGCTCGGCGTATCTCCGCCCAGAAGCAACCGTTGGTAGGCAGTCATCAGTTCACGGGTGAAGATACCCATGGACCAGCCGTCGGTGATGATATGGTGCTGGGTGATCAAGAGAGCGCCGCGTGCAGGCGCCAAACGAATCAGATAGGTTCGCAAAAGGGGGCCGGAAGCCAGGTCGAAGGGACGAGCCGCTTCGGCTTGGACCAGATCTCTCAGCGCCGCTTCTTGATCAACCCGGCTTTGAAGGTCGATGACGGTCAAAGTCAGGGCTTGCGGCGGTAGTAGCTCGGGCCGAGGTGTGCCGTTTTCCGCTGGAAAAACCGTGCGAACCACCTCATGTCGGTGCGCCAGTTCCAGTACAGCCTGATCGAGTGCCTCCGCTGCAACGGGGCCGAACACGCGCAATGCCTGGGTCAGGTTGTAAGCGTTGGAGGGGCCGGTCAACTGGTCCACGAACCACATGCGCTGCTGGGCATAAGACAGTTGAATGGGTTCGTCCTTGGATTGCGGAATAATGCGCGGCGCGTCAAACTGTTCAGCGGGATCGGTTTCCAGCTTGCGCGCCAAGCCGTGGACAGTGGGCGAGGAAAACAGGTCGCGCAGGGAGACATCCCGACCCAATCGTTCGCGAATTCGGGTGGTAACCCTGCCGGCCATAAGCGAGTGCCCGCCCAAATCGAAAAAGCTTGCCGCGGCGCTGACCTTGTCCAGTTCCAAGACCTCGGCATAGATTTCGGCGATCATTTGTTCCATGGGTGTCGCCGGGTCAACGAACTCTTGGGCAAAGTGATCGTGGGCAACCTCGATTTTGGCCAGGGCCTTGCGATCCATCTTGCCGCTGGGCGTAAGCGGGAACTTTTCCAGGAAGATGAAGACCGAGGGCACCATATAGGCCGGCAGCGTAGCTTCCAAACGGCCTCGCAAGACTCGCTGACGTTCGGGAACATCGTCCATGATCACATAGGCGACCAACTGTTTATTGCCGCTGGGATCGGGACGCACGTCCACGATGACCTGGTGTACGTCGTCCATATTGTTGATTGCCGCTTCGACCTCGCCCAGTTCCACCCGATAACCGCGCACTTTAACCTGGAAATCGATGCGACCCAGGAAGAGCATGTTCCCGTCGGCGCGGTATCGCACCAGGTCGCCGCTTTTGTACATACGTGTGCCCGGTTGATCCGTAAACGGATCGGGCAAAAAGCGCTCGGCGGTCAGCGCCGGACGGTTGCCATAACCCCTGGCCAGGCCGGGACCCGCCGCGAACAACTCGCCCGGTACGCCCTGGGGCACCGGATTCAACCGGTTGTCCAGCAGATAAACGATCGTATGACCCGGCGTAATGCCGATGGGCGGCAGCGGCGGCCAGTCGCGGGCATCACCGGCCATGTCATAGAAGGTGGTCATATGGGCTTCGCCGGGACCGTAATGGTTGTGCAGCGTCGCCCCCGGCAATGCATCCATCAGTGAAATAACGGCCGGTGTCACGCGTAATTGCTCGCCGGCAGAAACAATTTGTTGGAGGGAGGAAGGAACCAGATTCAATTCAGCGGCCGCCTCGGCCATGTTCTGAACGGCCACGAAGGGCATGAATACCCGCGTTACCTTCTCCCGTTCCATAAGGCGCAGCATGGCGGGCGCATCAACGCGGGTTTGGGCGTCGATCATAACCAGGGTGCAACCGGTAGCCCAGCCGGCCACCAGCTCTTGCAGCGAAACATCGAAACTCAGCGAGGTAAAGTTAAGCACGCGATGTTGACCTGGCAGACTGGTAGACTGCCAGGCAATCATATTGGCCGCACCCTCGTGGGTCATGAGGATGCCCTTGGGTTTGCCGGTAGAGCCGGAGGTATAGATTTGATAGACCGGGTTCAGCGGGTGCGCTTGAGGTAATTGCGGGTCCGGCGTCGATTCGAAGCGACCGTCCGGTTCCAGGACCAGGGTGGCGGATTGATGCGGCGGCAGATTGTCCACCGTGGTTGGGTCGCAGATGATGACGGAGGCCCGGCTGTCTGCAATCATGAAGGCCAGTCGCTCCGGGGGCCAGGTGGGATCGACCGGTATATAAGCGGCGCCGGAGGCTATGGCGCCCGCCACGGCGGCCGGCATGGCCATGCAACGATTCATGCAGATAACCACGTTCGATTCCAGGCCCACCCCGAGTTCCTGGAGGCGGGTCGCAACATGGAGCGACATCCGATTCAGATCGCGGTAGGTTCGTACATCGGAACCCTCGGCCAGAGCCGGGTGATCCGGGTGACGTCGGGCAGCGTCGGCAACCAGGTATTGAATGGTAGGCGGACCCGGCAGGTTGGGCCTGGTCTTGTTCCATTCGACCATGACGCGGTGCGTTTCCGACGCGCTCATCATCGGAAGGTCGGCGACGGGTCGATCGGTCATGGCGGGCATGGCTTCCAGCAGGTTGACGAGATGGCCCGCATAGCGCTCGGCGGTTTCCCTGGAAAACAGGTCCGTGTTGTATTCCAACAGCCCGGCCAGGTGATCGCCGTGGCGCCGGATGGAGAAGGTCATGTCGAATCGTGCAACCAGATGGGTGGCCTCGATACCGGAAAGCCTTACGCCCGTCAACGGTGCGGCCTCGTGTTCCGGCTGGTTTTCCAGGTCCAGCATGACCTGGAACAGGGGCGTATGACTGGTGCTGCGTTGCGGCTGCACCGCGTCGACCACGGATTCAAAGGGTACGTCCTGATGAGCCAGGGCTTCCAGCGTGGTGCGGCGGATGCGGGCCAGCAGTTGATTGAAATCGGTTTCCCCCGACAGGTCGCAACGAAAGACCAGGGTGTTGACAAAGAAGCCGATCAGTTGCTCGATTTCGGCACTGCCGCGATTGGCAAAGGGCGCGCCCAAGGCGATATCGTCCATGCGGCTATAGCGTTGTAGCACCACGGCCAGGGCGGCTTGAAGAACCATGAACAGGGTGGCGCCCTGGTCGACGCCCAGTTTGGACAGCTCGTCCAGGTTGGCAATGGTGAAACCCACGCGGTCACCGTTAAAGGTTTGGATGTGCGGCCTGGGGTTGTCGGTGGGTAGTTCCAGCAGGTCGGGTAGACCGGCCAACTGCTGCTTCCAATAATCCAATTGCCGCTGCGTGGCCGCGTCGTCCAGCCAGGTGTGTTGCCACAGGGTGTAGTCGGCGTATTGCACCGGCAGGGGCGGCAGGCAGGTCTCCATGTCCTGACGGTTCAGGGCCGCCGCATACAGCCGGGTCAGGTCGCGCACCAGCAGGTTCATGGACCAGCCGTCCGAGATGATGTGGTGCATATTCAGGACCAACACCTGATCTAAAGTATCAAGGCGCAGTAGCGTCGCCCTGAACAGCGGCCCGGTTTCCAGGTTGAAACCCCGGTTCATTTCGATACCGGCCAGGTTTTGGACTTGCAGCTCATCGTGGCCGCTGAGATCGACCAGGATTACCGGGACCTTTAGCCGGTCTCCAATAACCTGCCCGGGCATCCCGTCGATCTCGCGGAACGTGGTGCGCAGGGGTTCGTGCCTGGCCGCAAGCGCATCGAGCGCCGTGGCCAGAGCGGTTATGTCGAAGGGACCTTCCAATCGCAGGGCCGTGGGGATATTGTAGGTGGCGCCTTTACCCTCCTCCCATTGCGAGAAGAACCACAATCGGCGTTGGGCAAACGACAGCGGCACCGTATCGCCGCGTTCTTGCGGAACCAGCGGCGGACGCCTTGCCTTCTCGCTGTCCGTTGCCGCATCGATGCGGGCGGCCATGGCCCTGAGAGCGGGCGCTTCGAAGACAGCCTGGACCGACAGTTCCACGCCGAAGGATTCGCGAATGCGTGAAAGCAGCCGGGTGGCCACCAGCGAATGGCCGCCCAGGTCGAAGAAGTTGCTGCCCGCACCGGGCTTCACCCCGCCCAGCAGTTCCGACCAGATGACGGCCAGCAATTGTTCGGTTTCCGTGCCCAGCGCCTGGTCCGCGCCCTCGTCGGCGGGAAGCTCCACGGCCTGGAGCGCGGCCCGATCGATCTTACCGGCAGGGCTGAGCGGCATTTGCTCCAGAACCACAATGTGGTTGGGCACCATGTGCTTGGGCAGTTGGTCCGCCACGCGGTCGCGTAGTTCCGTGGGGTCGGGCTTTCCCTCTTTCTCGGCGGTGACGAAACCCACCAGCACGTCGCGGCGGGCGATGACGGTTGCCTGATCCACACCCGGTTGAGCCCCAAGCACCGCGGCGATCTCGCCGGGTTCGATGCGGAAACCGCGCAGTTTGATCTGGTGGTCCAGGCGGCCCAGGAAGTCCAGTTGACCGTCGGCGCGGAATCGGGCGCGGTCACCGGTCGCGTAGTGACGGCTGCCGGGTTTGCCGCTGAAGGGATCGGGCCGGAAGCGGTCGGCTGTCAGCGCGGGACGGTTCAGATAGCCCTGAGCCAGTCCCGCTCCGCCGATCATCAGTTGGCCGGGGATACCGACTGGCAGCAACTGGTCTCGATGGTCCAGGATGGTAATACGCGTGTTGGCGATGGGCGTCCCGATGCTCAACCGGGTTTGCGTATCAGGGTTGACGGCGGCGGAGGCCCATACCGTGGTTTCGGTCGGGCCGTAGGCATTGATGAAGCGACGGCCGGGTGACCACGATGCGGCCAGTCCCGGCGGACAGGCTTCACCGGCGACAACCATGGTTTGCAGATCGGGAAGGTCGGCGGTCGGTAGATTGGCCAGAGCGCTGGGCGGCAGGGTTAGATGCGTGATCCTCTGCTCGGCCAAGAATTGGGCCAGGGGGTCGCCCGGCAGAGTTTTTTCCCGAGGTGCCAGATAAAGGGTGCCGCCGGCGCAAAGGACAGCGAAGATTTCGAAGACGGACGCATCAAAACTGAAAGCCGCGAATTGCAGTTTCCTGCTTTGGGCATCCAACTGGAGCATGTCGATCTCAGCTTGAACCAGGTTGGCCAGACCGCCGTGTGTGAGGACAACCCCCTTGGGTCGACCCGTAGAGCCGGAGGTGTAAATGACGTAGGCCGGCAAGAATGAGGAGATCGGCGCGGGCAGGGCGGGTTCGGTTGCATCCGTTTCCAGCAGTCGAGCTGTTCCGATTGATATTTCGCCCAGCATGCGGGTGATGCCCGAATCTTCGACCATGAAGGAAAGGCGCTCTTGGGGATAGTTCGGGTCCAGCGGCAGATAGGCGCAACCGGCTTGAACGATGCCCAGGATCGCGGCGATGCGTTGGAGCGAGGGCCCCGCACACAGACCGATCAATTCGCCCGGCTGGGCGCCGTCGGCTTGCAGAGACGCGGCGATGCGGCCGGCTCTCTCCAGCAGTTGGCTGTAGGTCAGTGTCTCGACGGTTTCACCGACGAAGACCACCGCGGGAGATTCGCCGGTTTGGATACGGTCTAACACAAAGGGTGCTTGAGGGGCGACGGTATTGTTCCAGGTCTCCAGCAATTGCTCGCGTTCTTCCGACTCAAGTAGGTTGATGCGGGCGAGCGGTTCGGCCGGGTTATCGGCCAGGTGTTGAAGCAGCGTGTGCAGGTGTCGGACCAGGCGGCGCGCGGTGTCGGCCTCGAACAGGTCGGTATTGTACTCCAGATGGCCCCGCAAGCCGTCAGGTCCCGGGGTCAGGTTCAGAGTCAGGTCGAATTTCGCGTGGCGGTGCGGCAAGGGGACGCCGTCCAGGCTCAGGCCGGGAAGTTCCGCGTGGGTCTCGGGCAGGTTCTGGTGGACGAACATCACCTGGAACAGCGGGCTGTGGCTGAGGTCCCGTTCCGGTTGCAGGGCGTCGATCACCAATTCCAGCGGGATGTGGGCGTGGGCGAAGGCATCCACCACGACGGGCCCCGTACGACGCAGCAGGTCGGCAAAGGATTCGGATTCGCCCCAGTGAGTGCGCAAGGCCAGGGTGTTGACGAAGAAACCCATCAGGTTTTCGGTTTCAACCCGGTCGCGGCCGGCGATGGGCGTACCCATCACCACGTCTTGTTGATCGGCGTACAAACCCAGCAGCACGCTGAAGGCCGCGTGAAGCACCGTATAAAGCGTGGTATCCCCCGTCCTGGCCATATCTTCCAGAGCACGGCTCAATTGGGTTTCGATGTGGACGGCAGTGACATCCCCCCGGAAGGTTTGCACGGCGGGGCGCAATCGGTCGGTGGGCAACTCCAGAAATCCGGGCGCGCCTTTCAGATGATCGGTCCACCAGCCAAGCTGTCGATCCAGTTCGTTGCCGCGCAACCAGTTGCGCTGCCAGACGGCATAGTCGGCGTATTGGACGCTGACGGGCGGCAACGGGACGGATTCTTTGCCGGCGACCAGACGGGGGTATTGCCGGGTCACCTCTTCAACCAGTACGCCCAACGACCAACCGTCGGCGATAATATGGTGCTGGTTGAGCAACAGGATGTGATCGTCGGGTCCAAGTCGCAGCAGGTTGGCGCGGAACAGCGGGCCGTCTTGCAGGTTGAAATGGTGCATGGCATCCGCTGCCGCAATTGCTTGAGCCGACTCTTGCATGTACCCGCTCAGGTCAATGAGGGGCAGGTTGCATTGACCCGGTTCATCGATGATTTGGACCGGCCGGCCGTCGGGCCCGTCCGCGGCGAAGCGGGTGCGCAATGTCTCGTGGCGTTCGATGACCAGGGCCAGCGCCCGGTTTAACGAAAGCACGTCCAGGGAACCGCTGAGACGTAGCGCGGCCGGTACGTTGTAGCTCGCGGCGGCAATCGGGTCGCGGTCGCCGGTCAACCGATCCAGGAACCAGAGCCGTTCCTGGGCGAAGGACAGCGGCGCGGGTAAATTGGGGTCGCGCGGTGTCAGTGCCGGCACCACCTCTTGAGTCGCGGTCTCCAGGAACCGGGCCAGACCGGCGGCGGTGGGAGCGGCCCAAAAATCTTTCAGCGGAATCTCGACACCCATTTGTTCACGAATGCGACTGACGGCGCGTGTGGCCAACAGGGAGTGACCGCCCATGTCGAAAAAGTTGCCGTGAATGCCGATGCCGGGAAGATCCAGCACCTCAGCGAAGACGGCGACCAGCTTCTCCTCGTTGGGGTTGCGTGGTTGCACGCTCTCGGCCTCGGTATGTTCCGGGTCCGGCAGGGCGCGAAGATCCAGCTTGCCGTTGGGCGTCAGCGGGAAGTGGTCCAGGGTGACGAAAGCGCCGGGGACCATATACTCGGGAAGCTTTTGCCGTAAACTGTCGCGGAGTTCGCCGGTGTCGATTGCGACGTCGGTGCGCAGGTAGGCGACCAGGATTTCATGGCGCACCAGCACCACGACCTGTTGGACGTCGGGATTTTGCTCCAATAGAACCCGAATTTCGTCCAATTCGATACGGAAGCCGCGCAGTTTGACTTGATGATCGGCGCGACCGATGAAGTGAAGCCTGGGTTCGCCGTCCTTCAACCGCCAACACACCAGGTCGCCGGTGCGATATAGACGCTCACCCGGTTGCTCGCTGAAGGGATGGGGCACAAAGGTTTCGGCAGTCAGGCCGGGGCGTGAAAGATAGCCTTGAGCCAGGCCGTCCCCGCCCAGGTAGAGTTCTCCTCGGGTTCCCCGCGTCACCGGGAAGGCGTAGCGATCCAGTACGTAAGCCGTGGTGTCGGCAATTGGAGTGCCGATAGGAACATCGGCCGCGGGTTTTTCGACGATGTGGTGCTTGGTGGAAAAGGTGGTGTTCTCGGTGGGTCCGTAGACGTTAACTAACCGATTAGGCCCGGCGTGATTCAGCACCTGGAATATGCGAGCGGGGTCCAAGGCTTCGCCGCCGACGAGGACAGTGTCCACTTTGGCAAAGGTGTTCGGGTCCGCGCTGACATGACGGTTGAACAGGGCCGTCGTAATGAAGAGTGCGTCCAACCCGTGCGTTGCCAACCAGTCTTTGAAGCGGCCCGTATCCAGCACTGTATCGCGAGCACCGATGACAGCCGCGCCGCCGTTTAAGAGAGGTCCCCAGATTTCGAAGGTGGCCGCGTCAAATGCCGGGGTGGCAATGGCGCCCACGCGACATCCAGGTCTCAGGTCCACGTAATCCGCATGGCGAACCAGGCGGATGACAGCCCGATGCGGAATGAGCGTGCCCTTGGGTTTTCCGGTCGAGCCCGAGGTGTACATGATGTAAGCGAGACTCTCGGCATGGCAGGGGCGTGGTTCCATTGCTGTCGCCCCGGCCTCCGGCGGGATGACGGTCGCCCGGGTCTCAGGTAGATTCGCGCTGTTTTGCGGCGATGAAACGATCACGGGCATGCCCGTTTCCTCGATGATGACGGCGTGCCGTTCCCCGGGATTATTGAGATCCAGGGGAACATAAGCAGCGCCGGTCATCAGCACCGCGGTCATGGCGGTAATCATCTCCGCGCCGGCCGGCAGGTGCAGACCCACGGCCGTTCCCGGCGCCGCGCCGTATTCCAACAGCACCGCTGCCAGTCGAGCCGCATCCAAGGCCAGATCGCGATAGGTCAGGATGTGCTCACCCTCGATTACAGCCGGTTCGTCGGGATAGCGTTCAGCCGTCTCCACGAATAACCCGATGATGCTCGCGTCGGCGGGATAGGCGGTCGTGGTCTGGTTCCACCGCTCCAAGACCAGGGCTCGGGTTTCCGCGTCCAGTAGAGGAATCCGGGCCAGCGGTGTTTCCGGCTCTGCCGTCCAGGTTTCCAGAATGCGGGCATAGTGATCGCCCATGGTCTGGATGGTTGTTGCGTCGAAGAGATCGGTGTTGTATTCCACCGCGCAAACCACGCCCTCCGGCGTTTCGGTCAGAAAGAGGCTCAGGTCGAAGCGTGCGGCATGGCGCGGCGTGTGGACGGGTTGCAGGGCCAGATCTCTGACCGACATCTCGCCGGCGGGCGCGTTTTCAAGCACGAACATCACCTGGAACAGGGGCGTGTGGCTGAGATCCCGATCGGGTTTGACGGCTTCCACCACCAGGTCGAAGGGCGTTTCCTGGTGGGCGTAGGCGTTCAGGGTGGTGCGGCGGACGCGTTGCAACAGGTTGCGGAAATCGGGGTTGCCCGAGCAGTCATTGCGCAGCACCAGGGTGTTGACGAAAAAGCCGATCAGGCGCTCCACTTCCACATGCGTCCGGTTGGCGACCCCGGTCCCCACGCAAATATCTTCCATGCCGCTGAGCCTGACCAGTAGCGCGGCAAAGGCGGCTTGCAAGGTCATGAAGCGGGTGACGTCCTCGGCTCGTTCGATCTCGGCCAGGCGGGCTGTGATTTCGGCGGGAATGGTGAAGTGGGCCAGATCGCCGATGAAGGTTTGCACGGCCGGTCGCGGGCGATCGGTAGGCAGTTCCAGGAGAGCAGGTGCGTCGCCCAATTCGCGCCGCCACCAGGCCAGGCGCTCGTTGCGTTGCTCGCCTTGGAGTTGTTGTTGCAGCCAGGCGGCGTAGTCGGCATATTGGACGGGCAGCTCCGGCAGTTCGGCAGCGGGATCGGCATAGAGCGCGGTCAATTCGTCCACCAGGATCCCTTGCGACCAGGCGTCGCTGATGATGTGGTGGATGACCAGAATCAGCAGGTGGTCCCCGCCTTCCAGGGGATAGAGGCAAACGCGGAACAGCGGACCTTTTTCCAGGTCGAAGGGCCGCTCGGCTTCCTCGGCCACGATTGCCTCGACGGCGCTTTCCGGAATAAGGGCTTCTACGGTCAAACCAATCGCGGTCTCCGGCAGTAATCGCGCCGCCGGGGCGCCGTCCGCCGAAAGGAAAACGGTGCGCAACGAAGTCTGGCGCTTGACCAGCGCTTTCACCGCCGCATCGAGAGCGTCCCGATCCAGGGGGCCCTTCAAGCGCAGGGCGGTGCTCATGTTGTAGGCGCTGCCCGGCTGATCTTCCATGCTGTCGATGAACCACAGGCGTTGTTGGGGGAAACTGACCGGCAGGAATTCGTCGTGTTGCAGGGGAACCAAACCAGGCAGAGCCTTTTCCCCGCCGGCTTGACGGTCCAGCCACTTTGCCAGCGCCTCGATAGTGGGCGTTTCGAACAGGCGGCGAACCGGCAATTCCCGAGCCAGGCTGTCGCGAATGCGGGCGCAGACCTGAACCGCTAACAAAGAATGACCGCCGGCGCGGAAGAAGTTATCTTGGATACCTACCTTGGGGATACCCAACACTTCACTCCAGACTTCGGCCAGGACGCGTTGGGTAGGCGTTTGCGGGGCCACATACTGTTGCGTGGTTCCCGTGTCGACGTCTTCGGCATATGCCGCCAGCCTTTTGCGGTCAACCTTACCGTTGGTGGTGAGCGGAAAGCGCTCCAGGATGGTAACGGCAGCGGGAACCTGGTGATCCGGAAGTTGTTGTTCCAGCCAGGCGTGGATGGACGCCGAATCGCTCGCGGCTCCATCGCTCAGCACGGCGAAGGCGACCAGGCGATAGTTACCGTGACCGTCGGGCAGGGCAATCACAGCCGCGTTGTCCACATCCGAATGATGACGCATGGTCGCGGCGGTTTCCTCGGGTTCGGCGCGTTTACCGCGTACCTTCACCTGGAAGTCCAGGCGGCCCAGGATCTCCAGGTTGCCGTCAGGCATCAGGCGACCGCGATCACCGGTACGGTAGAGCAAGTCGTCGAGATCGTCTCGGAAAGGATTCTGGATAAAAAGCCTGTTCTCAGCGGCCTGGTTGAGGTAACCCAGGGTCCGGTAGGGGGTGCGAATGACGATTTCACCAGGCTCGCCGATGCCGCACGGTTTCAGGCTACGGTCCACCACCGCCACTTGCGCCCCCGGCAGTGCAAAACCGCCCGGTTGGTTGCCTGGACGCGGACGGGTAACCACCTGGCTGGTTTTGGCCAGGGTGGTTTCGCTGGTGCCGTACATATTGACGAAGGCGGCATGGTCGCCGAAGCGGGCGCGCCAGTTCCGCACCAGGCGATCGGTGAGCGGTTCCCCGGCCAGAAAGATGTGGCGCAGCTTGGGCAACGGCGGCGCTTCCCCGGTATGTAACAACCAGGCGTTGACCAGGGACGGCACCACATTCAGCACGCTGATTTCTTCATCGGCCAACCATTGAAGCAGGCGCTTGGGTTCCAAAAGGATGTCGTCATCAGGGGGGATGCACAGCAAAGCGCCTTGCGTTAAGGGCAGGAAGACATCGCGCAGCACGGCGTCGAAAGTGGGGTTGGCCAGTTGGCCCGCTCTTTCTTCGGCGTGCAGATCGAAGGTCCGGCCTTGCCAATCGAGGAAGTGAGACAGACCGACGGCGCGGCCCAGCATGGCCTTGGGGATGCCCGTGGTGCCGGAGGTGAAGAAGATATAGAAAGGGGCATCCTGACCCAATTCGACCGCTTGGAACGAACCTGAGATTTCCTGTTCCAACCGGCCTGTTTGCGGGTCCATGGAAAGGCCGGTCAGGCTAGGTGGTGTGTCATCCACCGGCGTAAAGGGTTCCAGGTTCACCAGGAAGCGGGTGTCGGTCTCGCGCAGCAGCAGTGTCTTGCGGGCAACCGGTTGGCGGGGGTCCAGATTCAGCAGCACGCCGCCTTGTGAAACCACGGCCAACATGGCCGTCACCAGCCCGGCGGAGCGCCCGCCGTGAACAGCAACCACGTCGCCCGGTTTGAAGCCGTGTTCGGTAAGGGTCGCCTGGAGCGAGCCGGCCCGCTCGCCCAGTTGAGTGTAGGTCCAGGTGGTATCCCGAAAGCGCAGGGCGGGTGCGTCGGGGCTCTCCGCAAGCCGGGCCGCAAACTGCTCGCCGATCAGCGGGAAGTTCTGCTTCTCAATGGGACTCGACAGGTCGGCGGTTACTCGGCGCGCTGTATCATCCACCAGGGCCGGCTGATCCACGGGCAGGTCGGGCCGTTCCAGCAATTGACCCAACAGGTTACGAAACTGCTCCAGGAAGATCTGCATTGCGCGGGCGCCGAAGCGGGCGCGGCGATAGACCAGGCGCAGGTGGTAACCCTCGTGCAGTTCATTAACATATAGGTTCAGCAGGAACTTGGCGTCGGGTTCGCCCGTGTCCACCCCGGCAAGAGACAGGCCCGGCAGGTCCAGATCTCCCTCCGGGGTGTTGACCAGGTTGAACATGATATCGAACAGCGGATGACTGTCCAAGTCCCGCGCCGGCTGCAATTCCTCCACCAACTTCTCGAACGGCAGGTCCTGGCGGCTGAACGCATCCAGCGCGGTTTGCCTGACCCGTTCCAGCAGGGTACGGAAGCAGGGCAGACCGGCGGTGTCCTCGTCATCGCCGGTATCGGCGAGGTAAGTGCGCAGGACCAGGTTGTTGAGGAAACAACCGATCAGGGGCTCCAACTCGGCAAAGCGGCGGCCGGCGATGGGCGTGCCCACCACCACATCGGTTTCGCCGGAAAGCCGCGACAGCAGAACCTTGAAAGCGCCCAGCAGAACCATGAAGGGCGTGGCGCCCGTCTCGGCGGCAAGTTCTTCCACCTGTTGCCTGAGCGTTGCATCCAAACCCAGGTTGACCGAGGCGCCCAGATGGGCGGGCATCGACGGATCTCGATCGATGGCCGGATGAGGCACGCTCAGGGGCGGCGCCAGCTGTTGCTTCCACCAATCCAGTTGATTTTGCATGGCATCGCCGGCCAGCCATTGGTGCTGCCAGGCGGCGTAGTCGGCGTACTGGACAGGCGAGGCGGGCAGAGACGTGGTGTCGCCCGCGGCAAGAGCGCGGTAGGAAGTAGATAACTCATTGACCAGCAACCCGGTAGACCAGCCGTCAGAGGCAATGTGGTGCATGGTGGCGACCAGGATGTGACGGTCGGCTTGCAGGCGGATGAGCAGACAGCGCAGCATGGGCGCGGTTTTCAGGTCGAAAGGCCGGTGGGCCTCAGCGGCGGCGATCTCTTGGGCGCGCTCGGGGGCATCGTCCAACACGACGAGGTCGATCAACGGCAGGTTCAGGCGCACCTCGGGTTCGATGATTTGCAGCGGCAGTCCACCCGCTTCCTCGTAACGGGTGCGCAGAATCTCGTGTCGGTTCAGGATGCCTTGCAGCGAGCCGTGCAGCAGGTCCAAACAGAGCGCGCCGTCCAGTTGCAGGGCGGCGGGCATGTTGTAGGCGCTGTCTGCCGAGGCGCTGCCCTCCAGTTGGTCCAGGAACCACAAGCGACGTTGGGCGAAGGACAGGGGCAGGTCGCCGTCCCTGGGCACGGGGACAATGCCTTGTTCCCCGACGGCCAGGGGATCTTGTAACCGCGTCGCCAATTGGGCGATGGTGGACGCGGTGAACAGGTCGGTCAGCGGCAGTTCCCGCCCCAGACGATCGCGAATTCGGGCCACGACCCGTGTCGCCAGCAGAGAATGGCCGCCCAGTTCGAAGAAATCCTGGTGGATGCCGATGTTGTCCGCGTCTACTTCCAGTACCTGGGACCAGATGGTCGCCAATTCCCGCTCGATTTCGGTGCGGGGCCTCACCAATTCGCTTTCCTGAACCGAGACGCCGGGTTCCGGCAGTGCTCGCTCGTCTATTTTACCGGCCGGTGTCAGGGGGAAGGCGGCCAGGTAGATCAGGCTCGACGGCAGCATGAAGCGGGGCAGCTTGTCGGCCAGCAGAGAACGCAAGGCACTTTCTTCCGGCGGGTTGTCCTCGGCAACCAGGTAGGCGACCAGACGATCCCTGTATTTAAGCACCAAGGCTTGGGAGATGTCGGGGTGCCCCGTTAGCGCGGCCTCGATGTCGCCCGGCTCGATACGGAAGCCGCGTAGTTTGAGCTGGCGATCGATTCGGCCCAGGAAGTCCAGAGTGCCGTCGGACAGGTAGCGCACCTTGTCGCCCGACGCATAAAGACGGGCACCCGGCAGATCGCTGAACGGGTCGGGGCGAAAGAGTTCGGCCGTCCTGGCCGGCCGGTCCTTATAACCGCGGGCAATGAAGGGGCCGCCGATGAACAGTTCGCCGGGGAGACCGACGGGCTGTACGCCTTCCTGTCGGTTCAATACATATAAGACACGGCTTCGTTGGCGGCGGCCGATGGGAACGCGACTGAAGGATTTACCCCGAGGAACGTCGAAGTTGACGGCGGCAACCACGGTTTCGGTGGGGCCGTAGCTGTTGACCAGGCGGATATGGTCGGTGGGCGACCGGTTCCACAACTCCAGGCCGGCAGCGGGCATGGCCTCGCCGCCGGTGATGACCAGGCGCAACGCGGCCGGCGCAAAATAAGGTCTGGTCTCTTGGAGAGCCTGGTGCCAATAGGCCGGCGGCAAATCGGCGATCGTGACATTGTAGCGGTTGAGGTTCTCTTGGAGCCAGGCAGGCGGCCATAACCCCGAGCCCGGTGCGATGATCGCGGCGCCGCGCATCAGGGTGAGCAGCCATTGTTCCAAGGAAGCGTCGAAGCTGTAAGAAGCGATGTGCAGCACGCGATCGTCTTCGACCATGGCGAAGTCAGCGCCCTGATCGGCCATATGGGCGGCCAGTGCGGCATGACTGACCACCACGCCCTTGGGTCTGCCCGTGGAACCGGAGGTGTAGATGATATAGGCCGCCTGATCCATGTGGACAGTGGTTTCAACCCTGGTCTCGGGCAGCGGGCCGTCCACCACGATCACGGTTTTGCCGGGTGCGTGATCGGCATAGGCCGCGCCGGCCAAAACCAGGCGGGCGCCGCAATCTTCCAGGATCATGGATATACGGTCAGCCGGATAAGCCGGGTCAAGGGGTACGAAAGCGCCGCCCGCGTGCATGACCGCCGTCATGGCGATGTACATTTCGAATGAGCGATCGAAAAGCAGCGCCACCGGCTCTTCCGCGCGTACGCCGGTCTCCAGCAGCACGGCGGCCAGGGCTTGGATCTGCCCGGCAAGGGCGCCGTAGCTAAGTTGCGGGGATTCGGGCCGGCCGGTGAACACCACCGCCGTCCGGTCGGGACCTGCCTCGGCCCGGTCCAACACCACCGCATGGCCGGGGCATGTGGGACGGGGCCGCGTGTCCTGGTTCCAGGTGACCACCAGCCGCCGTCGTTCCCGATGCGACACCAGGGCAAAGTCGCGGACAGGACTGTCGGCATGGTCGATGATTTCTTGCAGCAGGTGTCGGTAATGACCGTCCATGCCCTGGATGGTTCGCTCGGCGAAGAGATCCGTATTGTATTCCCACACCAGTTGAAAACCCTGTGATGATTCGTTGACATTGAGGGTCAAGTCGAACAGGGCGCTCGTCTGCTCCCGCGCTACGCCTTCTATTTTCAGGCCGGTCAAGCTGGGGAAATCGCGGCGTTGACCCAGGGAGAAGAAGACCTGGAACAACGGCGAATAGGCGGGATTGCGTTCCACGTCCAGAGTCGTCAGCAGTTTCTCGAACGGCAGGTCCTGGCGGTTCTGGGCGTCGGCATTGACCTGCTGGACCTGTTGCAGCAATTGGGTGAAGGGCGCCTGGCTTTGCAGTTGAACGCGCAAGACCAGGGTGTTAACGAAACAGCCGATCAGGGGTTCGATCTCGGCGCGCGTACGATTGGCCACGGGGGTGCCGACCGCCAGATCTTCCTGGCCGCTATAGCGTTGCAGCAAGACATACCAGGCACTGAGCAGGATGGTAAACGGCGTGGTTTTCAGGCGGTGCGCCAGGTCTCCTACCTGTCTGCTGAACGACGGTCCCAACGGTTTCACGAATTCACGGCCGTTAAAGGTCTGGATCGCGGGCCTGGGAAAGTCGGTGGGAAGGGAAATCATTTCGGGCAAACCCGCCAACTGTTGCTGCCAATAGTCTTGTTGCGCCTTCAACTCGTCGCTTTCAAACCAATTGCGCTGCCAGACCGTGAAATCGGCGTATTGAACCGGCAGCGGCATCAACTGGGGTTCGTCGCGGTCCCGCGCCTGAAGATAGAAGGAGTAGAGGCGCTCCAATTCCTGAATCATGACGCCGATCGACCAGCCGTCGGAAATGATGTGGTGCATGGTCACGATCAGGATATGGTTCGTTAAACCCTGCCGTAACAAGGCCATACGAGCCAGGGGTCCGCGAGCGAGGTCGAAGGCGGCGCGGCCGATATCGTCGACGATGCGGGCCGCAACGGCTTCCCGGTCGGCGTCCGCGAACAGGGTCAGGTCGAAGGCGCCCAACCGTACCGGCAGGTGATCGGCAATCACCTGAACCGGGATTTCCTCTTCCACTTGGAAGGTAGTGCGCAAACTTTCGTGACGGTCCACAATGGTTTGCAGCGCGGCTTCCATGGCGGGAATATGAATGGGCCCCAACAGGCGCAGGGCAGCCACGATGTTGTAACCGTTGTTGCTGCCGCCCATCTGGTCGATAATCCAAAGGCGCTGCTGCGCAAAAGACAGCGGGGGATTGCCTTCCCTGGGTACGGGGACGATGGGCGCCTGGGCCGCGGCGCCCTCGGCCTCCTTGAAGAAGGCGATGATCTGGGCCTTGTGATCGCGTAACCGAGCCTTGAGCTCGGGCGTCAGTGCGCCCTTGGGGGCCTTGAAGCGTAATTTTTCGCCCTCTGCCCAGACTTTAATACCCTTCCGGCGGAAGTCAGACAGTAAGGAGAGGACCGAATTCATATAAATCCTCTTTTTTGTTTGCGGGTCATTTTTTTTCAGGTGTGCGTTTGGGAATTTGTTCCCATGGGGGACACGAGTTAAGGCAAGGGCAAATTATACCCGGAATACAGGCCGGTGCGCAGTAATTAAAGTAACGACTTCAGGAGCAAGCAGGCGCGGGAGCCCTTGGAAGCGAACGTACCCTGTCCACATTGCGAACGCCGGCCCTGGAAATACCGGTGAGTTTTGACGGAAATCCGGTCGGTAGTCATGCACGACCACGCCCGCAACAGCAGGGCCGATCTCGGGCGGCAAACCATCCTTGCGGACAAATCCACCATTATTCCCGAGCGCACATATTGTGGCTTTCAAAAACACAACCCCACTCCGGGGAATCACGCTTGCAGTGATCACAAAAAGGGTTTTCGACCTGAGAATTTGTCAACTCGCCGCCGGCAAAGGGCTATCAATCCCGAAAACTATAACGACTTCTGGAACATTTAACAACTTCGTGCCCAAAATCAGAGGTGCCCGGTATACACAAGACATCGCATTTCCCAGGAATACAACCAAGGATGGTTTTCAGTTGGGCAGTTTTCCGGGAACAGGACCGGTGTGAAGCCGTCGAGGTATAACCATTCCCAAGAATGGTGCCGCCCGCGAGTGCCGAAGGTAGTCCTCTTCCCGGGAATGATGCTACCTTCGGCGCGCTCAGGTAGACCTTTTCCCGGGAGTCGGTATCTTTTTCCGTCCAAATTCGACCCGTTGTGTAAAAAACTTGATCAATTTGAGAGGAAATAGCTATTTGACAATCAATTCAGGTGTTCGATGCACTGAACAACTACCTTAAGGCTTTGTGGGAAGGGAACGCCCGGAAGATAGGCGAAGATCTCCCGGACCGCCCCGCTACTGCAGAATGTCAGTTTCTGTTTCTGCGCCTGCATTCAGATTGGTTTTCAGCTTCATGAAACCCTCCACTCAGGTGAGTACGTCGCCGTCTTTTTCAGCCAGGCCGGTTCGGACGAAAGTTTTGATGACCATACTGGTTCTCCTTTGGATTCGGGCAAAGAAAACCTATGTTGGGAGCGACCAATTTAAAGAGCAACACCGAAAGTAGGAGCGGGTATTCCCAGGTATTCCCACCTCGGTACCTTTCCCTTATCTCTTAGATTCATTGACCACTCGAGGGCTTAAAATTCCCTGGACAATCGCTTCGGGTGAATAAATGCACCGAAAGTTTCCATCGAGGCTTGGTTTAACCTTCGCTTCTAAGTCGGGGAGCCTGACAAATCATTTAGCTTTGCAGGCAGGGCGCCTCAACAATTTCATTTCCAGACTGGGTTCCCCCTTTCGCGGCAAAACTAGGCTCTGACCGATTGTCATAATCAACGCTATGCGCCTAGCGCTGCGAAGGTTCCACGATTAATTTCCTGGACAGATACAGGCTTCCATCCAGCAATCAAAGAAAAGAACTTGAAATCTGGACCCGACAATTTCCTTTGTTTTATATTTGAGTTCATGTATAGTGGATCAATTGATTTCAATGATGCCAGCATTTGAGCTCATAATGCATTACCCAAGTTTTGGCTTATGAAAAAAGCGAACCCTGGAGGAAGTGGATGTTTCGCTTTACAAAAGGACAAAAGGACGAGCATGTTTTACAATAAAGAAGCCTTTCTTTTTTATTTTGCTCTTTCTTTCTGTGTTTTTAACACAAGGTTGTGATAACACATACGGCAAGAAAACTGCTGAAGAAGAAGGTTACTTCATTGTTCATCATCCTCCTAATCTTGCTTACGAATGCCGAGAAGTCGTTTCGTTATATCATGAATACTGTGCAATGATTGATCTTGGGGGCAAGGATGATCAAAGTACTACACTGAAAAACATAAATAGGAAAATTGAATCACTTCAATCTCAGATAAACAATGCACAATTTTCTGCACAAAGCACTTTGCCGCCTTCAAGCCTAAGCGACCTATATTCAGCCAAGCTAGAACTTTTCGAGTATATAGCGAATTTTGACGCTCACAAGGATTTCAATGCGCTTTCGGAAAAAAGTGCTAAGTATTACAAGATAAAAAGCCTTTGGCTGAAGAGTGTTACGCAACGAGAAGCAGTTAACAACAAAAATGTAAACATTAAACTCAGCTTTCAGCCCAAGGGTCTCCCTTTATCAATTTACTCTGAGAGTGGCTTTTCTATTGGCGTGACAGCTACAACTCCTATTGGCAACTTTACTGCAGGGTACTCAAGCGAAGTTGCTGTTGAGTTGCTAGTGGTCAAATCTCGTGGTAAAAACCGATACTTCGCGCTTAGCCAGCCATTTGAGCTTTTTGTACCATCTAACTTTGGAATTTCTGTATCGAACGGCAGAAAAGGTACATTAACTATTGAGGTTTTAGAGCCTGTTCCTAGCTTAGGCATGACCTCGGATTAACATCTTAATACTGCGGATCTTTACTGCGTTATGCTGCACCAAATTATTGACCTTAACCTTTTCGATAAATAGAAGCAGCGAGAGTTAATCGCCTTTATGATTTTGAGAATCTAGTATCCGTTGTGCAGCTTGGCATTCCGTGCCGCATTGGGTTGGGCTCCTACTTCGATATGGATGTCTTTCGCCGGCAGCCGGCGCTTGCGATCCATGCAGGGGTCTCCGATCGGCCGCTTATTTCCATCGAGTTATTGGTCTGATCATTCCATCGGAGTTCGAGTTCGGTTGCGTTGACCTGAGTCATGGAAGAGGTCCGGCCGGTCTTTCCCCATGACGTGAGTGACGTGAGCCGGACGTTGGTGCTTCCCAACGATTATGATCCATTGAAGATTTGACCGATGGCACAAGGACAAACCCGAATGAAAGCAAGCAGAACCAAAGCAGTGCGTCCGTGTTATGCTTGGCGGGACGGCATGTATCGGGAGTCCTGGATGAGCCTGAAGATCAAACAGATGAAGTACCCTTTGAAAGAACGAATCGGCGCCCCCGATCTCTTTGTTGAAAGAGTTGCGGAAACCGCGGAATACCATAAATGGTTTGCGGGCATTCCCAAGATGATTTCCAAGTCGCGGGTCATCCTGGCTCGGAAGAAATCGGGCAAGACCGCCTTTATGCAACGCCTGTTCAATCAACTTTGGAGTGCTGACGGGCAGGTGATCCCGTTTTATTTGGAGATTGTGGAGCGCAAGGTCTGGTACCCCTATCTGGCCATCAACTATTTTCAGGTTTTTGCATCGCAATTCATTTCCTTTCGAGAGCGGAATTCAAACCCGGCAAGAGTTCCTTTAAGCTTGGAAGCCATTGCCGACTATGGGCGAGAACATCAGATCGATATCCTTGAACGCATCGCGACAGAATTACCGGCACTTTTTGAAAAGGGCCTTCACGACTACATGTGGGATCTGGCGATTCATGCGCCCCACCGCCTGGCGTCTGTCCATGACCTTCGCTTTGTGGTGATGATCGACGAGTTCCAGAACCTGAGCCATTATGTTTACACTGACAAGGATAAAAAGAATCTGGATGAAACCATTCCCGGCAGTTACCACGAACTCTCCGAGTCCAAAATTGCGCCCATGTTGGCCGCGGGCTCCGCGGTGGGTTGGCTGATCGAGGCCATCGACACCTATCTGGAAGCCGGTCGGCTCGGTAAGCGTTGGATGTCGTCCTACCTGACCGATGAAGAAGGTCTGGAAGCTGTTTACCGTTATGCCGAAATCTATGAAGAACCCATCACCAATGAAGCGGCCGTCTTTCTCAACATGCTCTGCTTCTCCGACCCCTATTTTATTGCCTGTGCCGTACGCAGTAGTTGCCCGGAGCGCGACCTGACCACCTTGGAAGGCGTGGCGCGCGTGGTGGATTTTGAAACGGGTAACGAACACGCGGAGCTATCCCAGGAATGGGAAACCTGGCTGGATCGCTCGTTGTCGCGTATCAATGAGCGGCACGCCAAGAAGATTCTCTTGTATTTGACGCGCCTGGCCGACGAACAATTCACGCCCAAGATCCTCAAGGAACGACTTGCCTTACCCATCTCCGAGGAAGAGATCCATCAAAAACTGGAAATGCTGCGCAAGGCCGAACTGATTCACGCCGCCCGAACGGAATACCGTTACTACGCCCTGAAGGACGGCACCTTCTACATGTTGTTGAAGCAGCGCTTCAAAGACCAGTTGGCCGAACTGGACCCGGAAGCAGAGTTGGGCATCCAGGAAGAACTGGCCCGCGTGAGACAAGAGAAAAAGTCCCTACAAGGCAAACTGAACAACCTGGCGGGCCGCTTCGCCGAGATGCAATTGGAAAATGACATGCGCACGCGCAAGCGCTTCAAACCCTCGGTTTATTTCGACGGCATTGAAGATGATCGGGAATTCGAGATCGCCCGCATCTATCCCCGCTATGTGGTGCAAGCCCCGGACGGCGAAGGCGGCGAGGTCGATTTGCGAATCGACGGGACGGATAACCGCACCCTGCTGATCGAGGTCAAGAAGCACGAAGACCCTATCACCGCCTCGATCGTAGAAACCCTGATCGAACGCGTCGCTACCTTCAAGAATGAGAACCCCGACCGGGACGTGGTGCCTTGTATTCTGGCCACGGGTGGTTTCCGTAAAGATGCCTTGGACGCTTGTGAAGGCATCATCGGCACTGCGACGTCGATCAACTATGTTCATTTATCATGATTGAAGCCAGGCCCGACCACCCATTTATGGTTTCTCGGGCGTAAGCGGAATATCGATTCAAGACGGCCCCGCTTCTATCAGGAGACGGTTGTCACAAGTTAGAATGCCGTGATCCATTTGACGGCCGTGTATCCTGGACCATCGTGTAGGGTGAAGGTGGATTCGTAACCCAATTGACGACTGTCGAGGAGGTAGCCGAAGTAGGCTAAGGCATTGTTTCTGTTACGGTTAGTTGCTCTGGAAGAAACCGAGAGTATTTCGAGAACATCGCGGAAGAAAATCGCAAGCCTGGCGAGAAGATGGGTGAGAAAGTATGGCGAGAAGCTCGGCGAGATCAAATGTGAATTGCAACTCCCTATCTTCGATATCATTCTTGATCATTCACTCGGCATGGAATATGACGCTGTCGAGGCCCCGGATTTTCGATTCGCACTCTCGCTTTTTGACTTGTGTGACGCCGGCGGGTTTCTCGAAGTTGGCGTTTTGATATCATCGGGAACAGAAACGGCCGAAAAAGCGTATAAGGTGTGGCTGGATTTCCCCGACCGTTTCGGGGATAATAAGCCCCTTGTGATATCGAGCAGGATAGGGAGTGGGTTTTATGAGTCATGAAAAGGTTATCATCATCGGGTCGGGCCCGGCGGGTTTGACCGCGGCCATCTACGCCGCCCGGGCGGATCTCGAACCCCTGGTTTTTGAAGGCATTCAACCCGGCGGTCAATTGACGATTACTACCGATGTTGAAAACTACCCGGGTTTCCCCGACGGGGTGATGGGCCCGGAGATGATGGAAAAATTCCGCGAACAGGCCGAGCGCTTCGGCGCCCGTTGCATTCGGGAACACGTCGATAGGGTTGAACTGGGCAAGGACGGCGTGCATCACGTCCAGGTGGGCAACGACCGCTATACCTGCGATGCGGTCATTATTTCGACCGGCGCCACCGCCAAATTGTTGGGCCTGGAAAACGAATCCAAGTTGATGGGTCACGGCGTTTCCGCCTGCGCCACCTGTGACGGCTTCTTCTTTCGGGGCAAGGAAATCGCAGTGGTGGGCGGCGGCGATACCGCCATGGAGGAAGCCACCTTCCTGACCAAATTCGCAAGCAAGGTCTACGTGATTCACCGCCGTCGCGAGTTGCGCGCTTCCAAAGCCATGCAGCACCGCGCGGAGAACGATCCCAAGATCGAGTTCATCTGGGATACGGTGGTCGAGGATGTCATCGGCACCCCGGAAGGCGGCGTCAACGCGTTGAAGCTGAAGAACGTTGTTTCCGGTGAGGCAACCGAGAAGGCCATGGAAGGCTTGTTCATCGCCATCGGCCACAAACCCAACAGCGAATTATTCAAAGGTCAGTTGTCCATGGACGACGTGGGTTACCTGATCACCAAACCCGACAGCACGGCCACGGATGTTCCGGGCGTCTATGCCTGCGGCGATGTGCAGGATGCCGTTTATCGCCAGGCCGTGACCGCGGCGGGCACCGGTTGTATGGCCGCCATCGAGGCCGAGCGTTGGCTGGCTGAAAAGGAATAATCGGAACGCTCGCGGGCCCATTTTCGGATTCACGAGCGGTTTTTCGTCTCTTTTTTGATGTTTCGACCATGCAACTCCTACATTTTTAATGACAAGCGGTCGTGAAAGTGGCATGATAGTGAGCTTACGGCCTGACGGGCCTTTGGGATTGGAAACCCCAAAAAACATTATCGAGGTTTGATCATGAAGCAAGGCATCCACCCGAAATACCATCCCGTGGTTTTTGTCGACGCCGGTACGGGCGCGGAGTTCACGACCTACTCCACCATGAAGTCCGATACACAGCGCGACGTCGACGGTGTTCCTCATTATGAAGTGCGTTTGGAAATCTCCTCCGACAGCCATCCCTTCTGGACCGGTAACCAGAAACTGGTCGATACCGAGGGTCGCGTCGAGCGCTTCCGCCGCAAGTACGGCCGCAAGTAAGCGAACCGTCCCCAATCATCCCGCCCGAGGGTGGATCGAGAAAGCCCCGCCCCGGCGGGGCTTTGGTGTTTTTGGACCGGCCGCACCATCTTCCGGATGCTTGCAGTTTCATTGTCCGGTATGTTGAAATGAAACAGTAGGGGGAGAACAACAGCGATGGAAAACCCGGTGATTACCGATATCTGGTTTCGAACAGGCATGCATCTGATGCGCCTTGGCCAGGCCTTGAATTTGAGGAGAATTCGCCACGATTACGAGGATTATTGGGAATGGATCACCGGCATATACGGGGATGTCACCCTGGATATTACCCGCACCCACACGCTTGAACCGGAAGACACCGATACCCGCATTTTCGTGCAATTCGGCCCCAAGATCTTCACTGACGCCGACTGTCGGTCGCTGGCGGCCGGACTGACTGCCCAGGGTATTGAATCGGTATCCCTGGGCCGCTGGGTGTATTTGAAAGGCAACGATTTCGAAAAGCAGGTGGTTCGCACCGTCCATAAGAGCTGACGCGCGACCATTACGACATTAAATCGGCGGTCTTGGACCGGCCTGGGACCGCCCCGACAAAGATCCGGCAAGACTTCTACATGACACTTGGGGAAGGGTGTTCGCCGGGTTGCTCCTTGCGGACGCCCACATATCCTGACCTGTCGACACAATGCCTTCCTGTCCGGGCCGGTGGGCCCTTTCTTTTTTTGGTTCGATGCTTTCTTGAGTCCCGTAGCCCGCATTTCCCCGTGAATACGGCAGCTCGGGGATGCGGGTATCAGATATGAAGTGAGAACAGGGATGCCAGTATGCCTAAGAAGGCAATCCAGCCTTTATTCCGGGTCATGGTCGCTCCTGGACGGAAAGAATGGCAGGCAAACATGAATCGAACGCCTGCTTTCATCGATGCCGGGTATACGTGGGGACGCTTCCCGTTTTAGAAAACATAGGGTCTATCGATCGATGTGTCCACTGTACAAAAGTGACGTGATTCGCATTCTGTCACTTTTTACGTTGCGTCCAAAAAGTGATAAGCAGCTTGTCGTTGTGCCGTGACCGGGTTCCTCAACTGCCGGCCGGGCATTAAGAACTCGTTGGTTTCTGCATGATCTTTCGAGAAACACGACTCAAGCAAGATTGAAAAAGGCTTCCGCCGCGGCCGTTGTCTCGCGCGCCACCTGTTCCGGCGATTTGCCCGTACACGCGGCCACAGCGTCACGGACATAGGTCAGGTAGCGCGGTTCGTTACGCCGTGAGGCGGGCTTGGGGCGAATATTGCGCGGCAACAGGTAGGGCGCGTCGGTTTCAATCATCAAGCGGTCGGCGGGAATATGCTTCACCAGTTCAAGCAGGTCTTGACCGCGCCGTTCGTCGCAAATCCAACCCGTGATGCCGATATGGCAGTCCAAGGCAAGGTAGGCATCCAGAGCCTCGCGGTTGCCCGTGAAACAGTGGACGACTAACGCACCCAGGCAGTCGCGGCGGCGCTCGATCATGTCTCGTAAGGTCGGATAGGCGTCGCGCTCATGGAGGAAAAGCGGCAGGTTGACCTCCGCGGCAAGTTCCAACTGCGCCTCGAAGGCGCGTTTCTGGTCCTCGGGCGGTGAGAAATTGCGGTTGAAGTCCAACCCGCATTCGCCTACCGCGACCACCTCGGGCCGTGCCGATAAACCTCTCAGCGTATCCAACGTACGATCGGTGAAGTCGCGAGCGTAGTGGGGATGAACCCCGGCCGTGGCGTAGAGCGTGCCGGGTCGGGTAACGGCCAGCTCCGCGGCCTCCCGGCTTACCGTTTCGGATGTTCCGGTGAGGATCATGCGTGTCACACCGGCTTCCGAGGCTTGCGCGATGACCGTATCCCGGTCGGTTGTAAACGATTTATGTGTCAGGTTGATACCGATATCGACCAGATTCATGGACACACCTCCGGGAAGGGCATTATAGCCCGCTGAACGACCAAAACACTATCGCCTTTTCCTTGTTCCGGGCGGATGCCTGGCTGACATATCATGTTTTTTCAAAAAGACCTTAATTTTAGACCTCATCGCCCCGATAACCGATATGAGGATAATTGTCGGGGGTTCCAGGTGGACAGCGGCCTACTAAGAAAAGTAATCGAGCACAGCGAATGCGGGAAGATCCTGCTCGATGACAAGAGCCGTATTCAGTTATGGAACCGTTGGATGGAGGAAAAGAGCGGTAAAAAGTCGGAGGAAGTCAAGGATCTCACCCTTTCCCAGGTCTTCGGTAATCTTCCCCCGCGCCTTCTGCATGCGGTGGAGGATGCCTTCCAGGGTCTTTCCGCAACCATTTCCTCTTCGTTCACACCGCACCCCCTGCCGCTCCGCAATCCGGGTTCCGAGGAGTTGTTGTATCAGAAACTTTCCGTCAGGGGTTTCCGCGGCGGAGACGATGCCTTTTTGTGTATGATCGAGGTCATCGATGTCTCGCCGCATATTCACCGCCATGAAAGTATGCAACGCGAGACCAAACGATTGAGTCATCGCGCCGGGCATGATCCCCTGACGGGTTTGGCCAACCGTGAACTGTTCCTGGACTTTTTGAACAAGTCGCACGCCCGAGCCCGTAGGCGCGGCGCCCGTTACGCGGTCATGTTCCTGGATTTGGCCAATTTCAAGGAAATCAACGATAAACAGGGTCATCAAATCGGTGACCAGGTATTGACCGAGGTAGCCGGTCGCCTGCGGCAGACCCTGCGTAAGGGCGATGTGATTGCCCGTATGAGCGGCGACCAGTTCACCATCCTGGTGGAAAGTCACCAAGACCCGCGTCACGGCGCCGTTATCGCGGAAAAAGTGATCTCGGTCCTCAGCGAACCCGTCCTCATCGAAAACCGACGCATTGCCATCAGCACCAAGGTGGGCATTGCCACCTATCCCGAGGCGGGTGACAATCCCGAAAGCGTGTTGCAGAACGCCGATGTGGCTTTGATGCGGGCCAAGCAGGATCGCAATACCGACTTCCATTTCTTCACCAGTCGCATGAACGAGGAGGCTCGCGAGCAGCGGAACCTGGAGCGAGACCTCATTCTTGCCCTGGAAAACAATGAGTTCGAACTCTTCTTTCAGCCGCAGTTGGACCTACGCTCCCAGCACGTGGTGGGCGCCGAGGCACTGTTGCGCTGGCGGCATCCCACCATGGGACTCGTTTCACCCGGCCGCTTCCTGCCGCTGGCCAACGAGACCGGGCTCATCCTGCCCATCGGCGAGTGGGTTTTGAAGGCCGCGCTTACTCAATACAGTCAATGGGATCACAACGCCAACCGTCCGTTGAGAATGGGCGTCAATATTTCCGGACGCCAGTTCAACGAGAGCGGCGTTCTGGAGTTACTGGACCAGATGCTGCAACGCACGGGAATCGATCCCAGCTTCATCGAGTTGGAATTGACCGAGGAGGTCATGATCAATCGGGACGCCAAGAGCTTGGATATCCTGCGCGGCCTGCGCGATATCGGCGTCAATATCGCCATCGACGACTTCGGCACCGGTTACAGTTCGCTCAGCTACCTGAAGGATTTTCCCCTGGATACGCTGAAGATCGACCGGTCCTTTATCGAGCGCGTCAGCGACAATGAGCGCGACGCCATCATTACCCGAACCATCATCGGCCTGGCTCATGACCTTGGCTTGAAGGTCGTTGCGGAGGGCGTGGAGAACCAGGACCAATTACCCTTTCTACGCAGCCTGCGGTGTGATGAAGTACAGGGCTATTTCTTCTCCAAACCCCTGCCCGCCGATCAGTTCTGGGAGTATCTGCGCCGTACCAACGGCAAGAACTGATTGCCCCGCGCACGTCTTCATGGAACAATGCCCTGACCTTGTAGGGCAGGAGTTTTATGACACGACCCGTCCATATCGGCATTCCCGCGTTTGATGAGGGTGACTGGCTACCGGCCGTGTTAGAGGATCTGGCCGCTCAGGACGATCCCCGGTTTCACGTTTGGGTTGGCATCAATCAACCCGCGGAATACGCCCTCGACCCGCAACACGCCGAGGTAGACCGACGCAATCGTCAACTGGCCGCCTGGCTGCAAGGCGCCCGGTTTCCTTTTCCCCTGCATGTTCTGACCGCGCTCGATCCCGGCACCGCGCCGCCTGCCAAAAAAGCCGGCGCCGGTTGGGCGCGGCGCTTCCTCTTCGAACATGCTGTCGCGGATCGGGAAGATGCGACCGTGTTCATCTCCATGGATGCCGACACGCGAGTTCAGCCGGAATATGTGCGCGCCGTTCGAGAAGCCTTTGCCGCTCATCCCAACGCGGTCGCCCTTGCCGCCCCCTATTATCATCCCTTGCCCACGGACCCGGGGGCCGCACGAAATATCCTGCGTTACGAAATCTATATGCGTTATTACCAGTTGAGCCTCTGGCGCATCGGCTGTCCATACGCCTTCCTGCCTATCGGTTCCGGCATGGCCTTTACCGCCCGCGCCTGGCGGGCTATCGGCGGAATGGCCCCGCGTAAGGCCGGAGAAGATTTCTATTTCATGCAGCAAATGCGCAAATGCGGACCCGTGATTCGCTATCTGCCCTGCCGGGTGGAACCCTCGCCTCGTCGGTCCGTTCGCAATCCCTTCGGCACCGGTCCTGCCATGAGTCGGCCCGATGTTCTGAAACAACGCTATCCCTTCTACGCCCAGGCCGGCTTCGACCTGATCGCGGAAACCTACGCGCTGTTTCCCGCGCTGCATACCCAAGATATCGACCTGCCCGTCGGCGATTTTTTGGAAGAGCGATTAGGCGGATACGAGCCCTTCGTCCGCATGCGCCGCAACCATCGAAACCCGGAAGCCTTCGTGCGCGCCTGCCATGAGCGTTTCGACGCCCTTCGTATTCTTCAGTTCCTGCGCTACGATCACGCCCGGCGGCCCTACGCCGGCGAAGGGGCCGGCTTAAACGAACTCCTGGCTCTTACCGGGCGACCGAGAATGGATTACCGAGAGGATGACATTGCCGGCTTGGAAATGGTTCGTGACGTGCTTTTTGAATACGAGTCAAACGCTCAGAAGGCTTTTATGGAGCAGTGGGATGTCAGGCAACACTGGTGATTCAAGTAAAGTTGGCACATAAAGATCCTCAAATGAGTTAAACTGATGTCGTCTCACAAAACACTCTTTCCTGAAAAGAGTATTGATTTCGACAGCAGCTTTACCGATACTTGGGAGTAGTCCCCGTGCGCCCTGACGTCCCTTTGGAGATCCGTGTATGGAAACCAGCCAAGAATTAGACGAATTCCTTCCCGCTTACAGCAAGGATCTAGAAGGTTTCCTGCCCGAAAACGCCAAAGAAGACCTGGAATCCTTGGAAAGCATTCTGCCCAAAGCATACGATGAGTTGCGCCGGGTAGCCAGTCGGCAATTACGGGGTCAGCGTCATGTCACCTTACAAACCACCGCCCTCGTGAACGAAGCCTGTGTGCGTTTGATGGAAAGTCGCGGCTTGGATATCAAGAATCGGCGCCAATTCTTTTATTGGGCGGCGCGAACCATGCGTCACCTGCTGGTGGAGCGGGCCCGCAGGCGCGGCGCGGTCAAACGCGGCGGCAACCAGGCTCATGTGCCCATCGACGAGATGATTCAACTGGCTGACGGCGCCACCCTGCCGCTGGCGCGTATCCTTCCGTTGAACCAGGCCCTGAAACGCCTGGAGAAACGTGACCCGCGCCAATGCCGTATCGTGGAATTGCGCTTCTTTGCGGGAATGACCACCGAAGAAGTCTGCGGCGTACTGGATATATCCGAACGCACCATGCGCCGGGAATGGGCCATGGCCAAACGTTGGCTGGCCCGCGAGTTAAGTTCGGATAAGGTTTGAACCGAAAGGGGAATCGTCCTTGGATACCAAACGCTGGAATCGCGTCAAAGATATCTTCGGCGAAGCCATGGAGCAACCCGCCCATGAGCGCATGGCCTATGTATGCCAAATGGCCGGCGATGATCAGGATGTCTTGGAAGAGGTTTGTTCCCTTCTGGCCGTTGACGACGAGGAGGTCTCCTTCCTGGAAGCCGCGCCCGCGCCGCCGGATGAAGAGCCGGATAAAATGCTCGGATCCGAACTGGGTCCTTGGAAGCTGGCGCGCAAGCTGGACAGCGGCGGCATGGGTAAGGTCTACGTGGCAGAACGCGCGGACCGCCTGTACAAGGATCGCGTCGCCATCAAGGTTTTGAAACGCGGCATGGACACGGATGAAGTAGTGCGTCGTTTCCGTCGCGAACGCCAAATCCTGGCTCATTTAGACCATCCCTACATTACGCGTTTGATGGACGGCGGTTCCACGGCAGACGGCCGGCCCTACCTGGTGATGGAGTACGTTGACGGCGAACATATCACCAAGTGGTGTCGCGAGAAACCCTTGAGGGAACGGCTTCAAGTGTTCCTGAAGGTGTGTGAAGGCGTATCCTTCGCCCACAGTAACCTGATCGTGCACCGCGATCTGAAGCCGGGCAACATTTTAGTCACCGATCGCGGCGAGCCCAAGCTGTTGGATTTCGGCATCGCCAAACTGCTGGACCCGGACGAGGGCCAAACTCATACCCGTATCGGCCAGCGCCTGCTGACACCCGCCTACGCGGCTCCCGAGCAAATCCGCGGCGAGGCCATTACCACCGCTTGTGACGTATTTGCATTGGGCGTACTTTTGTTCGAGGTGTTGGTGGGGCAGTTACCCGAGCGCAGCGCCACGGGAACCACCGGTCCCGGCCGAGGCTCCCTCGAACGCATGCCCATACCCAGCAAGGCGGTGGGCCCGCATCCGGGACCCGGCGCCGTTCAAAAGCGGCTGCTGACCGGCGACCTGGACACCATCGTCCTGAAAGCCCTACGCGAGGACCCGGCCAAACGCTATCATTCCGCCGACGAAATGGCCGAGGACATCGGTCGTTACCTGGAAGGATTCCCGGTTCGCGCCCGGCGGGAAACCGTGGTCTACCAAATGAGTAAGTTCTTCGGCCGCCACCGTTTGGGCGTCAGCATCTTTGCCATGGTGGTCACTCTCCTGCTCAGCCTGCTGGTGGCTTTGATTACCAGCCAGGATCAAGTAGCCAGAGAACGCGATGAAGCCATGGCATCGGCAGAATTGATGGTGGGGGAAAATCGACGCTTGGCCAGAGTCCATGAACTGCTGGTGGAAACCATCAGTAAGGCGGGTCTCGACAACCGGGAAACCGTCAATATTGAAAGCTTGTTGGATAAAACAGCGGACCAAATCCAAAAGAAGCCCAGCAGAGATCCCGGTATACAAGCGGACCGCTATTTGACCCTGGCTTCGATTCACAACAACCGCGGTCACCCGGAAAAAGCGGAACCCTTGCTGAGAAAAGCCCTGGACATCATGGAAAAAGACGATCATCACCTGCCTCGCGCCATGATCTCCTTAACCCAAACCTGTCTCGCCTTGAAAAAATACAAAGCGGCCCGGCAAACGGCGCGACTCTTGGTCGCCCACACCGAAAACTGGTCGGGCAATACGGAAGACGCTGAGTCCATGATCGCCCTGGCCGAGGCCCTGGCTGCCGTCCGACTGCCGGAAGTAGCCCTGGCTTTAGCCGCTCGCGTGCAGGATCTGTTCGAGACGGAACTAAAGCCGGGTCACGGCGTGGTTACCAGAAGCCTCCGCCTGCAACAAGAGCTGAGTCCCCTCAAAGCAAGCCCGGCTTCAGCACGATAAATCGTTCGCGCTATTGCTTGAGAACGCTTTCGTTTTTTCTTTCTCGAACCGGCATGATGGTGCAGGCTTCTTTGCAGCCGAAAAAGCGGCTGAGCAGGTGTCGATTTTTGCTGATCCATCGGTAGATCAGTTCCGCTATCTGGATGACGCCCGGTATCCAAAGGACCAGCGCCATGGGGATGCCCAACACCAGGCGCATACACACAAAGCGCAAAGCCCTGGCGCCTCGGTGGATCTTGCCCCGGTTGCTGACGCAGTGGATCGCTTCCAGCAGGTCCTCGCGGCCTATGCCGGGTGCAAGTTGCGCCGCCTTTTCGTGGCTGATGGGCACCATCGTCAGGATATCGAACCAGTCCAGCCAGATCAGGGTGCGCATCTGAAAGGTGCACATCGGGCATTTGTCGTCGTACAGCAGGTAGTGGGTGCTCATGATTCTCCTCGTGTCAGGCTTTCCGCTTTCTCTATACGGTTTGGCTTTAATTGGCCTGTTGCTCGTTCCAGGGCCGATACCGCGAAGGTCAGCGGGTAGAGCTTTTCGTAGTACCACAGGTTGGCGAAGTAGAAACCGATGGGGCTTGCCTGCAGGCGGCGACCCTCGTCCGTTAGTTCGACCAGTGCGTTGAGGCCGTAGCGCAGGGCCGCTTTCGGCGGTTCTTGAAGCGCGGTCAGGGCGTCCAAGGCCAGGGCCGTTTCTTCGATGGTCGACGCTGTTTCCTTGCCCGCGCCCCAGCCGCCGTCCTCGTTTTGGTTGGCGATCAACCAGGAGAAACCCTTCTTGAGCATTTGCCGTTCTTGGGTCAAGCGTGGTTCATCCGCCGTGATTTGAGCCAGGGCCAGGACTACTTTAGCCGTGCCGTAGGTGGGGTTTTGTTCGTTTGGATGGTCCTGGTTGCCGAACCATAGGGGCAGCCAACTGCCGTCCGCCTGTTGTTGCTTTTTCAAGTAGCGCCGCATGCGGGACTGAGCCGCCGGCCAGCCCGGGCATTCCAGGCCGCGTTTGCGCCAGGTGTGCATGGCCAGGAGTGCATGAGCCGTGATGTCCGGACAGCTTTTGTCGAAGGGCAGCGTACCCCAACCCCGGCAGAAGGTGGGAATACCTCCGTCCCTGTTCTGCAAGTCAACCAGCCAGTCGATACCCTTGCCCGCGGCTTTTTCGACCACTGGTGATGCGCGTCGATCGCCGCACAGGTTGGCTAAGGCCAGAACGGCGCCGCTGGTGTCATCCGCATCGGGTACGCCGCCGGGGAGCGGAGTCCAGGCCCATCCGCCGGGCGCCGCGCCCGTGTAGGGGTGCACCACACGGTACTGTTGGTCGATCAGCCATTGGGTCAGCAGGCGGCAATCTTCCTCGGTCAAATTGTTTCGCCCGCCCGCGTTCAGGGCGTTGATCGAAAGGGTGGTCACCCAGGTTTGCAGGTGGGTGTCGATGGGCAGGCTGCCGTCCGGACGTACCAGCGAAAGAATGAATTGGATACCCTTGCGGACCACGGGGTGATCGACCTTACCCATGGAGGCCATGCTCATGCACACGAAGGAGGTAAGGGGAACCGCTTCCAGGAAACCGCCGTTTTCAGGTTGAATACTTTCCAGTAGGTTCAGGGTATGCGCTTTGGTTTTTTCGCGGAAAAAGCGCGAGACGGGGTTGCCCGCACCGCGATGGTGGTAAATGGCCTGACCGATGGCGATCAAGGCGGGTAATGCATAGGAAACCACGGGCATGCGTACGGTTTTGTAGAATTTGCGTGGGACGGCTGCAAGCTCGAAAGGCAGTGGCGCCACCAATTGCCAGGCCTGTTCGGGAGGGCCCAACCGCCCGCAAATGGCCAGCATGGTGAGGATGGGCACGGAGAAGGTGTGGTCCTTGCCGTAGCGCTTCATGATTGCCTTGCGCAGTGTCTCCGGTTCCAGGCCTCCCGCCGTTTTTTTCAGCCAGGTTTCGGCAGCGAGCACACTGGTTTCCAATTGGTCATTGGTTTCGGAGATCAAACCCAGAGCGCCCCAACACAGGGCGGTGGTGCTGATGTTGCTGTGGCTGCGCACCGTGTCACCCCAGCCGCCGTCGGCATTTTGGTTGGTCGCCAACCAGTTCAGGGCGTCCTCGATCACTGAGAGGTTGTTTTCTCTGTCGACCGCATGCAGCGCCGCAATCGCCGTGGCCGTGGAAAGCGCGCTGGTGGACAATTCACCTTCCCAGGTTCCGTTCTGCCTTTGCTTCAGAAGGGTTTCTACCAGGCGATCGCGGGTGCCGCATAGTTTGACTTCGTCCATGGGTTATACGCTCAGGTGGCCCAGCGCCAGCAGGCCGTAGAAGGTGTATTCGGTGTCCAGGGTGTCGTCGCCCCAGTTGCCGTAGAAACTACCATGATTGACCCACAGGCTGTCCAGGTAATCCAGACAATCCTCGCGGATGGGATCGATGGACACGCCCATGCCGGAAAGCGCATGCAGGGCCGTGGCTGTAGATAGCAAATCGGGCATGGGCGCGGCCGGCACGGCGAAGAAGCCGCCCGCGCCGTAGCATTTGTCCAACAGCCAACTCGCCGCATCTCTCGGCGAACCGTCACCCACGTTGCGCATGACCGCCTCGGCCGCGGCAATGGCGGGCGTGTTGCCCACGGGCATGTGCGGTTCATTGGCGAATCCGCCGTCCCGTGAGCGCAGTGAGGCGCAGGTAGCGGCCAACATACCCGGCGCGCTTAATTGATCCTCGCGGCCCAGATCCTGGAAGGCGGCTAAAGCCAGGAAGTTGGCGTAGGCGGTAGCGGTCTCCGCGCCGGCTTCGGCATTGAAACCGCCGTCCGGGGTGCGCCACTGTAGCAACCGGGCGGCCATGGCTTGCGCGCGCGGGTTTTCCAAACCCACGGCCGACCAGCAGCGTGTCAGCGAGCACAGGTGTACGAAATCAAGCTTGTCACCGTCGCCGAATTGTTCCAACCAGCCGACTACCTTGTGCGCGGGGATGTCCATCATCAACGCTTCCATGCAGCTAAGGCCGAAAACCGTGTAGTACAGGTCGCTACGGCCGCCGCGATCGCGGAAGCCGCCGTCCGGGTTGAGTTGGGATGCAACGAAGTCGCGCACCAGATCCGTGCCGTCAGACAGGGATTGGGGCGACAGCCTCGCGACTTGTAGCATTTCTCTTCTCAAACTCACTGCACCATTCCTTGATCTCGATATCGTTGAATATTTTACCGACCACGCGGCGTAAAAGGCCCTTCAGGTTGGGATTGTTGAGCGTTTTCAGGGAGATCACCGCGTGTTCCTTATAGGTTTCCAGCAGTGCTTCCACATGCTTGGGGATCTCCAGTTCCGCCAGCAGAGTGTCGACGGCCGGGCGATCGGCCAGGGCGCCGGTATCGCGGTTCCACAATGCGGCGATCAAGTCTCGCGGCGCGCCTTTCTTGGCGTGTTTGTAGGCTAGAGCCAGGGGCATGGTCGGCCGCAAGGCGTCGATGTCGTTGGGGTCCTCGTTGCTGTTCAGATCATCGAAATCGTCTTTGATCTGGTAGGCGATGCCCAGGTTGCGGCTATAGTCGGCCAGCACCTCGTGCACATCGCCGTCACAACCGGTGTAGGCGGCGCCAAGGCGTAGCGCAACCTCGAAAGCGGGGCTGGTTTTTTTGTCGAAGATATCGACGACCTCGCCCGGGCTGAGCACCTTGGGGTCTCGCATCCAGGCCAGTTCCGCGCCCTGGCCGTGGCACAGGTTGCGCTGACCCTCGGCCGCGATGCGGATGAGTTCCGGCATGCGGGCGGGATCGGCGCCGCTTTCAGCGATCAACCGGTAGCCCTCGCCGATCAGGAGGTCGCCCGCGTTGAGGGCAATCGGGACACCCCATTCCGCGTGTAGCGTGGCCTGGCCATAGCGCGTATCGTCGTCATCCTCGATATCGTCGTGGATCAGCGAAGCCTTGTGGAAGCACTCCACGGCAACGGCCAGTTTCTTGAAACCGTCGGGGATTTCGGCTTCCGGGTCGTCCTGCATGGCGCGCCATACGCATGCGGCCAGGAAGGGGCGCCAGCGTTTGCCGTCGCGCAACAACCATTCGCGTGCCAGTTCTTCCGCCTGGCCTTCCGCCGGTCCCATCAGTTGATCCAGCGAGTCGGGTGAGAACCAGGCGCGCACATCGTTGCGCAACTCGTCCAGGTTCAGGCGACGGGTTTTGTCTTCGGAGGTCAGGTGCACCACGTCCCAGACCCAGTCCAGGTCCACATTGGTATCGATGCAGTCGCCTTGCAGCAGGGGGATGGCGATGCCGGGAATGGCGGCCGCTTCCATAAAGGGGAAGGCCTTCTCCAACACCGAAAGGCAGCTGACGCCTACGATGGCGTCGATCTTACCGGTTTCGATGATGGCCATCACCAGCGCGGAACCTTCCGCGATCAATACCGCGTATCCCAGTCGCTCGGCCTCTTCCTGAAGGTCTTGCAGGGAGCAGGCGCCGCACTGTTTGCACAGCAGGCCGAATTCGTCGAAGGGCGCGGGACAGACTTCCTCTTTGCGCAGGCACTTGGGCATCAACAACAGGCGGCGCTCGTAGGGGATCGTGGCCAGGGTGTCTTCCCACGATTCGTTATTCATCAACACGGCGACGAAGTCCAGATACTCGTCCGGGATGCCATGCTGTTCCAGAAAGACCTCGGCGTGTTCGCGCAGTTCGGCCATGGGCATGGGCGGCACCAGGTTTTGCTCGGCGACGAAGTCCTTGACCAGTGATTTGATCAGGCGGCGCTGCTCCTGGGTTTGTGGAATGGACTTGTCCGGTTTGCGCCAGACTTGCAGGGGCAGCGTTTTCGGTAATGTAGCGGCCATGATTCTCCCTCTCCGATTATCGATCCGATGATTTTGGGGTTTTGTCGAACACGGCGGCGGCCTTGGCCTGGATGGCGTCGACGCTCGGCAGCGCGTTCATGACTTCCTCGGGGATGCCGAGTTTGTCTTGTAATTTCTTCAGGCAACGCTTGCGTTCCTTAAGGGCGCGCTCGTCGTCGCGTTCGCGGCTGAAGCGTGACCTGGCGCGGGTGGAACGATCGCGCAAGAGGCTGTAGATATCGCCGCCCAGCAGTGAGGTGATGTCCACCTGCATCTTCTCGCGGCGCAGGTCTTCATCGCTCACCGGAGCGCCGTTAATCGGCCCCTGGCGGTATTTGGGAAATAGAATGGCGGCCTCGGGGCAGACGCGTGAGCAGGCGGGGCAGTCGGTCTTGCACTTGGTGGGATTCTGCACCGCAATCTTGCGCTCATCGGAGACGCCGTAGACGTCGAACAGGCAAAAGCTGAGGCACTGCATGCAATTCGTGCACCGGTCGTAGTCGATGACGGGAAACCAGGGCTTCCATTCTCCGGTAGGTTTGACCGTGGGTTCGGTTGCCCTTGCCTCCTCGGGTTCTTCCGGCGGCGCTTCACCCAGAAGAGCTTCACAGATCTCGCCGGCTTCCTGTTCGCGCATGTTCAGGACGTCTACCTTTTCCTCGTCCAGGTCGGCGCCGGCGGCGTGGAACAGCCACTTGACCGCACGCGGGTAACAGGCGGCAATCTTGACGGTCTCGCCCTCGGTCATCTCGGCCAGCTTGGGATCGCGCTCGGCGGCCATGCGGCACATGTCTTCCACGTCCTCGAATTCCACGCCCGACTCGATGAGTTGATTGCGCACCTTCTCCTTGACCTTGGTGGGCAGGATGCGGGTGTAGGCGCAGTTGCAAAAGACGATCTTCTCGCGGGTTTGCGTTGCGGCAGTCATGAATCAGGCTCCTTACAGCGCACCGGCCAGGGTTTCCTGGTCGTGCTTCATGCGATAGATGGGATTGGGCTCGCCGGGTTTGAAGGACTCGATATGATCCAGGTCAAGCGTGACGCCGGACAGCTCGGCGGCAGATTCGATCAGCGCGGCTTGCAGGGCGATGCTCAGGCGCTGGGGGTCGCCTTCCGCGCGCAGGTTGACGATGATCTGTCCGCTGTCCAGGGGATCGCTCAGCGATTGCGAGAACTCGGCCTTGCGGGTCGTCCCAACCATGTTGAGCACGGCCAGTTCGCCGCTGCCGTCCTCGGGAGAGAGCGTCATCTTGAAGTGGGCGATTTCGATATCTTCTACGGCCAGGCGGGTGCCGACGGATTCGGCCAGGGTGCTTAACACCTGGTCGCCGTCGATGTATTGATCGGCCTTCAATTCAACCGTAGCGTTGAGCCAGCCCAGCAGGGCCTCACCTTCCGCGTAAACCTTGTAGTCCAGGTCCATGGTATCGCCGCCGGGTTGCTCGCCCGACATGAGGTTTTCGAACCAATGATCCAGGTTCTCGCCGGTGCGGGCCGAAACGGTGAGGATGGTCTTGCCGGGGAACTTATCGGCCAGAGCCTTGCGCAGGGCTGTCTCCTGGTCTTGGGTAATCAGGTCAGCCTTATTAATGATGATCGTAGCGGCTTCTTCCAACTGTTTCAGGTAGATGTAGGTGACCTTTTGAGAGAAGCCGCGTTCGTTGCCGATACCCAACACGCGCATACAGCGTAAGGGATCGACCACCACGCTGAGCGGGGCGATGGAAAAGCGGTCGCCGTAGATGCGGCGCAGGGGATAGGAGACGGAGGCGATCAAGTCGGTGCAACTGCCCACCGGTTCGGCAATAAAGATATCGGGCCGGGTAGCCGCGTCCAGGTTTTCGGCCGCCTCGGTCAGGGTGTTGAAGCGGCAACAGAAACAGCCGCCGGGAATCTCCTCCACGGCGAAGCCCTGGGAGCGCAATTTCAGGGTGTCCACCAGGTTGGTGCCTTGATCGTTGGTGATCAGGCCCACCTTCAGGCCTTTGGCGTCCAGATGTTTGGCCAACTCCAAGATAGAGGTGGACTTTCCGGCGCCCAAAAAGCCGCCGATCATAACGTAACGTGCGGTGCGATCGCTCATGCAGTTTCTCCAAGCATTTTCGAAATGACATCATCCAGGAAGGCAGCGTAGCCTTCCGCGTCCACGGCATCGGGTTCGGGGGTGCCGCGAACCTCGTAAAGCCAGCCGCGAGCGTAGGGGTCCTTGGTCAACCATTCGGGGTTGTCGTTCAGGTCGGGGTTCTCGCGTACGAAGCTGCCTTCCGCCATGCAGAACAGGTCGGAAGCAGCTTTCAGGCACTCGATCCAGCCGATCACGCCGCCCACTTCTACGGGATCGTCGACTTGTACTTCCATACCGGTCTCTACCAGGTCGCCCAGCATGCGCGTGGCGAATTTGGTGAAACCTACGCGCTGCAAGCCGGGTTCGACCTCGTCGATCCAGAAGTGGGCGCGGGTGTAAAGGCGGCCGGTGGGGAGCCTGGTGGAAAAGCGGGATTTCTTGTAGTTGATAAAGGAAGCGGTACGATTCATGGACGGGTCATCCGAATGGAAAGATTTCAGGCTGGAAACAAGACAAACTTTTCACACGGGCCCGCTGCAATCGTGCATCTTGTCGACTGTATACGCTACACGGGTGCGCGACTGAACCCACCAATGAAAAATTAAGATAAAGCAAACCTTAAGGAAAAGTTAACCACTTGCTTTTGAATATGGATAAGGACGGGGAGGAGGCAACGGAAAGTAGAACGGAAACAGCGCGTTTACGGTATACTCTAAACCAGGAAACAGGACAAGCTCGCACAGGGTCCGAGGTCAATCATCGATGCAACCTCGGAGATAAAGCCCCATGCCCGAAGTCTACCTGGATCATCAGGCAACCACCCCGCCGGACCCGGCCGTGCTGGAGACCATGCTGCCGTACTTCACCCATAAATTCGGCAACGCGGCAAGTTCCCACGCTTGGGGAAGCGCCGCGGCAGCAGCGGTGGAAAACGCTCGCGAGCGGGTGGCCGAGTTGATCGGAGGTCATCCCCTGGCCGTGACCTTTACCGGCGGGGCCACTGAATCGGTGAACCTGGCTCTAAAAGGACTTGCCGATCAATACGGCTCCAAGCGACGTCACATCGTCACTTGCGTCACCGAGCATCCCGCCGTGCGCGACACCTGCGCCCGGCTCTCGACCCAAGGCTTCGAAATCACCGAATTGGGCGTGGACCCTAAGGGACATATCGACGAAAACGAACTGGCCGAAGCGGTCACCCCGGAAACCCTGGTCGTCAGCCTGATGTTCGCCAACAACGAGGTCGGCACCATTCACCCCGTGGCGCGTTACGCGGAAATTGCCCATGCACACGGCGCCTTCTTCCATTGCGACGCTACCCAGGCGGTCGGCAAGCTGCCCGTGCATGTGGACGAATTAAACATCGACCTGCTGTCGCTTTCCGCGCACAAGTTTTACGGACCCATGGGCATCGGCGCGCTTTACCGACGCTTGAAGCGGCCGCGCGTGCGCCTGGCCCCGCAAATCCACGGCGGCGGTCACGAACGCGGCATGCGATCCGGTACGCTCAATGTACCCTCGATCGTGGGCCTGGGAGAAGCCTGTCGCATCGCCCGTGACCGCATGGCCGACGATGCCGCACACACCCGAGCCCTGGCCGATCGCTTCCTGAAAGCCCTGGGCGGCATCCCGTACGAATTGAACGGGGACCCGGTGAATCGACTTCCCGGGAACCTCAACCTCCGCTTCCCCGGCATCAGCGCCGCGAGCCTCATCGAGGAACTGCCCGATATCGCCGTCTCGACGGGTTCCGCGTGCAGCAGCGCTCGACCCGGCGCCTCGCACGTGCTTTCGGCCATGGGACTTGGCGGAGACGCCGCTGCCCAATCGGTGCGCTTGGGTTGCGGACGTTTTACCACCGAAACCGAAATCGATTACGCGGCCCGGCGCTTCAAGGAGGCGATCGCTCGTTTGGGCGCTTGTCCCCGCGAGGCCGAGGCTTGCAGCCTGTAACACCTGGAGACAGATTCATGCTCACCCGTTTTGCATTCCGCCTGGCCACCGAGTTGGCCCCCAATGTTGCCATGAAGTGCGCTTATCTCTACGGCTACAAGGGGTTCAAGGCCATCCGCGCCTACAAGAAGCGCCTGCGCGACGACGTGCTTTACCCGCCGTTCATGTTCATCGCGCTCACCAACACCTGTAACCTGCGCTGCCAGGGCTGTTGGGTGGAAAAGGAAGGAAAACAACGCAATCTACCGCGCGAGGATCTGGATGCGCTGATCGAGACCGGTAAAAAGCAAAACGCCTACTACTACACCCTGCTCGGCGGCGAACCCTTTTTGTACAAGCGTCTGCTGGATGTTTTCGAGCGCCACTCCGACTGTTACTTCCAGGTGATCACCAACGGCATGTTCTTCACGGAAGAAAATGTGCAACGCCTGCGCAAACTGGGCAACGTGACGCCCCTGATCAGCATCGACGGCATGCAGGAACAAAACGATATGCGCCGGGGCGAGGGAGTGTTTGCCTCGATAGAAAAAGGCCTGGCCCTGCTGAAGAAATACAAGCTGTTCTACGGCGTCGCCACCACCGCCACCGGTAAGAATATGGACGAGGTGATGTCCGACGAATACGTGAAATTCTTCATCGATCGCGGCGTCATGTACCTTTGGTACTACATCTACCGACCGGTAGGAGAAGAATCGCACCCGGAATACTGCATGGCCAGGGAGCAGATCATCGAAATGCGTCGCCGCCTTTTGGGCCTGCGCCGCAAGCACCCCATTCTGCTGATCGATACCTATTGGACGGCCGAGGGCGAAGCCTTCTGTCCGGCGGCCACGGGTCTCGGTTTTCACGTGGGACCCGAGGGCAGCATCGAACCCTGCCCGCCGTTGTCCTTTGCCCGCGAGATGGTGCGCGACAACGACCGCGACGTCTTCAAGAGCATCAACGAAAGCGAGTACCTGCGCGGCTTCCAGCAGTTCGTCAAACAGCGCACGAAAGGCTGCGTCATCCTGGAGCACCCGCAAGAACTGGTCGAGTTCCTACAAAAACACGAGACCAGGGACTTCAGCACGCGCAACGCGTTCGAGGAGATCAACGCTATCAAACCCAGGCACAGCCACCATTTGGACGGCGACGAGATCCCGGAGGATTACTGGGTCTACCGGTTGCTGAAGAAGCAGGTCTTCTTCGGTATGGGCGCGCTGGGATAAAAACCTCTAGCTCTCAAAAGTCCCCTTAACTGCCGGCTCACCGTTGCGCACCATGGGCTTGCCGCGTGCGATGACGTGGTGAATATCCATATTGTCGTCCATGATCACCAGGTCGGCATCCATATTCGGTGCAAGACGGCCTTTACTTTTTAATTTGAGGATGGCGGCCGGGTTGGCCGTGATAGTGGCCAGGGCCGTTTCAAAGGGAACGGCTTCATTGTTGACGGCGTCCTTCAACTCGGTCAACAGGGTATCGGCCAGACCAACGGCCAGGCCTTCCAGGTTGCCGTCGTTGTCAAAACGGGGCAGCGAACCGCCGGCGTCCGAACTCATGGTGATGTGACCCGCCGGAACCCCCAGCTTCAACAGCCTGGCCAAAGCATAAGCGGGCTTTACTTCGATTTCCTTGAAGAAGGGATAGCTGCCCGTGGTGATATCCAAGGGGCCGACCTTGCCCCAAGCTGCCGCTTCCTCGAAGATGATGCCGTTGCGATTGATATGGGTTGGAAAGAAACAAGCGTGCGGTAATTGCGAAAGGCGCACGGCCTCGTGCAACACGCTGAAGGGCGCGGCTTCATCGCCCATGTGCAGGTGCAGGATGCCCGCCTTCCCGCCGAGCATGCCGGCCACGTGGATGCGTTTGGCCAGGCGCGCCAGTTCGTGGGCGGTGGGCGCCGAGGAACGTTTGTCGGCGATCGCGATCTCGCCGGCCCCGATGACCTCTTGAATGTAGCACAGGTCATGGGCAACATCGCCGCACAAGGTAGGCGGCGGCACCTGGTAGGAGCCCGTGTAGATGCGGCAGGTCATGCCCTCTTCAGTGAGCCCCTTCGCCTTCATCAGCAAGCCCGCAATGGTGCGCGTGATGCCGTCGGTTCCCAAACAGCCGACCGCCGTGGTCACCCCGCTGCCCACCAGTTGCCCCAGTTGGAGCTCAGGCGTTCGCGTAGCCGGTCCGCCCTCACCGCCCGCGCCGCATAAATGCGTATGGCCGTCGATAAATCCGGGAACAACGCGCAGGCCGGCAAGATCGATGATCTCCACATCCAGGGAGCCCGTATCCAGCTTCGGCGCAACGGCGGAGATGATTCCGCCGGCCAGGAGGATATCTTGACGACCCAGCGGGTTCGGGGCAAACACGTTACCGTTTTTGAGAAGAATCATGAGCGGCTCCCATTACATATCAGGCGGCCGGGGGCGTGGCGGCAACCTATGATAAGAGTTCGACGGATTAATTTCAATGGACCATTACGAACGAGGGTCGATGCAAAGGGCGCCCGAGGTTGTTCCTGGTTGTCAAGCGGTAGAAAAAGGCGCCCATCTCTCGTTGTCATTGGTTGTTCCTAAAAAGTCAGGAGTAAAGAATCAGCTTTATTTCTTCGACCCGGAAAAGTCAGGAGCAAAGAATCAGCTCTCATTCCTCGACCCGGAAAAG
>JAAUYB010164944.1_pt1 | contig 54605 bp, 62 predicted proteins | sample 7278071 | NCBI WGS metagenome assembly JAAUYB01 (sample SAMN14350121, study PRJNA611818) | marine sediment metagenome | isolation source: surface marine sediment (1.8m) | place: French Polynesia: Moorea | collected 2018-08
ATCCCCCATCACGCGCGCTGGCTCGCGTCGCGGCCTCCGGTTGAGTGACCTGACCTGCACGCTTTGGCACTCGTGATGGCCTTGGTCCCGCCCCGATTTCATTCGAACGCTAGTTCCAGCGGACGGCGCCCTTATATCCCAAAGTAGCATGGCTCGATCGAACAAACAGGGGCTCTTCTTGGCAACCAGCATAAGTGTCTCGGCATCCATCCCGATCGTGGGGGCGCACCCCCTGGCTGCGCTGACCCGCGCGGCGGAGCACGTCGCGCCATGGTGACGGAGTGGGCCTCACAGCCCCGAGTGGTAAAGGCGTTCTTTATCGCTTGCGTGGCGTTCGAGGTGCTCGCCCTGCTCGCAACTGCGGTGGGCGCCGGAACATTCATGCGCAACGCGATGCTGGTTTTTGGCGGCTTCTGGCCCGCCACACTGATGGGCGCCCCCGAGGCATATCCCGGCCAAGCCGTCGCCATGTTTGCGACCAGCGCGGTTCTGCACGGCGGCCCGCTACACCTTTTCATGAACATGATTGGCCTGCTCTGGCTTGGCCCCCGCATCGTCGATCGCGTCAGCGCGGCGGGGTTCTGGCCATTGGCCGGCCTGAGCGCGATAGGCGCGGGCCTCGTCTTTACCCTGCTTGCCAATGAGCGAACGCCAATGATCGGCGCGTCGGGTGTGCTTTTTGGCTTTCTTGGCGCGCTTGGCGCGTGGGAGGTGGCCGACAGGATCAGCCGCAAACAAGAGCTGCGCAGCCTGTGGGAGCCGGCCTTGGTCTTTCTGGCGTTGAACGTCGCCCTTGCGCTTTTGTCGGGCGGCACCATCGCCTGGACGGCGCATCTGGGTGGGTTTTTGGCCGGGGTGCTGTGTGGCTTGCTGACCTGGAAACCGCCATATCGGAGCGGCGTTTAGCGCTTCGGCTCACCTCGCAAGCTGCGCGCTTACCCAGCCGAGCTATCGGCGTCTCTGGTCTGACGCTTCACCGCCAGCTCCTCTTCCGCAATGACCAAGCGCACACCCAACGTGCCCGTCTCCCCCAAGACAGGCGTTTTGGAGAGCGTAACCTCGATCGCCCGGATCTGCGGATAGGCCGCGCAGGCGCCGACGATCCGGGTGATCAGCCGCTCTTGCGTTTCATAATGCCCGTCGCGGGCGAGCCGGTCGACATCGGCAATCAACGGATCGTAGTCAAAGACGTGATCCATCCCATCGCGATCAATCACGACCAGACTGGCGTCGATTTTCAGGCGAAGATCAAGGACATGCGCATCGGGCACAACATCGTCCGGCCCGTAGGTCCCAATATCGGTCTCCAACTTGAGACCCGTCAGCTCAACGTAACTCTGGCCGTACAAAGCGCACTCCTCCCAATTCACATCCCGCGTTGCCGATCACTCGGCGTCTTCCGCAAAGAGAATTAGCTCGATGGTCCGCCGTGTCGCGTAATCCGCGGATATGTCTAAAGAAGCAAAGCCATCAATCGCGCCGGACTGTCGCCTTCGCGTGGTCGCACTACCTTGACCGGCGACAACAATGCGCACAGGAAACACGCGGCGGCAGCGCTTTATCCCGGTTTGCACACACAAGACTTCACAAGCCCTCACCCGGCACCAAGGAAAGACAGAATGACACCCCAAACAGTCCCCGAAGCGACCTTCCGCACACGCGCGCGCAGTGAAACAGGCAACACCTTTGTGTGGAAGGAAGTAACGACCAAGGATGTCTTTGCACGCAAGCGCATCGTGCTCTTCGCACTCCCTGGCGCATTCACACCGGCCTGCACGGAAAACCACCTTCCCGGATATGAAAAGCTCTATGACGACCTGATCGCCGAAGGCATCGACGAGGTGATTTGCCTGGCCGTCAATGACGCCTTTGTCATGTTCCACTGGGCGCGGCATCTGGACGTCAAAAAGGTCTTCATGCTGGCCGACGGAAACGCGGAATTCACCCGGAAAATGGGAATGCTTGTGGATCGGTCGGCGCAAGGCATGGGGATGCGCAGTTGGCGCTATGCGATGCTGGTCGAAGACCGGGTCATCACCCGGTTCCATGCAGAGCCCGGATTTGCCGATAATCCCTCCGGGGTGCCTGTTGCGGTCTCGGACGCAAACACAATGCTGCGCGCCATTCGCAATCCATAGTGCTTTTTCAAGTTTCGGTTTGAGCTAAGTGCCCGACAGCAGCGCTGTCCGCTGAGCAGTGTGTCGCCAGGTTGCTCTCTTTAATTGTGTCAAACGGTTGCTCGATTGCGCGCCCACACTGACCAGTTGAGCGCAAAGGCAAGCGATACCCAAACCAAATATGGAACAAACAGAAGCCCAGCGATCACGTCGTGCTGCCAAAACGCGACCATCGTCGTGCCGACGGCGATCCAAAGAATTCCGATGATGATACCGCCTGCAGCCATCCTCCGAAGTCCAAAGAACACGCCTGACCAGAGCGTGTTGAACGCAAGCTGAACGGCCCAAAACGCCAAGGCTTGGTCCGTCTCGGGCAAGACCGCTACGCGGGCCGCGGCCAATGACATGCTCACGTAGAGAAACGCCCAGACAATCGGAAACACCCAATTGGGCGGGGTCCAGGATGGCTTGGACAGGGTCCGATACCACTCGCCCGGTCGAAACAAGGCGCCGGCGACCGCTGGGGCAACGCAAGCCGCGAGAAACGTGAAGAAAAGAAACCATTCCATGGCACCCAGCGTCGCCGATCCTTAGGTCGTTGGCAAATGCGGCTCAGTATGGGGCGCCGCAGTGTCGTCACTCCCGTCAGTCATTCCGGTCCGCGGCTGGCGTGGCCTTTCTAGACGCCTCTTCGTTCCGAAACGCTATTTCTTCCACCGCGTGACCCGCCAAGCTGCGCCCGGCTTCGCGCATTGTCAGGTAGGTCTGGTCCGCACCGGCTTGCGAGATTTCCTCGACATGCTCCTCATAGAGGGCGTGGCTGACGATCGGGCCATTGAACCTTTTGCTGCGCAAGGTTCGCGCCGCGATGAGCTTTGCTTCGATGTCGTCCATCGCAAGCACCGCGGCTTCGATGTTGGTGAGGTTCACGCTGTTCCAGAAATTGCTGTCCTCGGCATCTGCAAAGATGGCGTTCCGGCCTGCGTCGGCCTGCGCAGCCGCCTTATAAATGTCCGCATCCAGGCCCACCGGACGCATCCCCAATTCGACAAGCTGCTCATATGCGGCGGACCCGGTGCGCCCCATTCCAAAGACCAGGACATTGGCATCTCCCAGGTCCCTGGGCTGCTCATCGGGGTGCCGCGTTGGCCGCTCAAACGGTTGTAGGCTGTCCTCGAAACGCTCGAATATCGGATGCGCGAGGCGGTTGAGAGGGGCTGCGATCAGAAACGACACGGCGACAGCGATTGCGAGCGGAACGAGAAAGCTCTCTGCCGCGGGAATGCCTGCGGCAACGATCAGGCCAAACTCGCTATAGGCGGTAAGCGAGAGCGCCGATAGGAACGAGGTCCGGGCCCTAAGGTTGAAAGCAATCAGCAAGAAGAAGAATAGCACGCCCTTCAGCGGCAGCAGGACACCTAACGTGATCGCAAAGACCAGGGCATTCCAATCGGGAAGGCCTGACATCCCGATGGACAGGAAGAAACCAACGAGGAAGACCTCCTTCAGAGCCCAAAGGGAGTCCGATAACTCGCTCGCCCTGGGATGCGTCGACAAGAGGAGGCCCATGACGAGCGCGCCGATTTCGCCTTTCAGACCAATCAGCTCGAACCCAACGCCGCCAATAACGAGGCTCAGCAGCATGCCCGTCAGAACGAGCACCTCGTCATGTCCGGCATAGTCGAGGATTTTGAAGAGAAGCGGGCGCAAAAGCGGTGTTGCAAAGATCAGCAAAGCCCAGGGCCCGGGGATTTTGCCCGAAAAGATCGCAAGGACCACAAGCGCAATCACATCCTGAACGATCAAGATGCCGATGGCGGTTCGGCCATGGAAATTGCCAAGCTCTCGCTTGGCCTCCAACATCTTGGCGGCCAGAACGGTGGACGAAAAAGCAAGCGCGATGCCGACAAGCAGGGCCACCATCCAGTCGGTGGTGAAAAAGACCCGGACCAAGGGTGCAAATATCGCAATCGAAATCGCAAAATGCAGAAGTGCGCTGCCAACAACTTGCGGTTCGCCAATCTGTTTGAGCTTGAGCTTGAGCCCCACCGTAAAGAGCAGCATTAAAACGCCAAGGTTGGCGAGGTACTCGAGAATGGGCCCGGTTGAGGTCGGCATGCCAAAGCCGGGGCCAAAAGCGTTGATCGCAAATCCAGCTGCCAGAAACCCTACAAGCGGCGGCAACCCGATGGGCCGCATGGCCAGCCCAAAGGAAAATGCAGCACCAATGGCGAAAACTTCAAAGAGCATTATCTAAGGACAGGCATCGCGATGATCAATCCTCGTCGGCTACATGACGTGGGCCAAGGTGCCCATCATGAAATCACGACTGTAGTTGAGGGACTTCACGCGAGGATCATCGTTCGATTTGCGCATCACGGTATCGTAGTCGGCCAAACAGATGACCTGCGCGTCGTTTTTGACGATCCCAAAGTTTCGATCCTCAAGGAACGCACAGCAGAATGATGAAGCCAAATCACTAGAGGCAAAGTTGAGCACGGTGGTTGTGCCGCCCGCATTGTTGATCATGCCGTAACAAGCGACCTTGCGTCGATCAAAGATGAAACCGGCATATTCGATCTTGCTTTGGTCGAAATCTTGCATCGTCAAATCGCCTGCTATGGCTGTAAGCCGTTCAGTCTCTTGTTTGAGTATAGCCAGAGACAGGACGGCGAGTCACGGAAATTCTGCACTGCAGCATTCTGTCTTGCAGTGCCCTGCGACCGACAGAGGAAACTTATCAGGCCACACGCTGGTAGCTTCGATCAGCTCGGCGAGGGTGGTTCTGTTGGCGGGAGAACCCTTGCCGCCAAAGTTTGGTCCCGGCAATTCCCAGGTCGTGCCTCCTGCCTCGAACTTGTAGAGGTGCGCGTGAAGGCAGGCTCAATGTACTCAAGTTTGATCTTCAACTAGATCATGCTCAATACCGTGTCCCCTTATCGGTCCCGCGAAGTTCCAAGACGGGAGAGCGTCGATATCGGACTGTGTTTAGCGTTGCGCATTGTTTCTCATTGAAGGTGTCCCAATCGGGCCTCGCCGTGGCTTGTAGCTCAACTCAACGCGCGCGAGAGGAACTCGGACATTCTGGTTCGAGAGAGGCAGACACAGTTTGAGTATCGTACAGTTTGATCGATTTGCTGATGCCTGAACTCGACTGTTGAGGGCTACAGACCGTTCTGCAATGAGTGTCTTGACGCGCCAGTGGAGTTCTTGGGCACATCGAAAAGCAACTGTTTTATAATGCTTTTGTCTGAATTGATGGTGCAGTTGCAGAGAGATAGTTTGAACTCTCTGTTTGACGTCCTACTCGAATGGGAAACCCATCTCGCACAACATGATCCAAGCGATCTGAGGTGCGACGATGAGCACATCAGAAAATAGTTTCAATGAGATAGCGGGAAAGCAGGTAAAGAAGAAGCCTGCGCCGTTCTCCTTGCGCCTGACTTTCGAGGAAAGAAGCCGTCTGGAAGAGCTTGCGGGCGATGAACCGCTCGGCAGTTACATCAAGCGCAAGCTCTTCGATGGGAATGGTGCGTCGCACAAACGTGCTCGTTCCAAACTCCGAAAGCCCGTGAAAGACGATGCCAGCCTAGCAAAGTTGCTGGCTTTGCTTGGCAGCTCTCGGATCGCCAACAACCTAAACCAACTCGCTAAGGCCGTGAATATCGGTTCCCTGCCAGTCGCGGCGGAGACAGAGTATGATATCCGCTGCGCCTGCGCGGATGTTGCTGCGATGCGGGAAGAGCTTCTGCGTGCCTTAGGTCAACGTAGTGATCTGGGTTCGTCATGATCCTCAAAGGTTCTCAACGCGGCGGTGCGAAGCAGCTTGGACTTCATCTTTTAAAGACTGCCGAGAACGAGCATGTCGAAATCCACGATGTCAGAGGTTTCATGACCGATGATGTCTTGGGCGCGCTACGCGAAGCTGAGGCTGTCTCGAAGGGAACCAAGTGCCGTCAGTTTTTGTTTTCTGTCTCGCTCAATCCACCCGAGACTGAATCCGTTCGGATCGAAACCTTCGAACAGGCGATTGCCGCTATCGAAGAAAAGCATGGCCTTACGGACCAACCCCGTGTGATCGTCTTTCATGAGAAGGAAGGACGAAGGCATTGTCATGCCGTGTGGAGCCGGATCGATGCCGAAACCATGACGGCCAAGCCGCTTCCGTTCTTCAAGAACAAGCTGATGGAAGTCTCCAAACAGCTCTATCTTGAACATGGCTGGCAGATGCCGCGAGGCCTGGCCAACGCGAAAAATTGTGATCCGCGCAACTTCACCTTGGCGGAATGGCAGCAAGCCAAACGTGTTGGACGGCATGCTGGAGAACTCAAGGCCGATATTCAAGAAGCCTGGGCGATCTCTGACAGCCGCAACAGTTTTTCGCATGCGCTTGAAGAGCGCGGGCTATTTCTCGCGAGTGGTGATCGGCGCGGCCATGTTGCGGTGACATACGAGGGTGAAGTGATCTCTGTCCCGCGCGCCATCGGCAAAAAGTCCAAGGACGTGACAACGCGCCTAGGCAAGCCGCAGGAGTTGAACAGTGTCAGCGAAACCCGCCAGCGCATCGCGAAAGACATTGCTCCTAAGCTCGCGGCGTACATCACCAAAGCGCGCGCTGAGTCGAACGCAGAAAAATCCGCCTTTGAGATACGGCGTCAGGAGATGCAGGCGCAGCAACAGGCTGAGCGCGCCAAGCTCGATGCCGGTCAAAAGGCTCGCGCTGAACAGGAAGCTGCGGCGCGATCTGCACGCTTGCGAAAAGGCCTGCGCGGCTTGCTTGACCGAGTAACCGGAAAACGTTCCTCCTTGGAAAAACAGAATGAGATAGAAGCGATCTGGTCGCTTCAGCGTGACCGCGAACAGCGGCATGTTTTGATCGAAGCGCAACTCAAGGATCGGCAGAGCCTTCAAGCCGAGATTGTCGCAGCCCGCAATCGTCACGCTGAGGTGCTGCGAAGCCTGCACCACGACCGGACAAACAATCGCTTGGTTATGCGTGGCTTGGAGCCATCGACGAACAAGGCTGAGAAAGCGAAAGTTGCTGCCCAATCAGTGAAGCAGACCTTTGATGACACCCAGAAAAAGATGTCGGCTCAGCGGGTGAAAGCCGCGCAGGAACGGCTCGAAAAACTGCGGAAAGAACAGCAGCAAAAACCAACCGTCCGCGTTCGTCAGGCGGGGCGAGATACCTTACCACCTCAAGATCGCCTCCAGCGCCTGCGACAAGGCCAAACACGCAAACCGCGTGGACCAGAACTCGACAGATAAAGAGCAAGCTCGCTTTAAGATGTGAGTTTTGCAGTCCAGCACGATATTGCTGCGCTGATCGACCGCGTTCCTCTCTGTGATTCCTCACGCCGCGCCGGGCAGACCAACCAAACCATCAAGTGCCTTGATGGGTGTGGGTCGAAAGGCCCTGAGTGGTTTGGGGCCTCCCTAACGATGGAGGATCACATGAAACTCGTCACTCGATTTGAAGCAGCATCCCGCAGCACTGAACAATTGCACTGCCTCTTCAGAGAAGCTTTCAACGCTTTTTCTGTTGCGCCGCGCGGATCGCAAGAGCGTCAAGATGCTCTGGCTTCCTTGGAAAACATCGAGGCTGAACTGGCATCGCGCTTGCCGGGTCTTTAAGCTTCGCGGTGGGCCGAAAAGCCTACCGCAATTTTTCTTTTGCTGCATGGAGCGGCTATGCCGCCGCTCTTGATTCCTTCTCTTCGGTCTGAAACCCATGCAGGTAATCTGCTGCACGCTGCGCGTGGGCAGCAGCGCTGAAGATCGCTCGCTTGTCGTCCCTCAAAACCTTCAACCAGCATTGAATGTAAGCTGCATGGTCGGTGCCGGGCTCCGGTGTCAGGGCCATATCGGCACACAAAAATGCTGCGCCAAGTTCCGCAACCAGTTCCTCGCGAGCATAACCTTCATCGCCCCATTTTTTGCGGCCGAAGTCGCGATCAAGGCGGCTCTTGTGTTTCGTCCAGTGGGTCAGCTCGTGGGCCAGCGTGGCATAGTATGCCTCGGGGCTGCGGAAGCTCTCAAAGTACGGCATCTGCACATGATCCGTCCCGCTGCTGTAGTGGGCTGAATTCCCGCCGTGGCGAATGTCTGCCGCGCTTGCTGCAAAGAATTGCTCGGCATGCTCGATCCGCTGCGCGGGGTCGATGATCGGTTCGGGCATGGCATAGAAATGCTCGGGCAAGCCTTCGATCTGCTCGACGTTGAACACGCTGTAGTCCTTCATGAACGGGATTTTGCGCTCTTCCTCTGTGCCATCGGCCTGATCTTCCGTCTTTGTGATGATATTCGCATAGACAACAAGGTTGCCGCGCTCACCCTTGCGGACGTGTGCCCCGTATTCCTTGGCTTGGCGGTAGGTCATCCAGAATGGCGAAAGGTAGCCGCCTTCCATCGCTGCGCCCCACAACATCAGTACGTTGATTCCACTGTAGGCCATGCCATTATGCCGCAGCGGTTTGATAATCCGTCCGTCCATGTTTCTGGCGGACCACGGCTTGAGCCATGTGAGTTCGCCTTCCTCCAGATCGGCAATAATCTTGTCTGTCACTTTCTGATAAATGTCCTGTTTCATTGGCCTTTTCTCCTTTCAAAGCCGGTTGCGCATGCAACCGGACTAGGCCCGCGCCAATGAGCGGGGGGAGACCGTCAAGACCGCAGCCAGCGGAGGGGGATCACCCGTCCTGCACAAGCAAAGCGCGGAAGGATGGGGAGACCGCTGACTGCGCTCGAAGCTCATGCGAAGGGCTTGGTCTTGACGGAGGACGGGGCCGCAGGCCCCAAACAGAAAACGTGAGCTTCAGCCCCTTAGGGCTGGCCGACGGAGCGCAAGGGATGGAAGCCGAATGGTGAAGTCGTCCCCCTTGGTGTCCTAATCAAAAATACTGCTTGTGCATTAGCCGTCCTATGGCCTCTTTTATCTCTTCCTTTATCTCATCGACTTCCGCATCGCTCCTTGGATTATTAGTGTGTGATTCAATGTCATTTCGGTCTGGATCAAAAAGGTCTAAGCTAAAGTTTACCTTTAAGTTGTCTCGTAAGCCCCTCTTCCTCATCACGTCACCAATAACCTCCGCAAATAGGCCAGAAGGAAACACATCTTGTACGAACTGTTTGACCCACAGGTCGGTTCCCTGTGTTTGAAAGATACAACGTCTGTCCGAAACGCTCTGTGGCAATTCGCAATCCCCTAGAACTATAGGAACTATTCGGAAAGACCGCTCGGTTCTCTCAATCTCGTTTGCCTTATCGAGTTCATAGCGAACCCAATCTGATTCTATTGAGTTGTCAGAAATGAATACGGCTATATAGTCTACGTCATCTAGCGCCTTTGAAATTTTCCATACCAAAGACTCACCATAAGATATTTCCGCTTCGTCCAGCCAACACTTAATCCCATATCCCTCGAGACGTTCACGGAAATATCGAACCATATGTTTGTCTTTAGAAGAGTGACTAAGAAATACACCGATGTTGGCTTTCTCCAAAGAGCCCGGGTCAGTAAATTTGTCGTAGTATAGCTTCTCTAGAAATGCCTCATTGGTCCACTTGGCGTCGTCGACCAAATGATATTCTGGTAGTAGGTGGATTTCATCTTCAATTAGCTGCGAGAAGCTGATTGCTCCAAGTTCGATATGTCTACCTTCTGAAAAAAGCTCTTCTGCATGGCGGGTCAACAACTCTGGAATTTCTTCTCTTTTTGCACCAACAATCTCTGCGTATGCCTCCGGTGACAACCAATCCAAGACGCTCTCTCTATGGTGTCTTGCGGCCTCGGTTACCTTGCCGTGATCTCGTGGGTCCAAGAAATCTGGGAAATTTTTTTGGACTTGCTCCAGTAGTTTTGTTTGTTGTCGCAAGAAATGGGGAAGACCTTTGATCGCCCAGTCTCCACTTGAGTCCCAAGCGATGACGCCGAGACTGTCGAAAACGGGCGATTCCTCTGGGCGAAGATAGTAGGCAAGTGAACACGAGCCCATTAAATTTTTGAATTTGTTTCGATCTATGGCTTTTAGAAGCTCGAGAAGCTCATGTTTGCTATTGATTCCGGTGAACCATGAACGATGACCCATGTTGCCCTCAAATGACTCATTTGAAATTTTCGTCGACTTAGATTTCTACCTTTTGCCAAACTGATAGCAAAGCTGTCGTCGGTAGGTTTGCGATTGAAGTAGTTAGCAAGGTATCGTCCCCGACCATACAAGATGCCGGTCAGCGTTCAAGATGATTGCGGCTTTCTGGCTGACGCGAACAACGTTCGTTTTGATGTGCTTTTCATGTTGCTCTTGGAGTGGTCGGTCTCGCAGCGCTTTGCGTTCGCCGTTGGCTGGCGTAAGTATGTCTTTGACCATGCCGCACTAGCTTGGCAACTCCAACTAAGGCAGATGGCGACTTGAGAAGTGGCGATTTTTGTGAGACTGCGCTGGCGACACCAAACACTTCTCTTTAGCTTTTGTCACGCGATCATTGACTGGCCGACGATGGGTAAGCAAAGGATGCCGAATGGTCAGGCCAAAAGCGGAATCGCTTCACGACAGCTCGACCCAAAGGGTGCACCAAACTTGATGACAAGGGACTAAATCAGGCGACCCTGTTTTTCGGGTCGTCTAACCGAATAGATGTCAACAATTGCCGAAGAGAAATCGGCCAAACCACCATAACTCGGATGCCTAACGCGGTAGACCTGTTCTTCGGAAAATAGGTTCAGCGATACTTTTGCAGCATCATTTCCAATTGCAATAATTCGCCTCGGCTTTATCAAAGCAAAAATTGACTTGAGTATGCTTTCGCCAAACTTGCGCTCACTTGCGTTATGCATTCTATTTGAAAACGCATCCTCAGAAGTATGGGGATGGCAGGGAAACACATTCCACAGAAAGACACTCGCCGAAATTTGGTCTAGGTAGTCCCATACCATTGACGCAGTTCTTTCTGCTACGGGAGGCCCGCTTGTCGGGCGCTGTGCATCGATCTGCCACCTGGCGAGGTGATCAGAAAATCTAACATCGTCGGTCAACGCTAGACCGGTTCTGCGACCGCCCCGATAGCCCAAGTCCCTTCCTATCCATATCGCATCGACCTCTGACATCTCTGCGCGCACCAACATCTTGTAAAGGATGTCAGATCGTATCTCGGCGGATCTAGCGTGGTCATGGATCTCACAGATATCGCGATATGGATTAAAGGCGACGTCAGACGTAAAGCTTTGAAGTGCTTCGACTATGCATTCTGCGGAAACTTCTTTTTTCATGACAGCGCCCTATAAGAAATCTGACGATTCAGTTTATCACAAACAACTACGCCTCCATTGTTTTTTGATACCTTTCTGAACACATCGTACCCCTGTAGGATTGCGTCTTCCCAGAGCTTCAGCGGACATTCCTCCACTTCGTATCCTCGAACGAACTGGCTCACAGTTTTCAGAATATCAAAGGAAACTGTGGTTTGCCCCTCGAAGTGGTTTAACTCTTTCGCACATGAAAAGATGTAGGCTGAGAGGCCCTCTTCTATGACTATGGCGCGGCCACTGTCTTGGGCCTCTTCTATCTCAGGCTTGCTCTTCCGCTTGTGTTTTATCAGCGCCCGAAAAGTCGGAGACCAATGAAGTACAGATGCGTAGGCGAAGTGAAAGACATCATGAAACCTGTACCCATCTGGGTCGCCAATATTGTCAGTCAACGGATCGCCAATGAACACACCTTTCCAACGCAAATAGCTTTTACCGTTTGGTCGTTCTTGAATCTCGATTTCGAATTTGTCAGGTATGCTCTCGTCATCGGAAAAGTCTGCGTCGAACCGTGGCAGCAACGACTTGTCCCAAGGCAGAAAACGCCCAGTTGCTTTTTCCATGTTTGAGCGCACAATTCGGCCAAAAGGCACGTTTGAGGCTTGGACCGCCTTCAGGTACGCAACGGTGAACTTGACAACGCGATCCCTTAATCCAGCTTCTCCAACCTCGGCGTAAAGTAGTTCGGCGGCGTGCTTTCCGAGGTCCTTAAGCAATACGTCAATGACTTCGAGGTTCTCAAACTTCTGAACCTGGGCAACGGGGGCGGCAAGGTGAAGACTAGCTACTGTCAAAGAAACAGTGTCTTCACTGTTGCATGCATCCGTAATGACTTTGTCCAGTGGTTCGTCAATCCGACGGCAGAGTGCAGCGAGATACCACAAAGCGTCTCCCAGCTCTTCTTCGACAGCGTCCGAATAGGCAGCAAAGGCCTCACCTTCACGGTGAAGTTTCTTTGATGTCGCCATGACGCTGCCAACCTCGCCGAATAGCCCGAGCAGCACTGGCGTAAGGTTTTCAGTAGTAAGCCTGTCTGTGGGAGCTATCTTCTGTTCGTATTCTGATATTGTCAGCGCCATAAAAATCTCACTTATAATGTTTTTTCCAATCCCAGGGGACGCCTTGAAACCCGACCTTTTCTAGGGAAGAAAACCATCTTTCAAATTCATTAATGGTGTCGATCTCTTGAATTCGTGAATAGCCCCTTTTTGATCGAAGCAAGTCGTGTTCACCGCCATCAAGAAATGCATGAGGCAAAATAGGTCCTTCGGCACCAAAGTAGACGTAACGTTGCGATACTAGAATTCTTTGAACAGCAGTGTCGCGCTGGATGTGCGGCATTTTTGGCGATCCGTCATCCTCGCTGTGATAAGAGTTCAGCTGGTGCCAGTTGCCGTTTTCAAGTGGCTCGTAGATGTTATCTCCGCAAGCTGTTTTCCAGCTACCCGGAATTACGGGTTTCTTCCTTTGGAAGCGTTCGTCGTACCAATAGGCTTCCGTGCTTAGCGTCTCCTCCACTTGCATTGCATACACAACATGGCCACCGCGTTTCACCTTCCTGTCCGAACTGCCTGTCCCAAGCAGCCAATCACCAAGCTGAGCCGTTTTTCTGATTCCAGGCTTACAGGTCGCTAGCGTACAGTATCCACCGAAAGGGTTTGGGGCAAACCCGCTGTCGTAGCGAACCACGTACGAATACAAGCTTCGTTTGTTAGCACTCTTAGCTGCAGGCATGTCGTTTGATTGGTTGCGGCTTGCATGGAGTGCCGTCTGGGTTGTTGAAACCAGTGTAGTCCCCGTTGACGGCGTCAATGATGTGTCCACCGTTCCACCCCACAACCGCGTCTCCGTACTTTTCCAGAGCTTCAGGAATCTCGCAACCGTTGCTGCCTTGTTCCCATACTCCGACAATCGTTTTGTCTTTCTCGAATGCTCTCTCAATCTCCCAGTTCACCCAGTCACTATCCTTGGTTTCTGGAGTGATGTAGACAATCATGGTGCTGGCCCAATCGATTTTCGGGTCCAGTATCTGTGATTTGATGTAGTCAGGGTTTTTGGCGTTGTTTGGCTTCTCTGAAGTCACGGAACTATCGCGGACTTCCATACCATGCTTGCTAAGCAAATTCTTGAGATCGCCCAGGCCCGCATCATCCTCGTGTATGTGGCTGATGAAGACATTCTTGGTTTCTTTGCTCATAGCGCACACCTTTTGTCACATAGATGTTGAGGAAATGAAGTTGAAGAGTACTATATGAGGTGCTGAAGATCAAGATACAACCCTACGTAGATAAAGAAGAATGCTACCGCCTGTACTAGAAATCTTTGTTATTTGGCACCCTCTTGACGAGGCGGGTGAGCAAGTTGCCAACGAGTTTGTTGAGCACTTCCGCAGCGCATCGTTCTCCGGCGTCATCGGCGGTGGCGTCCATGTTGCTGCAAGAAGCGCGGGCTGGACGGGCGCAAGCGAGTGTCCTCAGCCCTGTTACTCATCACAGCAACAAGGCCCCAACGGTATTGAGGCCGCCGAGTATGTCGCATTTGTTCCTCTACTTGGTCGCCAGATGGCTCAAGCGGCCCAAGACGAGGGAAGTAGCTGGAACCGGTACATAGCGGACTTGGTCGAGAGCCAGCGAAAGGACCCAAGCCACATTGTTATTTTACCTCTCCTTCTTGATCGTAGTGCCCTCGATGGAACACGTCTCGGAGAAATAATTGGCGGCTATCAACAGATAGGCGCAGCATCCAAAATGGCACCTGGGGACGACGAGTCAGGCCTTCGTTGCAGGGACCTTACACAGGGTTTGGCGCAATTCCTCGACGATGATGAGAATGCGCGTTTGACGGTTTTCCTATCCCATACAAAGCGGAGTAACCCAACCGAAGGGAAAGATGTTGACGAGCTGGTCGAGACCATTCGCGCATTCATAGCTTCTACTAGGTTGGCAGAATTCTTTGACGCACATGATCTCCAGCCCGGACAAGACTGGGAATCAGAACTAATAAAGAACGCCAGCAACAGCGCATTGTTGGCGGTTCGAACAGACCTCTATGCGAGCCGCGCTTGGTGTCAAAGAGAAGTCACTGTTGCTAAGGTCGCCGGAATGCCGGTCGTGACTCTTGATGCACTCGGTCTCGGCGAAGAAAGAGGTTCATTCCTGATGGATCATGTTCCCCGAATTCCTACACGAAAATCTGATGGTCAGTGGCAGCACAATGACATCGCGCGAGCTCTCAATCTTCTAACAAACGAGTGTCTCAAACGAGAAATCTGGATCAAGCAACAGCATCTCGCAGATCGAGACGCATCAATTGCTGTGGATTGGTGGTCTCCGCATGCGCCGGAGCTTCTTACTCTGCTCGCATGGATAGAACTTTTGCAGTCCTCGGAAACTTCCGGAGGTGGGCAAATGACGATACTTCATCCTGACCCGCCGCTCGGGCACGATGAGCTTAAAACCCTGCAGACTCTAGCAAAGAGCTCAAAGCTCGATCTTGAGATCGATGTGATGACTCCAAGGTTGCTCGCGATGAGGGGCGGTTGATATGGTTGCCGAAAACCCAGGCATTCTTCCACCCAATGCATTAGGAGGCCGTTCTCTCGGAATTTCTGCGTCGGAAAGCCCTGATCTCCAGCGGCTTGGGTTATTTGAAGACCATTTCCGTCTTGCACTTGGCGAGATTGCCCGAACCATTTTGTTTGCGGGTGGGCAGATTTTCTACGGCGGGCATTTGCGTGAAGATGGCTATACTCAATTCCTAATCAATGAGCTTCAAAGGTATGGTCATCGTGACGCGCCTCTAAAGGTCTGCTTGTCGCATTCTGAGCATCAACGCATGTCGAATGCGGAGATCGAGGCTCAAAGAGAACACATTGGGTTATTTGGTGAGATTATTTTTCTTGATCCAAGTGGATCACCCATGCAGTTCGCGGCCCTTGATGATCCTTCTGAGTTCAAGCCTACAGAGGACGAGTTAGCGGCTTCTTTGACCGGTCTCAGACGGTTTTTAGTTTCTGCGACTGACGCGCGCGTAGTGATTGGTGGGAAACGCTCAGGGTTCTTAGGGAGGTTCCCAGGCATCATTGAGGAAGTCCTGGTATCAGTGGAGGCGGCAAAGCCTGTGTATCTGGCCGGCGGTTTCGGGGGTGCCACTTTGGACGCAATTGGAGCGCTGGTGCCGGAAAACTCCGCATGGTTTCCAAGGTATGAAGAAGAACGAGATGATGCAGATAAATTGAACGCTGGCCTGCAAGCGCTTAGAGAGGCAAACGTCAAGTCCCAAGCTTTGTCAATGAATGGGTTGTCGGAAGAGCAAAACCAAAGACTGGCGGCAACATATAGGCCCAGTGAAATTGCTGCTTTGGTGGGGTATGGCCTCGCCAATGTAAATCGTTCAGCGTGAAAACAACAAACGTTCGAACGCGGCGGTCCGTCTTCTCAAAAGAAGCAGCCAATACGAACTGAGATGGCAGGTCCGGGCGACAGGAAGAATCCAAGTGTAAGGAGGACGGGCGATGAATTGCTCCATAATCCGATTGGGGTGTCTGTTGATGTTAGAATGAAGGATCGGATGTTTCAGGACTTGCACAAGACCGCGAAATAGCTCACTTGACCTTGGGATAAGTCTCCCAAGACTTAGGTCGCCTTTTTGGGACAGGCATTCAGCGAAGCAGAACTATGCGTTCCTTCAGTTGATTTGAGTCTCCGATTCTAAGTGCGAAGGGGTGAAATACGCAGTTTTGTATGTTGGATAATTTGCATTCTTTTCCGGGGGTTAAGCTGACCTGACAAGTTAGCTATTCTGCTTTATGTATTGATCTTAAAGGTACGAGATTTGGCAGTCGCGTTGGGAAAATGGTGTAGCCGTGCACGAAGATGAACCGTTTGATGTTTTCTTAAGCCATGCAAAGCCTGACGCTGAGGCGGTAAAGGAAATAGGCGCACGGCTGATTGAGGACGCTGGCTTCAAAGTATGGTTCGACGAGTGGGTGCTAGTGCCAGGGGAAACTTGGCAACCAGCAATCGCCCACGGGTTAGCCACTGCAAAAACTTGTGCAATCTGTATAGGAAAAAACACACCAAAGGGATGGTTTAGAGAGGAAATCCAAAAGGCACTGAACCGTCAAGTCGGTGATGCGTCTTTCAGAGTAATTCCAGTGGTTCTCCCAGGCGGAGATAGAGCGCTAATTGATGAGTTCCTGGACTTGAGAACTTGGGTAGATTTCGCAGACGGAGTGGAAAACCACGAGGCATTCCACCGTTTGAAATGTGGAGTAGAGGGTGTGCCTCCGGGGCGATTGAAGAAACGTCGAAGTATTGCAGATGCAACTCTGGACGAAGTTAGGGGAAAACTTCGCCAGATTAGAGCACTCCGAGAAGAAAGCCTGATTGACGATGACATCGCACTTGAGACGCAACGTAGATTGCTCGATGTGCTGATTGAGGGAGGTAACTGACATGGTACGTCAGCGAGGTGACCACGTTTTCATCAGTTACTCGTCAGAAAACAAAGCTGCAGCGCAGGAACTAGTAGAATTCTTGGAAGAATTCGGCGTTTCAGTTTGGTACGATGCATTCTCCCTTGTCCCAGGAGAAGACTGGCAAGCGGAAATCGAAAGAGCGATCACGTCCTCTCGAGCTATAATTGTTTGCGTTGGTGGCGATGGAATTCGAGCGGGAATGCAGCGTGAATTGGCGATGATGTTGTCGCAGGCGCACAATGCTTCGAAACCGCTCATTGTAGTCCTTTTGCCCGGTGCTGACGCTAGTGCTCTGCCTTCAGATTTCACGGAGTTTCAATATCTCGATCTGCGTGAGGGCATCGGCGACTCTCGATCACTGGTCCGTCTATTGTCGGCAGTTGAGAGTGCCCAAGAAGAAGGCTCAATTGCTCAAAGAAGTCGCATTGGCGACACGTTGATGAAATCAAATGACTATCTGGGAGCAAATGAAAGCTATCAGAGAGCCTACGAAAGTGCGCTCGAAGCTCTGGGGCCAACGCACCAACGTACGTTGGATACTCTACTCAAACTTGCGAATGCCAAGCACGGATTGGGTCACTTAACCGAAGCTGAAATTGACCTAAGAAAGTTGCTTGCTTCGCTGAACGGTCGGGACGAACAACCTAGGTTGTGGGCAACTGCTCAAAACAACTTAGCTAGCGTCTTGCGGGATATGGGACGACTGTCTGAAGCGGAGGTCCACATTCGACAAGCTTTAGAGATCGATAAAATTTCGCTTGGCGAGGGTCATCCAGCTTATGCGACTAGGCTGAATAATTTGGGTAGCGTGCTACGCGATACTGGTAGGCTAGTCGAAGCGGAAGCTCTGTTTCGCGAGGCCCTGGAAATCGATCGTGCATCTCTAGGCGCTGAACATCCAACGATTGCTACTCGGCTCAACAATCTTGGTAGCATATTACGAGATACCGGTCGTTTGAAAGAAGCGGAAGCATTGTTCAGTGAAGCACTCGAGATTGACCGGAAGACTTTGGGCAGTGACCATCCGGCAATAGCTAACCGCTTGAGCAATTTGGGAAGTGTGCTTCGTCTAAGTGGGAGAGTTGGTGATGCTGAAGTATTGCTTAGACAAGCTTTGGAGATCGATTTAAGGGTTTTAGGTGGCGATCATCCTACCGTTGCAAACAGGTTAAACAGTCTCGGGGCATTGCTTAGAGACAAAGGTGATCTCGCTGAAGCTGAAGTGCTATTCAGCCGAGCTCTCGAAATTGATCGCGCGGCGCTTGGCGAAAAACACCCTTCAGTAGCGGTTACATTGAATAACTTGGCGAGTGTTCTCTCTGCAAAAGGCAACGCAAATGCGGCGATTGCTCACTACGATGAAGCTCTTGCAATCCTGGAAGAAACGATGGGCGAAGAAAGTCACTTAACCGCCTCAGTCACCAAGAGTATTGGAGAGACTCAAACTCGATCAAGGCAATTGACTAGGAGGCAGCGTGAGGTTCTTAGTTGGCTTGCTTACGGTAAGACACTTCAAGATGTATCGGCAATAATGGGTTTAAGCGTTGCTACCGTTGAAAAACACCTCCGGCTTGCGATGGAGGCGCTAGAAACCTCGTCGAAAGATGAAGCACTTCTTAAATTTTCCGAGGCGGGATTGGCGTTGCCCAGCATAGACCAAGAAAATTAGTGTACGAGATTGCGGTACAACAAAGACCGCTTGATCTCATTGGTAAAACGGCGCGAGTCTCCAAAGTGTCTACTCATAAGTAGACAGGAAGTTTGAACAACTGGGAAGATACGACGTGCGGCACACGCCAGAACTTCATCGAGTTTTTATCAGCTTTGCGTCTCCTGAACGAGACTCCGTAGCTGCCCCAGTCACGAGAGCCCTTAAGCGCCGTGGCTATTCGGTTTGGTACGATAGCAACTCGCTTGCCGCCGGAGCCTCCTTGAGGTCTGGCTTAGATGACGGACTTAGGACATGTGATTTTGGCCTAGTCATCTTAAGCGAAAGTTACTTTGAAGCCAGCTGGGCGAACGATGAGCTCTCCGGATTGCTGGCCAGAGAGAAAGCCACGGATCGAAGACTGATAATTCCTATCTGGCATAAAGTCACCCAGAAGCAAGTAAGCGAGTTTAGCCCTATCGTTGCAGACAGAGTGGCGTTGTCTACTTCAAGGGGAATGAGGCCACTTATTAAGGGTATTGTCCAAGCGTTGAAATATGAGGATCGAGTAGATGGAGTGAGTGTTTTTTCCTTCATGGGCGATCTTGGTGGCCGCCTGGAAATACGCGCAGCCGCTAACACAGGCCAAAACACAAGGCTAAAAGAGGATTTGTTTACGAACGAAAAGATTGCAGAATTGGTAAAAGAAATTGAGACCTTCGCCTCGAAGACAACTTTGAAGGGAAGTGGAGGGAATAAGTTAAGATGAAAGTAATGCTCGTCGGGGGCCTGCCGGACACTTCCAATTCTGAAGAAGCGGAGCGCTTATCAACCCTCATCGAAGGAAGCGTTTCAAAGATAGCAAAGTCATTAGTTGAAGAAGGCCACGAAATCCTCGTTTGCAGCCCTTTTGCGGGCTCGGCCGACTATGAGGCATTGAATGGTGTTGGAGCGGCGACGCGGCCAAGCCGTATTGAATTTCATTTCCCGGATATGCAGAAGGTTAGACAAAAAGTTGAAGAGTGGAATGATAAGCTTCCAAATGCAAAGATGGACAAATTTCCGCACTTCCCACCTGAGGCCGAAGGCGAAAGTGCTCTGCAGCATGCATGGCTTCTGTCCCAGCTCAGTGCAATGGATCGAGCTTCTGCCTTGATTGCTGTTGGCGGACGTATCGGTGGCTCAGCTGAGTTGCTGTTGAAGCTTGCGCACAGTCGAAAACTCCCGATCCTTCCACTCACAGTACTCAAGGGGGCGGCCGCAAGGTTCTTCGATACTCATCGGTATGAGTACGAAGACATTTTGGGAGCTGACGTTGATGCCTTGCACACTAGTGCAAGTATTGAAAACCTAAACAAACTGATCGCCAAGCTGACATCAAAACAGCGGCACGGGCCTCAGTGTGGTAACAAGGTCTTTGTGAGCTATGCGCGAACACAAACGTCGATGGCAGACTTTGTGGAAATGACACTTCGAAGACGTGGTATCGATGTTGTAAGAGATGAAGCCTCTTTTGAGCCTGGCCATACTATACCAAACGAAATTCGAGAAAAAATAGTCTCGGCGCATACTTTCGTCGCTCTATGGAGTCTCGACTACGCAAGCAGCCCATGGTGCTTCGATGAAATTGAGTTTGCATTGGATCGACAAGAAAGTGGAGCGCTAGAGATTTGGTTCATCCAACTTGATAACACCCGCATCGTTCCACCGCGAGCCAGAAACATTGTCTCCTATAAAGCGGTTGGGCGAGATGAGCTCAAGTCAGTAATCGACACGTTAGTATCAGGGAACAGATTTGCTCTTGCATGACGTAGTGCGCAGACGGCTACATCGCCCCAACCCACCGTAAAAATGACCAAAACTGCGGTAGCTCCTGCAGAAGCGTGCTTTTGTCGACCTCATCTACGGACGCCAAGGTGTTGCCAGTTTTAACTTCGATCATCTTTCGAATAGGCCAATATCGCAAAGTTTCATCATTGCCACCGGAGTAGAGTAAGTCATCCTCAAGAGAATAATGAATCGCGTTAATACTGTCAGCGTGACCTTCGAGCGAAAAAATTCGTTGTAAGGTATTGGTCGAAAACACTTGGATTAAGCCATCGGCGCCCGCTACAGCTAAAGTCTTTTCGTCGTTTGATAAAGCAAGTGCGTTTATAGAACTAGAACGTCTCTTGATCAGGACCTCACCATCTGAATTGTGAAGGCAAACTGAACCGTCGGCATTTACAGTGAGGGTTGTTCTATCGCCATTGATTGCAATCGAAAAGCTACTCATTACGATGCCAGTACCACACTGGAATGAGTGCATCACTTCATTGGTCGATGTATTCAGGGTAGCTACGTTGCCATCCTTCGTTCCTATCAAAACTTGTGAGTGTTGAGGGACCAAGTCTACTGAAGAAACGTCCAGAAAGCTGCCAGGTATGCGACGAGCAACGCCTATCGTTGAGTCAAAATAATAGAGCTCTCCGGCATTGGAAACGACTGCATAATACTCCCCATCCGCCGTTATGCCCTGTGCTTGAACCCCTCCGAAACCTTCGACAATCTCGGAGAGCTCGCTTTCCAGTTCTGGATTCAGAAAAGCCCAGGTAGACGCTTCGTCAAAGTCACGAATGTTCCAAGCTAAAGTTCTTGAGCGATAGAGGGATTGGGCTATGAATTGTGCCGTTTCTAGCTCCGGCACGACGGCATCAGCCCCGCCGTGATCGACGTTGAGATCGCTTGGAAAAGAATACTGATCCATTTGAGAGCCTGTCACGTGAAGCTCTGACGCGCTTAAAGCCCGAATGCCTTGAATGGCATTGGCCTGAGGGCGTGCCAGTTGCATATTGCTTCGTGTCGTCCCTCGAGACGGGATCGGCAAACTTGATTGCCAAAGGTGAACATTCCACACATCAACCGTTCCACCAAGCCCTACCGTAGCCAAAATTTTGCCAGTGGGATTTACGCTAAGATCATAGATTTCCTTCGTATCGATACGCTCTGATGTCAGCAGTTTTCGCGTTCGCGCGTCGTGCATACGCACAAAGTTGTCAGACGATGCAGAGACAAAAACGTTTGAGTCCGGAATGAAGCCAAGGGCGTAAATGTGCGAACTGCCCCGAAAGCTCTCATCTAATTTCTCAAGATACATATCAACAACACTTACTTGTTCGCCCTCAGAGTAGACCACAAAACGCCCACTTTGATCTTGATCGATCGAATAGACGAACTGGTCAACATAGCTATATTGTTGACAGGGAACTACCCCAATCTCACATCCCCATATCCTTGATGTCGATCCACCCCAAAACAGAAGCGCCGAGGCTTGATTGAAGGCTAAGCCTTGAACCCTTCCAGCATGTCCGTGCATCATGTCCAAGACCGTATTGTCTTCATCATCGATTACTTGGACTCCACCAGTTGTACCTATAGCCAACAAAGGAGCGTGTGGGTGCAAACGTAAGGAGAGAATTTTAGCGTTTACTTCCATTTTTTTCTGAACGTTCCCATTGATTGGGTCGATCCAAGAAACTTGCCCGCTTTCATCACCCGATACAATTAGTTCCGTTTCTTCGTCGTATTCTAGGTCTGCGATTGGGCTTCTGTGAGCATTTGTACTATTCTCGGTTCCAACAAATGCTTCCCAAATGGTCTCTCCGTTCAGTATATCCACGCGACGTATTCGGCCAGATTTGTCACCCACGACAACATCAGATGGAGTGATAAATTCAACTGAGGTTAGTTGATCGTCTAGATTGCCAGCATATTCAGAATTGATGTCCAAATTGGGTGATGACAACCAAACGCCGGACCTGCTTAAGGGGTTGACAAGCGTTCCAATCAATCCATCGCGGGCGATAGAATTGTCCGATATGAACAATGACTCATTAAATAAGCGACGCGCAACAGAGAGTTCCCCGCGTTCAAGCGAACGAAGTCCTTCAGTGGCCTTTGACAGTGATATAGCTTGAGCTGCGTTCCCAATCTGTAAGATAGCAGCAGATGAGAGAAGTGCTACGATGGACACTGTTGCTGCCGAAACAGTAGACCATAAGACTGTTCTTCTAAGTTTTCGCCTTTGCTCCCGGTCAACGAGGTCACCGTATTCGACTTCAAGAATCCCTGCGACCACTTTGTGAAATGCTTGTGTTCGGTCATTGGTTCTGAGATCAATGGCGAGTGGCTCAATACCACGCTTTGAAAGTTCCCGCGGAATATAGTGCGAGACGTCATCGTGTTCTCGTTCTTCCGCGACAAGTAGCAAAACGCGACCGTGCCCACTAGCGCAAAATCGCTCCACCTCCATCTCAACATAACTTGAGACCAACGATTGGTCACTCGAAATCACTACCAAGACCTCGCTGGCTTCCAGCGCGTCGATGATCTTTCTTGGCAAATCCTCTGTAGCGGCTAACTCTGCTTCATCGAGAAAAATCCGCCAAGGTGAGGCGCTTTGGTTTACAATTTCTTTTGGCGGACGATAACCATCTAACTTCTTGAAAAGCCATCTCGCTAAGGATTTTTGAGAGTGGCTGTGACTAAGAAATGCTTTAAACTTCAATTTGAAAGCGCCTCACTAACGATTGATTTTCGCATATTGGATTGAATGTGTGGACGGTCATTCATCCGTTGCTGACAAATATCCACCTTTCAAGAACACACTTGGAACGGCTGGAACTCAGGCGGCCTAATTCCATTCATGAATAACGCTTCAACTACGCTTAGGTTTTCCTTCTTTTGTGCTTGATTGCGTCCCAAAGTGGCGAGTTTTTCAATCTTTTCGGGGCGGCCGTCATCCATAGCGAACTCATCTGCAGGTGTAATGTGGTCGATACGATGGTATCTATTCTCAAGAATTAGGCTTGATTGCGCGCTTGCCGCTTCAGATTGTCCTCTCATCAACAAATCTATTAGCCCAACGTTCCATTGCATCGCACCTGACTTTTGATGTTGAGAAATTGTATGGGAAGACGTCGTTGTTCCTATGCTCAACATCGCGATGTTGGTCGGTTCCTGATTCAAAAATGCAATTGCTTCAACAAGCCCGACCATACTGGGATTGTTTGCCCAGACCCCGCCGTCTACATACTGTGATCCTCGCAGGGATATTGTCTTTGCCGCATCGAAGTATGTTGGGGCTGCAGCAGTTGAAAGCGCGATATCCGCGGCTGGAATGTTGATGTCATTCACAAATCGCTTGTGGTGCGCAGTTTTGAACAAGTATGTACGACCCTCCACAGCATCGTAGGCGGGGATAACAAGTCGTGTACTTGATTGACCAAACTTTCGGTCGCCCAAAATTTCCTTCAATTCTTCAGTTAGTGGTTCTTGCTCAAGTTTTGGCTTCCATATTTGTCGGATAGACGCTCGTGTTCGAGCGATTTTGCTCATATGTGGAAAAATCCGTGAGCCTCGTTTTACGTAGAAGTCGAGAAGTTGTGAGGCCGGGAAACCAAATCCCAATCCAATTGCAAGTATGCCACCTGTCGACGTTCCAACAATCAGGTCGAAGTTGTCTTTTGTCGCTTGCCCCGTTTGATTTTCGAGCTCTGTTAGGACTGATGCAGTGAAGGTGCCGCGTATGCCACCTCCGTCTAAGGACAATATTCGAAACATAGTAATGAATCCGCGCTTATGGGTCTGGAGTTGAGAAAAGACGTATGCGTGGGTGCAACGCCAGTTACCGTATCTTGAATGTCTGCGCAGGTCTACAAGCCCTATCCATTGGTGCTTGTATGCTAAGAGTGAGGGTTTAGCAGGTCTCTCCGGGGTTGCAGCGTGCTTGGCGGCTAGTATTTTTGGGCCGTGCTGCTTGTGTGGCGACCAGTTCAACTACCTGTTTGCTCGGAAAGATCTGGCGTCGAAAATTCGGATCTAGTCTGTAGTCGACGGCATCCTGGATGACAGGTAGGCCCAATTGATTGGAAATCGAACGACCAGCCGTTCGTGCATGGTTCGGTGTCGGTGGAGAGGGAATTCTCCAAGTCGGACGAGCTAGGTTTCAGGGGCCGCGATATGCCCCTGGGAGTGATTCATCTTCGGTAAGATGACGGCATCCGAACCGCGTAGGGTTGGTCAGGATTTCACAAGGGCAGGAACGCTCTTTGATCGATGGGTGCAGGGAGAGCGAAGTCTCCCGCGAGTGTTTGACCGGCAATACGGTCTGCTGGCTCTGTAATGGGTTCAATACCCTGGAAGAGCCATGGCCGGAGGGATGCAACGGGAGCGCGCAGCGGGCTCCCTTGCCAAGATGCGGTGTACTACACCGCACATCTTGCGGGTGACAGATATTGCGGAAATCACAGGAAAATTGTGCGGTGCAAAAATTTCAGTATGCAGACTCTCCAGTGAGTGAACCCGTCTATGGCACACTGCCCGGTTGTAGCCGACGCTGGCCTCATTGAAGCCGTGTTCTGCAACACACCAAACGCTGCGCTGTCTCTAAGTTACGCTAGTAGAGCAAAGTTGGCAGGACAAGATCGGCTAGTGAAAAAGGATAATAACCCGTTCAATTCTCTGGGTGTTGAACATTGTCTTGTCTAATTTGTCGTTGTTTCTTGGTTTCCCTAAGAGCGGATCGTTAAAAAAGTCCGCAAATGTGAAATAAAGAACCTGATCTGTTTTCAGGTAGTCCTCATGGCTAGTCCGATCTGAAATCCTGTCGATATCCAACGAATATTTATTCGTGCCATCCAGGCGCAGTCGATCTGTAGACGTCACATTCCAAACTAGATCAACTATGGTTGTTGTCCCGCCACCATATTCTATTTCTCTTACTCCAATACGGTCGTCGGCAAACTTTTGCGCCGATCCGTAGGTGTAATCTGCGATACCATCGCCTATTGATAGTTTTACACCCTCAAAAATCCTGCTCGAATTTGGCACAATATAGTACCCTCGGGCGTTCTCGATTTCATCATGGGCTTTGCTATCAGTTTGAATGCTGAACATGATGTTCGGTATTTCATCACTGCTGGAGAGTGATTTCGGTCTGGCTATCGAGAAATTTTCTGCCCTTAACGGGACCAATGTGGTCAGACGCTTTCCATCATTTGGACGGCCTCGTTCTACGTTATGCGTGAACGCCGTCATTTGCTTTCCTGCCTGGTAGAATTCTAGTCCCAGGTTAGGGGTGCGAGCTACGGCCTCAACTTCCCCGTCTGGATCAAGACCCGCTCGGCGAGCTAAATCAGTGGTAGATGTGAAAAAGTCTTCGTACCAAAGGTTGCGAAAACCGTCCTCAATGATGACTATCGGAGCCCGGAAACGCTCTGAAATCTCTAAGAAACTCGAACATTTGGAAGAACCACATTTTGCGTAGATCATCCTCTTAAAGACCTCTGAGGTAGTTGGCCAAACTTTGGGGGCAATTTCTTTGAAATATGATGGCTCGGAAACTTCGCGAAAAAACCAATACAGGATCGCAGTCGCCACACGGCGACTGCCCCTCTTGCTGGGGTCAGAGTGTCTTAGGTCTGAGGCTTTCTTTTGATAATACCTGATCGGATCATCTAGGGCCAAATCGACGCTTTCGCTTCTTTGTCGAATTGGTTGCCTTGCGTACTTAGTAAGCGCTCGGGCATTTACGAACACATAGCCGTCAGCCCCCCGAAAATTCTCGCGAGCCGTGGAGCTGTTACTTGCATAGCGCAGCATAACTTGCCGAAGTGCGGGTCTAAAATCCACATCTCTTGGCACCTTTGCTTCGAAGTCATCAAAACTCAGCATCATTTCTATGTATTACGAATACCGCTTCGATCGAAATCGTCCTCGGGCTTGGCAGGTCGTGTCAAGTCGGACCTGAAGGTGCATCAAGCTGTTCAATGTCGCGTCTCCTCCCAAACGTGAAGAACTCTTGGCTCAAAAGCGTACCTGTTTCTCGATCATAGTTCAGACGGGCGGGGCCGTCTTCTCGATGAAGCTTGGGTGCGCCCCACTCTGGTTTTGTGATCTTGTACTCCTCGCGAAACACGTTGCCGTTTAATGGGTTGATCCACTCAATGTGGGGAAGGCCATTTGACCGGGAGTACTGTCCGCCCTCAAAATATGCCCTGTAGATACATCCACCGGTTGCTGCATCAAACTCCATATAAGCTGCTTCGCCTCCGTCGCGGTGATGCAGCCCGTTTTGGAAGTAATGGAGAGCAGTGATGTTTCCGGTTTCTGGGTCCCTTGATGTAACTGCCGGACCATCAATTCTGTGCAACTTACCGTCCGGTGTTTCCCAGCTTTCTTCCCTAATTATGCCGGTACTGAAGGACCTGGAAACTCTGACAAAATATCGTTCATCGCTTAAATCGTTACTCACACTTTATAATATAGGCTTACGCCCAAAATTGCAAATTTTCGTTTATTTCCAATAACAAAAGAACCTGCTCGTCAAACTCCGGACAAACTCCGCTCAAGTCAGTGGCAATGATTCACCAAGGATCACAGATGGAGGATGCCAATGAGAATACACGAACAGGAAACGCGGCGCTGCAAACCGAAATTCTTCAAGAACGGTAGGGGAGTTTAGTCGGATGACCTTCCTTTCCAGTGGTAATGCAAACCCCTTCTGCCCCAATCTTTACGCACCACTATTGACGCCTTCGGAAGCAGCGTCATTTGCTTTGGTTGCCTACATGAAACAGCGGATTGTTAAGATGGAAGTTCATCACTCCGCGCTAATCGATACCTTTTGCGACATGTATCGTGACTTTCCTGGGCGGTTCTACGACCCAGAAGCCGGACTTTTGAATCCGCTGACGGGCAGGTTTCAAGAGGCGTTCGTTGATACCGAGCCGCTAATCGAGGCACCCGTCGAATGGTGGAGGGACAATTTCTCTCCTGCCCATGCCAGTAAGCCGATCCTTAGGCTGCGTTCTGAGGCACGGCCCCGGTGGCAGGCACTTGGCAGTATTTACTTTGCCTACCATCCTTGGGACCGTTCAACTTGGCAGGCTGAGGTCGCTAACGACAACGCTCCGCCGAGAACAACCTGAAACGTAACCGCCGAAAATAGTCGCTTCGCCATGTAAGAAGAAGAGCACCGTGCAAATTGCACGGTGCTTTTTCATTCCTGACATCAAGAGGTGAAACCATGACCGCAGTGTCCTGGCTGAGCTTGCTTGCCTCCAGTGGGGGCTTTGCTGGCGGAAGCTACTTCCTAAAACGATATGCCGATCTCGGGTCGCTCGCTGATCTGGGTTGCGCCTTCGCGATCTTTGCGCTCAGCAATCTGATCTACGTAAATGTCCTCGCAAAAGGGCTTGGACAAGGTGCAGCCATGTCCAGCATGACGCACCTGATCCTGATGACAATCATTGGCATCACTGCTTTTGGCGAACGTCTGAACTATCATCAAGTTGGTGGTCTTATGTTTGCCCTTTGCAGCATATGGTTGTTTGCCAACTCCAATCAGTCATTCACGAGCTAAGCGCATTTATCCCCCGAAACTAGTTCGATGATTGTTGTAGACAGTGAATCGAAGCGACGCGAACTCGTTTCTCCAACCTTCAAATCTTGGAACAAAGGAACATGAACACGAACCACGCAAAGGCGGGGCAGAACCTCTTTATGTCGTCTGTCACCGGCCTCGCAAATGTGCTGGCATTCGTTGCTGCGTTTCTAGGCGGACCAACGCTGTATTACTATTCAGCACCGTTTGTCTTGGAGCTGACCTACCAGACCTACGGCAGCGGCATCATCGAACTGGCAAAGCTGGTTTGGTACGGGCTGTGCTACTTGCTCATCTTCTTCGTAGCACGGGCAACAATCGGAACAGCACTGATTTTCGGCGGATTGGCAATCGTCACCCGCTTCATGTGAGCACTCAACAAAGGAGGAAGTGCAATGCCTTGGAAACCCGTAGGTACTGTCTACAAGAAAGAGGAAAGCGCTTGGCCCGCTGTCATTGCGGTGGTGATCGTCCTGATCATTATCGGCGCAGCAATCGGCTGAACTCAGCGAAAAAACACGAACCAAAGGGTCGCCATTCGGCGGCCCTTTTTTCTTTGGGAGAAGGAAATGAACTTCGACAATGAATTTAACCGTTTTGGCAGCGCCGTATGGGCAACCGAACGTCAAATATCCCGCGCTGACCTCCTGGGTGGCGTTGGCATGCAATTCGGCTACTTCGGCCAAACTGCGCTGATGCTTGATACGGATGCACCAAGACTCACAATCGCAGGGGCTGGCTCTGGCAAGATGCGCGATCTGCTATCAATGGCCTTGGCCGGAGCCGCCGGAATGCGCAACTTCGTTCTCGATCCACGTGGCGAAATCGCTGCTGTCACGATGGTCAACTTCGCGATTGCAGGGGCATACCTGTATTGTTGGAACCCAACTGGCCTGCATGACCTGCCACAACATGCCATGCAGCCACTCGACATCCTGAAGTTGGAAAGCCCTTCTTTCCATGCAGACTGCAAGTTCATTCTGCAAAGCCTAATCCCAGTAAGCGGTTCCGCGAGCGGAAAATACTTTGAGCTGCGTGCGCAAGAATGGGGTGAGGCCTTTGTCAAAATGCTTGTCGAACGTGATGGTGAAGTGTCTTTCCCGTCGCTCTACCGAACCTTGAACGCCATTGAATCCAACACTGGTGAATGGCCTGACATTCTTGAATTCATGCTTGGTTCCAGCATGGAAAGCGTGCGCCGTTGTGCAGGCGAGATGCTGGCCAAACAGCAAGACAGCCCGCGCGAGTTCGGAAGCATCGTCGGTGAACTCTACGCCTTCTTGAATTTTCTTGATGATCCGATGCTTCAACGGGCTCTTGAGAACCCGCGCGCTTCGCTATCGGCAACCTGTGATCCCGCACAACCCGCGACGTGGTTCATCAATGTTCCTATCGAATACGTCTCGATCTGGGCTCCCGTGCTGCGGACGATGTTCACGGTTCAGATGCTCTACAAATCTCGAAATCCGTCCTCGCCTCCGGTGAATATGATCATCGATGAAGCAGGACAGCTCGGTAAATTCGATGCGCTCCTGCGGTCCTTCACCTTCGGGCGCGGCGCAGGTGTCCGCGCCTGGGCCTTGTTTCAAGACGCGGGGCAAATAACTCGGAACTTCGGCCCGACAGGATTGCAGGGCTTCATGGGTTCAGCGGTCTTGCGGCAGTTCTTTGGCGTGCGCGACTATCAGACCGCACAACTCGTATCGTCGATGCTCGGACAGGAAACGCTGGAATATGACGATACACTCCGCCAATCGCAAGCACGTCAGGCCAAACGCCAGGCAGCCATGAGCATCCTTGGCGGCAGTGATCCGTTCGCGGCGGCTCAGAGCTTCCGTCACCACGCATTCGAAGAGACGCACCGAACCAAGCAAGCCCGCGCTTTGATGACGCCTGATGAAATCTTGGCGATGCCCGAGGACAGGCAGATTTGTTTTGTCTCAGGCAAGAGCCTTGGACCAATACTTGGTCACAAACATCCATATTACGCGCGTCCTGAATATGCGGGGCGGTTCCTGCCCAATCCATTTCATCCGCCGCTTGATCGCGTCTCTATCCCCCGCAGGTGGGGGCGTGGAACGGCTAAGGTGATCACGGAAGCGGTGCCAAAGAAGTTTGCGCACCTCCCTCAATATGACGCTGGCTCTTGGTCTTACGTCCAAGGTTATCGCCCGCGCTAAACCCAATCAGGAGAAATCCATGTCCCAAGAAAGAGAGGAAGACAGGCGTCCAAAAGTGCGTCACCGCGACGGACTTGTGGAAGTCGCAGTCTGGGAACGCGAGACTGATAAAGGACCAGTCTACAACACAGAGAGAACGCGCTCTTATCGTGACGAAGACGGGAAATGGCAGAAGACCCACTCCATTCCGGAACGCGATCTTTTGAAGGCGGCGCGCCTCGACCAGAAGGCTTATGAGAGCATCGCACGGTTACGGCAACAAGCGAAAGACGGGCCAGAGAAGCGCGAGCCGCGCCGCCGTCAACGCGATGATAGAGAGCGGTAAGTCAATGTCAGGGGGGCGCTCGGCCATACCTCGGCGTCCCCTCGCTTCGCCTCTGTTTTTGCGGAACATCGCCAAAACATGGTACAATTAGAGAAAGGTGCAGTTTCGACATTTAACGCACCAAATTTGAACTGGCGATTTGACCGTTCACGTAGCGATCCAGAGATCGAAGTGCTGTCCCGCGCCGCATACCAGCGGCGGCGGTGAGTATCTTCATCTCAATCGAAAAGGATGATCATTTGTGAAAGATATCGAAACCCCAGCCGAGACTGCCTTATCTGACGCCATAGAGAAGGCAGTAGTAGATGGTGCCGCCCCGAGCATGGAGGTGGATTTGGAACGCTACCAAGCTTTCCTCGACGACCCCTCGCTTTCGCGCGACCGGAAGTTCGAGATTATAACTGCATTCTGGTCGGTCATTACAGCTTTTGTGGAGCTAGGATTCGGGGTTCATCCTGTTCAACAAGCCTGTGGAAAACCCGGATCAAAGCTTGAAAATGCGGGCTTTTCGGAGTCCACTGAAGTACAATTGGATCAACGCAAACAACCAGAAGAACACACGCCCGCGCCCTGATCGCAGGCGAGAAAGAGAGGATTCATGGGAGTCCCAGAAGCAAACCTAGCGCCAGTTAAGGCTCTAATTTATTGCCGCGTCTCGACAACCAAGCAAAAGCTCACTGGCTCTGGCTTAGACAGTCAGGAACATCGCTGCCGCCAGTATGCTGAGAGCAAGGGATACGACGTTGAGATGGTCTTCCCCGACGACGCCTCTGGCGGCGGGGACTTCATGAAGCGCCCTGGCATGTGCGGCATGCTAGCTTATCTTGATGCGCAGCAAGGCAAGGAGTACGTCGTCATTTTTGACGATCTCAAGCGCTTTGCACGCGATGTTGAATTCCATATCAAGCTACGCCGTGAATTCGCAGACCGTGGCGCTCGCATCGAGTGTCTCAACTTTGCATTTGAAGATACGCCAGAAGGAAAGTTCATCGAAACCATTATCGCCGCGCAAGGCGAATTGGAACGGGAACAAAACCGTCGCCAAGTAAAACAGAAAATGATGGCGCGCGTTGAGAAAGGCTACTGGGTCTTTCACGCGCCTGTCGGATACAAATTCGAGACGAACCGTATCCATGGAAAGCTGTTAGCTCCTGACGAGCCCGTAGCGGAATGCTTGCGGGAGGCACTTAATGGCTATGCCAATGGCCGTTTTCGTTCGCAAGCTGAGGTGCAGCGTTTTCTCGAAAGCCAACCGGAGTTTCCGAAGGATCAACCAAATGGGAAAATCCGTGCGTGGAAGATCACCAAGATTCTACGCAATCCAATTTACGCGGGGCATGTTCAAGCCAAGAAGTGGGGCGTTTCGCTCCGCCGTGGCCATCATGAACCGCTGATCAGTTATGCGACCCATGAGCAAATCTTGCGAAACCTGAAAGAGGGTGCGCGTCCCGCAGCAAGAGCTGACTTCTCGCCTGACTTCCCGCTGCGTGGTCACGTCCATTGCAGCGCTTGCGGAAACGCGATGACAGGTGCTTGGTCCAAGGGCAAATACAAGCATTACGCATACTACCGCTGCGAAACACGAGGTTGCTCGCAAAAGAGCAAGTCGATCCCGAAAGCCAGACTTGAAGGTGGTTTCGAGGATGTTCTCAAGAGCCTCCAGCCGACTAAGCATTTGGTCGATCTGGCAATCGCTATGTTCAAAGACGCCTGGAACGGGCGTTTGGAGCTAGCAAAAGCGGATCGTGCTGAATGGGCGCGCCAAGTGAAAGCTGCTGATGAGAGTATCTTGGAACTCGTGGACCGCATGGTTGAAACCAAGAACACCTCTGTTCTCAAAGCTCTGGAGGCCAAGATAGAACGGCTCGAACGTGAGAAGTTGGTGTTGGTTTCCAAGGCCGAAGAACCGATCCCGAATGCGGCGAGGTTTGAAGAATGTATGGAACTCGCCTTGCGATTCCTTTCAAGGCCTTGGGATATCTACAAAAATGGAAGCTATGCGGTGCGTCAGACGGTTTTGAGACTGGCGTTTTCTGAGCCGCTAAAGTTCACGCCAGAAGGTGTGTATGGAACACCAAAAACCACCTTACCCTTCAGGGTGTTAGGAGGTTTTTCCGGAAAAAAGTGCGAGATGGTGCTGCTGGAGAGAATTGAACTCTCGACCTCTCCCTTACCAAGGGAGTGCTCTACCTCTGAGCTACAGCAGCGCCGGGCGCTGGTTCAGCGTGGCGGGTGGATAGACCCAATTGCGCGATCACGCAAGCGCAATCTGGACGCTTTTTGCGGCCTGGGTTAGAGAAGGCGCATGGCGCGCAAGGAACAGCCTCAGAGCAAGTCACATCCGGACCGTGAGACGCGGCTCAAGGCCGCTCTCAAGGCGAATTTGGCGCGGCGCAAGGCGCAGGCCAAGGCGCGACTGAGTGACGAAAAGGGGCAGAGCAGTGACAAGGATTAACCAGGTATGGATTCGATAATCGTCACCGGGAACGGCCCGTTGCAGGGTGAGATTCCGATTGCAGGGGCCAAGAACGCCTGTCTAACGTTGATGCCGGCTACGTTGCTGAGCGATGAGCCGCTGACGCTGACCAACGCGCCGCGCCTGTCGGACATCCGCACGATGACGACGCTGTTGCAGTCGCTGGGGGCCGAGGTGTCGCCGCTGCATGAAGGGCAGGTGCTGGCCTTGTCGAGCCACAACCTGACCAACCTGACCGCCGAGTATGACATCGTGCGCAAGATGCGTGCCTCGATCCTGGTCTTGGGGCCGCTATTGGCGCGGGCAGGGGAGGCGGTGGTGTCGCTGCCCGGGGGCTGTGCGATTGGCGCACGGCCTGTGGACCTACACCTCAAGGCGCTGGAGGCGATGGGGGCGGAGCTTGAGCTGCGCGACGGCTATGTGCACGCCAAGGCGCCGGCTGGGGGTCTGCGCGGCGGTGTGGTCGAGTTCCCCTTGGTCTCGGTTGGCGCGACGGAGAACGCGCTGATGGCCGCGACTTTGGCCAAGGGCACAACCGTGCTGAAAAACGCCGCACGCGAGCCCGAGATCGTTGATCTGGCGCGCTGCCTGCGGGCGATGGGGGCGCATATCGAGGGCGAAGGCACCGGCACGATCACCGTGCAGGGTGTCGACCGGCTGGGCGGGGCCACGCATCGCGTGGTGACCGACCGGATCGAGCTGGGCACCTACATGCTGGCCCCGGCGATTTGCGGCGGTGAGGTCACCTGTCTGGGCGGCACGATCGACCTGGTGGCGGCGTTTTGCGAAAAGCTTGATGCGGCGGGCATTGCGGTTGAGGAAACCGACAAAGGCTTGAAAGTGGCGCGGCGCAATGGCCGGGTGCGGGCGGTGGATGTGACAACCGAGCCCTTCCCGGGCTTTCCGACCGACCTGCAGGCGCAGATGATGGCGCTGCTTTGTACCGCTGAGGGGGTCAGCGTGTTGGAAGAAAAGATCTTTGAAAACAGGTTCATGCATGCGCCTGAGCTGATGCGCATGGGGGCGGAGATCGATGTGCATGGCGGCACCGCCAAGGTCACCGGTGTCGAACGCCTCAAGGGCGCGCCGGTGATGGCGACCGACCTGCGGGCCAGTGTGTCGCTGATCCTGGCCGGGCTGGCGGCAGAGGGCGAAACAATTGTCAGCCGCGTCTATCACCTGGACCGCGGTTACGAACATGTGGTGCGCAAACTCTCTGGTGTCGGCGCCAAGATTGAACGGGTGACAGGCCAATGACCAAAGACGCACGTTTTGAAGACGCCGGGGAACGCCCGCTGAACTTGGGCGCTCTGGACGGTGATGACCTACAGGTACTCTCGGCCCTGCTGCAGGACGCGGTGTTTCCGATCTCCGAGATGACATGGCAACCGCGTCAGAGGCGATTGGGCCTTCTGGTCAACCGGTTGCGGCGTGAGGATGGCGCACGGCGCACCCCGCCAGAACGGGTGCAAAGTTTGCTGGTGATCGAAAACGTGCTGGGTGTGTCGAGCCAGGGCATCGACCGCAAGGACACCGACACCATCCTGTCGCTCTTGTCCGTCAACTTCGAGCCGTTGGACGAGGTCAGCGGCCATGTGCTCCTTACGCTGGCCGGCGACGGCGCGATCCGCGCGCGGGTCGAAGCGCTGGATGTGTCGTTGCGCGATGTCACGCGGCCTTATCTTGCGCCGTCAGGCAAAACCCCGGACCACCCCGAATAAGCGCGCCGCGCGGCTTGAGCCTTCCCGTGTCCCGGGCTAAGCAGCGCGGGCAGATCATGAGGTAGCCTATGCCCGTTTTTCTCGACACCGCGGATGCCGGTTTTGAACCGGCGTTTCAGCAGCTTTTGTCGGCCAAGCGCGAAGACAGCCCTGACGTGGACGACACCGTCGCCGCGATAATCTCGGATGTCCGCGCGCGTGGCGATGACGCGGTGCTGGAACTGACGGCGCGGTTTGACCGGCTGGAGCTGACGGCTGGGCAATTGGCCTTCACGCCAGAGGAGATCGACGCCGAGGTCACCAAGGTCTCAGACACCGACCGCGCCGCATTGGAACAGGCGGCTGAGCGTATCCGCGCTTATCATCTGCGCCAGATGCCCGAGGATGCTGAATGGACCGACGCGCAGGGCGCCACCTTGGGCTGGCGCTGGACGCCGGTGTCGGCTGCGGGGCTCTATGTGCCGGGTGGGCTTGCCTCATACCCGTCATCGGTTTTGATGAACGCCATCCCGGCCAAGGTCTCTGGCGTGCCGCGCCTGGCCATCACCGTGCCGACACCGGACGGCGTGGTGAACCCGCTGGTCCTGCTGGCAGCAAGGATCGCCGGCGTCGATGAGATCTACCGCGTCGGCGGTGCGCAGGCGGTGGCGGCGCTGGCCTATGGCACCGATACCATCGCGCCGGTCGACAAGATCACCGGGCCGGGCAACGCCTTTGTCGCCGCAGCCAAGCGCCGGGTCTTCGGCAAGGTGGGCATCGACATGATCGCCGGCCCGTCCGAGATCCTGGTGATCGCCGATGCCGAGAATGACCCCGACTGGATCGCGCTCGACCTGCTGAGCCAGGCCGAACATGACGAAAGCGCGCAGTCGAACCTGATCACCACCGATGCAGGTTTTGGCAAGGCCGTCGCAAAAGCCGTGGAAAAACGGCTGGAAACGCTTGAGCGCCGCGCCATCGCGGGTGCCAGCTGGCGCGACTTTGGCGCTATCATCACCGTCCGCGATCTGGCCGAGGCCGCGCAGCTGACCGACCGGATTGCGCCCGAACACCTTGAGCTTTGCGTCGCCGATCCCGACGCTTTGTCGGAGATGATCACCCATGCCGGGGCGATCTTTCTCGGCCATTGGACACCCGAAGCCATCGGCGATTATGTCGGCGGGCCGAACCACGTGTTGCCCACGGCGCGTTCGGCACGGTTCAGCTCGGGCCTGTCGGTGCTCGACTTTCTCAAACGCACCACATTGGCCAAGATGACCCCCGAAGCCCTGCGCGCCATTGGCCCGGCGGCCGAAACGCTGGCGCGGTCCGAAAGCCTCGAGGCGCATGGCCTCAGCGTGACGGCGCGGCTCAACAAGCTCAACCAGTAGATCATGCGCCGCGTTACGGTTGTGCATGACTATCCGGTGCCGCCACAGCAAGTCTGGGCGTTGGTGTCGAATTACGACAGCCTGCAAACGGTTATGCGCGGCAAGATCGCCTTTGCCGACCTGCCTGCCGGGGACATCCGACAAGGGGATGATCTGGCCCTGCGCGTCAGCCTGTTTGGTCTGTTCCCCTGGCGGCCCTACAAATTGCGCATCGAGACCTGTGACGCAGCCGCAATGCACCTCCAATCTCGCGAAGCTGGCCTCGGCCTATGCCACTGGGCGCACCGGATCGAGGTCATCCCGCACAATGGCGGCGCAAGGCTGACCGACATAATCGACATCGACGCCGGCTGGAAAACTCCCATTGTCTCTGCCTTTGCCACCTGGATGCTGCGCGCCCGGCATCGCCCGCGCTTGCGGCTTTTGGGTCTCGCCTGACGCGCATGCGCCCTTGGCCGCATTGCCCGCGCTGAGCTGTGGGGCTAAGCAGGGGCAACGTTCAAGAGGCGCTGCCATGACCCGAATTGCCCATATCGAACTGGACGACGCCAACCTGCCGCCGCCCACTCCCGAGATCGAACAGGAACGCCGCGTGGCGATGTTCGACCTGATGGAAGAAAACTCATTCGTTTTGCCGCCGCGCGATGACCGGCCGGTGCCGCCTGGGCCCTACAATGTGGGCCTCTCGATCCGTGAAAAACGCCTGGTCTTTGATGTCACCACCGAAAAGCACGAAAAAGCCGCGGAGTTTCACCTCTCGCTGTCGCCCTTCAGGCAAGTGGTCAAAGACTACTTCCAGATCTGCAAATCCTATTTCGATGCGGTCAAAACCTTGCCGCCGAGCCAGATCGAGACCATCGACATGGCCCGCCGTGGCATTCACAACGAAGGCGCGCGCATCCTGCAGGAACGCCTGGAGGGTAAGGCCGAGGTGGACGAAGACACCGCCCGGCGGCTCTTTACGCTGATCTGCGTGCTGCATTTCGGGGGCTGACGTGGCGTTGCCGCTGCCTCAATCCATCCTGTTCTGCTGCGATCACAACGCGGTTCGTTCTCCCATGGCCGAGGGGATCATGAAAAAGCTCTACGGCCACGACGTGTATGTGCAGTCCGTGGGGGTCAAGAATGACCTTGAGATCGACGGCTTTGCCATCGCCGTCTGCGAAGAGATCGATGTCGAGCTCAGCCGCCATCGGTCACGATCGTTCGAAGAGCTGGAGCAGATGGGTGAGGCGCTGTCGGGCTTTGATCTGATTGTCGCCTTGTCGCCAACCTCGCAACGGCAAGCGCTTGATTTGACGCGGTATTATCACCTCAAGGTCGAATACTGGCCGATCCTCGACCCCACCGGGATTGGTGAGACGCGCGAACAAAAGCTCAACGCCTACCGGCAGACCCGCGACCAGATCTATGACCGGCTCAAGGGCAAGTGGGGCGCAGAATGATCATCGCCGGGCTGGCGCGTTGGTTTCAGCAGGCGGCCTGATGCGGGTCGAGGCGCTGACCGGCGACGCTTTGCAAGCCGTGCTGGAGGATGTGGCGGCCCTGCGGATCGCGGTGTTTCGCGAATGGCCGTATCTCTATGATGGTGACGTGGCCTATGAACGCCGCTACCTGCGCAGCTACCGTGACAATCCGCGCGCCATTGTGGTCGGCGCGTTTGACGGCGATCAGCTGGTCGGAGCGGCGACGGGCGTTCCTTTGACGGATCACGAAGATGATTTTGCAACGCCGCTGCAGCAGGCCGGGATCGCCGGAGATCAGGTGTTTTACTGCGCGGAATCGGTGTTGTTGCCGGCGTATCGCGGGCAGGGCATCGGGCATCGCTTCTTTGATCTGCGTGAGGCGCAGGCCCGCGCATTGGGGGCGCGCTACAGCAGTTTCTGTGCGGTGGTTCGGCCGGACGACCATCCGTTGCGGCCCTCCGCGTATCGGCCTTTGGATGCGTTCTGGCGCAAACGGGGTTATGCGCCGATGCCGGGTGTTATGGCGCATTTCGCCTGGAAAGACGTGGATCAGGCGGCTGAAAGTGATCACGTTTTGCAATTCTGGATCCGTGAATTGGAGCGTTGAATGAAGATTGCGACGGCTGCCTATCCAATGGATTTCCTCACAAGCATAGATGCTTACATGGAAAAGCTCACCAATTGGGTGAGCGATGCAGCAGGTAAAGGCGCGCAGCTTTTGGTGTTTCCGGAATACGGCGCAATGGAGCTGGCGACTTTGGCGGGCCGTGCGACTGCGCTGGACCTGGAGGCGTCTTTGCATGCTGTGTCCGAGCGTATCCCGCAAGCGGACGCGCTGCATAGCGACCTCGCCAGCCGTTTTGGCGTGCACATCCTGGCGGCTTCAGCCCCGGTGTTTGACCCAGCACTCGGAGCCCGCCCGGTCAACCGCGCGCGGCTCTTCACGCCGACGGGTGGAGTGGGCATTCAAGACAAGCAGATCATGACCCGGTTTGAGCGGGAGACTTGGCATGTGGCCCCCGGCGGCGCACTTCAGCTCTTTGACACAAGTCTTTGCAAAATCGGGATTTTGATCTGCTACGATGCGGAATTTCCCCTGCTGGGACGCGCCTTGAAAGACGCCGATCTGCTGCTGGTGCCGTCCTGCACCGAAGCCTTGTCCGGCTACTGGCGGGTGCGGATCGGCGCGATGGCGCGGGCGTTGGAAAATCAATGTGTTGCGGTGATGTCTTCAACCACAGGCGCCTGTGACTGGTCAGAAGCTGTTGATGAAAACACCGGCGCGGGTGGCGTCTTTGGCCCGCCGGATCGCGGCTTCCCCGCCACCGGCGTGATTGCCGAAGGCACGCTCAACACCCCTGGCTGGACCCATGCCGATATCGATCTCGACCAGATCGCCACCGTCCGTCGCGATGGCATTGTGCTGAACCGCAGCCATTGGGATGAGCAATCGGGACGTGACGAAAAGGCGGCGATAATCCCCCTGCGCTGATATAGAGGCTTGAAAAACAGGGTAAACCGGCCCATATCGTAGCGCGCTCTGCAAGGCAGCAGAGTGGCAAAGCAAGGAGAGACCATGGCCAAGGAAGATACGCTCGAATTTCCCGGTGTCGTGAAAGAACTCCTGCCGAATGCGACGTTCCGGGTCGAGCTTGAGAATGGCCATGAGATCATCGCACATACGGCAGGCAAGATGCGCAAGAACCGCATCCGCGTTCTGGCCGGCGACAAGGTGCAAGTCGAAATGACGCCTTACGATCTGACCAAGGGTCGGATCAACTATCGCTTCAAGTAACCGGGGTTCAGTGAAGCTGATCCTGGGATCCGGCAGCCCGCGCAGGCGCGAGCTGCTGGCGACGTTGGGTGTTGTTGCCGATGACATCCGCCCCCCTGACATCGACGAAGACCCGTTGCCCGGAGAATTGCCGCGCGCCTATTGCCAACGGGTGGCGCGGGACAAGGCCTTGGCGGTCAAGGCGGACGATGATGACATCGTACTCTGCGCTGACACCACCGTGGCGCTGGGCCGCCGCATCCTTGGCAAACCCGCTGATGCGGGCGAGGCCGCAGCGTTCCTGACCCAGCTTTCGGGGCGGCGCCACCGGGTGATCACCGCAGTGGCGGTGCGACGCGGCGATCGCTTGTGGGAGCGGGACGTGGTGACGGCGGTCAAGATGAAAAACCTCAGCAATGAAGAGCTGAACGCCTACCTTGCCTCAGGCGATTGGCAGGGCAAGGCGGGTGGGTATGGCATCCAGGGCATGGCCGGCGCCTTCATTCCTTGGATCAATGGCAGTTTCACCGCCGTCGTCGGTTTGCCGCTGGCGGAAACTGCCAATCTGCTTTCGGCGGCGGGGTATCCGCTGTACAAACCCGCGCCATGAAGGGACGCACCATAGCGCTGGATCATCTCAACGGGGCCGAAGCGGCCGCGCTGATGGTGGATGGGCGGATCGAGGATCTGCTGATCGACAGCGATCATCCGCGGCCCGGCACGATATACCGCGCGACGGCTGACCGGGTGATGAAGGGCAGCGGTGGGATGTTCCTGAAGACGCCCGACGGCAATGCCTATCTGCGCGGGGCCAAGGGCTTGTCGCCGGGGGAAAGCCTGTTGGTGCAGGTGACGGGCTATGCCGAGCCTGGCAAGGCGATCCCGGTCACTACGCGGCTGTTGTTCAAATCGCGCTACGGGATTGTCACACCCGAGGCGCCAGGGATCAACGTGTCGCGGCAGATCAAGGATGACGACCTGCGCGACCAACTGCTTGAAATCGCTCATGACGTGATGAGCGGGGAGGCTGGGCTGATCCTGCGCTCGTCCTGCGCCGAGGCGCCTGCCGACGCGATTGCCGAGGATATTGCGGCCATGGCCGAGCTGGCCACAAAAGTGGTGGCGGACAGCAACGGCGCCCCCGAAACGCTTGTCGAAGGCGACAGCCCGCACACATTGGCGTGGCGCGAATGGACCGCGCCGGCGGAGGTGGACTCGGGTGAGGGGAGCTTTGACACCCATGCGGTCAACGACGCGATTGAGGCGTTGCGTGGCCCGTTGGTGCCGCTTGCCGCCAGTGCCAGTATGATGATCGAACCCACACGTGCGCTGGTGGCGGTGGATATCAACACCGGCGGCGACACGTCTCCAGCGGCAGGGCTCAAGGCCAATCTGAGCGCATTGCGCGATTTGCCGCGGCAGTTGCGGTTGCGGGGCTTGGGCGGACAGATCCTGATCGATCCGGCCCCGACCCCCAAGAAAGACCGCCGCCAGATCGAACAGGTCCTGCGCGCGGCGCTGCGGCATGACATGACCGAAACGGTGATCGCCGGTTGGACGCAGCTTGGCCTGATCGAGCTGCAGCGCAAACGTGACCGGGTGCCTTTGAAGGACCTGTTGGGATGAGCTGTCCGATCTGCGACCGGGCGACTGACGCCAAGTACCGCCCGTTCTGTTCGCGCCGCTGCGCCGATCTGGACCTCGCGAAATGGCTGACGGGCGGCTATGCGATCCCGTCGGATGATCCCGAAGAGGTCGAAGAGGCGATGGATCAGGCGGCGCGTGCGGCTGAGAACGCGCAAAAACCACATTAGAGGGCAAGCGATGTTTGACGACGGGCTTTTGCAGCAGGTGCGGGACAGATTTGCCCATGTCGAGAGCTGCCCCTTTACCGGACCGCGGGTGTTTTTCGAGAATGCCGGCGGTGCGTTGACGCTGAACGCGGTGGTTGAGACCAGCGCCCGCTTTGCCGCGATCCCCGATAATCAGGGGCGGGACAACCCGGCTGCCAAAGCCTTGGTCGCGGTGATCGACCAGGCGCGGGAGGATGTGCGCCGGTTTTTCAACGCTGAGGGCGGTGCGGTTGTGGTCGGCGAAAGCGGGACCGAGCTGCTCTTTCGTGTGATCGCCAACGCCTGTCTTGGTGCGCCCGAGGACGGGATTGTGCTGGGCTCCACCGTCGAACACCCGGCCTCGCGCAGCGCATGTGCGCGTTGGGCCGAGGTGTCGGGGCGGCCGCATGTATTGATCCCGCATGACGCCGCACGCGGGTTGGTGACGGCGGAGGCCTATGCTGAGGCGGTGACCGCAGATACCCGCGTGGTGACGATCCTGCACACCTCGCCGGTGACTGGCATGGCGATGGACCTGTCCGCCATCGTGGCCGCGGTGCGGGCCAAGGCGCCTGAAGCGTTCATTGTGGCTGACGGGATCCAGCATGCCTGCCACGGCCAGATCGATGTGACGGCGGCCAGCGTCGATGCCTATGTGATCTCACCCTACAAGGTGTTTTCGCGCCACGGTTATGGCGTGGCCTGGCTGTCAGACCGGCTGGCGGCATTACCGCATGACCGGCTCGACGGCGGGCCGTTTGTGAACTGGGAGCTTGGGACGCGTGACACAGGTGCCTATGCCACGATGTCCGACGTGGTGGGCTATTTCGAATGGCTGGGGGCGCAGGTGTCCGACACAGAAGATCCCCGCGCGCGGATCGAGGCGGCGGGTCAGGCGATCAAGGCGCAGGAAAAGGCGCTCAGTGACGCGATGTTACACGGCGTCGACAACCTCGCCGGTCTTGCGGAATTACCGGGTGTGCAGATCGTCGGTGGGGCGGACAACCCGGCGCGCGAGGGGCTGGTGAGCTTTTGGGTCGATGGCAAGCCCTCAGCCGAGATCGTGGCGGCGCTGAACGACGAAGGCATCCGCACCCATATTCGCAAGGCCGACCACTATTCCGGCAACATCCTCACGCCTTTGGGGCAAGAGCACTGCATCCGCGTGTCGATGGCGCATTACAACAGCATTGCCGAGGTGCGCGCCTTTCTGGGTGTCATGCAGCGGCTGCTGGAGTGAGTACGCAACCGGGCCAGGGTCATCCCGAGAAGCAAAGGGCATGAGGTCGCGGGTCAAGCCCGCGACGGGGAGTGTTTGATTGCCACGTAGCGCTCGCCTTTACTGCCAGTTGCCCTCAAAATCCTTTGGAATCATCAGGATATCGCGGTTGACCCCATTCAGATCGCGATGCCCACAGAGGCCCATGCTGACGTCAAGCTCGCGGTGGATCACCTCCAAAGCCTGCGCCACGCCTTTCTGGCCCATCGCCCCCAGCCCGTAGACATAAGCGCGGCCGATATAGGTACCCTTGGCACCCATCGCGATGGCTTTCAGCACGTCCTGGCCTGAACGGATGCCGCTGTCGATATGCACCTCGATCTTGTCTCCCACCGCATCGAGGATCGCCGGCAGGGCCCGGATCGAGGACAAAGCGCCGTCGAGCTGCCGCCCGCCATGGTTCGACACCACAATCGCATCGGCACCGACATTCAGCGCCTGCAAGGCATCGCGCGGATCCATGATACCTTTGATGATCAGCGGACCGTCCCACATCTTGCGGAACTGGCGGATGCGGTCCCAATCGAGCGACTGATCAAAGGCCTGCGCCGTCCAGGTCGAGAGCGACGACGGGTCGGTCACCCCCTTGGCGTGGCCGACGATATTGCCGAAGAACCGCCGCTTGGTCGACAGCATGCCAAGGCCCCATTGCACCTTGGTCATCATGTTGGCGACACTTGCGGGCGTCAGCTTTGGCGGAGCGGAGAGGCCGTTTTTCAGATCCTTGTGGCGCTGGCCCAAGAGCTGCAGATCCACCGTGATGATCGCAGCCGAGCATTTGGCGTCCTTGGCGCGATCAAACAGCCGCTGCATGAAATCGTCGTCTTTCAGCGTGTAAACCTGCATCCAGAAGGGTTTCGAGGTGTTGGCCGCCACATCCTCGATCGAGCAGATCGACATCGTCGACAGCGAATAGGGCACGCCGAATTTCTCGGCGGCTTTGGCGGCCATGATCTCACCATCGTGGTGCTGCATGCCGGTCAGGCCCACCGGGGCGAGCGCCACCGGCATGCTCACATCCTGGCCGATCATCTGACTTTGAGTGCTGCGGTCGGCCATGTCGATGGCGACGCGCTGGCGCAGATAGAGCTTGTCGAAGTCAGAGGTGTTTTCGCGAAAGGTTTGTTCGGTCCAGCTGCCCGATTCGCAATAATCGTAGAACATCCGTGGGACGCGCCGGCGGTAGATGCGCTTGAGGTCTTCGATCTCGGTGATGACGGGCATAGGCGCGGCCTTTCGCTTCGATTGGTTAGGTTTCCGTACCAATAAACATTTGTCTGATCCATGCGACACGAAAGACTCGACGTCTTGACATAAAGTGCGACATCGCACTATATAGTACAAAATCGAACAATATGAGCTGACCATGAAGATCTCACGACGTAAGACATTGGCCATTCTGGGGGGCGGCGTTGTCGCCGCCGCGGGGGCAGGGGGATGGGCGTTGGCGCGTCCGCCGGCCAAGGCACTGGCGCCTTGGGAGGCCGCGGGGGCCTATGCTGATCCGCGGATGCGGGCGCTCAGCTGGGCGATCCTGGCGCCCAATCCACACAACCGCCAGCCCTGGATGGTTGACCTGAGCACACCGGACCAGGTGGCGCTTTACGTCGATACCGACCGGCTCTTGCCGCATACCGATCCGTTCAGCCGGCAGATCGTGATTGGTCTGGGCTGCTTTCTCGAGGTGCTGCGCCTGGCGGCATTGCAGGACGGTCTGGCGGTGGAGACCGCGCTTTTTCCCGAGGGCAGCGATCCCGAGCAGCTGGATGCGCGTCCGGTGGCGGTGTGCCGGTTTGCGCCGACAACAGAGGGCCCGGACCCGCTCTTTGCACAGGTCCCGTTTCGGCGCACGTTGAAAGAGCCGTTTGACGTCACGCGCCCGGTTGCGCGGGATGCGTTGCAAGCACTGGTGGCCGCCGGAGCGCATGGCTCGGCGGTGGCCGGATCGGTTGACGAGGGGGACATCGCGGCGTTGCGGAAGCTGACCTATGATGCGCTGGTGATCGAGATCGAGACCGAACGCACGTACAAGGAAAGCGTCGATCTCTTCCGCATTGGCCGGCGCGAAGTGAATGCCAACCCGGACGGGATCGACTTTTCCGGGCCGATGTTCGAGGCGCTACATCTGACCGGGCTGTTCAACCGCGATGTGGCGATGGATCGGGAGTCTTCGGGCTATAAACAGGGGCTGGCGGCGGTGCTGGAGAATGCCGATACGGCGATGGGCCATATCTGGCAGGTGACAGATGGCAATAGCCGGGCCGATCAGATTGCGGCCGGGCGAGATTGGGTACGGCTGAACCTCGCCGCGACGGGGCTGGGGCTGGGGATGCAACCGCTCAGCCAGGCGTTGCAGGAATATCCCGAAATGGCAGGGCTTTACGCCGATATCCACCAAAGGCTGGCGCCCCATGGCGGGACCGTGCAAATGTTGGCGCGGATCGGTTATGGGCCGCAGGTGGGCGTCAGCCCGCGCTGGCCGCTGGAAAGCAAACGACTGGATGCCTGACGACAAAGACGCGCTTTTCAAGGTGATGAACGAGATCGGCATCATCGGGCAGCTGACCACGACTCTGTTCGAGGCGCGGCTGCCCGACGGGGTGTTGGTGTCGCATTTTTCGGTCATCAACCACCTGGTGCGGCTGGGCGACGGCCGCACGCCGCTGCAATTGGCCCGCGCCTTTCAGGTGCCGAAGACGACGATGACACATACGCTGTCGGGGCTGGTGAAACGCGGCTGGGTGACCATGGCGCCCAACCCGCGCGATGCGCGGTCCAAGCAGGTGTTTCTGACCGATACGGGCCGCAGGTTTCGCGAAGAGGCGATCGCAGCGCTGGGGCCGGATTTGGTGGAAATCCTGCAGCGGTTGCCGCTGGATCCAGCGACTTTGCTGCCGGGGCTGACGACGCTGCGGCAGGTGCTGGACAAGATGCGGGAAAGCCATGACTGAGCGGTATTTCGACGATCTGCGGGTGGGGTTTCGCTTTGTGACTGAGGCGCAGGGGCTGAGCCTCGATGAGATCGTGGACTTTGCACGCCAATGGGATCCGCAACCGTTTCACACCGATGCCGAGGCGGCCGCGGCCTCGCCCTATGGCGGGATCATTGCCAGCGGGTTTCACACCATGCTGGTGGCTTTTGGCTTGACGTTGAAGGCCGGGGTCTGGTCTGAGGCGTCGATGGGCTCCCCCGGGATGGAAGATGTGCGCTGGCTGCAGCCGGTGCGTCCGGGCGATGTGCTGCATGTCGAGGCCGAGGTGGTGTCGAGCAAAGCGTCGGCCTCACGCCCCGACCGCGGCGTTACGGTGATCCGCTACGAAGTCATGCGCCAGGATCGGGTTGTGGTGATGAGTTACACTGCGACGCACATACTGCGGCGCGCGGTGGGCTGAGCTTTTCCCAGCCACACGTGATCCAAAGGAGCGCTTCCGCGCGCTTTTATTCAGCCAGTGGTGAGGCGACGCATCGCTGCGGGTGTCAGGCCCGGTGAGCGCCGTCGGCCAGGCTTTTGACAAAGCCCAGCACCTCGTCCACCGGTTTGCCTTCGGCCAGGTCGGCCACGATGGCGGACCCCACGACGCAGCCATCGGCGATTGAGGCGATGCTTTGCGAGGTTTCCGGCGTGCGAATGCCAAAGCCGACAATCACCGGCAGGTCGGTTTGCGATTTGATCCGCGCCACTTCGGGGCCCACTTCGGCGGCCTGGGCGGCAGCGGCGCCGGTGATGCCGGTGATCGAGACGTAATAGACAAAGCCCGAGGTGTTCTGCAGCACCTTGGGCAGGCGTTTGTCGTCGGTGGTGGGGGTCGCCAGCCGGATGAAATTCAATCCCGCTTTCTGTGCCGGGATACACAGCTCGTCATCTTCTTCGGGGGGCAGATCGACGATAATCAGTCCGTCGATCCCGGCCTCTTTGGCCTGGTCCAGAAAGGTGTCGACGCCGCGCGAATATATCGGGTTGTAATAGCCCATCAGCACGATGGGGGTGTCGTTATCGCCAGCGCGAAACTCACGCACCATCTGCAGGGTCTTGTCCAGCGTCATGCCGCCTTCGAGCGCGCGCTGGCCGGCCAGCTGAATGGTCGGGCCGTCGGCCATCGGATCGGTGAAGGGCAGGCCCAGTTCGATCACGTCGACGCCTGCGCTGGGCAGCCCCTTCATCAGCGTCAGCGAGGTTTTGACATCGGGATCCCCCGCCATGATGTAGGACACAAACGCTTTGCGGCCCTCGGCACGCAGCTTGGCAAACCTGGCATCGATGCGAGTCATCCCCATCCCTCTCACTTCGTTCTTGGCCCGACTTGCCGGAAGGCCGGGGGAAAATCAATGCCGCGAAGCGCGGTGAGGGGAAAAGAAATCAGCGCTTGTGTGGGGCAAATGTGACGGTTGGCAGATGACGTGGCAGAAAATCTGCAAATCTGATGCCGGTTTGACCGGGGTCAAAGTGCGGCTGGCCGATTCTGGCTAAGGCATCGGAAAAGCCAAACGTGAAGGGACCCCGCATGACCGCCTCAATCGAACCGACAAAGACCGTCGCCCCCAACGCCAAACCCAACGGGGCCGCGCGCGCGCGTGCCGCGAAAGCCAAGGCGCCCAACCCCGAGGATGTGCGGCGGGCGTTCGAGTCGGGCAAGTATCCTTATGACACCCGCCTGTCGCGCCGCAGCTATGAGCGGCAGAAGGCGCAGTTGCAGGCGGAACTGCTCAAGGTGCAGCTGTGGGCGCAGGAGACCGGTCAGAAGTTTGTCATGCTGTTCGAAGGCCGCGACGCAGCCGGCAAGGGCGGCACGATCAAGCGGTTCACCGAACATCTCAACCCGCGCAGCGCGCGTGTCGTGGCGCTGAACAAACCCACCGATGTAGAGCGCGGGCAGTGGTATTATCAGCGCTATATCGAACATCTGCCGACCGCGGGTGAAATGGTGCTGTATGATCGCAGCTGGTACAACCGCGCCGGTGTCGAGCGCGTCATGGGGTTCTGTGAGCCCGGCGAATACCTGGAGTTCATGCGCCAGACGCCGGAGCTGGAACGGATGTTGGTGCGCTCGGGCATCCGGTTTTACAAATACTGGTTCTCGGTCACGCAGGACGAACAGCGCCGCCGCTTTGAAAGCCGCGAAACCGATCCGCTTAAACAGTGGAAGCTGTCGCCGATCGACAAGGCCTCGCTGGATAAGTGGGACGACTATACCGAGGCGAAAGAGGCGATGTTCTTCTACACCGACACCGCCGACGCGCCTTGGACCATTGTGAAATCCGACGACAAGAAACGCGCGCGCCTGAACTGCATGCTGCATTTCCTGTCGACGCTGGACTATCCGGACAAGGATCTGTCGATTGCCAAGGGCCCGGACCCGCTGATCGTTGGCGGTGCGGCGCATGTGATCCACAGGTCGGACCACATCCTGGGCACGGCCTTGCATCCCGAGGCCCGGCGCAGCGGCACTCAGTCGTCGGCCACCTGATCGCTGAGCCAGCGCTGTAACGGGGCCATCCCGGCAAACACCTGTTCGAGGGTGGCAACCGGGGTGTCCGTCAGGCCTGCGTCGAGATTGTCGTGCCAGACCACCAGCGCTTTGCGTTTGAGGTGTTCGGCATGCGAATGATCCGCGTCATAGGGAGCGGGCACGCGTTTCAGAGCTGGCGGGTCAAGCCGCCAGTCACCCTCAGACAGGATGGTCGCCAATTCTGTACCCGCAGGGCTATCGACCGCGTCGCGGAACCGGTCGAGTTGCGGGGCGTCGAATTGCATGATGCCTGCGCCCGCCGTGGCATAGGTATTCGAAAGCCCCAGATACCAGCCGCGCCCATCCGGGGCGGACCAGGCCAGATGCAGATGCGTGTGATAGGGCGTCTTGTCGTTTGAAAACCGCAGATCGCGATGCGGACGGAAAAGCTTGGTCCGGATCGGCTGACCGGTCTGCTCTGCCAGAACCGGCGCAAGTTCGGTCAACAACCGCTCACCGGGGCGCTTCAACATCCCGTCATACTCGGTTTTGTGCGCTTTGAACCAGTCGCGCGTGTTGTTGGCGGCAAGTTCGCTCAGAAACGCGCGCACGCGGGGTACAAAGTCTTCAAGGTCAACCATCTCGGCCATCGCGGCCTCCGGGAAACGACATGAATCTATAAACTGACTCAGCATAACACATTTCCGCGAAAAAATGGCTGAGATGATGGGAGGGCGCTGTGAACTAGGCCTCTTTCAGCCGATCTGCGATCCCGAATTTCAGCGCGTTGCGCAATAGGTATGCAGCGATATGACAAGCTTTGGCAGACCGTCCAGGATCAGCTTTGCATCGTCGTTTGACAGCGCCGAAAGGCGGGTGGTGTTCAGGGCAAAGTCGTAGCTGGAAAGCGGTTTGGTGTTGAAGTCGCGATCAAGAACCTCGTTCAACCCGTTGCTTTCGTTTGGATAAAGCCGAAGCGTTCTGCCGTCCAGAACTTGCGTGCGCGCCGGATCAACGCCCTGCGGCAGGATCTGCACAACCGTGCCGTTCGGTTGCACAAACAGCAGGTCGCAGTCACGTTCGGTGGACCAGCGCATGCCCTCGGGCGCCAGCCGCAGCAGCGTTTCCACCGCAAGCTCATAATTCTCACGCATCATCGCGGCGTTTTCAGCCCGCAGCGCGGCATTGCGGCCCTCTTTTTCATCAACCTCTCGCTGTAGGGCGCGCCTTTCGTCGTGTTTCTGCAAGAGGCGCGTGCAGTTGTCATAGCTCTTGGTCTGATCGGCGCTCAGCGTCAGGCCCGGGTCCTTGGCGCGGGCGTCGCCGACCACGCGCACGAACTCGGTGCAGGCGGTGATCAGCTTTTGGGTTTCCGGTTCGAAGGCGGACTCTGATTGCGCCTGCGCGCTAACGGCGGTGAGCAGGCCAAGCAGAGAAACGGCGATGAATTTCAAACCACACTCTCCGACTGAAACCTGCGTGCTTAAGTGCTCAAACCCAGTGTTGCACGCCGCCGCAAACTGGTCCACCGCCCTGAAAATGGGCAATTCTTTGCCTTGCTTGCGAAATCTTTCTTGCGTACGCGCGCGAAATCCTTAGCTCCTAGGGTATGAAAAGCCGTTCCATCCTTGCTGCCGGAGCTGCGCTGGCCTTGGGATTTGCCCCACTGGCCACGGCGCATCCGCATGTCTTTGTGGACACGACACTGCGCTTGATCGTCGAGGATGGCCATGTCGTGGCGGTCGATGTGACCTGGGAATACGACGATTTCCTGTCACTTTTGATCTTCGAGGACATGGGGCTGGACCGTGATGGCGACGGGCAATTGACCACTCCGGAACTGACGCGCCTCAAAGGCTTTGACCTGATCGAGTGGCCCGAAGGGTTCGAAGGTGATCTCTTCATGTGGTCGAACGGCGAAAAGATCGTTCTGGGCCATCCGCAGCCGACGGATATTGCCGTCAACGATGGCCGCATCGTGGCCAGCCACACCCGCACGGTACCGCAGGTCGCGGTCGCGGGGCTGGAGGTCAAGCAGTACGATCCCACCTATTACGTCGCCTACACTCTCACCGGTGTGACGACGGCGTCTGGGGACTGCACGGCCGACATCGCGCCCTACAGCCGCGACGCGGCTGAGGCCGCGCTGGCGGAAGAGCTGTCCAGCATGCCCGAAGACGTGTTCGAGGTGATGCAGCTGGGCCATCTCTACGCCGATACGATCAGGTTGACATGCAGCGGCTCCTCCTAGCGGCGGCGCTTGCCGTTCTGGGCGTCGCGGCTTGGCTCTGGCTTTTTGGCGGGGCCGATCAAGTGCGCGTCATGGCCGCTGAGGGCCAGCGCACGGCACAAAACGCCATGGCACGCGGGCTGCGCGCCCTGCGCGCCGGCGATCCGGGGGCGTTCTGGTTGCTGATGACGGTCTGCTTTGCCTACGGGTTTTTCCACGCGGCGGGGCCGGGGCATGGCAAGCTTTTGATTGGCGGTTATGGCGTTGCGCAGCGGGTGCCGGTCGTGCGGCTGAGCCTGCTGGCGCTGGTGTCGAGCCTTGCGCAGGCCGCCACTGCCGTGTTGCTGGTCTATGGCGGTCTGTGGCTCTTGGGTTGGGGCCGGACCGAGATGGAGGGCGCCGCCGAACACTGGTTTGCGCCGCTCTCTTACGCCGCCATTGCCGCCATTGGCCTGTGGTTGGGGATCCGAGGTGCCCGCAAGCTCTGGCAAAAGCCGAAAGAGGTGGCGTGCGGTGGCTGTGGTCATGCCCACGCCCCCGATCTTCATGAGGTCCAGCAGGTGAAATCCCTGCGCGATGCGGCGCTGCTGGTCGGCGCGGTGGCCATCCGGCCCTGCACAGGTGCGCTTTTCCTGCTGATCCTGACCTGGCGCATGGGCCTGGTCGAAGCCGGCATTCTTGGCGCCTTTGCCATGGGCCTCGGCACGGCCTCCGTCACAGTGGTGGTCGCCTTTGCCGCGGTCACCCTGCGCGAAGGCTGGCTGAGCCGCTTTGACGGCGGAACAGGCGCCTTGCGCGCCATGGGAGTGGTTGAGCTCTTGTCCGGTGCTGTGATTGCTGCTCTGTCGCTGCAGCTCTTGTCCCGCGCGCTCTGACACTCCTGAAAAACCCAAGGCTTGCCCGAGACCGGATGCCGGTCTAAAGCGCTGGCATGTCAGCCACGACCATGACCTCTGCCCAGCACGCCCGCGCGGTGCTGGTCCTGGGCCTGCCGCTTGTCGGCGGGCACATGGCGCAGTTTGCCATCTCGCTGACGGATACTGTGATGATGGGCTGGTACGGCGTGCCGGAACTGGCAGCGCTCACGCTGGCCACATCGCTTTACATGACGCTGTTCCTGTTTGGCTCGGGGTTTGCCTGGGCGGTCATGCCGATGGTGGCGAATTTCGCCGTACACGAAGATGATACCCAAATCCGCCGCGCCACGCGTATGGCGCTGTGGTTGTCAGTGCTGTTCTTCCTGCTGGTCATGCCGCTGATGTGGTTCTCGGCCCCCATCTTACGCGCCATGGGGCAGGAAGACAGTCTGGCGATGGACGCCCAAACCTATCTGCGGATTGCAGGCTGGGGCATGCTGCCGGCCCTGGGGACGATGGTGCTGAAAAGCTACCTTGCCGGGTTAGAGCATACGCGCATCGTGCTCTGGATCACCGTAGCGGCAGCGATTGCCAACGCTTTGGCCAACTACGCGTTGATCTTCGGCAATTGGGGCGCGCCCGAGCTTGGGATCCGCGGCGCGGCCTGGGCGTCGGTTGTGTCGAACCTCACCGCCCTGATCTTTGTACTGGTCTATGCGGTGCGCCAACTGCCGCAGCACCGGCTGTTCGTGCGGATCTGGCGCTTGGATGCCGAGATGTTTGCCCGCGTCTTCCAGCTCGGCTGGCCCATCGGGCTAACCACCCTGGCCGAGGCGGCGCTCTTTGCCGGGTCCGTGATCCTGATGGGGTGGCTGGGCACCGTGCCTTTGGCCGCACACGGGATTGCGCTGCAGATCGCCACTGCGACCTTCATGATCCATCTCGGCCTTTCCAACGCCGCCACCGTCCGTGCCAGCAACGCCCAAGGCCGCGGTGACGCAGGACATCTGGCGCTGGGCGGCAAGGTGGTTGTGGCGCTGTCGCTCTTGGCCGTGGCGCTGGCCGTGGCGATGTTCCTCGGCATGCCGCGGCTCTTGATGGCGGGCTTCATCGACCCGGCCGATCCCGCGCGCGAGGATATCCTGACCATTGGCGCAGTGCTGCTCGCCATGGCCGGGCTCTTTCAACTGGTCGATGCCTTGCAGGTGATCCACCTGGGTCTCTTGCGCGGCTTACAAGACACCCGCGTGCCGATGATCATGGCCGCCATCGCCTATTGGGGTGTTGGAATGCCTGCCGCCTGGCTGTTCGGCTTTCCGCTGGGGTTCGGCGGGGCAGGGGTGTGGTTTGGCCTCGCCCTCGGCCTGGGCGTGGCGTCCGTCCTGCTGGCGCACCGCTTTTGGCGCCACGCGGTGCCACAACTGCAGGCCGAGACCGCGCAGGCCAGCGCCTGAGACTCGCACAGCTTGCACCCGCCCGCGCCCGCGACTAAACGGGCGCGGAGCGAGGCAAAGGAGACGCGCAAATGGGCTTTCGGATGGGGATCGTGGGGCTGCCCAATGTGGGCAAGTCGACGCTGTTCAACGCGCTGACCAAAACCGCCGCCGCCCAGGCTGCGAATTTCCCGTTCTGCACGATCGAGCCCAATGTCGGTGACGTGGCCGTGCCCGATGCAAGGCTCGACAAGCTCGCCGGGATAGCACAGTCAAAGCAGGTCATCCCCACCCGCATGACCTTTGTCGACATCGCGGGCCTCGTCAAAGGCGCCTCCAAGGGCGAAGGGCTTGGCAACCAGTTCCTCGCCAATATCCGCGAGGTTGACGCCATCGCCCATGTGCTGCGCTGTTTCGAGGATGGTGACGTCACCCATGTCGAGGGCCGCGTCGATCCGGTCTCGGACGCCGAAACCATCGAGACCGAGCTGATGATCGCCGACATTGAGTCGATCGAAAAGCGCCTGCAGAACATCGTCCGCAAGGTGCGCGGCGGCGACAAAGAGGCCGTGCAGCAGGAACGCCTGATGAAACTGGCTTTGGAGGCGCTGGAAAACGGCCGCCCCGCCCGCACCGTGAGTGTCGAGGCCGAAGATGCCAAGGCCTGGAAAATGCTGCAGCTTTTGTCAACGAAACCGGTGCTCTACGTCTGCAACGTCTCTGAAGACGAGGCCGCCGACGGCAACGCGCATTCCCAGGCGGTGGCGGAAATGGCCGCCGCACAAGGCAACGCCCATGTTGTGATCTCCGCCAAGATCGAGGAAGAGATCAGCCAGCTTGACGCGGACGAGGCCGAGATGTTCCTCACCGAACTGGGGCTTGAAGAAGCCGGGCTCGACCGCTTGATCCGCGCCGGTTACGACCTTCTGCACCTGCAAACCTACTTCACCGTAGGTCCCAAAGAGGCCCGCGCCTGGACCATCCGCCAAGGCACCCTGGCCCCCCAAGCCGCCGGCGTGATCCACGGCGATTTCGAAAAGGGCTTCATCCGGGCTGAAACCATCGCCTATGACGATTTCGTCTCCCTAGGCGGCGAACAACCCGCCAAAGACGCCGGCAAAATGCGCGCCGAAGGCAAAGGCTACGAAGTCAAAGACGGCGACGTTCTGCACTTTCTGTTCAACACCTGACACCCCCTCGCGGCCGCTGCCTGATCGACCAGGGCCAAGGAGCGTCGGTTTGGTACTTCAGAGACTTCCACGCGCCGCCGCGATCTTTGCCAGCAGGTCATCGCAACGCTCGGCTAGGTATTCACTGGCGGTGTCCATCACCCCTTGGGCTGTTCGGATATGCCCTTCGGCCGCGTCCAGATGCACCGGTTCGCCATCCATCTCGAAACGCTCTAGCTCCAGTTCGCCCAGACCTCCGACCGCATCCGCCCAGTGATATTCGGCCGTTTCCGGTGTCCAGACCTCCAGCGCGTCGCGATAGGCGGCTTCTGCCTTGCCGAAGAAAACCGGGTCGGCATGAAGGCGCGCGAGTCTTCGGTAACAAATCGCGATATTGTGCTTGGATTGCGCCCAGTCCATCGGCGTGTCTTTCTTGCTCCAGACGCTCAGCGCCGCCTCAAACGCTGCGACCCCGTCACGCAACAGTGCGTCGTCCTGTGTGCGTTCGCCGAGTTTTGCGAGCGCGGTGCCGAGATTGTTCTGGCTCGTCGCCCAGTCTGTCGGAATGTCCTCCTTGGTCCGGACGCTCAGCGCCGCCTGATGCGCAGCAATCGCCTCGCGCAGCAGCGCGTCGTCCTGTGTGCGTTCGCCGAGTCCTGAAAGCGCGTTGCCGAGACCGATTTGGCACACGGCCCAATTGTGTGGGTCTTTTTGTTTCGAAAATAGTTTCAACGCCGCGCGGTAGGCTTTTTCCGCGGCCCGGGGATGTCGGTCGTCCGAGGCGCGGTCTCCGAGCGCAAGGTGGCAATTACCGAGATCGCTCACTGCGAAGCCTTTCGCCGGGCCTTTGACCTTGTCGTTATTGGTCCGGGCCAGTGCCAAGGCGACGCGCAGGGCAAAGGGATCTCCATCGCGTTTGCCGTCTTCGCGCCAATTGATCAGCAAAACGCGAGTCGCCTGCCACACCCCGCCCGGCGGGGCCTGCCGGTGCAGATCGCGGATCAGGCGTTTCGCCGCCGCGGCGGGATCGTTCCGCACGCGGTCTTGGTCGAGCCGGCGTTCGAGTAGGGCAGTGG
>JAAUYB010214264.1_pt1 | contig 54524 bp, 40 predicted proteins | sample 7278071 | NCBI WGS metagenome assembly JAAUYB01 (sample SAMN14350121, study PRJNA611818) | marine sediment metagenome | isolation source: surface marine sediment (1.8m) | place: French Polynesia: Moorea | collected 2018-08
GCGACGTACCCGACTTGAAACACCACGCCAATGTCATGAAGCCCATTACCGCCCAAACTATCGGCAAGGGCCGCAAGCAATTGACCCCGGACGAACTTCAACTGATGCAGGATATGCTGGGCGACGTCCTGGAACGGGCGGGTTATCCGCCCTGCCGCTGAAGCCGGGGTCGCCATGAGTTCACTGTCCAAACTGGGTTCGCATACCTTGATCTACGGCGGCGGCCGCTTCCTGAGCAAGGGCCTGGGTTTCCTCCTGCTGCCGGTCTATACCCGCTACCTGACCAGCGCCGACTACGGCATCGTCTCGCTGCTGCTGATCACTTCCGGCGTCGCCGCCACGGCCGCGCAACTGGGCCTGGGTTCGGCCGTGTTCCGCGAGGTCATCTACCGAAAATCCGATCCCGACAAGGCCGAGGGCACCGCGCTCTGGTCGCTGCTCCTGGCCGGAAGCATCCTCTTCGGCTTGCTGATGATGACGGCGGGCCCCTTATCACAAGCCATTTTCGATACGGACGAGATGACCCGCCTGCTGCGCCTGGTCTTCCTGACCGGATGGCTGGACCTGAGCAGCGTCATCTTCCTGGCGAGCCTGCGCATGCGCGACCGGCCGGTGCTTTACGGCATCCTCACCCTGGCCCGGTTCCTCACCGAGATCGTGCTCAACATCCTCTACGTGGCGGTTTGGGAGCGGGGGGTGGAAGGACTCATCCTGGCCGGTTTGTGGTCCACGGGCATTTTCGGTCTCGCCTACCTGGCCTGGTTCTTCCGCCGGGGCCTGCCGGGCTTCGATACCGGCATGCTGAAGCGCATGCTGCGCTTCGGCCTGCCGCTGATTCCCGCCAACCTGGCCGCCATGGTGCTCACCTCCTCCGACCGCTACTTCCTGCAACACTTCAGCGGCGCGCAAGAGGTGGGTCTCTACTCGGTGGGTTACATGATCGGCCAGATCACCGGACTGGCCGTGCAAGCCGTCCACCTGGCCTGGCCGGCCCACATGTTCGCGGTAGCGAAAGAACCGGACGGCAAACAGCGCCTGGCCCAAACCCTGACCTGGTACGTCGCGGCCATGGGCGCGCTGGTGCTGGGTTCATCGGTCCTGGCCCCGGAACTGCTCTTCCTGCTGACCACCCCGGAATTCTACGCGGCCTGGACGGTAGTCCCGCTGATCGCGCTGGGCAACATGTTCTACGGCATGCGCTACATCACCAACTCGGGTCTGGCCACCAAAAACAAAATGGGCAGCCTGCCCTTCATCACGGCGGGCGCGGCGGGCCTGAACCTGCTCCTAAACGCCTGGTGGATTCCCACCCAGGGCATGATGGGCGCGGCCCGAGCCACCCTGGTCTCCTACCTGGCCCTGTTCGCGGTACAACTGACGCTAAACCTGAAGGTCTGGTACATCGCCTACGAATACCGCCGCCTGGCCTGGCTCTTCCTCAGCGGCATCGCCTGGTATTTCGCCTGCACCCTGATCACCCACGAAAACATGTGGCTGAACCTGGCCCTGAAACTCCTCATCCTGGCTCTCTGGCCGCTACACCTCTGGTTGCTGGGCTTCCCAATCGAATCCGAACGCCGCGCCCTGCGGAAAAAAAACTAGCCCTGCCGAACGCCCCCTAAACTTTCCCATGCCGGAACCTTCATACCTGAAGTAGCGCCCGGTCGGGCCGACAGAAAAAACTTGATCCCCCTTTCTTGTAACATGTAATATCGGCCGGAAAACCGGGTGCGGGCATCGGCGCACAAAAGATCCGAGCCTGGGATTTACATCCTTCTTGACGAACACGATTCGGCGCACCGAGAAAACCTCATACAGGATTTCCGGCCTCCTGTTCCCCGTCCATTTAACAACTTACTCGTGCGGGACATACTACTGTTGCGCCGGCGGAAGTAGTGTGTCCCGCGGGACACACCACTGTTGCGCCGGCGGAAGTGGTATGTCCCGCGGGACATACTACTGTTGCGCCGGCGGAAGTACTATGTCCCGCGGGACACACTACTCTTGCTGCAGCGGAAGTGGTATGTCCCGCGTGCCACACGTGTCTTGCGCCGGCGGAAGTGGTATGTCCCGCGTGCCACACGTGTCTTGCGCGGGCGGAACAGGCTTGTTCCCGACAAAAGTTTACAAATCTCCGGCCAAAACGCAACTTCACAACTAATCCATGTGTATTTGGGAGTCGAAACAGGGAAATCGGCAAAGGAATGCGCAGGTTCCAAACAGGTACCCAAGCTGTTCATTTTTTAAGGTAGAAAGCTCTGATGCTGATCTGATCATCAGCAGTGAACTTGATTAAATGCTTGACTGCCCATCCCGTGGTTCAAGATCCGGACGGCAGTATTAACTACCGCTATGACCAAATCTGTTATCATGACGCCTGCAAGCGCATGGAAGGTGTCGTACTGACTTGCTGCAGTGAGATTGTTTTTTAGACCGTCACTCACTTACCCCGATACATACTGGATCTATGTCGAGGATACTGGTTTGATCTTCCTGCTTTGTCTGCCTCTCTTGTCCGGTTCCGTCGAAAGTTTTCGGATCGCCGAGGTTCAGGCTCGTCTAATAGACCATCGAGATCAACTGATGCTATCTCCCCGGATGATGGAGAAACAAGGCGACCTGCTTCTTCTCATGGATAGAGACCACTATTTGTGGGTGATCGAGACCACCGGCAAGGTACGTGCGGTATTCGGCGGCAAGGGTCAAGGCCCGGGGCAGTTTCAGTTTTTACGCCATGCATCGTTCCGAGATGGGGGAGTCCAAGGGCTTCAATATTTCGGGACGGGCGCCCGGCTCGATCGATTCAACTTAAGCGGAGAATATCTGGGGACGAAGCGCATCGATCCGGCTGTGTACGTAAACGGATCGGAGCGGTTGAATGTGATCACCGACGGTCGGTTCCCCTTTGAGCCGGCTACCCTTGAGTGGCAACAAAAAAGTACCCTGGAGAAACTTACCTTAGGCGATGAGGAAGATCGCGCCTTCAATCACAGGTACGGTGTGATCCATGCCGAAGGTTTCACGCTGGTTTATTCCCAAACCGGCCTGAAACGAACGGTGTATTATGCGCTGTTCAATGCACGGCAGGCTCGGGTTTGGGACCAGGGTCAGTTTCAACTTCTCGACCGAAGGGTAAGCAGCGCCGAAACACGGTTGAAGGAGACGATGAAGCCCAACTTCAGTATTCCGGTGCTGGAGGGCGTCACCGCCTCGAAAAGATATGGCTTTGTTTTTAATGAACATACGGTAAGTCGTGATTACCGAATCCTTCGGCTATACAATCCGCTGGAAAAGTCCTGGTCTGCCATGCGAATCGATTTCGAACCGTTCGGCAATATCATCTTCTTTCAGCATATCGAGGACAATCGATGGTGCGCTTACGTCGACAGTGATGAACTGGTTTTTTTCCGCCTGGAGCCGGTCGCCCATGATTAGCCGCCGGCGTGACTCCTTCGAAAACCAATGCCCGTTGATTTTAAAGGGCCTGCTTCCCGGCCTTAGGCTATGACATCGGTCCTCATTCCAGTTGCAGAATCTTTGCTTTTTTGCTATATTACAAGTAGTTAAGTCACTCTATCTATTTTACCGGGTCTTTCAAAATATTTCCCAAAGAGCCCTCTCATGGCTAGTAAAGAGCAACTTGAAAAAAATAAGTTGGATGCCGAGATCAAGGAGATCGGCTTCAGGAAAGGCATGGAAATTTTCAAGCTTGTGCTTGCAGTGCTTACGGCCTGGTTCACCATCTATACTTTTTTTCGACAGCAGCGACAACATTTTGACCAGCAGAAGCTGGATCAGGAACTACGTGTGCGCCAGGACCTTGTGCGCCTTCAGGCCTCTTTAAGCCAAAAGGACGCCTCCAATCTGACCAAAAAATTTGCCCTGAAGGAAATGGCCTTACTTGGATCGAGAGCCGCGACATATATGATCGATGTGGTCATTGACAGTGATACCAAAACGACGGTTCAGGATGCTACGATTCAGGAGTTGATCAACATTGCCCGCGAGGAACAAGACGGAACCGGACTCTTCAAAAAAGCAATGAACCGGAACCCCATTGCCACGGGCGACCCCGGTCGGGTTGTGGCCAAAGCTTATCTGCGGTTACTGTCTGATCTTTTGACCGAGGCAAAGAAAAGCGATCCGAAGATATCTGCTTCCAAGGCGGAAGCGGCCCGATTTCTGTCCGATTTAAAGGAGCACGTCAATCAGTCCGCCGATTTGAAACAACATGATATTCTCGGTGATCTGGAGAAATTGGAGAACATGGTAGGAGCATGGCCATGAGATGGACGATCTTCCTCCTGACCCTGATACCCGGTTTTGCCACGGGACCGCTCCTGGCGAATATCGAGGTCAGTATTTACGTCAAGGAAGAAAAGAAAGGCATGGTCGCGGACTCATCCGGAAGGGAACCCCTGGAACTGTTTTCCATGGAACTGATGACCACACTGGACAATGATCCCAATATCGCGGCGAAGATCTGGGGCACCTTTCCACCCGAAAAGGGCAATTGGGAGGAAGTCAATGAGGCAGAGTTCAAAGACCTGGCCGATGATGACGATGCCGTCAAAATCATTCTCACCTGCAAGCTCGATAACGATGACGAGGTAGTGGTCAACGGCGTTACCGAAGGACTTGGGGAGTTTCTGGACTACAAACTGTTTGCCCAATTCAAAACGGATGCCGCTGCAGAAAAGAAGGGCATTGAAAAGGCGGTAGATTTCATCAATGTTTACAAAAACAAGAGAGGGGTGGACTGCTGTCTGAGCACGAAGCAGATAGACCTCGACGACGCGGCAAAGAAAATTTTAACGTCCCAGCTGTTTGAACATCGGTTTGCCGACATGTTGGGTGAGGGTTTCAAGGTCCAAAGCGCACCTTGTGAGAAATTGGAAGAATCCAAAGCCACCAACCGGATTACGATGTCAACAACCAAGGTTGTGGACAATAAATGCACGATCCTGGTGATGATCGAGAAAACCAACGCAAGATCCGAATATTGTAGTTGGAATGAAATAACGGTGAACGAGATGGGCTGGCTTGTATTGGAGGACCATCACCTTCAAGAAATTGTGGATCACATCAAGCAGTTGCCGGGGTCAAGCGGGAGTTGAATGATGGCAATGAGTATCCTGATTGCGTTGTTATGTCTGGGACAAGCCGAGGACGGCCGGGAGCCGATCACGGCGCTCTACGTCCGATCGTTCAACATCGTAGATAAGGGAAACCAGTGGTCCGGATTGGAGCTGGAGAATCTGATTCCGCAAATGATCGTCCTGGGGATGGCGCAGTACAAGCACGTGCGCGCTTTTTTCAACAAAGACGACCTTGAGAGAGCTGAAAAGGAATTCGGCCGAACTTGGGCCCGTCAATTGACCTTATCCGGGAACATCCTGGTGTTCGGCAACACCGCGCAGGTGATTATCGAGATAGACGGCACAGCGGATGATATCCGCTTCAATCTGAACCGTAACAAGATATTTCGCGATATGGACACGGTCCTGACTCTGATCGGCGAATCCATCTTCCCGAAGGTTGCCCCGAAACGGATTGCGATCCGGTGTTTCCCGAACAAGACCGAAACCCTGATTCGGAGGCCGCCGTCGCTTACTCCGCCTGAAGAGATGGCGCAGGCCCTGGTTTTCCTCTTCGAGAAAATGGCGCCCGACCAATTCGAAATCGTTCCCTGGTCCAAAATGGAAATTTATTGCCGCTCCGGCATCGATGATGCGGCTTTGGCTGAGAAGGAGGGCGCGGATATCGTGTTGTCCGGAGAGTACACCTATGCGCGGCGGAAATTCACTATTTCTTCTCAGGTTTTTGTTAAGGATAAGGAGCTGATATCGCCGATGATTCCCGTCAACCTGGTAAAGGATGAACTGGACGGGGCGCTGTTTCAGATCAGCCGGAATACCGTGGATTTTCTCGCGGGGATCATCGATGATCAGGGCCGTGCCATGGATTTCGAAATGGAGGGCAACGACTTCCGGCACATCGAAAGCGACTACAGAAACGGCAATTATTCCATGGCCATGTTTCGGATTGAAAATGCGCTAAAAAAGTGGCCGGACGAACCACAAGTTTACTATTACAAAGGCTTGGTGCTCAGCGCGTTGGAGCGTAACGAAGAGGCGCTGGCCTCATTCCGGAAAGCGGGCGAGAGTATTCCGGAAGCCTTGCCCGCCATGGTCGATACGCTGATCAAGTTGGAGGATTTGGACCAGGCAATCCACCTTTTAGAAGACCTGACGGCACGCAAAGACCCGCCCGACCTGCCGTTATGTATGAAAAAAGGCGACATTCTTTACCTCGCCAGGGAATACCCGCGGGCTGAAAAAACCTATCTTTTCGTCTTGGATCACACGGAAAGAGATACGGAAATCTATCAGGAAGCGGCCTACCTGCTGGGCAATGTCTACATGGTCACGGATCGGGAAGAAGAAGCAGTCGCGCGGTATCTCGATGCGGGAAACTTCCAGCCCGCCAGGGACGCCCTTTTTGACCACTATAACAACCGCGGTTCCCAAGCATTGGCCGAGGACGCTTATGACGTCGCCGTAGATCTGCTGAGTAAGGCGCTGGAGTACCGGCAGAACCCGGACCTACACGCTCAACGCGGGCTCGCCGCCCTGGGCAGGCCGACTCGGGAATCTTTGGACCTTGCGGTCAGCGATTTCGAAACAGCGCTTCGACATACTTCCGAGTTCGAACTGAAGAACGCCTGCCGGGTGCACCTTCCTCTGGCCAATGTCTTGTTGGGAAACTACGATAGGGCGCTTAAGGAGGCGAGGAAAGCATTTGACGAGATAAAAAAACAGCCGGAATACACGATTGTCGCCAATTTGCTGATCGTTATTTGTCAACGCATGAGCGGCTATGAGTATTTCGAGGACGAAATCTTTTTCAAGAAGCTGTCGAAACGCTACCAGATTTCCGACTTCGATCTCACCGGGCTGATCAATCATTTCAATAATCCCGAATTGGAACAGGGCGACCGCGAAACCATCCTGGAATGGATTGATATGGCCAGGACCCCCAAGCAAGCCCGGGCCGAAGGGTCGCCCAAACAAAAATGAGCTGATAGAGGAAGACGCGGAAGGCATCCGCTCTTCTTGAAGATGGCCGTTCTTACGGGAGGCGGCCGTGAAGGAGCGAATCGGAATCCTCTCGGGCGCCGGTATTACCAACGCCCGTCCCCATTCAATCCACCGGACACAAGACCGATGCAAATTCAGCTTTCCCCCCGCCCCGTTCCCTGCTACAATCCGCCGCTATGAAGAAACGGGTATTGTCGGGCATTCAGCCCTCGGGTAAGTTACATCTTGGAAATTACCTCGGCGCCATCAAGCAGCACCTGGCCGCTCAGGCCCTGCCGGATTGGGACCGCTACTACTTCATCGCCAGCTACCACGCACTGACCACCTCGCCCGAACGCGAGGTCTTGCGCGAGTTGAGCCTGGAGGTGGCGCGCAGTTACCTGGCCTTGGGCTTGGATCCCGAAAAGTCCGTCCTGTTCCTACAGAACGACGTACCCGAGGTCACCGAACTGGCCTGGGTCTTGACCTGCCTGGCTCCCATGGGCCTGCTGCAACGCGCCACCAGTTACAAGGACAAAATCGCACGCGGCCTGGCGCCCAACCACGGGTTGTTCGCCTATCCGGTGCTTCAGGCCGCCGACATCCTGGTCTACGATTCCCACGTGGTGCCCGTCGGCTCCGACCAGAAGCAGCATTTGGAGATCTGCCGCGACCTGGCGACCAAGTTCAACCAGACCTACGGCGAAACCCTGGTCGTGCCCGAGGCGCAAATCAAGGAAGAGGTAGCCGTGGTGCCCGGAATCGACGGCCAGAAGATGAGCAAGTCCTACAAGAACACCATCGACCTGTTCGCCTCCAAAAAACAGCTGAAGAAGCAGGTCATGGCCATCGTCACCGACACCAAAACCCTGGAAGAACCCAAGGACCCGGACACCTGCAACGTGGTGACTCTCTACAAACTCTTCGCAACGGCTGAAGAAACGGCCGAAATGGAAGCCGCCTACCGCGCCGGCAACTACGGCTACGGTCACGCCAAACTGGCCCTGCTGGAAAAGCTGAACCACGCCCTGGAGCCGCACCGGGAAAAGTATCAATACTACCTGAAACACGAGGACGAGGTTATCGACATCCTCCGTCGGGGCGGCAAAACCGCAAGAGCCAAGGCAACCGAGGTCATGGCCAGAGTCCGCGACCGGGTAGGATTGGTGTAGCCCCCGGGCGAGGCGAAACCCCCCCTGGGCGCGCACGCATCCTGCGTGCATGCAAGCCGAGATTCGCGCCACGCGAAGTGAGGCGAATTGCTCCCTAAGTATAATCAAGCCAAATCTCAAAAACATGCCCGACCCAATGAAGAGCACGCGGGATGCGTGCGCACACAGGGACCGGGCCGAGAATCATCGGGGTCTTAAAACCAAACCGAAATGATATACCCGACCCAAGGAAGAGCACGCGGGATGCGTACGCGCCCTGGGTGCGGGATACATGTGCATCCCGGGGTTCCCGGTATAACCGGTAACTTGCAACTCGTACCCGGTCGTATGTGTTAGAATGAGCATGGAAGCAGAGGGAATCGTCTTTCACCCGCCGTGAGAGAAGACTGTGCGCACGGCTTGAAAAAACCTGGCAAGAGCTCTATGGAACCACTCGATACAGCATTGGACGGCCCGGCATCTTTAGATGCATACTTCAATCAGTCGGACCACTTCAGCGTCTATACGCACTCGGTCAAGTCGCGAGTGATGGTGTTGGGGGTCTTTGTGGCCTACCTGTTCTGCTTCGTACTGTTTTTGAACTGGTTGCGCAATTTTTTCGGCAACCTGTTCGAAAACCAGCGCGCCCTGGGTATGATGGCGCAAGGCTCCGAGTTGAACAACTTCGCCCTTTATGCCCTGGCTATTGCGGCCGTTCTGGTAGCCCTGGCATTTTTCTTCTACCTGTTTTGGGGCGTGGTTGACGTCTGGGGCCTTCAGGTCTGCTGCTCCAAACGCGAACTTCGGGTACAGAATACCATCACGGGTTGGTCCTTCGCCCGGTTGACCGGCGTGGGTTCAGTACTCATGGAAGACGTGGCCGAAATCAAGGGCACCAAGCTGTTTACCTATGTCCACGCCAAATCGGGCATCGTACGCTTCTCGCCGGTGGACCACCTGGACCGCCTGATCGAGACCATTTTGACCAATGCCAAGGATGCACGCATCGTTCATTGAGGGGCGCGAATGACCAAACTCATCATCCAGATCCCCTGCTACAATGAAGAAGCGACCCTCCCCCAGACCCTGGCCGAGTTACCCCGCGAGATCGAGGGCGTGGACCAGGTAGAATGGCTGATTATCGACGACGGCTCCCGGGACAACACCGTGGCCGTTGCCTTGGAACACGGGGTGGACCACGTGGTTCGCCTGCCGCGCAACCAGGGTCTCGCCCGGGGCTTCATGGCCGGTTTGGACGCCTGCCTGGCTAAAGGCGCCGACATCATCGTCAATACCGATGCGGACAACCAATACCAGGCGGCCGATATCCCCAAGCTGATCCAACCCATCCTGGACCACAAGGCCGAAATGGTGGTGGGCGCGCGACCGATCGCCGACACGGCCCATTTCTCGGCCACCAAGAAATTCCTGCAAAAGCTGGGCAGTTGGGTAGTGCGCGTGGCCAGCCGCACCGACGTACCCGACGCCCCCAGCGGTTTCCGCGCCTTCAGCCGCAACGCGGCCCGTCGCCTGAACGTCTTCAACAGCTACACCTACACCCTGGAAACCATCATCCAGGCGGGCCAAAACGACATGGCCGTGACCTCGGTGCCCATCCGCACCAACCGCGACCTGCGTCCGTCCCGACTGGTGCGCAGCATCCCCAGCTACATCAAACGCTCGGTGGTCACCATCATCCGGGTCTTTATCACCTACAAGTCGTTCAAATTCTTTTTCTTCCCGGGATTCATCGCCTTCGGCATCGGTTTCCTGATCGGCTTGCGCTTCCTCTACTTCTACTTCAGCGGACAAGGCGGCGGCCACGTACAATCCCTCATTCTGGCCGCGTTACTCCTGGGTATGGGCGCCTTCCTGATGGTCGTAGGCCTGTTGGCCGACCTGATCTCGGTAAACCGCCGCCTGGCCGAAGAAAACCGCTGGCGCCTGCGAGGCCTGGAAGAAAAACTAACGCTCCTAACGCAAAAAGAACCGGCAAAAAAATAAAGCGAAGTCTCCTGGGCGCATGCAAGCCAAGAATCGCCCCCCGGACGAGGCGAGGCGGGAATTCCTGGGCATGCGTTGCTCCCGGGAAAACATCATTAGCCGACGCTTGTCGGGGGGAGTTAAGTAAGAGAAAATAAAAAAGGGCCTCCTTGACGGAGGCCCTTTTCGTGTTTGGTTCAGCCGATTGAAGACGAGGTTTAGCTTGCCTTTTCGGCGCGTTCCTTGATGACTTCTTCCTGTACGTTGGCGGGCGTCTGCTCGTACTTCTCGAATTCCATCGAGAAGGCGGCCTTACCGGCAGTGGCGCTACGCAACGTGGTGGAGTAACCGAACATCTCGGACAGCGGCACCGAGCAGGTGATGATGCAGGTGTCATCGGCCTTGGTGTCGATACCGGCGATGATGCCGCGGCGGCTGGAGATGGAGCCGACCACGCCGCCCTGGTACTCGCTGGGTGTCTCGATTTCCACTTTCATGATGGGTTCCAACAAGATGGGCTTGGCCTTGCCGATGGCCTGCTTCATGGCGCCGCGAGCGGTGGCGCGGAAGGCATTGTCCGAGGAGTCGACCTCGTGGGTCTTACCGTCGTCCAGGTTGACGCCGATCTTGATCATCGGGAAACCGGCCAGGGGGCCTTTTTCCATGATGTCTTGGAAACCTTTCTCACAAGAGGGGATGAATTCGGAGGGAATGGTACCGCCCTTGATGTTGTTGTGGAATTCGAAGTTTTCCTCCGAATCGCTCTCCAAGGGGAAGATGGAACCGATACAGCGACCGAACTGGCCGGAACCGCCCGTCTGCTTCTTGTGGGTGTAGTCGTAGTCGGCGGGACGCTTGATGGTCTCGCGATAGTTCACCTGAGGCGGACCGACTTCGATCTCGGCGCTGTATTCGCGCTTCATGCGTTCCAGGTAGACTTCCAGGTGAAGCTCGCCCATACCGGCGATGATGGTGTCGTTGGATTCGTGGTCCACCGACACGCGGAAGGTGGGGTCTTCCTTGCGGAAACGATCCAAAGCCTTCGACATCTTGGTAGAGGCCGCGTTGTCCTTGGGATAAACGGCCAGGCTGATAACGGGCTCGGGTACGAAGATAGACTCGCAGGCGAAGTTGGATTCGCCGCCGCAGAAGGTGTCACCGGAGGCGCAGTCCACACCCACCATGGCGATGATGTCGCCGGCGCCCGCGGAATCGATGTTCTCCTTGTGGTCGGCGTGCATGCGCACCAGACGGCCCACGCGCATCTTGCGGCCGGTACGGGTGTTGACCACGGTCTCGCCCTTTTTCAGGGTACCCTGGTAGATACGGGTATAGGTCACCTGGCCGAACTGTTCCTCGGTAATCTTGAAGGCCATGGCGACACAATCCTTCTCGGGATCGGGCTCCAGTTCGACGGCCTCTCCGTTGTCCAGGTCGGTGGCCTTGGGCGGCTCGGCCGTGATGGGCGAGGGCAGGTAGCGGTTGACCGCATCCAGCAGCTTTTGAACGCCCTTGTCCTTGAAGGCGGAACCCATGAAGACGGGCACCATTTCCAGCGACTGCACGCCGTTCAATACGGCCTCGTGAATCATGTCCTCGGAGACCTCTTCGCCTTCCAGGACCAGTTCCATCAGGTCGTCGTGGAAATTGGTCAGTTCCTCCAGCATGACTTCGCGCTGGGCTTCGCAGTCGTCCAGCATATCCGCGGGGATTTCTTCCTCACGGACGGTTTCGCCGCGCTCGCCGTCGAAGTAGTAGGCTTTCATGGTGATCAGGTCGACCACGCCGTTGAATTTGTCTTCCGTACCGATGGGCAATTGCATCAGGACGGGGTTCAACTTGAGTTTTTCACGGAGTTCGGTCACGGCCTTGTGAGGGTCTGCTCCGGTACGGTCCATTTTGTTGACGAAGCACAAGCGAGGCACGCGGTAGCGCTTCATCTGGCGGTCGACGGTGATGGACTGGGATTGAACGCCGCCCACGGAGCACAGTACCAGGATAGCGCCGTCCAGAACCCGCAGGGAACGCTCCACCTCGACGGTGAAGTCGACGTGTCCCGGGGTATCGATGATATTGATCTGCTTGTCATCCCAAAACACGGTGGTGGCCGCGGAGGTAATGGTAATCCCCCGCTCCTTTTCAAGTTCCATGTGGTCCATAGTGGCGCCGGAACCGCCGCCTCTCACTTCCTCGATCTTGTGGATCTTACCCGCGTAGAAGAGGATACGCTCGGTTAGGGTAGTTTTTCCGCTGTCAATATGCGCGGAGATACCGATATTTCTGAATCCTGCGATTGCATTCATGCCACTATTACCTTTTACACCTTAAAAAATTACGGTTCCGCGTTGCGAACCGGGCCCGAGAGCTGCAAAAAATTAAATGGACCGGCTTGCCCATTTGAGGGCCGTCAGCTTGCCCAAGAGGCCAAGAGACGGAATTTTACACAAAAAGATGGTAACGAGCAAGCCCGGATTTAATATGATGACCATGTGGGAGTGGGAAAACAGCCGAGAGGCCGACCGAAAGGTCCGTAGCTTGGATTGTCGAAAGTCCCCGAAAAACCCGAAACCCGATTCCGAAGACATCACTTCGGAGAAGATTCGCACCTTCGGCCGGAACAAACCCGACCGTGTTGGTGACTGCCGCCTCAATCCAAAGTTTTCTACGCCGTTCTGATTGACCCTCGGCCGCTCCTCGTGATAAGGTCACAAATCACGTCTCGCGAGAATCAATGCCACGAGGGACCGAGCCTAAAATATACTTATAGAGAGCTTATGGCATTCAACAAAACCAAGGCTCTGAAGCAAGCCGACAAGTACATCGCGAAACAAAACTACAACAAGGCACTCAATGAGTTGCTGAAAGTAGTCAAAGTAACCCCCAACGACGCCAATCTCCTTAATAAAGTAGGAGATTTGTACAGTAAGGTGGGCAACACCAAAAGCGCGATCGAGTACTTTACCAAGGTAGCCGAATCCTACCAGCGCGGCGGCTTCAACCTGAAAGCAATTGCCTTATACAAAAAAATCATGCGTATCGACACCAGCTATATGGATGCGCGCCAGCGCCTGGTCGACCTGTACATCCAGCAGGGCCACCAAAGCGAGGCCAAGGGCGAACTGCGTCGCATGGCCGAACATTATTACAATGAGAACCTCATTCCCCGCGCGCTGGACTGCTACGAGAAACTGGTTCAAATCGAACCGCATAATTTGGATGCGCGCCTGAAGATTACCGAACTGTTGATCAAGGAAGGCAAGCGCGGGGAAGCCACCGGTCATTTTGCCGCCATGGGTCGCGAACTGCTGGACAAAACCATGATCAACGAGGCGCGCAAGATCCTGTCCCAAGGGCTCAATATCGCGCCCGAGGACGAGGGGCTCCAGGTCTTGATGACGCAATGCCTGATTGCGGAAGGCAAGATCGACGAGGCCCTGACGCGCCTGACCGAGATCTGTGAAAAGAATGAAGACAATATGGACGCCCTGCACATCCTGGGCGAGACCTATTTGAAAAAAGGTATGTTGGACGAGGCGCGCGCCTGTTTCCTGCGCGGTTTTGCCCTCTCCGGCGAGGACAACGGCAACCTGGAAGAACTGGGCCGGCGTTACATCGATGAAAACCGTTTGGACGAGGCTTTCGAGTGCTTGGAGCCCCTGGCCGAATTCTTCAGCCGGCAGAAACAGTTCGACGAAGCGGTTCGCCTGATTCGCACCATCCTCTATACCAACGATGCACATATGCCCAGCCAGGACATCTTGCTTCATCTTTACCAACAGGCGGGGCAAAAGACCAACGCGGTGCTGACCCTGGAAAAAATCATCAACTTCCATTTGGAGGCGGGTAATCAGGACGAGGCGCGCCAACGTATCGAGAGTTTGTTGGAACTCGATCCCAACAATATAGAGTGGCGCGAAAAGTACCGTCGCATGGTCAGTGCGCCCGAATCCAACATCAGCTCCGGCCATATCGAAGTATACGACCAGGAACCCGAGGCGCCGCCCGCCGTCCTGACCTCGTCTCAGGGAGACGACAGCGGCGAGGACCTGACCGGTATCGATATCGAAGACTCCGTGATGGAGAGCTTTGAAGCGGGGACCGTATCCGGCCTGGATGAAAGCGAGAGTGTGCAGGTGGCCAATCACCTGACCGAAGCCGATGTCTTCATGAAGTACGGTGTCTTGGATCAGGCCATGACACACCTGTTGGAAGCACAAAACCTTGACCCCCTGAATCCTTTGGCCAACAGCCGGTTGCGCGATATCTACCTGAAGAAGGGCGATGTTCAATCGGCCATCTTGTGCATGGTGCGCCTGATCAACGGCGCTATCGAGAAGCGGCAATGGGATCAGGCAAAGCAACACATTCATTCTATCGAACAACACCGGCCCGACATCGCCCGCCAACACCACGAACGCCTGCAAACCCTGATGAACGAAGACTCCAGTCCCTTTACCGAGAAGCCGAAGGAAGGGGAATACTCGCTGGACTTCGGTAATTCGGAAGAGGCCGCCGGATTGCAAATCGAGGAGCCTCCCGAGGCCGACGTGGTGGACTTTAAAGACATGAACGTCCCGGAAGAAAGCGGGTTCGATCTGGAAGCCGACGATGAGGGCGGCTCCTGGTCGCTGGATATGCCCGACGCCACTCTGGACGGTGGTGGACTGGGCGAGGACTTCACCGACCTGTACAATCCGGCGGCCCAGACCATCTCGGAGGGCGCCGATGAATTACCGGACCTCGCCGCCATTCGCGCCGGCTTCGAAGATTCCGCCGAGGAGGGTCATAGCGAAGAACCGTTGGTAGCGGAAGAACCCGTTGCCGAACCGGAACCGGAACATATGCCCGAGCCGGAGCCGGTGGTTCCACAACCCGAAGAAGATAATACGGCTGACTTCACCGATCAGATCGAAATGGTGGATATGACCGGAGGCGCGCCCCCGGATCTGGAAGTGGATATCGGTCCGCCGGATACCGATTTCCTCCAATTGCCGGAAAGCGAGCTGCCGGCGGAATCGCTCATGGCGCCGATCGCTGAAGAGGAAACCCTGCCTGAACTCGCGGAAGAAGCGCTTCCCGAGCTTGAAGATTCCCTCATTGACGACGGAGAGTTGGAAGAAGCCCCGGCCGTCTTGGAAGACACCGGATTCGGAATGTTGGAGTTCGAGGAAACCGGTACCGACATCCCCAGACCGGAGGGCCTGTCCCTACCCGAGGAAGAACCGGCTCCGCCGCTCGTTGTGGAGCCCGAGCCCACGCCTTCGCCGGAAATCGCTCCGGAGCCCGCGGAACACCATGCTCCGCTTCAATCCAGTACCGGGTCTCTGGCCGGGGAATTGGAAGAAATCGATTTCTTTATCTCCGTTGAAGCCTACGAGGATGCCGAGAAACTGATCGTCGAGGCGCGGAAACATTTCGGTGAGCACCCTCTCTTACTGGAACGCGTTCAGGAACTGACATCCAAGACGCAAACGGCCCCGCCGGAGGTACCCACGTTCAAACCGCAGGCGCCGCAACCCGCGAATGCCGCTCAGTCGGACGACCTCTTGTCTTCACCCGGCGGCAGCGGTTTCTTCGACCTGGCCGCCGAGTTGAGCGAGGAACTGTTCGAAGACGACGCGCCCGATGTCAACGACCAAACCTCCCAGGAAGAAATCCAAAGCGTGGAAGAATTGTTCCAGGAGTTCAAGAAAGGCGTAGACGAACAAATCGACGAGGGCGATCACGAGACCCATTACGACCTGGGCATTGCCTACAAGGAAATGGGCCTGCTGGAAGAAGCTATCGACGAATTCGAAAAGGCTGACAATGAACCGACTCGAGCCTTGGATTGCGCCACCATGATCGGCCAATGTCTGATCGAACTGGGCCGTATGGATGAGGCCGTTGCGCACTTTAAGAGCTCACTGGAAAGGCTTCAGGCAGCGGATCAGAAGGTGGCCATTCAATACGAGTTGGCTTTGGTCTACCAAAACGAAGGCGAAAATGAAAAAGCCCTGGAGCAGCTTATGGCCGTAAAGGCAATTTCGCCCAACTACCGCGACTTGGAAGAACTTATCGAGGCATTGGCCATCTAACCCGTTAGATCTCGACCCGAAGAAACCACACGGCTCCCCCGATTACTTGACAATGTCAACCATTGTCGCGCTTGACTTTGCGGTTATGGCGCCGCATATTTTAGATAGGGGAAATGAAAAGCCATACAGGAGGCTGCCGTGTTAGGTAAGTTCTTTGGCTTTGGTAAACAGTCGACTTCCCCACCGATGGAGCCGGCTAAACCGGGTTTTGATCGCAAGGTATTGATCGATCGCCTGGACATGCGAATGAGGTTTTTTACTGAAGCTTTCTACGACCATTTTGAACAGATGATGCCCCCGAGTTTCGGGTTCTCTTACGACGATAAAGCACCGTCGAACATCGATTTGAAACCCGACCGAGCCCAAGACGGCGGGGATAGACGGATCTCTCTTTGTTTTTCCCTTTGGAAGAAACAGCTCGCCTATAAGTACGGTACAGGCAGAGTTGAATTGCGCGGGAAATATTTCTTCGCCAAGACCGTAACCTGGAAAACTCCACGGGATTTCCTGCATCAGGCTTCTGTCTACCAGTTGATCAAGCGCTATTATCCTGAAATCAGAGTAGGGCACAACCAGTCCAAAACGGCGAACGGATTCACGCTGAAGGACCATCACCAGATCATCACCCTGGAAGTCTTCGGCGCCGGCGCGCGCAACAGTTTCCTGGCTTGTGACATCACCCTGCACAAGAATAACCAACCCCTGGCCAGGGATCGGGCGTTGCGGTTTCTCAATTTTTACGGGGAACTTTACAACGAGGTGCATAACGGAGCGCTCCGGTATAAGATCAGCGAATCTATGCCCGACCTTTCCGACATTCAGTTCGTCGAGGACCAGATCCCGAACATCAACGACCAGAAACTGTAGCCCTGGGTTCCCGAGAGCACTGTAAATGATCACTGTAAAGGTGAGATGAGAGCCTTTTTGTCAGCAGAAATGTGATCGGTGTCCGCAATCCATCCTGGACATTTACGCGGAATTAAGGTAATAAGGAAGTTGCTTACGCACGCCGGGTCATTAACATACGCGTTTTTACGCACCGTTCACTTCTCGTAAGAATGACTTGACGCCCCGTAAATGAATCGCGGACCCAAGCTTTTCGGACCCTTCCTTGTTTTCTTTCGTAAACCATTCAAGGCAGGCCGATTGCAGGTCGATATATACCTTGGGTGATGAATGATGTTGGAAAAGTTTCGAATCCTGATTGTAGATGATGATCGACTGGTCTTGGACCTGATGATGCATGCTGCCCGTCGCCACCCCGTATTGCAAGCGGAGAAAACCAGTGATTCGGCCGAGGCCATCCGCAAAATCAAGGAGAACCCGCCCTACCACATCATCCTCACCGACTTGTCCATGCCGGGTTACACCGGACTGGATGTATTGCGCGCGGCTCGCACCCGCTCGCCGGACACACGCGGTATCATCGTCACCGGCTTCGGCGATAAGGAGTCCACCCGGGAAGCCATCAAACTGGGTGTTTCCGATTACCTGAACAAACCTTTCCGCATCGAGGAAATGGACCTGGCTTTGCGCAATGCCATCGAACATTTCGAATTGCGCAAGCAAGGCTCGGATTACCAAACCCAAATCCAAGACCTGGAAACGGGCATCAAGGAAAAGGCGCTGCTCATCGAGGCCATGGAAGCCGAGTCGAATATCCTGTCCACCGAATTGACCCAACTAACGGAGAAAGACGCCCAAAACAAGGCCCGAACCGAGGCCCTGCTCAAGGCGGTAGCCGCCAAGACGGGACATCAGGGCGCGCCCATCACCCCGAAACTACTGGACAACAACGGCGTCATCAACCAGAAGAAGATGACCGAGGAAGAGTTCCAGGCCATGAAGAAGAACCTCCTGGACCGAACCTACAAAAGCATCGTGGGTTGATGGGGCAATCTCCGGTTTTTTTGGGGGGTTTAAGACTCCGGTTTCGAACTGCCATGTCCGCCGGCGGCCGATGTACGGCCAACTATGGCCGAAGCGGCTTGCTTTCTGTTGTTTATCGTAAACAGGCAAATAGTGGGTTCGAACCCTGCGTCCAGCTTGACCGAACTCACACCAACTCCGCGTCGCGCATGCGTCGCGCACGCATATGGAGCGTGAACGATGAAAAACATCAGAGAGAATGCCAAACTAACCCAGAAAAAGCTGGAGTCCCAGACCGGCAAGAAAGGCGAACGCCACATCATCAGCGATACCGAAATCGCCGGTTTCCGCGCCGTGATCGGCGAGAACACCAAGACTTTCATACTGGAGAGGAGAATCACCGGCGTCACCACGGCACCGCAGAAATTCACCATCGGCCAATACCCGGCCAGAAAAAGCTGGAGCCTCAGACCAGCAAGAAAGGCGAACGCCACATCATCAGCGATACCGAAATCGCTGGGTTCCGCGCCGTGATCGGCGAGAACACCAAAACCTTCATCCGTTATGACCGTGCGTTTTGTGCTTTGTTCCAGATCTCATGAAATCGGTCACTGATCCGGAAACCTTTATAGAGTTCATCCAGATATCCGAGGATTGCCGCCCTGTATTCCGCTTTTTCCAGGTCACAGGAAAGTTTCTCGACCACACTCCCGTGGGCTTCTTCAATGGATTGCTCTTCTTCACGATGGAAATTGGTAAAATTAGAGCGGTACCTGTATGCGAAGTCGAATTGAATGCGTTTCCTTCTTTCTGTTAGACGCTCCAAATTCAGATAATGGATGGTTGTTTGGCCTTTTTCAGAACCGCCTTTCGACTCAATGATACCGAATTCACTAAAGGTAAGATGCTCCTCGGGGTCATCCGTAAAGGGGTTGAGCAATAGCGGTTCTTCCAAATGATTGAGTTCTTCGATATCAGGTAGATAATAACCATCAATACAGTCAAAACCACGATCAACACCTGGCCGTTGATTGGCTTGGCGAAGAAAGACATGGTCCCCGCCTACCGGGAAATGGTTGGCTTTGGCGGGAGACTTATTACAACCATCGCAAGCCGGAACCAGGTTTTGCCAGTCGTAGGCCAACCAGAAATAGCCCGGATGTTCTCTATTAACCCCATCCTCGTAAACGACATGGATTGTCTCGGTTTTTCCATTGTTCACAACGGTAACGAGTCGAACAGGCCGGAAGTGTTCTGTATCCGGGATCATGACCCGATCTTCTTTCTGACCCATAAACGATTCGCAATATCCGCACTTACCGTGGAAAAGTTCTTCCAGTATCTTTCTTTTAAACGCCCGGTAAATCTCCGCATCCACTTTGGGTTTTGGTATCTCAGGAGGCGCGTCCTTGTCTGAACCGTGCCACTGGCGGGCTTTTGATCGGGCCGTAACCCATGCCTGTATAACCTCATCACGGCCTTTTGAGGTTTTCTTTTGCCAAGCCCGCCACCAATCGGCCACATCATCGGTTAGCTTCCCCGGATCGAAATAGATGCGAATCATGACTGGAGAACCCTTACTTGAATCTCTTGGAAGATTTGCTTGATCTTTCTCAGCGCTTGCTCGCCCGCATCGGGATACAGTTCGGGAATTTGTTCTTGCAACAGGATATCCAGCAACTCCTGGGCATGTGCTTCCAGCATAGTTTCCGCAGGCGGTAGCGATCGAGCCCGCAATTGGGCGGCCAGATCTTGGAATGTATCTTCTTCGTCCGGGGTACGGGGGGATTTCCGCAATAGGCGCCGGTATGCCTTCATCAACTCAGCGGTAATCTGGTCCCGGGCGCTGTCCAAGCCGAACAAAATACTCGTCAATACCTGGTCAGTTTTTCCAAGCGTCGTCCCCTCGGCCAAGTCACGTAAATGAACCACCCGCCCATTCTTGTCGCGTAACAGGCGGTGTACCTGATCTTCAGGAAGACCGGCCACGATCAACGGAGAATGGGTCGTCACGATGAACTGGGCATTTGGAAATGCCTTTTGTAACCTCCTGGGCAGAACTTGTTGCCACTTGGGATGCATATGGGCATCGATCTCATCGACAAGGACCAGAACCGGCTGGTCCAGATTGCCATATACCTCATAGAGACGTTGCACCAGTGTCCCAATCAGGGCAATTAAGCAGGACATCCCCTGGCTGACCTGGACCAATGGAATTTGTCCATCCTCGGTATTCACAAGAATCTGTTCGGTAACCGGATTGACGCCCGCGAATTCAAGCGTGACCCCTTCTGAGAGATCGTTGAGGATGGAAAATAAGCGGTCGATAACCTGCTCTTCTCTGGAGGCAGACTCACCCTTGCTCTTTTTGTCCTTGATCAAATGGTCCATTCTTACGATCCAACCTTCGAGATGGCTCATTCGAGGGTCAATCTCGCCGAGAAGCGGCAACATATCGGTGGTAACGGGCCGTTGGGTTACCCTATTTTGATCGCCTTGCACCCCTGGAATACCACGAAAAGGTGGGAATCCAAGAACTAACCCCCCCAATGTCTGGAAGGAGGATAACAGGGGTTTGTAGGTCGCGCTCACCTGGCCATTCTTCAGTTCCAGCCGGGTTGTTTCAATGCGTTGCGTACTGTGCAACCTGATCGTTGCCACTTCCTTCCCTTGCTGGATCAGCCGCTTTTCCTCGAAGAAAATTGCCTCTCTGCAAAGTTGAGCAGCGATGGCCTTTAGCACATGGGTCTTGCCTGTCCCGTTGTCACCGATGATGACATTCCAACACGGGTCGAAATTCAATTCCAGTCGTTCGTGAGGACCGATATTCTCTAGAACTGTTTTTTGCAAATAAGGGGTAGCCGGATCCATTAGGACGTCGGTCTGCTCACTTCTCTCGGTCAGTTCAATACAGAAGCGGCGTAAACTGGCGGTTCCTTTCCGCTCCCTGTAGATCAATGGATCGATACCGAACCGGTGCCATAATAATTCTGTCGATGGGGGAGTGCCGGCCGGGCCGGTTGGTATAAGGAAGTAGTGAGGAAATGGGCCTGCGCCCTGGATGTCCAAGGCGTTCAGCATAAGTCCGAGCGCCTCCGGGTCGCAACCGACAAACAACAGAGATCGCGACAGGAAAATATCTTGCATCAAGATTTTAAAAGAAGGCTTCTCTCTCACCAGATCACGGAACTCTTCGATGGTGTAAATAGCATCGCGGCGATCAGGAGAGCTCCACGCCTTGAGAAAAAAGAAGTCGTTATGGGCCAGAGATGTCATCAACTCTGAAGCATCCGTGGGAAACCGGTGCCTGGAGGTAACCTGGAAACTTTTCTCTAATAGCTCGTCAAAAGTCGTGGAAATCACACCGGAGAAGGGGATACGGGCCAGCAGGCGGTGCACTTTAGAGGGACGATGGTCTGTTTTACGGATATGGGTTTCAAAAAATTCTCCAAGAAATCCTCTCCCTAGCCGTTCATGGTAAAGGGTGTCAAGGAGTGTGTTGGGTGGTCCCTGGTTTGTCTTCTCCATCTTCTTATTCGCCAAAATCGCTTCAGTTTCCTTTGCCATGTCTAAAAGCAAAACATCCCATTTCGGAAGTCCCGCTTCCATGCTTAAGCCATAACCCGAAAACAAGACCAAGCGCTTTTGAGCACAAGCCTCGACAAGTTTCTCGGGAACCTTGAGTGTACTATCAAGAGAGGTCTCGCTTGCATCTAGCGCGGTATTGAAGCCGAAAGACCATTGTTTGGGGAATTCACTTTGCCAAACACCTTCAGGCATATTTCGGCTGAGCATTACATCTCTAGCCCAAAATCCCCCCTCTTTGTCACTGTACCGCCAAACATGGAAAGCCATCATCCGTTTACTGAAATCCAATTGCCCAATGATCACGGAATGAGGCCAACCGGCACCTTGCCAACAGGCACCGGCGGCAAGTTCGACGGTTGGCGCTCCTGGTGTTATTCTCAACCTTAAATCGGTCTCATGCAGGTGGCCCCGAAGCATGAAGTGGCAGCCGCTCGGCGAGGTCAAAATACCGAAAACCTTCTTCCGATCAAAATCACGAAGCCAGGATAAGGGGTGATGAAAGAGCGCAAAACGAAGATGGGCATCTAGTGCACCGGCTAGTGCATTTCGGACCTGGTATTCACTGAGTAAAAGGGAGCGCTCGTCGTCGTCATCTTGCGATAGCCAGGCGCTGTTGAGGCAAAGTACGGCTACCTCAAGGGGACCAGTGGTTAGAAAATCGGTTCGCCAAGGTTGCTCCGCGTTCCAACTTCTTTGCGGGCCAAGAAAGTGTTGGGTGAAGCGGAAAAAGCCAGCTTGCCTAATAGCCAACTCCCCCCATGTTTTTGTTTCGGAGAGAAGTTCGTTGGTCGCTTCAGGATTCTTGAAAATCTGGCGAGAGAATCGGTCGATGGACGAAATCTTTGTCCGATCCACATCATGATTCCCAGGAACCAGGAACCAGGATAGAGCCGGGTCCAGGTCAAGTTTTTTCGCCATGGTATTAAGAAAGATCCCGGCCTGTTTGTACTCTTCATCCTTACCCGAATGGGCAATGTCACCGGTGACAAACACAGCATCCGGGGCAAGTTCCGTTCCCGGCAAATTCCCGATGACATCCCGCATCAGTGCTTGGAGCACTACATCCCGCTGCCAGTCTGCATCGACCTTGAAATGCAAGTCGGAGAGATGGAGCCAAGTCAGATGAGTGTCCAAAAGCACCTCACAATCAATCTTTTAGGTTGATTATAACGCAAGGCTCGACGTGGGAACCAGCGTAAGTTTACACCGAATACGATTCAAATCAGGACTTTCCCAAAGGCCGGTCACGCGAACTTGCCCTTGTCCCGGGCCTTGCTGCAGGTCTCTTCCTTGGTGATCTTTTTTCCTTGAGTAGACCCAGAAGGCAGTTATCCATAGAAAACCAGGTAATTGGTTATAAGGGCCCTGATTTCAAACGCATATGGATCGCGGAACACGATAACGGCCGGGTCTATCGTTAGCGGTTCATTTCATCGAAAAAAATGCCTATACCCTGGTTCGGCTATCAGCCTTTCGAGAAATCCAATAAACCATGGCGGGAACGGGCTAAAACATTCAATCGGCTGACCCACTTTGAAACCGCTTCCGGCCAACTTGTGGTTGGCGTCGATCAATTGGACGGGAAAACCCAGAGCCAGGATAAGAAAAACCCCAATGAGTCTTTGAATTCGCATGTGTTACTCCCATTTGCCATGAGGGCGGCCCCCACGTTAGATCAGATCAACGAATGGAAACTCCCCTAGTGTAGCGCCTTCTCTGCCGGGCAAGATAATGAAATAGAAGCAAAGCTTACTGACAGAGTGCATGTGATACGATGCTTTCCAGTGAGGTCTCATCATGATTAGCAAAACCACAACACGGAAGACCAAAGAGGCGTTGAACTTTGCCGCCGGCCTCACGTATACCCAAGTAAGCCGTGCAAACCAAGCAATTAAAAACTTTTTCCGCCTCAAAGCCCCGGTTCGCGCCTGCGTCGCGCACCGGTTATCCGCCACGGTGAACACACGCAAAACAAGCCGCTTACCGCAAGGCCCCAAAAGTCCCCGGACTTTGAACAGGTAGTTCCAGACACACTGCTTCCTTGTGATTGCGCATCAGTAGAAAATTGTCCGAAATCGCCATGTTGTTCCATGCTTTTCCGCTCAGCACGGGGATTTTGCCCAGTTCAATATGTTTCTCCGGATTGGGCTCGACCAGGTGTAAACTGCCTTTCTCCGATTGGATCAGTAACAGTTTACCCACCAGCAGCATCTGGCCGTGGCCGTAGCGGCCCCGTTTCCAAACCCTGTCGCCGGTTTCGGGATCCACGCATGTCAATACGGCTTCATCCAGACCGTAAATATACCCGTCCAGCTGTACATAGTTGGCGAACTTGGCCTTCAGACGCGGGCTGAGGTATTGCTGTTCAGCGGAGAAGCCTTCACCCGAGCCGGTGATCCGGTATAAACCGGCGCCCGCACCATAACCGCTGGAGATCAGCACGCGATCGCCGTCCAGGAAAAGCGGATTGGCCGCGGTGGCGTTGCCGCTCCCCCAGGGTGTCTGCCATAACACTGCCCCGGTTTCGGGATCGTGGCCCGCCAGCATGTTGTGGTAGAAGTTGACGATTTGTTCCTTTCCGGCCAGGACCTGGATGCGCGGGGTGGCGTAGCCGGGCTTGCCGTCACCGGCGGCCCAAACCTTGCTGCTGTCGTGCCGGTTGAAGGCAATCAGGGATCGTCCTTGACCCCCTGTCGCCACCACGACCAGGTCGCCGTAAACCAGCGGGGATGCGGCGTAACCCCATTCCGGTCGGGTTCCCTGGTTTTCTTCGGCCGCATTCTTCTGCCAGACGAGGCTGCCGTCGGCCAGGTTGAGGCAGTTCAACAAACCGGTGGGTCCATAGGTATAGACTTTGCCGTCGTAGATATTGGGGGTAGCACGCGGTCCGTCGCCGCCGATGGTGGTGGCAAACAGGTTTTCATCGGCATGGCTCCACACAAACGCGCCGTTATCCATGTTGTAACAGGTGACCATTTCCTTGTCGCCGCGCTGTTCCTGGGTGACGGCCAGCTTGCCTTGAACGGCGAAGGAAGACCAGCCCGCGCCGATCTCGATCCGCCAGCGTTCCTTGGGCGGGTTCGTCGCCCAATCTTCGGCCAGGACGGGGCCGGCCAGGGTGTTGTTGCCGTTGGGACCCAGGTAGCGGGGGAAATCGTGTTTTCCGGGTTGCAGAGCGATCGTTGCAGGGGCGGCGCTTTTCTCAAGGGGTTCCGCCAGATCCCCGTGCGACTTCGACCAACGGAAGGCAAGAATGGGCACGAAGTCGCCGCTCAACTCGCGAATCTCGAAAAGTACGGGCATACCGATCGCCAGGGCCAGAAATACCATCAGGCCGATCTTGCGAACGGCCCACGACAGCCGCGACAAGAAGAAAAACCAGATCGGCACCAACAGGGCGGTCAACATCAAGGTCATTAAAATCGGCATTACATTGTTCTGGCGCGCCTCGGAACCAAAGAAGCCTACTTTGATGAAGACCGCGGCATTCAAGGCCAGGATGAGGTATAGGGGCCATAATCGGGGTTTGGGAGTCATGCTTCACCTACCTTCCAGCGTCTTTGTCTCTTTCAAGGGCTCATTCTAACTTAATGTTCGGGGTTCTGTGCTAAAATGCCCGCATCTTGTAACGAGGACTGCACCGTCATGCGTTTATTGTCATTTGCAATTATCTTGATCTACGCACTCTGCGCCTCTCCGGCCCTTGCCTGGCAGAAAAAGAAACAACGCAACGTGGGTTACACCTTCAAAGGCACCTACACCGATAATTACGTCTACAGGGGCCATCTGTACAGCCCGGGTGATACCGGCATTGCCGAACTGACACTAGGTATGGGTAACTGGTCATACAATGTTTTGGCGGCCGAGCCGTTCGACGCCCTGCCCATCGACGAAGACACCGATTATTTCGGCAGCGAGTTAACCCACAACCTGTCGTTCACTACCGCCACACGAAGACAGGTATTCACCTACGGCTACATTTATTACGACTACGACGACAGTATTTGGGAGGACACGCAGGAAATCTTCATGCGGGTGTCCACCAGCAGTCCTTGGAACCCCTCTTACGGGGTTCACGTGGACATAGACGCCTACAAGGGCACCTACTTCGATTCGTCGATCACGCGTTTCTGGCCCATGACGCGGCACTCGACTCTCCTGATCCACCTGCTGGTAGGCCTCAGCCTGGATATGGATGAGCAAACCAATGAGGACGGCGTGGTGACCGAGCCGGGTTATTTCGAGGATGACGGTTTCAATCACGGCCTGGCCCAGTTGAAATGGACCTGGCAACCGAATAACTGGTTCAAATTCGAAACCAGCGCCGACTACCACCACACCTTCGACGACAGTCTGATGGACAATGCTCCTGAAGACTATGAGTTTGTCTGGACCGCCAACTTCAGCATCATCCTATGAGCGCACCCATCCTAATTGCAACAGCAGGTCATGTGGACCATGGCAAGAGCACCATGGTCCAAGCCTTGACCGGCATCGACCCGGACCGGTGGGCCGCCGAAAAAGAGCGCGGCATCACCATCGATTTGGGCTATGCGCATGTTAGCCACGCGGGTAGGAACTATTCGTTTATCGACGTACCCGGTCACGAGCGTTTCATCCACAACATGCTGGCCGGCATCGGCAGTATCGACGCTGTCCTGTTCGTCATTGCGGCTGACGAAAGCATCATGCCGCAAACGCGGGAACATGCCCTGGCCTTGCGCTACCTGGGCATCGAGCAGGTTCATGTGGTCATCACCAAGGTGGATCTGGTCAGTGACGACCTGTTGGAACTGTTGGACATGGAAGTAGAGGAGTTCCTGGAGGAAAACGGCTGGCCCGACGCTGAAAAGGTCAGTTTTTCTTCCAAACAACCGGAAACCACGGCTAATGTTCTGGGTCTCTTGGAGAGCCTGAACAAGAAAGACCCGGGCGGGCGTACCGGTTTCCGCCTTTCCATCGATCGGGTGTTCACCAGCCAGGGCTCCGGTACGGTGCTCACGGGTACGGTGGATCGCGGCGCGTTGGAGAGCGAACAGTCCATCTCCATCCAGCCGCATGGTCTGGAAGGACGCATCAAACAAATGCAATTGCACGGGGAAACCGTGGACAGAGTGGGACCGCATACGCGAGTAGCCCTGAACCTGGGCGGTGTTCACTACAAGCAGGTGCATCGCGGCAACTGCGTCTTCAGCGGGGCGGAGCCCGTCCAGGCGCGAAAGATCCTGGTTCGCTTCCACGCCTTCGAGGAAGACTGGGCGCCCACGGCCAGGCACGAGTTCCACCTGCACCACCTGGCCGCGCGCCTGATTGCGCGCATGTTGTGGCGCCGGGAGGATATCGCGGCCTTGGAACTGCGTGACCCATACGGGTTCTGGGCCCTGGATCGCGGCTTGATTCGCGACGGTTCGCCCATGACCATTTGCGCCGGATTCGAAGTGCTGGACCCGGATCTTCGTCGTCCCAAGCGTCGCCAGGTGTTGCCCTTCTTGACCAACCTGCCTCAAGCCGGCGATCTGACCGGCTGGCAGTCCTGGTTCCTCGGTCATTGCAAGGGGTTGATCACCGAGGCCGACCTCATCGCCCGTTGCGGAGAGCCGCTGCTGCCCGAATTACGTCAATCCCTGGTTTCCCTGGATGAACGCCACATGGTTCACGAGGAAACCTGGCGCCAATCCCGCGAGAACCTGGTTCAGGGGCTGAAAACCTGTCACCGTGAACTCCCGATCTTCGATACCATCCCGTTGACCCGAGTACTGAGTTTCTTCCGCGACAATCAATGGCCCGAACCCCTGCTGGAAGCCTGCATGACCGACGCCCGCGAGACCCAACGCATCGAAATACAGGAAGATCGGGTGCGCCTTACGGATCACAAACCGGTTTGGAAACCTGCCGACAAAGACCTTTTGAAACGTTTCCTGGCACAACTGGACGACGGCCTGGCGGTGATTGACCTTAAACTGATCAAGGAAGAGCGGGACCGGTTTGCCCAGATCGAAAAGCTGCTGGTTTGGGATAAATTCCTGGTCAACCTGTCCTCCGATCTCCTCATCCACCATGCCTTCCTTAGCCGGATCGCACGAACCCTGGCCGAACGATTCTCGCAAAACCCGTTCAGCATCCCCGAACTGAAAGAAGCTTTCGGCTTTACCAGAAAATACGCAATCCCGCTGCTGGAGTACCTGGACAAACTGGGCTACACCCGACGTGAGGGCGACAAGCGCGTGTGGATTGCCCGCGAAATCCCGGAATTCGTCTGCAGCCGGAAACCGCCCCGATTCGACTGAAGGGTTCGTCCCCCCGCCGGGCGATCCGTTTGGCTTCAGGGGCTTCGGGAGCACTTGCCTTCGGAATTGAATTCCTTTTACTGCCGGGCACTTCTTGCATCCGTCGCGAACAAACCCGGGCCATGTCAGTAAGCACTCTTTGGTTACTTCAATGCTTTTGGTCCCTGCTTCGATCGTTCAATGCCCGCGCTTGTTCACATTACTGTGTCGTCCGATTCCAGGGGGACTACCCGGTTTCGGCCGCCGTCCTTGGCTTTGTAGAGGGCTTTGTCCGCCCGGTCCAGCAGGCTTTCGACGGCCGTGTCCGTGGGCAGTAGTTTGGTTACGCCGATGCTCACCGTGAAATTGATCGTTTGTCCCTCGTAAACGACCGAGATCGCCTCCACGGTCTGGCGCAGGCGTTCCGCCGTTCTGACCGCATCAGCCAGGTCCGTTTCCGGCAGGATGGCCGCGAACTCCTCGCCGCCCAGACGACCGAAGATATCGATGCTGCGAATGCTGTTCAGACAGGTCTGCGCCATGGTTCGGATGGTTTCGTCGCCTGCCGGGTGGCCGTAGGTGTCGTTGACCCGTTTGAAGTGGTCGATGTCCATCATCAGCACCGTGAGGTCGTTATTATGGCGCGCCGCACGTTCGTATTCACGGCGTCCCAGATGCAGGAAATGACGGCGATTATAGGCATCGGTCAGGAAATCTACCGTGGCCGCGCGTTTCAACTCCTCTTCCAGTTTCTTGCGTTCGGTGATGTCGTTCAGGGTCACCAGCAGTGAGGGTTCGTTCCGGTAGGTCATGGGGATCGCCGAGAGCAGGGCCCAAAAATGCTTGCCGCTCTCCTTCATGAACCGAACCTCGTAGTTCTCCACGATACCCTTGCGGCGCATGATGCGGAAGATTTCACCCCTGGCCTCGTCGTCGAGCCAATAGTCCGGGCCGAACTTGCCCAGCGCGTCCTCGAGATCCAGGCCGAAAAGGTGGGCGCCTCGCTGGTTGATGAAGGTGATGCGTTGCGTCTCCAGGCTGGAGATGGCGATGGGTACCAGCGGCGCGTCCAGGATGGAGCGCAAGCGCTCCTCGCTGTCGCGAAGGGCGTCCTCGGCCAGTTTGCGCTTGGTGATATCCAGCAGCAGTCCTTCCCAGATCACCTCACCGTTAGGCTCCTTTCTGGGTTTCGAAGCCAGTCGAATCCATTTTTGCTTACCCCTGGCCGTGCGCAGTCGGCATTCGTAGAAGAAGGGTTTCAGGTCCTGCGCCGACTTCTTGATTTGCGCCAGCAGTTGGATGCGATCCTCTTCCACGATCAGTTTTTCCCAGCCGTCCCGATGCACCATATCCGGGTCCACCCCGGCCAGTTCGCTGATGCCCCGCGAGATGAATTGGGTTACCAGGCCTTCCTTGTCGGTATCCTGCTTCAACTGGTAGATGGCGCCGGGCAGGTTGGAGGTCACGGTTTTCAGCGCAAAGGTGTCGGAAACGGTTTGGAACCAGGGTTGCCATAAGGGCGAAACCTCGGGGACATGACTACTGCCCTCGGCTGCCTCGGCGCGAATATGCGCGGTCAGGGCCACCGCCGGGATGACGAAGCGTCGCAGCAGGACCACGTAGATGGCGACCAGGAACAGGCAGAGCCCGAACAAAATCACCAGGTAACCCAACATGCCGTAGTAGCCCATGCGGTTCAGGTCGGAAACCGGCACCAGGAAGGTCAGGTTCCAGGGCACCGAATCCAAGGCTACCCGCGCAACATAGAAATCTTCGACCTTGTCGACTCCGTGGAAGGCGGTCAGGTGTGCCGTTTCAGGTTTCAGGCTTTCGGGCAGCAGGGCCTCCAGCGGCGTGAAAGTATCCTGGTTCAGGCGCTGGTTCATATTGGTGGCCAGCACCTGGTTCCGCTCGTTGGTCAGGACCAGCAAGCCGTTGGGATAGCCCAGATTATCCGCGTATTTACCCACCTGGCTCAGCGCCACGTCAGTGGCCACGATGCCGTAGAAGGTGCCGCGCGCATATACCGGCGCACCGTGCGAAACCATCAGGCCTTTTCCGCCGGGGTCCATATAAACCGGTGTCCAGTAGGGCAACCGGTTGGGATTGGATCGCGGTGATCCCAGCTTCATCAGGTCCATGGCCAACACGTCCTCGATCACCTTGGGTACGGTCAAGTTGGGATCGTGACCCAGAATGTCCTCGGTTTTGGCCCAGGGATAGATAGCCGTGAACTTGTTGACGGACTGGTAATAACTCCAGGCAAAAAAGTCGGGAATCTCCTGATGGGCGGCCTTGAAGGTGGGAAAGATACTGAGCGCCGCCAATAATTCGCGCCGGTCCTCGCCCTTCAATCGCTCTTCATAGGAGCCGGTACCGAACAGGTTGCCCAAATCGGCGATTTTAAACGGGGGCGTGACCTTGTTGACGGCGAAATAACTGCCGTCCGGCGCGTCCTCGGGTAGTTTTTCCATTTCCATGGCTGCCGCCGAGCCCTCGCCGCGTTCCAGGTAATACTCGACACCCGTGCGTAACTGGGTGATGTAAAACGGCGTGTGCGACAAGAAGTTATCCAGGATGGCGCCGCGGTCATCTACCTTCTTTTGCAGAACATTGCGTTCGTGCCGCTGCTGATTGGACCACTGGTAATAATAGAGGATGGAAACCATGGCAACCAGGATAAGGGCTCCGCCGATGGTGATGACATTATATTGAAGCGTCAATCTCCGCGAAGGTTCTTCAACCGGCTTCCCGGCCTCAACCGGCCTGCTGTCCTGCATGGCGCGCCCTCACCGTCCTGTGCGTCTTCGGTTTGCTTATCGACCAGGCAAATCGCCGAAAATTAACTCAACCCTGCCAAATCGTCTAATTGTCCTATCTGTAATTACAGCGAAACCTTTAGACGTTTCGAACAGCGTGGTATAGGAATGCGTTCCGGTTTTCGCCGATTTCGATTTACTCAGCGGGTATATACCTGGAAAGGAGACCAAAACCTGGGTATGCGGCCGTCACGAACCATGGAAAGCTTGGCCTTGCGCAAGGCCTCGATCACGGTTTCCCCTCGACTGAGCTGGTCATAGAAGCGGCTCATCAGCGTTGCGGTGGCCTGGTCTTCCACGCGACCCAACCCGGCGACCACGTGTTGCGCACCGGCGTGCAGAAACGCCCAGGCCAGGCCCACCAGGCCCTCACCTTCCAGCACAAGGGAGCCCGCGCCGTTACACGAGGATATGGTGACCAGTTCCGCTTTCAGCTGAATCTGAATAATGTTGCGCGCGTACAGTTTGAACTCCTCGCCCTCCGCCGGTTGGGAGAGAATGATGGCCGAATAGAGCGGGCTGTCGCGGTTGGCCTCGCCGTGGGCCGCAAAGCTGATCAGGTCATAGTTGCCGGGCCCGGCCTCGGCGTAGGCGGACGGTTTGGCTTCCGAGCCTCTGAGGATGTGGGGCTCGGCGGAGGATAGGAAGTTTTCGGCGGCTTTCAACTCCCGACCGGCGCCGCCCAAGCGCGGATAGCCGCCGGCGGGGACGGGGTCGCCCATCAGCAGCATGGAAGAACGGGGGCCGGTCGCGCCGTCGTTGCCGCGGGCAGCCATACTCAGTGACGGCGTCATTGAAAAGATATGTTCTTCAAGGAGGAAACGGCCGTTCCGGGGCAGGGCTTCCAGGTTGAGGTTCCACAAGGAGGCATCGGCGGCGACTACCACGCGCCGGTGACCGCTCAGGTAGTCCTGAAGCGGCGTTATCAGTTGATCCACCAGCCAATGCGCCGATTCAGGTGCTTCAGCCAGCGGATCGCCGCGTTCGGTCAGGAAGCCGGTGTAATCATCGATGCGGGCGGCGATCTCCTGCTCGGCCGGCAGCACGACGGGCAGGGCCGTGCTTTTTTCCGGCGTGAAGGCCCAGACATACGATTGGGTGCGGTTCAGCCAGAACAGCAGGTAGACCCGATCGGTCTCGCGCGCGGCCCGGTCCAGGGCGTCCCAATCCAGGGTAGCTCCGGTACTTTCCCTGAAATTTTCACGCAGCAGGCGCGAACGACAGGCTTCGGCCACCTGGAAGGCCTGTTTGCCCTTGCCGACCTCCACCAGTTTGTCCACATAGATACGGTAGAACTGAATGATCCAGGCAAAGTAGAACATGCGGTCGCGCGTGCCCTCGGCTACCTGCATGCCTTCCAAGATCTCACGAGCTTGTTGCAGGTGGTCCAGCATGCCCGGTGTATCGCCCCGAGCTTCCCTGACCTTGCTGATCAGGTAGTGGGTGCGCCACAATCTGCCGGGCGTTTCCCGTAACTTGGGATCGGCCAGGCTTTTTTGGAGCAGCGCTTCCGCCTCGTCAAAACGCCGCAGGCCGATGAGAATCTGGCATCGCGTATTGGCTCCCACGGTAATGCTTCGGGCGGCTTCCTCCGCCTTTTCCCAGGCGTCCTGCATCATGAAAGTATTGACCAGATTGGCGCCCCACGAGGTTTTCTCGCCGTGGCGGCGCGCGATGTCCCAGGCACGGCGATAATTATCCGCGGCTTTTTGGAAATCACGCTTGAAGAAGTAATAGTTGCCCAATTCGCCCAGCGGGTTATGGCGGCCGGGATTGTTGCGCGCCTCGAAGTAGCTGTAGGATCGCTCCAAAATGCCTCTCGCTCGCTCCAACGAGCCCAGCCGCAGGTAGCACATACCCAGGTTGACCAGGACGGAGCCTTGGAAAGATTCCACCGCCGGATCATCGAGCGGTACCGCTTCCAGCACGCGAACGGCCTCGCTGTAGCGTTTGGCATGGTGCAGGCGATAGCCCAGGGCGGTATAAGCGCGGGCGGTTAAGAAGACATCCCCGGCTTTCCTGCCGTGTTCCGCGCCTTCCCGAAGCAGTTTCATGAGGGTTTCTCCGTCCAGCACGCCGCGACCGAGATAATAGCGGAAGTAATCGAGTTCCGCCGATAATCCGGGCGCGTCCAGGACGACCACTTTTTCGTGCAATCGGTTCAGGGTCTCCAGCTTGTCTTCACGCGAGCCGTAGAAGGTCTGTAACATATCCCGTTGCAGTTGGAGACGAGGCCAGGGACTCAGATCGAGATCGGCCAACAGTTTCAGGCCGTCGGCCTTGGTTTTCTCGACCCTCAGCAGGGTTTGAGCTTCCAGCAAACGAAACAGGCCGACCCGTTGCGGGTCTTTTTCCGCTTTTGCCTGGCGACGAATCAGCGGCAACACTTCCTCATAGCGTTCGGCCCGCATCAGGCTCAGCGCTTCCGGGTAGCGGTCCGGTTGGGGGGCGCGACCACAACAGGTCAACAGCAAACAAATACAAAGCACAAATCGTTCGGTCATGTCCCCCCTCGGCCGGACGACGGTCTCCCAAATGAAGAGAACTCAGCCTAACACATTTGGGAGACTCGGGAAAGCTTGTTACGGGGGCGGTTCCATGCCGTTGCTGCCCACCTCGCAGATAATGACCTCAGAATTCTCGGCGTCGCCGCGTTTGGAGAGTCCGGCGGGACGGAGGCCGTATTTTTCCAAAGCCTGGGGATAAAGAACGGCTCGGGCCAGGCTTGCGCGGAAGCGGTGGTCGCCGCGTAGTACCTCGACGAGGTAAATTTCACCGTAATCCTCGACGTAGATCATGTTTTTGTGGAACTTGACGCCGTCCGGTCCGTCGCCGTTAGCCCACTCAATCTCTCTGACCGGTGAATACATATAGTAGTCGTTATGCAGGTGTTTGACGCGAGGACTGCGCGAACGACTTTCTTTTTGACCGTAAGCGGCCGCCTCACGTCCGGTGCAAATCTCCAGCAGGTCTTCGTGGTAGATCAAACGAATGGGCTCGCCGCAGATAAGGATTTCCATTTCATAATAGAAGTTGATGGCCGTTTCTTGCTTGTACTCACCCTTGGGTCGGCTGGATTGAAGGACGGCCTGCATACGTTCCGAATAGAAAACCTCCCCACCGAGACGGACCTCCTTGAGCGTTGAATGCACATTGGTTTCAAAGGTGCGCCGACGCGGGGAGAAGTCACCGACCGCCCGAGAATAGGCGCCCGAGTAACAAAATATGTCGTCCCGGCCGTCTACCGCGAAGGGACCGGTTCGGCCGCGGGCGTCGCCCCCGATCACGGGGAGACAGCAATGCGCGCGGGCGGGAAAGAGATTGCGGCCTCTCTCCGATCTGAAGTTGGTGCCTGCCGCGGCCACGGCCTGGCCGTAGTAGATATAGCTGGTAGCCATCTTAGGAATCCTCCTAATGTGTTCTTGGAAAAAATGATGACGTGGGAAGAGGACATCTGCTGCTCGTTGCTAAAACAGTAGGAATGCTACAATTATAGGCCCTTTTCCCCTCTTTTCAAGTAAGTGGTTCCCGACAGTCTACAATCTCATTCAAGTTTTATCATTCTCGGGCTGTTTTTCCAGGATCGTAATGTGAATACGCCCGTATTTTTTATGCTTGACGATTTCCCATCTGTCAAAAGCTTCCAACGGCCCGCCCTCGCGTTCGGCCACGTAGAGGCTGCCGGGCTCGAAAAAAGCGGCGCCGGCCAGCATCTCCAGCACCCGCTTGTGAAAACCGGTGTCCGCAAAAGGGGGATCGGCGTAGCAGACCCAAGCGCCGGCGGGCGGTTGCAGGCGTTCCACCCTGAAGGCCGACTCACGGAACATGGTCACATTCGCGCCCAGGGCGTCGCGGTTCTTTTCCAGGCTGTTGAAAATGTCCCGGTTGGGCTCGAACATCCACACGGGTTGGAACCCCATGCTGAAGGCTTCGAAGCCCATGACGCCGGTGCCCGCGCAAAGATCCAGGAAACCGTGATCAGCGGCAAGCTCGGCCAGCATACTGAAGACGGCGTCCTTGACACGGCCCAAGGTGGGACGCAGGTCTTCTGCCTCGGTAAAGGTAACATAGCGACCGCCCAAGGCGCCGCGACCGATACGGACCCGCGTTGAGGGAATTTTAGGTCTGTTCATGCGGCACCGCCCCGGAAATGGAACGGCGACCGGCTCTCACCGGTCGCCGGGCCTTTAACGTTCGTAACCGGTCTTCTTGAGGAACTGGAGCGCCAACGCCGCTTCCTGGGTGCCCTCATAGGAGTCGATCAGGTCGCGCAAGGTGATGATGGCGCGAGAGTGCTGGTTCAGGTAGTAGTAGCACTGGCCCTCGTAAAGCCGGGCCTGCCTGATGAAGTCACCGTTGGGGAAGGTTGATGTGATCTTGTAGAAGTTGTCGCGGGCCTGTTGGTACTTCTTGCGCTGGAAGTAACTGACGCCCAGGTAGTAGTGACTGGGTTCGGTGTAGGGGGAGTCGGGGAAGTCGGCGAGAATGCTTGAAAACCCGTCCACCGCCACATCGAACTTGCCGCGATTGTAGTCCAACAGCGCCTTGTTGAACTGCTGCTCTACCATGTTGCCGCTGACCGTAACCGTGCTGCCGTCGGGTTGCCCGGAGGAATCGGGTGCGGCATCGGGACTCGCGGCGGTATTGCCCGGCGCCGCGGTCGTGGTTTGGCCCAGGGTAACCGGCGTGGCGCTGTTGCGCATTTCCACCAACTTGGTTTCCAGGTCGTAGATCAGGGCCTCGGCCTGATCTAAACGTTGCTGTAGGATTTTGACGTCGTTCTTGACTTCAGCTTCACCGGTGCGGTCATCGAGCTTGCGGTCGATATCACGGGCCTTGGCAAGTAACTCTTCCTTGAGATCGGCCTGCGTTTTTTCGATTTCGTAGATCTGTTCCTGGATATTGGCCAGATCGCGCTGGATCTTCAAGGTTTCCTCGTTGTCGGTACACGCCGCCAATGAGAGGAATAGAACAACCAACACTAAACGATACAACACGGGTATGCCCCTTAGAGGAAAGGCGGCTTACAATAAGCCGCCTTGTAATTCTGTTTTTGAGGTTGGAAACGCGGACTTCATTCCTTCCGCGAGAGTTTGAAGTGCGCCCGACGGTTTTGCGCCCAGGACTCTTCATCATGACCCATCTTCTTCGGCTGTGTTTCGCCGTAGCTGATGGTTTTGAGAATGCCGGGATCGACGCCCAGTTCAACCAGGTAATCGCGCACACGAGTCGCCCGACGCTCACCCAGGGCCAGGTTGTATTCCTCGGTTCCGCGCTCGTCACAGTGACCTTCTATCAAAACCAGCAGGCCGGGATTGGCTCGCAGGGTTTGGGCGTGCTTGCGCAGGACATTGCGAGCGTCATCACGCAGGTCGGACTTGTCGAAATCGAAGAAAACTTCCTCGAAAATATTTTGGCCGTTGAAGAAACCTTCCAGGGGATCGGGCTCCGGTTCCACCACGACGGGGGGCGGCGGGGTTTCAACAACCGGTTCGGGTGCGGGTTTAGCGGGCGGAGGTGGCGGCGGCGGCGGAGGGGCAGGCTCGGGTTCGGGCTCTACTTTCTTAGCGCAAGCCAGGGTGAGTAACATTAGAAGGATGGATGCGAATTTCAGTAACCGGTTCATTTAACTCATTTCCTCCGGGGCTTAATTCGATTTTGCTTCGTGACGCTCTTCTACAAACATCAATGTATCCCGATAAGCCTAGTTTGAAACTTGGGTTGCGTCAACCGTTTTATCGGCGGCAGGCATGGGTTTTACTTATTTTTGCAACCGGCCGGCAATTGGGGCCGAAAGCCCGGTTCCAAGTGTGATCGAATGGTGATTTCACGACACCGGTCGGCCGGGCCGATTCGAATCGGACCGGGGTGTCGCCAAAGTGGAGGGATTTTTCAGGTTGTTGTCTGAGTATCCGGTACCGAGTCAATCCTCGCTGGAAAAATCAAGGGAAGTCGGTGCATAAAACAACCAACCGACATCTTTGGCCGCATAAAAGCCAATTAGTCGAAAGATGTTTTGTTCTTCCCAGGAAGAATCGAGCATCAAAGGGCGGATCTTTAGGCCTTCCCCGGAAGCATTGAGTCCATTCGGCGTTGTGACCGGTTCATGTTCACGACTTCTATGAGGTTCTGTTCGTTTAACGACCCGCCGCGGTATCGCTGAGCAGTTTACGAGCGTGTTCGCGTAGATCTTTGCTCGCTGCATCGCCGCCCATCAGGCGCGCCAATTCGTCCACCCGTTGTTCGTTATCGCAGATTACCAGGGATGTCGCCGTGCGGCCGCGCGTCACCTTCTTTTCCAATTTGATCATTTGCGCGGCAAAGCGGGCCACCTGGGCAAAATGCGTCACACAGAGCACCTGGTAATGTTCGCCCAATTCCGCCAGTTTGGCGCCCACTTTATGCGCTGTCTCGCCCCCCAGGCCCGCATCGATTTCGTCAAAGACCAGCAGGCGCGCCGTAGGCCGCGTGAAGGCGCCGATCAGGGCCAGCAGCACGCGCGAGAGTTCGCCGCCGGAGGCAATCTTGGAGAGCGGGCGCACCGGCTCGCCCGGATTGGAGGAGAGCAGGAAATGAAAATCGGGGGCCGGTAGATCCAAGCGTCTTTCTTCCGTCAGCGTTTCCGGCCAGTCCGGCCATCGGTGATGCACCTCGAAACGGGCCTCACTCATGGCCAGTTCGCGGAGGTTTCCCTGAACCTTGCGCGCGAAAGGACCGATCGCTTTCTCACGGGCGGCAATCAGGGCTTTTCGGCTTTTCCTCAGGGCCGCGTAATCCCGCTCCAATTGAGCCCTGTGCTTATCCAGATCCGAGGAGACGCCCGAAAGCTCTTCCAAGCGTTTCTTCAAGGCCCGGTGTTCGGTCAATACTTCTTCAAGGTTGCGACCGTATTTCATATATAGTTTATTGAGCGCTGTTTCCCGGGTTTCCAGACGGCGAAGGGCAGCCTCGTCGAAGACATCATCGTTGTAGGCCACCTCTGCATAGAGATCCGAAACGATTGCTTCCAGTGAAGTCAATTGTTCCTGGTAAGCGGCCAGATCGGGTTCGTACTCCACCAGGGTCGCCAATAATTTGTCGGCGAGGGTCAAGCCGGGTCCCAGGTCCCGGTTCAATAACTCGGAAAGCTCCGCCCGGGCCGCGCGAATGGTTTCCTGATTGCGGGCGCGCTTCAAGCGTTGTTCCAGGCTTGCGTCTTCCTCGGTGGGTTTGACTTCATCGATCTCGTGGATTTGCAAGCGCAGGAAATCGATTTCCTTGAGGCGTTGCGCCTCGCCGTCCTTCAGTTCCCACCAGGTGTGAAAGTCGGCGCGCAGTTTTTCCAGCCGGCGGCGAAAGTCCTCGGTTTTTGCCTTCAGGCCCGTCTGGTCTTCGAAAATAGTAAGGTGATTGGTTTTCTTCAACAGGCGCTGTTGGCCGTGTTGTCCGTGGATCTCGAAGGCCAGTTCCGCATAACTGCTGAGCACATTGTTGGGAACCATGACGCCGTTAACAAAGGCCCGTGAGCGCCCTTCCGCCGTAATCTCTCGCCGTAAATAGAGTTGGTTATCTTCCAGTAGTTCCAATTCCGGGCCGGCTCGGGCCGGCTCGAATTCTGCCTCGACCACGGCTTTATCACAACCGGCGCGCACGATATCGCTGGAGGCCCGGCGCCCCATCAACAACAGCATGGCGTCAATCAAAACCGATTTGCCCGCCCCGGACTCTCCCGTCAGGCAAACAAACCCGGATTCAAATTCCAACTCAGCTAAATCGATTACAGCCAGATTGTTGACCTTAAGGTAACGAAGCATGGCTCCTCCCCACCAGGGCGGATTCTAACACGACCCGACCGGTGACGCCAGGAGGAACCAAACCCGAATTCAGGTAGGAACGCACGGGGGGAACTTTTGTAACAGAGATACTTTTCGACACATACAAACCTTTGGCAATCGTTCAAGTTTTAATTTGAAGCTTGGCATTTTTTTATCCCTCTGATAAGATAATTCGCGTAGATGATTACATTGCATCTTTTTTTTGATAAGTTCTCATGATGACACACCAGACCTATTTATAATCCCTTTGCATGTCTCCCTGGAACCAAGCGCGTCCCGGAGTTAAGGCATGGCATGGAATAATCGCATCCTTGTAATCGATGATCAGCCCTCTATCCATGATGATTTCGACAAGGTGCTGAAGCCGGGAAAAGGTCCAAGACGATCGGCCCACGAGGCCGCTATTATGAGTGAATCCACGCCCGTCAGCCTGCCGCGACCCTTTGACGGTATGGACCTTGAACAATATGAGCTCGCCATTCACGACGGCCCGGTGTCCGATGAGGTCTTGGAAAAGACGCCGAAAAAGACGCCGGCGCCGGGGCCCGTCATGCCGCCGGATTCCGACCGCTTCCTACAGGGAGATGCCTGGTATTCTATCGATCACGCCTATAACGGCAAGCGCGGCATCGAAAAAGTGATCGAGGCCGGCCGGAAGAACCGGCCCTACGCGGTGGTTTTCGTGGATGTCCGCATGCCGCCCGGCATTGACGGCGTGGAAACCGCCCGGGCTATTTTAACCGCCTGCCCCGAAACGGAAATCGTCATTATCAGCGCCTTTTCCGATTATTCCTGGGAAGGTATTCTTCAACGCCTCAAAGAAGGCGGCCACTTCCACTTTCTGGCCAAGCCTTTCAACAGCTTGTCTTTAAAACAGATGGCTTATAATTGTACGCTGAAATGGAACCAGGAACGCGCCCTGCAAAGACAGCGACAAGCCCTCACGCGGGAGCGCGATTATTTTCAGAAGGTATCAGCCCATGCGGGCACCGTCATTATGGAAGAGGATTTCGGTGAGGTGTTGTCCACTTTTGAACACCTGCGCGATCAGGGTGTCAGCGACCTGTCCGACTATCTGGCCCGTAACCGACGCGCGGTAGCGAGCCTGGCCGATCTGGTCATCATTCGCGAGGTTCGCCTGCCCGCCAATGCCGATATCGATTTCAACGCGCGGCCCGGCACCCGCCTCAGTGAAATCCTCTACCCGGAAAGCCTGCCCATCTTCAAGAAACAACTGTGCAGCTTATGGAAGGGTCAAACCTATTTCGAGGGCAGGCTGAAGAAAAAGAACAAATACGGTGACCCGGTGGAGGTTCAACTCTCCATGCTGGTGGCCGACCAGACCGGGAACCCGGGCATGGTCACGGTCACGCTTGCCGCACGTCCGCGCAAGCAGGAGGACTATCTTACCGATCCGCTCACCAGGCTGCCCAACCGGGAGTTGTTCGACATTCACCTGGACCAGGCTTTCAAAGAATACAGCCGCGCTCGCGGTATGCGCCGTGAGCCCGAGGACAATCGCTTCGGCCTGATGTTCATGGACCTCAATGACTTCAAGAAGATCAACGACGATTTCGGCCATCAGGTGGGCGATGTTCTGCTGCGTGAATTCGCTGAACGCCTACAAAAAACCCGACGCGATGTGGACATTGTCTCTCGCCGCGGCGGCGATGAGTTTACTCTTCTTGTGCGCGGTCTGCGCGACTACGACAGTATGGACGCCATCCTGGAGAGCATGCGGCGGGAAATGGCTTCCCCGACGCAAGTCGGCGATTTCAACGGTCCGCTTTCGACCAGTGTGGGCTGTGCGGTCTGCCCCGACGATACTGAAGATCCTCTGCAATTAATTCGCTACGCGGATCTGGCCATGTACCAGGCCAAACGCGCGGGCAACGGCGTCTTCAGGGCGGCCAAATGGCGTGAGTTGACCCAGGAAAGCAATTTACTGATCAAGGCTTTAGACGAGGGTCGGCTGGAACTGCGCTACCAACCCATCCTGGATTTGGACGGCCGGCCCTTGGGCGGCCAGGCGGTGCCGGTGCTCAACCATCCCGAAAAGGGCCTGATTCGGGCGAGCAACTTGATCGGCCTGGCCGGTTTGACAGGGCAGATGGACCCCATTTGCCAGTGGGTTTTCGAGATGCTCTCCGGAGCCGTCTGTATGTTACAGCAAAGAGAACTGCCCACTACCCTCTTCCTGGAGTTGGCGGGCGCGCCCTTGCGCGACGAAAGCCTGGTGATCCGCCTGGAAACCATCCTGAAAATGAAGAACCTGGACCCCTCGATGATTGTCATGCAGTTCCCTGAAGAATCGCTGATCCGAGCGGAGAGCCCCGGGAAGGTTCTGGAAGCCATCAAAAAGCGTGGATTCCGAATATGTTTGGCCGATCACAATCCAGCTTCCGGACCTTGGGCCATGTACCAATTTCCCTTCGATGCCGTCAAGATCGAGGAAACAAGACTAAGGGTGGACATCGGTAGGAAAGACAAGGAACTCTACCTGGGCGTGTTGTCGTTGATCGCCAGGAACCGACCGGAATTGAAGCTGATCGGCAGCGGCATCAGGGCGGAAAAACAAAAAGAACTGTTGGCGGAATACGAGTTCCACGCCGTTCAAGGTCCGCTTGTGCTGGAACCGGTACCCTTGGATGCCTACCTGGACTTCCTTAAAGATCCTCAGTCGACCCCTGATACCGTGACGTCTGAAACTCGGGACCAATCCGCGTACAATCCTAAATCGGCGAACGTTGTTTAGGGGCCGGTTTCCCGGTTGAGAGGGGCGCCGGCAACCCGGCGCCATCGAGGTTTCAAGCCAGAGTTGCCACCATCACCGCTTTGATGGTGTGCATGCGGTTTTCGGCCTGGTCGAAGACGCGGGAGGCGGGACCTTCGAAGACCTCGTCGCTGACTTCTTTGATGTCGGGGAACTTTCGGCCCATTTCCGTGTTGTCGTCGTGGAAGGCAGGCAGGCAATGCAGGAAGATGCAATCCGGGTTGCCGGTTTTCGCCAGCATGTCGGCGTTTACCTGATAGGGTTTCAGCAAGGCGATCCGTTCGGGGATCTTGTCTTCCTCGCCCATGGAGGCCCAGACGTCGGTATAAATGACATGAGCGCCGGCGACGCCCTCGGCCACATCGTGCGTCAGGGAAATGCTCGCCCCGCTTGCCTCGGCGTATTCCCGGCAGGTATCTAAAATCTCCTGGTCGGGGTAGAGAGAGGCCGGGCTGACGATGCGGAAATCCATGCCCATTTTAGCGGCGCCGATCATCAGGGAATTGGCCATGTTGTTGCGGCCGTCGCCGGTGTAAACGAACTTGATGCCTTTCAGGGCGCCGAAGTTTTCCTTGACCGTCAGGAAATCGGCCAGGATCTGGGTGGGGTGATATTGGTCGGTCAGGCCGTTCCAGACCGGGACACCGGCGTGCGCGGCAAGTTGCTCCACCGTTTCGTGACTGAAGCCGCGGAATTGAATACCGTCGAACATGCGACCCAAAACGCGGGCGGTATCGGCGACCGATTCCTTTTTGCCCAATTGAATATCGTTTTTACCCAGGTACTCGGGATGTGCGCCCTCGTCGATAGCGGCCACCACAAAGGCGCAACGGGTACGCGTGGAAGGTTTCTCGAAAATCAATGCGATGTTCTTATTTGCCAGGTTCCTGGCGAAGACACCTGCTGCTTTATCCGATTTCAGCCTCGCGGCCAGGTCGATCAGGTAACCGATCTCCTTGGGAGTAAAGTCCCGCAAGGTCAATAAATGTCGTCCTCTGAGGTTGTAAGCCATTCCGAACCGTCCTTGAAAATGTATCCGCCGCGGCGGACCGAAATCATCATACAAGCTTCAAGCCGCATGCTTCAAGCCTCAAGGGCCGGCAGCCCGGAGACTCGTCGAGGTTATTGATCGATTCCGATAGAAACCGGAATCCGGGTTCCTTTTCCCTGATTGGCTCCGATACCCGCAAACCCGGCACAGCCGATGGATCGACAGCTATAGGACAACTTGAAGACACGATAGGCTCCTTTTTCGCGTCGCTTGGATGTGCGCCGTCAGTGCGCAGCCCGGGAATCACGATGTGTTTGCCCCGCTTCGAGAGCGGAGTACGACCGGAAGCGAAGCGAGTAAGACCGTCGCCCGGCACTCGTTGTTCCTGTCCACCGCGAAAGAGCCGGGCGTGGATCGGCCTTGATTCCTCCAACATCGGGAATCGAGAAAACGCTGAAAATGATATGTTTCCCGGCGTTGTTACCGGATATCGGAACCACGGCGGCGATCCCGCCGGACTTTCAAAATCGGCCGCGGGTCCGTAGGTTATGCGCGGGTTCTTGGCATCAAGCCGTTTGATCTTTATAATAGGAACCTCGATAGGCATTTCTGAGGATGTGAATGGGGAACTGGTCAAAACAGGCTAAAGCCGCCCTAAGTCAGCGGGACTACACACAAGCCGGTGATTTTTTTAAGTTAGATGGAAATTACAAAGCCGCCGTCAAAGCCTACGTCAGTGGCAAAAACTTCGGTGAAGCCGCGCGCATTTACGAGGGCATGGGCCAGTTTGCCAAGGCCGAAAAACTGCTGTTGAAAGACGGCTCGGCCAAGGATCTGGCCGAGTTCCACGTACGTAACCAGAGTTACGAGAAGGCACTCGCCGCTTACACCAACCACGGTATGGACTACGAGGCCGCCGAACTTTTGGAGAAACTGAACCGCCAGGTCGAGGCCGCGAATCTTTACGCCAAGCTGGGCTTTCACGAAAAGGCCGGGGTACTTTTCGGCAAGTCTCGGCGGTTTGACGATGCCATACGCATGATCAGCAAGGTGATCGACGGCCTGGCCAAACAGGAGACCGTGCCGCTGGCCAAATCCAAAATCCTGAAGTACCAGAACTGGATCGCCAATTTCCACATCGGCGCCAAGCGCTTTTCTGCAGCCGGGGAGATCTTTCTGGAGCACGACAACAAGGAAAAAGCCGCCAAGTGTTTCATGAAAGGCGGGCAAGCCCTGCGCGCCGCCGAGATCTTGCTGGACCTGGGCAAGCTGGAAATGGCCGAAAAGGTGCTGGGCACCGTGCAGGATCTTCAGGCCCGCGTCATGTTGGCCAAAATCTGCAATGCGCGCGGCGAGTTCGAACGCACGCTTATCTTGCTGCAGGACACCAATCAACCCCAACTGCTGAGCGAAGCCTACGAGAACCTGGGCGATTTCCTGAAAGCCGCCGGCGAAGAAGAGAAACTGGGCAACCTGCGCAAAGCGGCCCGATTATTCCAAAAGGGCGGCGAGTACCGCAAGGCGGCCATGCTTTTCGAACAGGACGGCCAGTACAGGGAAGCCGCGGAGTGCTATGAGAAACTCAAGAAATACGGTCATGCCGCCAAGCTGTATCACATGGCCAGGGACCGTTACAAGGCGGGCTTGTGCCTGCATCGCTACGGTCGTTCAGAGGACGCCCTGAAGCAACTCCAGATGGTGGAAGAAAATCATCCCAACGTCATGGACGCCAAAAAGATCATGGCCGAAATCTTTTTCAAACAAGGCGTCTTCCCGCTTGCCCGACGGTTGCTGGATGAAATCACCGCCGATTCCCCCGTCGACGACAGCAGCATGGCCAGCTTCTATTTTCTGGCTCGTTGCCTGGAACAGGAAAACAACCTGGAAGTGGCCAAAAAATACTACGAGCGGATTGCCGCCAAAAAGTTCAACTACGCCGATGTTACCGAACGCCTGAAGCGCCTGCATCATATCCAGGCCGCTCAGACCGGCAAGTTCTCCCTTGCGACGCCGGTCAAAAAGAAGAAGAACTTCAACCCGTTCAACCTCAAGGAAGGCGACGTCATCGACGAGCGCTTCGAGGTTCAGGGCACCATCGGCAAGGGCGGCATGGGCACCATCTTCAAGGTGCGCGACCTGTCGCTCAGCCGCAACATCGCCCTGAAGATGCTGTCCCATCGCAAGGCCGACTTCGAGGAATTGAAGGTGGAACTGCTGATGGCCCGCGACCTCACCCATCCCTATATCATCAAGGTCTTCGACGTGGGCCAGTGGCACGATATCGGCTACTTCACCATGGAATACGTGGACGGCAAGCCGCTCAAGAAGTTCATTCACGACAAAGCGGGCGATCCCCTCACCGACAAAGTCAGGCTGATGGTCAAAATTTGCGAGGGCTTGAAGGCCGCCCACGACCAGGACGTGGTGCACCGCGATATCAAACCCCAGAACATCATCGTCGACAAGGACTACAATCCCAAGATCCTGGACTTCGGCATCGCCCGCAAGGTCACGCAACAAAGCCGGTCCATCAGCGGCAGCCCCAAGTACATGGCGCCGGAACAAATCCAAAACACGGGCACTGACGTCCGCACGGACATCTATGCCCTGGGCATCATCATGTTCTACATGTTCACCCTGCGTGAACCCTTCATTGCCAAGACACCGCAGGAAGTCATGCAGATGCACCTGCACCAACCTCTGCCGGACCCGTTGGAGGTCAATCCCTCGGTTCCCTATTGGCTTTGTGATATCATTCGCAAGTGTTGCCAGAAGAAGCCGGACGTGCGCTTCGGCGACATGGGCGAATTGATTGACGAATTGAAACTGAACCTGATGGAATTCTAAAGTGAAAAATGCCCTGATTTGTTTCCTGAAGTTCCCGGAGCCTGGAAATGTGAAAACGCGCCTGGCCGCCGACCTGGAAGATCCGGTCGCCGCCGCCGTGCTCTATGAAGCCCTGGCCGAACGCGTGATCACCGAGGTCTACCCGCTCATGGCCTCTTACGATGTCTTGCTCTACGTCGACTCCAAGCACGAGATCAGCGCCTATCGCAAATGGATAGGCGACAGTTGGCAGTTCCACTACCAGTATGGCGATGACCTGGGCACCCGCCTGAATGACGCCTTTGCCAACACCTTCAAAGCCGGGTACAGCAAGGTAGCTGTCATCGGCACCGATTGCGTGGGCATGGACCAGGCTTTCGTGGAAGAGGTCTTCAACCACCTGGACCACCACGACTACGTCATCGGCCCCAGCACCGACGGCGGTTATTACCTGTTGGCCGCCCGCGAGGACTCGCCCTGGCTGTTTGAAAATGTGGATTGGAGCACGGAAAGCGTGCTGGAAACCACGCTGGACAAAATAGAAACCCGAGAGAAAGACGTCTTCCAGTTAATCGAAAAAATCGATATCGATACCCTGGACGACCTGGTCAGCTTCCGCGAGTCCCTGCCGCCCGAGCACTTCCTGGCCGCTAAAATCAACTCGCTGATCCTGGACAAGTTGACCCTGGAAGGCGATCCCGATGAGATCCTGGAAAAACTATAACGCTGCCTGCTACCTGATCTCAGCCGCGTCCCTGGTTGCCGGTTTTCTCACCGGAACCTTCCTCTTCTATGGTTCGGCTCTGGCCCTGCTCACCGCCCGGCAATGCATGGGGGAGCCGGATAAACGCCTGAACTTTCCCCTGATCATCCTGGCCTTGACCGGCCTGATGCTGCCGGTAGATCTTTCCGACGACGTCTACCGCTATCTTTGGGAAGGTTATGTACAGACCGAGGGTTTTTCACCCTACAGCAACAGCCCGGAATCCCTGTTCGAGCGTCTGGATCATCCCCATGAGGACAGGGTCAATCATCCGCACCTGACCGCCATCTACCCGCCCATGACGCAATACCTATTCGCCCTGGCCGCTTTTCTGTCGAAGCATCTTTTAGCTTGGAAGCTGTTGCTTGGAGCGACTTTGTTGGGATTTGCCCTGCATCCCGCGGGGCGACCGGTGGTTCCCTGGCTTGCTTCCCCCCTGCTGCTCTTCGAGGGTTTCTGGAACGCTCACCTGGATATCCTGGGACTGGTCCCCGCCTTTCTGCTGGTCCGCGCGTTGAAAAACGATCGCCCTCTGGAAGCCGGCTTCCATCTGGGTCTCATGACAGCGTTGAAGATATTGCCGGGATTACTGCTGCCCGCCTGCCTGCTGCATTTCCCGATGCGACAGTGGCCCCGCCTGTTGGCAAGCTCGGGTTTGGTGGTGCTGCTCGCCTGGCTGCCCTACCTGCACGAGGGCGAGAACCTGTTCGCGTCGTTTATCACCTTTTCGCGGACGTGGCATTTCAACAATCCCCTGTTCCCCCTCCTGCAAGAGTTTCTTCATCACGACCGGACACGCCCCGTCATGGCGATTTGCCTGTTGCTTGCCGCTGCCGCCGCTACCCTTGCGCGAACGTCCACAACCCAACGCATTGCGGGTGTCTGGATGTCGCTGTATATCTTCAGTCCCACCCTTTACCCCTGGTACCTCATGTGGCTGATTCCCTTCGTGCATCCCGAACGCCGCGCGCACCTGAATCTGGCCTATGCCGGCGCCGCGCTCTCCTATCTCATTCTCATTCCCTACCGCGCAACCGGGGTCTGGCAGGAGAGCCTCTGGTGGCTGATCCCGGAATGGCTGATCCTGTTGTGGTGTTTCCAAGCCATATGGCGCGCACCGAAAAATGTGGTAACGTAAGCGCGCGCGAGGTGAGCTTTTGACCTGGAACCGTCATTTCAAAATCGATATCTTGATTCCCGCCCATAACGAGGAAGATGCGCTTCCCGTGCTGCTCTCCGAAATCGACCGCGAGCCCGTCCGTCGCATCGTAGTCGTGAACAACGCCTCCACCGATCGAACCGGCGAACTGGCTCGCGAGGCGGGCTGTACCGTGGTCGATTGCGAAACCCCCGGCTACGGCATGGCCTGCCTGGCCGGTATCGACTACATGCGCAAGGACCCGCCCGATATCCTGGTCTTTCTGGACGGCGACCGCAGTGACCATCCCCGCTACCTGGCGGATCTCTGCCTCCCCATCATAGACAACGAGCAAGATTTCGTTCTGGGCTCGCGGGTCAAGGGCAAAGCGGAACAGGGCAGCCTCACGGTCACCCAAAAGTTCGGCAATTGGCTGGCGACTACGCTGATGAACTTCTTCTGGAAGACCGACTACTCGGACCTGGGTCCCTTCCGCGCTATTTCCTGGGAGAGCCTGGAACGTCTGGGCATGGCCGACACCAACTACGGCTGGACCATCGAAATGCAGATCAAGGCCGCAACCGCCGGACTGCGCTTGCTGGAAATTCCGGTTGATTACCGCAACCGCATCGGTATCTCCAAGATATCGGGCACGGTCAGCGGCGTCATCAAGGCGGGCTACAAGATTCTCTACACCATCTTCAAATACCGGTTCCTGGCGGGCCCCTTACCGCGGCAATCCAAGGCTGGAGCAAGTTCATGATCTATTTCTACAGCATCCTGTTGACATCCATACTCCTTTTCGCGATCGTTATGGCCGTGCGCAAACGCGGACGCCTGCGCGCGGTTCAGGCCATGTTCCGATTCTATAATCAATCTCAGGACGTGACGATCATCCAAGACTGGATCCGTAAGAAGGACGTACAGGGCCGCCTGGCCGATGTCCTGGATTACCTGGCCAAAATAGAAGACGCCGAACTGGCCCTGGCCGTGATCGAGCCGTTCCATACGGAAGATTTCACAACCCGCCAAACCCGTGTGATGGCTTGTAAGGTATACACCGCCGCCAACCGGGAAAAAGAGGCCCTGGATCTGGCTTTTGCCCTGGCGCGCGACACCCCGGACGACTCTACTTTGGATATCTACCTGGATGTCAACCTGACTTTCGGCAAGCTGGAAGACGTGCGCCGGGTACTCATCCCCAGGCTGGAACAGAAGATGGAGGGCACCATCTTCAAACGTCACCACGCTCGCCTGCTGTTCGCGGAGGGCAAGAAGGAGGAAGCCCTGGAGATGATGCATAAAATCGTCAACCAGGATTTCGTCTTGTACAAGAACACCTTCGCCCCGACCCAAAAGCGGCAGATCTACGAACAATACGTCGCCGGTCAGAAAATGCTGGACCATATGGAAGCCAATTAAATTCCGCGACCGGAAGACCGGCCCCGGCTATTTCTTGCGTCGAGGTACGCCGCGAATTGCCTGGGCTGTCCATGGGTCTTCCGGCCAGGAGTGCTTGGGATAGCGTTGACGCAGTTCCTTGCGAACATCGGCGTAGGTGTTGTTCCAAAAGCTGCGCAGGTCTCGGGTTACCTGGGCGGGTCGCATATTCGGCGCCAGCAGGTGGATCAGCAGCGGAACCCTGCCTTTGGCCAACCTGGGGGTATCGGCCAGGCCGAACAACTCTTGCAGGCGCACCGCCAGTACCGGAAACCCGGTGTCGTCCAGGGCGGGTTCGTAGTCGATGCGGACCATGGAACCCGAGGGAACTTCAAGGCGCTCCGGCGCTTCTTTGTCCAAAAGCGACCGGGCCCGCCAATCCAACATATTCAAAAAGGCGCCGTGCCAGTCAAGCTTGCGCAGGTCGTCGAAGCGTCGTTTGCCCAGGCACAGTTGCGGCAGCATGGTCAGTAGGCCCTCCCTGGAAAGGTCCGGCCAGTCCAGCTCGGGCATGTGCCGGGCCGCGAAGCGCAAGCGGGCCAGTAGTTCCGCTGCCTTTTTATCCGGCCTGAAGAGCACATCGAACCTGGCTGCCGCGTGTTCGGCCAGGGTCTCCGCCAACCGGGTCGGGTCCGCTTGACCGCCGGGTTTTTCCTCCAGGACCAGGTCCCGGTACTTCACGCGCCGGACCGCCGTGACGGCCTCGCGTTGCCGATCGAAAACGACTTCATCGCACCGGGTCACGTCCAATACCTCGCACACATCATCCATGGTGACGGGCACGATACGTCCGGCCCGGGCCGCGCCCCGGTTGGTGCTGACCTCGACCAGTTCCAAGGCCAGGAACATTTGCGGCATGGGAGTGCCCCCGGCCCAATTGAACTCGATGCCGCGTCCCCCAACCAGTAATGCCTTACCGGCCTCGCGAACTCGACACAAGCGGTCGGGATAACCGGCCAGGAGCATTCCGGCCAGGGCGCGGCGGTTGAATTTGGCTTGACCGCGTTCACCCTTGGGCCACAGTTTGCGCGCCATGCCCAGCAGTTGCTTGCGCGTATCGCGGACGCGTCGCGCGGTTCCGCGATCGACCTCCTCGGGCAGCCGGTCGCCCACATCCCAGTCAGTGATCATCCGATGCTGCGTCCACAGGTCGCTGTCGCCTCGGGTCAGCGGTTTTTCGCTCAGCAGGGCGCTTAGGCCGGCCGCTTCCTCCACCAGGCCCAGGGCGGCGCCCTTTTCCAGGATGGCGCCGGTGCGCGGGTGTAAGGGCAGATGGCCCAAGCGTCGACCGCGCTCGGTGAGGCGGTGATTCGCGTCCACCGCGCCCAGCATCTGTAAGGTTTCCAGGGCGCGTGTCTTCGAGGTTTCCGGCGGGGCTTCGAAGAAGGGGAAGGCATCCAGGTCGGGCCCGTGGAAGTCGAGCACTTGCAGCAGAGTCGCGGCCAGATCGGCCTGGCTGATTTCCGGCGGGTCCTCGGCGATCAAACTCACCTGGCGCTGTTCATCCCAAAGCCGAATGACGCGGCCCGGTCCGGTTCGCCCGGCGCGCCCGGCTCGTTGCACGGCGCCCGCCTGACTGACGCGCACCAGGTCCAGGCGATCTACCCCGCGGCCCGCATCGTGAATCAAGGTCTTGCGCAGGCCACTGTCAATCACCGCCGTTACGCCCTCGATGGTCAGCGAGGTCTCGGCAATGTTAGTGGCCAGGATGATGCGCCGCCGTTCAGTGGGTGTCAAGGCGGCGTCCTGTTCTTGCGATGACAAGGACCCGTGCAACGGAACGATCTCTGCGGCCCAATTCCGACGAGCCAGGTATCGTTGAACCCGGCGGATCTCCGGGGCGCCCGGTAGGAAGACCAATACGTGGCCGCCGTCGTCCCGAGAATCTGCCAATAGTTGTTTCAAACCGGCTTCGACCAGTTCGCCCTGGGGTGTTGACGCCGGCATGGACAGGTAATCGATACTGAGCGGATGGGTCCTGGCTTCAACCCGCACCACCGGGCAGTCGAAGAGGAAACGGGCGATGGGTTCGGCTTGTAGCGTCGCCGACATGACCACGACCTTCAGATCATCGCGAATAGTCAGCAATTCGCGCAGAAAAGCCAGGGCCAGATCGGTGTGAATGGAACGCTCGTGGAATTCGTCCAGGACGACGCAGGTAACATCTTCCAGCATGGGGTCGCTCAAGAAGCGTCGCGTCAAGATGCCCTCGGTCACCACGGCGATTCGGGTCTTTCTGGAGATCAGCTTCTCGAAGCGAATCTGGTAGCCCACGGTATCGCCGACTTTTTCCCCGCGCATCCGGGCCATGGTGCGCGCGCAGGCCCGGGCCGCGACCCGCCTGGGTTGCAGCAGCATCAGCCTGCCGTTACCCAAGATGCCGGCATCCAAAAGCGCGGGCGGCACCCGGGTGGTTTTCCCGGTTCCGGTGGGGGCCTGTAAGACCACGGCGGGTGCTGAATTCAGGGCGTCCAGAATTTGGGGGACGGCATCGTCCACGGGCAGTTTGGCGAACACGGGCTCTCCTTCACGAGAGAACGTTACCCCGTATGCCGTCTAAAATCCAGACCAAAGGCCGGTGATCGGTCACGACTTCAGCGCTGCCGATCGCCGGCCTGTTTGGCAATTATTGGTGTTCCAGAGCCACGTCCAACTTCTGGTTGGGGCCGGTGAAATTGAGCCAACGGGTCAGATTGGGATAACCCGGCACCTTCACCATGTAGGCGTTCGGCTTCAATCTGACGAAACCGAACCAGGAATAGTTCCAGCCGTATTTATTGCTGACATATTGGGTCGGTTTGGTAACCGCGGTCGTTGCCCTGGTCCAAAGGTTGGGCTCAGCGGTACATTGCTTCATGGCGTTTTCAAACGTATAACCCGCGTTCATCAATTGTTGACGGCGCCCGGGAAGATAGCCGTTTGCCTGGTAGAGTTCGACGGTAACGTTATTCCATTGCTTGTAGGCGCCGTATTGCAGGTAAGTAAGGGTGCCGTTGACGGTGCAGGTTCCGGCCTGGTTTGTCGGCGGCGCGTAGGTGGGCGGCGGGGTGGGAGCGGGCGGACGCGTTGTCGGCGGCGGGGTAGAGCCGCGGCCCACGTCGGGCATCCAACTGAGCGGTTTCGGGTAGCCCGGTTCGCCCACACCCGTATTATAGACCTGGCGCATGAAGTTGCCGCCCTGGGTGAAGTAGATACGGCCTGAATACCCGGAAGCCGCGTCCACCATGGGGAAGGGCCAACCCGTCCAGCGCGAGGTGTACTGAGGATAACCCGGGTCCCATTGACCGCCGGCGCTGTAGCGCATATAGGTTTGCGTGGCGTTGTTGAACAGGTAGAATTTGCCGTTGCCCCGGGCAAGGGCCGCGTCGACCTTGGTCCAATTGACATTCCAAGCGGCTTGGATGGGCTTGGGATAGCCGGGATCGGCGCGGTCGGTAGCAATGTCGTAACGGGTATACCAGCCGCCGGAGAAAAAGTAGGCTTTTCCGTTCTGCCAATTGACGGCGGCGTCGACCGTATTGAAGCCCAGACCGGGCCAATTGCCTTGAATGGGCCTGGGGTAACCGGGATCCATGCGGTTGGCGGCCAGATCGTAACGATAGTAATACGTGCCGCTGAATGCGTACATCTTGTTGTTCTTCCAGGTCAACATGGCGTCGAACCGGTTGGGTTGCAACGCCAGGACGGCACCGAAGACCAGGGTCAAGCTCATCGATTCCTCCAGGAATTATTGGGCATTCAGGCGGGCGCGAATGCTTACGCGGGACAGTTCAGGACCCTTATTAAACCATGATGCAACGCAATGCGACTGAATAACTTGCGATCCATGGCGCGATCACCGCCGCGCCTCCGGGTAAGGTTCCTGGAAACAAGCAGGCCGCCGCGAATGCGTGGGCCCAGGCTGCTGAACACTTCGTGCAACACCCGTAAGGCTGCCTGTCTAATCATTTCGCCCTGCGCGGGGGTAACCTTTAGCCTTTCCGGTAAGGTATTCACCCCCAGGCGCCGGGTAAGGCGCGCGACCAGGTAATAAAGCTGGAGTTTCAGCTCGCCCGCCAGCAAGAGCCGGTTGTCGGGATTCTTCCAGAACCGATGGTGAGTTACCCAGGCTATAGATTCGATATCTTGAACCCGGACATAGGTCACCAGGAAATCGAAAAGAGCAACGCCGCTGAATGAACAGGGTCGCTTCAAATTGGCGCTCATGGCCCCCACGGTTTTGTCAAAGGACAACTCGATGACGAATCGACGTTGGGCGCGGGTGTCCCCGCCTGTCAGTTGCACGTCTTGAAGGCGGTAAATTACTTGCCGAGTCATGGGACACCTCGCCGGGGAAAGAACAGTAGCGGAAGACCCGCCCATTGTTCTCTGGTTGTTTATGAAGCGTAATCCCCGGCCAAACAGGCTCAGTGTTTCTCAGCGTTTACAGATCCTTGACACCGGATCGGCGCGAAGCGGGGGATTTACCTCGGAGGGTGATGCGGCCCGGGAAAGGGCCGCATCCATGGTGACGGGGAATGATGGTCGGTAGATCAGCGGGCACGAATCACGCGTTTACCGCCAACGATTTCGAAGTAGTCAACCGGAACCGAACCCACGATGGGCGTATTGTCCTCGAACGCGAGGCCCAGTACCGCGACATTTTCATTGCAGCGAACGTCGATTAGACCGAGGTTGCTGACCAGGAGATCGTCGATGTCGGGAAACATGACCGCGGTCGTGCCCAACCATTTGGCGCCGCTGTCTATTCGCAATAAAGCGCTGTCTACAAACCCGCCCAAATCATCGTAGAGCACGACCTCGCAATCACAGGTGAATTCGGAAACATTGGTGACGGCGAAACCGCGTTGTTTCCAGTTCTGGGTATAGGGGTCCAGGCGCCGGTCGATATTCATGAAGAAGTTGGGACCCGGAAGTTGGTCGATGGCGCCGACGGTGGCGACCTTATCCGCACCCTGGAAGTTGTGCAGCATGGTCTCGATACCGAACTGCAAGCCGTCGACTTCCGCGTAGACAAACACTTGCAGATTGCGTTGTCCGCCCGGCAGGAAGTCGAACTCGATGGTGTCCATGCCCACGGGCGGCAGGGTCATATCGACCCCGGTACCGACCAGGGGTATTTCGTTGTTCTCGATCGTATAGAATTCGGCTTCAACGGGAGCGCCGTCCGCATCGAGGAAATCGATGATCAGGGTGGTCTCTCTTTCCTGGTCATTGCGAAAGGTGATAAAGGTTTTCCAGTCGTCGCTGACGGCCGCATGGGCAACCACCTTGTAAAGGTAAAACACCTTCTTGCCAAGAACGCGGCCCTCCAGTTTGTTCGGTTGCATGCCGCTGTTGGGAATAGGTTGGGCAAAGGCAATCATGGGTAACAAAAGCAATAGGGAAGTGATGATCTTTTTCATGGTGTACTCCTTGCGTGCGACGTGCCGGCCGACACTATGGTTAAAGCAGGGATGATGCCAAACGGTCAAAAAGGGGTGCAAACCGCCTGAGTAGTTGTTCTCAACCCCGATCTATGGACAGAACATGGTACCCGATCGTTGAATCGATGTCGCCATTTGTGGACAAACTGTGACCCGGAATGGTCCCGAGTGTCGACCTGTCGCAAAAAGCAATCGCGTCTGTATGTGAGATCATACGCCCACGCCGACTGGAAAACAATGATTTCGGCCCCTATGCAATCTACATAGTCATAGAAACCGTTGATTTTGACCCCTATGTAGTCTGCATAGGGGATAGAAACCGTTGATTTTGACCTCTCTCAGCGTGCATAGGGTTAGATTCCGTTGATTTCACCCCCTATGTAATCTACATAGGGTTAGAAACCGTTGACTTTGACCCCTCTCAGCGTGCATAGGGTTAGATTCCGTTGATTTCACCCCCTATGTAATCTACATAGGGTTAGAAACCGTTGATTTTGACCACTCTCAGCGTACATAGGGTA
>JAAUYB010186499.1_pt1 | contig 54508 bp, 41 predicted proteins | sample 7278071 | NCBI WGS metagenome assembly JAAUYB01 (sample SAMN14350121, study PRJNA611818) | marine sediment metagenome | isolation source: surface marine sediment (1.8m) | place: French Polynesia: Moorea | collected 2018-08
CAGGGCAAAGACGTCACCATACAAGACGTTTTCGAGGGCGTAGGCGCCTGCGCTGCCGGTAAAATCAGCGAGGAAGAACTCAAGGACTTGGAGAACAAGGCGTGTCCCGGCGCCGGCGCCTGCGGCGGCCAGTTTACCGCCAACACCATGGCTTGCGCGCTGACAGCCATGGGCCTGTCGCCCATGGATTTGAACGACGTGCCCGCCTTGGACGAGAAGAAGGCCGAGGCATCCCGTGAGGCGGGTCGCCGAGTCATGGTCAATATTTTCGATGACCTGCGGACCTCGCAAATCCTTACCCGAGAAGCCCTGGAAAACGCGGTCACCATCAGCGCGGCCACCGGCGGTTCCACCAATGCAGTCTTGCACCTGCTGGCCATTGCGCGCGAGGCCGATGTTGCCCTGGATTTGGAAGACTTCGACCGCATCGCGTCCAACACGCCCGTTTTCGTCGACCTGAAGCCCGGCGGCCGTTTTACCGCGCCCGATATGTACCGGGCCGGCGGTACGCGCCTGGTTTTGAAAAGGCTGATGGAGGCAGGCAAGCTGCAAGACAGCCGAACCGCCTCCGGCCGAACTCTCTTCGAGGAGGCCGCGCAGGCGGAGGAAACCCCCGACCAGGAAGTGGTGCTCAGCTTGGAAAAACCACTCAAACCGGTCGGGGGTTTTGTGGTTTTAAGGGGTAATCTGGCGCCCGACGGCTGCATCTTGAAGATGTCCGGCCACAAAAAGGAACGCCACGAGGGGCCGGCCCGAGTCTTCGACACCGAGGCAGCCGCCTTCGCCGCCGTTCAAGAGGGCCGCATTCAATCCGGCGATGTGATTGTGATCCGCAACGTGGGTCCCGTGGGCGGTCCGGGTATGCCGGAGATGCTGGCCGTGACCGCCGCTATCGTCGGCGCGGGCCTGGGTCAAAGCGTGGCCCTGATCACCGACGGCCGCTTCAGCGGCGCCACCCACGGTTTCATGATCGGCCACGTAGCGCCCGAAGCAGCCGTGGACGGTCCTATCGGTCGCTTGCGCGAGGGCGACCGCGTGATTATCGATGTCGGCACCCGTTCCCTTAACGCGGAAGCCGACCTGGACAACCGCGAACCCGCCCAACGGCCCGAGAGACCTTCTCTGGGCCGGGTTTTCGACAAATACGCCCGTCTGGTGGCCTCGGCCTCGGAAGGTGCGATTACCGTTTGAGTATTAAGAATTCAGCAACCACTTTATTGGAGGATCTTGACATGGCTCGACTTTACTGGGAGAAAGACGCCGACCCCTCGGCAATCGCTGACAAACGCGTGGCCGTCCTGGGCTACGGCAGCCAGGGCACCGCTCATGCTTGTAATTTGCGGGACAGCGGTGTGGATGTAGTACTGGGCCTGCGGCCGGGTGGTAAAACCTGGAAGCGCGCGGAAGCCGAGGGTTGGCAACCCATGCCCGCCGAGGAGGCCGTACGCGGCGCCGACATCATCTGCTTTCTGGTCCCCGATATGGCGCAACCCAAGTTGTACCGCGATACGGTGGCCCCCAACATGAAACCGGGCGCCACCCTGATGTTCGCCCACGGCTTCAACGTGCATTACGGTTCCATCACACCGCCCGAGGACAGCGACGTGATCCTGGTTGCGCCCAAGAGCCCCGGCGCGCTGGTGCGCAGCCAATACCGGGAAGGACGCGGCGTGCCTTGCCTGATCGGCGTCCACCAAAATCCAAGCGGCAGCGCTCGTGAAACGGCCCTGGCTTATGCCCACGGTTTGGGCGGCACCAAGGCCGGCGTGCTGGAAACCGATTTCAAAGAAGAAACCGAAACCGATCTGTTCGGCGAGCAGGCCGTGCTCTGCGGCGGCGCCACCGAACTGGTAAAGGTGGGTTTCGAAACCCTGGTGGAAGCCGGTTACCAGCCCGAGGTAGCCTACTTCGAATGCCTGCACGAACTGAAGCTGATCGTGGACCTGCTGTATGAAGGCGGCTTCGCCCGCATGCACGAGTTCGTCAGCGAAACCGCCAAGTACGGCGACCTGACCCGCGGCCCGCGTGTCATCGACGAACACGCCCGTGAGCAGATGCGCACCGTGTTGCGCGAGATTCAGGACGGCACCTTCGCTCGCCAATGGACCGAGGAGAACGAGGCCGGCCTGACCAACTACAACAAGATGTTGGCCGATGACATGGGTCACCAGATCGAAAAGGTCGGTGCTCAGTTGCGCGCCAACATGTCCTGGCTGGCTGCCGAAAAAGAAGCGCAAAAGGAAGAGGCTTTGGTATGAACGGCGCCACCTTTCTCGTCAAGGCGTTGGAGCGCGAGGGTGTCGATGTGGTTTTCGGCTACCCGGGCGGCGCCATCATGCCGTTCTACGATGCTTTGCTGGAAGCGGAATTCCGGCACATCCTGGTTCGGCATGAGCAGGCGGCCGCTTTGGCAGCCGACGGCTATGCACGAGTAAGCGGAAAGGTAGGCGTGTGTATCGCCACCTCCGGTCCGGGCGCCACCAACCTGGTGACCGGCCTGGCCAATGCCATGCTGGATTCGGTGCCCGTGGTGGCCCTGACAGGCCAGGTGCCTTCCGTGGTCATGGGCACCGACGCCTTCCAGGAAGTAGACGTGCTGGGCATTACCCTGCCTATCGTCAAACACAGCTTCCTGGTCAAAGACATCCACGACCTGCCGGCGGTGGTGCACGAGGCGTTCCGCATCGCTGTTACCGGTCGGCCCGGCCCCGTCTTGATCGACCTGCCCAAGGACATCCAAAATGCCGAGATGCCGCCCAACCTGGTGCCGAGGCCGGATCACATGCCGGTTCCCGCACCGCCGGCGGACTCCCTGCAACAAGCCGCCGCATTGCTTGCCGAAGCGCGTCGTCCCCTGGTTTATGCCGGGGGCGGCGTCGGCATGGCCGGTGCGGTCGAACCGTTTCGCGAGTTTCTGGCCGTGACCGGACTGCCCGTGGTCACCACGTTGAAAGGCCTGGGCAACGCCCGGCCCGACAACGACCTGTTCCTGGGCATGCTGGGTATGCACGGCGCCAAGGCCGCCAACTACGCGGTTCAGGAATGTGATCTGCTGGTGGTGGTCGGTGCTCGCTTCGACGACCGCGCCACCGGTAAACTGGCCGAATTCGCACCCAAGGCCAAGGTCATCCATATGGACATCGACGCGGCCGAACTGGGCAAGTTGCGCGAGACACAAGTTCCCCTGCGCGGCGGTTTGATCCCTAGCCTGCGCGCCCTGTCCATACCCTTGGATATCGACGACTGGCGTCTTCATTGCAAGGCAATGGCAGTCGAGCACGCCTACGACTACGCCGCACCCGGCAAGGGCATCTACGCCCCGCGCCTGTTGCACCGACTCTCCCAAGCGGCCGGCGACAAAACCATCATCAGTTGTGACGTGGGCCAACACCAGATGTGGGTGGCTCAACATTACCGCTTTCATCAGCCCAATCACCACCTCACCAGCGGCGGACTGGGCACCATGGGTTACGGACTCCCCGCCGCCATGGGCGCCTGCTACGCCGCTCCTGATCACCGCGTCATCGCCGTCAGCGGCGACGGTTCCTTCATGATGAACATCCAGGAACTGGCCACGCTGAAACGCTATAACATCCCCGTCAAAATCCTCCTGCTCGACAACAGTTGCCTGGGCATGGTCCGTCAGTGGCAAGACCTGTTTTTCGCGGGTCGCAAAAGCCAGGTGGATTTGTCCGATAACCCCGATTTCACCAGGGTTGCCGAGGCGTTCGGCATTCCCTCGATGCAGGTTCGCCGCGCCGAGGAAGAAAGCGATACCGTGGACGCCCTGCTGCAAACCGAGGGCCCCTTGTTGGTACACGCCCTCATCGATCCCACCGAGAATGTATGGCCCCTGGTCCCCCCGGGCGCCAACAACGCACAAATGATGGAAGGAGCAAGGACATGAGTTTTATTTTGCAAATTCGCTTGAAGAACATCGACGGCGTGTTGGAGCGGGTACTGGGTACCATTCGGTATCGCGGTCACCAACTTTTGCGCCTGATGGCCCACCCCACCCCCGACGGTTCGAGCATGGACGTCACCCTGAAAGTAGACGCGGGTCGCGGCGGAACCCACCTTACCCGTCACCTGCAAAAGCTCTTCGATGTAGAAGCGGTTGAATGCTACAGCGAAGTGGCCCACGCCCGTTACGGCTGAATCGGCCTCCCTGAGATAAGGATACGACCATGGATACCACGCTATACGACACCACGCTTCGGGACGGCACTCAGCGTCGCGGCCTCAGCCTCACTCTGGCCGACAAGTTGAAGATTGCGCATGAACTGGACCGCTTCGGTATTCCTTATATTGAATGCGGTTGGCCCGGCAGTAATCCCAAGGACTGCGCCTTTTTCGAAGCGGCCAAAGGCGAAACCTGGTTACAGGCAAAGCTGGTGGCCTTCGGCTCCACGCGCCGAGTGGGAACAGCAGCGGAAGACGACGTCAACTTGAGAGCCCTGCTGGAAGCCGAAACCCCAGCCGTGGCCCTGGTTGCCAAAAGCTGGATCCTGCACGTGGAAAAGGTGCTGAACACCACCCCGGAAGAGAACCTGAACCTGATCCGCGACAGCGTGGCTTTTATGAAGGCCGCCGGGCGCGAAGTGATCTACGACGGTGAACACTTCTTCGACGGCTTTCGCGCTGACGAGGCCTATGCCATGGCCACACTGACGGCAGCCGTGGAAGCGGGCGCCGACTGGCTGGTGCTGTGCGATACCAACGGCGGCAGCCTGCCCTCTTTCGTCAGCCGGGTGACAGCACGGGTAAAGGCCGCTTTTCCCCACATGCGCCTGGGCATTCACGCTCACAACGACAGCGAACTGGCCGTGGCCAACAGCCTGGTCGCCGTTGAAGCCGGCGCCGGCATGATTCAAGGCACTGTCAACGGCTACGGTGAACGTTGCGGCAACGCCAACCTGGTTTCCCTGATTCCCAACCTGCAATTGAAACTGGGTCGTCGCTGCATCGCCAAACAACAACTGGCCCGCCTCACCGAGTTGGCCCACATGGTTGCCGAAACGGCCAACCTGAATCCCGACCCCCACCAGGCATACGTGGGTCACGCGGCCTTTGCCCACAAGGGCGGCATCCACGTGGCCGCCGTGGAGAAACTGGCCGCAAGCTATGAACACATTTCGCCCGAAACCGTGGGCAACACCCGTCAGATTGCGGTTTCGGAACTGTCCGGTCGCGGCAACGTTCGCGTACGCGCCGCCGAACTGGGCTTCGAACTGCGCGTCGATCCTCGCTCGGTTCTGGACAAGGTCAAGGAACTGGAGAACCGGGGTTTCCATTTCGAGTCCGCCGAGGGCAGCTTCGAGCTGATCGCCCGACGCATGGATCCCGAATACAAGCCGCCCTTTGCCGTATTGGATACCTTCGTGGTCAGCGAACGTCGCGGTAAAAACCACAACGCCGAGGCCACCGTCAAACTGCTGGTAGGCAAGCGCCTGCGCCACACCGCCGCCGAGGGAGGCGGTCCTGTCCAAGCACTGGACCACGCCCTGCGCAAGGCGGTATTACCTTGCTTCCCCGAGTTGGCGAACGTGCGCCTGGTCGACTACAAGGTCCGCATTTTGGATACCGAAGCCGCCACGGCAGCCACCACCCGGGTGCTCATCGAGGCGGCCGCCGGTGAAGAACGCTGGTGTACGGTCGGCTGCTCGGACAACATCATTGACGCTTCCACCCAGGCTCTGGTCGATAGTTTGGAACTGTATCTGCTGCGTCACGACATTCAACCGGCTTCCGGCCGGGAACATCAAGGAGAGACCTATGTCACTTCAACCGTCTAAATATATTTGGCACCACGGTCAACTGGTGCCGTGGGAGCAGGCGACGGTCCACGTCCTCTCCCACTCCCTGCATTACGGTTCCTCGGTTTTCGAAGGTATCCGCGCCTATCCCACACCAAACGGCACCGTCTTCTTCCGCCTGGAAGATCACGTTCGGCGCCTGTTGGAGTCGGCCCGCATCTACCGCATGCAGACACCCGAGACCGCTCCTGAACTGGAGGACGCCTGTCACCGGGTGGTCGACGAGAACCAACTCGACGGCGCCTACATCCGTCCGCTCATCTATCACGACTACGAGGCCCTGGGCGTGGTGCCCCGCCAGAGCAGCGTGCGCACCACCATCGCAGCCTTTGCTTGGGGCGCCTACCTGGGCGAAGAAGGGATGGAAAAAGGCATCGACGTGGGCGTCAGCAGTTGGCAACGGCCCGCGCCCAACACCTTCCCCACCTTCGCCAAGGCAGGCGGCAATTATCTGTCCGGCATCCTCATGGGTCGTGAGGCCGCGCGTCACGGATACGCCGAGGCGATCGCCCTGGACAGCAACGGTTACCTGAGCGAGGGACCCGGCGAGAACCTGTTCGTGGTTCGCGACGGCGTCATCCACACGCCCGCGTTGCATCACGCCCTGTTGCCCGGCATCACCCGCAATACCGTCATCACCCTGGCCCGTCATCTGGGTTACCAGGTGGTCGAAGAGTCCATGCCTCGCGAAATGCTCTATGTTGCCGACGAACTGTTCTTCAGCGGTACCGCCGCCGAGATCACGCCCATTCGTTCCATAGACGGCATGCAGGTGGGCAACGGTCGACGCGGTTCCGTCGCCGCCGCGCTGCAACGGGCTTTCTTCGGCCTGTTCGACGGCAGCACCACGGATCATTGGAACTGGTTGGAACCGGTACGCAGCAAACAACCCTTAGCGGTCGCGGTAGGAGGGTAACAAGATGCCGGCAACCACATTATTCGAGAAAGTATGGGAGGCCCACCAGGTTACCCCCGAGACCGAGGACACTCCCGCGGTACTCTACATCGACCTCCACCTGATTCACGAAGTCACCTCGCCCCAGGCGTTCGACGAACTGCGCAAGCGCGGCCTGAAGGTACGCCGCCCCGACAAGACGGTAGCCACCATGGACCACAGCACGCCCACGCTGCCGCCCGATGAACGGGGCAACTGGCCTTTCATCGATCAGTTGGCCGCCAAACAGGTGAAGAAACTGGAAGACAACTGCGCGGAATTCGGAATCACCCTCCACGCCCTGGGCGGCCCCCATCAAGGAATCGTCCACGTCATAGGACCGGAACTCGGCTTGACGCAACCGGGCAGCACCATCGTGTGCGGCGACAGTCACACCAGCACCCACGGCGCATTCGGCGCGCTGGCCCACGGCATCGGCACCTCGGAAGTCGGTCACGTGCTGGCCACCCAATGCCTCTTGCAGCGCAAGCCCAAAACCTTTGCCATCAACGTGGAAGGCGCGCTGCAACCCGGCGTCGGCGCCAAGGACCTGGTCCTGGCCGTTATCAACAAGATCGGCGTGGGCGGCGGCACGGGCCATGTGCTGGAGTTTCGCGGCGAGGCGATTCGCGCCCTGTCCATGGAAGCGCGTATGACCGTGTGCAACATGGCGATCGAGGCGGGCGCGCGCGCCGGCATGATTGCGCCCGATGAAACCACCTTCGCCTACTTGAAAGACCGCGAGCATGCCCCCAAAGGCGAAGCCTGGGATAAGGCGGTTGCCCGGTGGAAGACGCTCAGGACTGACGAGGGCGCGGTCTTCGATCGGGAAGTGACCATCGACGCAAGCCAGGTGGAACCCCGCATCACCTACGGCACCAATCCCGAGATGTCCGTCGGCGTCAGCGAAACCGTGCCGCAACCCAACACCCGAAGCGACGAGCGTGCCCTGGCCTACATGGGCCTGGAAGCAGGCGAGCGGATGCAGGGCAAGAAAGTAGACGTTGTCTTCATAGGCAGCTGCACCAACAGCCGCATCGAGGACCTGCGCGAAGCGGCCGGTGTCATGCACGGCCGCAAGGTTGCGGAAAACGTCCGCGCCCTGATCGTGCCCGGCTCCAGGAGCATCAAGGAGCAGGCCGAGGCCGAGGGCCTGGGCGACATCTTCCGTGAAGCGGGCGCCCAGTGGCGCGAACCGGGCTGCTCCATGTGCATCGCCATGAACGGCGATCAACTGCAACCGGGCGAGTTGGCCGTGAGCACCTCCAACCGCAACTTCGAAGGCCGCCAGGGGACCGGCGGCAGAACACTGCTGGCCGGACCGGCAACCGCTGCCGCCGCTGCCGTCACCGGGATGATCACCGATGCCCGATCCCTGCAAGGAGTCGAATATGCAACCGTTTAAGATCTTGCGCTCGCGTAGCGTGTCCATGCCTTCCGAGAATATCGACACCGATCAGATCATCCCCGCCCGCTTCCTCAAAGTCACCGATAAGAAAGGTCTTGGTGAAAAGGCCTTCTACGATTGGCGCTACGACAAGGACGGCCGTCCCCGCACGGACTTTGTCCTGAACACGCCGCGCGCACTGGGCGCCGGGATCCTGGTAGCCGGCGACAACTTCGGCTGCGGCAGCTCTCGCGAGCACGCGCCGTGGGCCCTCGTGGACTTCGGCTTCCGCGCCGTGGTCTCTACTTCCATCGCGGATATCTTCCGCAACAATGCCTTGAAAAACGGTCTGCTGCCCATCGTGGTCGACCCTCAATTTCACACGCGCCTGCTGAAGGGCGCGGGTGAGGAACTGGAAATCAATCTATGGGCGCGCACCATCAAAACCGAGGACTGCGAATCTCGCGAGTTCGAGGTGGAGCCCTTCGCGCGCTATTGCCTGATGAACGGTATGGACCAATTGGACTTTTTACTGGGTCAGGATGCACAAATCCAGGCTTACGAACAGGAGTATGTGGTATGAAAGCAGCAATCACCGTTTTACCCGGCGACGGCATCGGGCCCGAGGTCACGGCAGAGGCCGTGCGCGTCTTGCAGAAAGTCGCCGAAGATTTTGGACATCGTTTCAGCTTTACAGAGGCGGAGATCGGCGGATGCGCCATCGACGCGCACGGCAACCCGCTGCCGAACGAGACCGTCAACGCCTGCCAGTTGGCCGACGCGGTCCTGCTGGGCGCAATCGGCGGTCCCAAGTGGGACGATCCCAAGGCGAAGGTGCGCCCCGAACAGGGCCTTTTGGGCCTGCGCAAGGCCATGGGCGTCTACGCCAACCTGCGGCCGGTCAAGTTCATGCCCGAGGTCGCCGATGCCTCACCGCTGAAACGCGAAGTGCTGGAAGGCGTGGACCTGGTGGTCATGCGCGAACTGACCGGGGGCATCTACTTCGGCGACAAGGGCCGCGACGAGAAAAGCGCTTACGATGTCTGCACCTACACGGTCGAGGAAATCGAGCGCATCACTCGCCAGGCCTGCCTGCTGGCCTATAACCGCCGGCGCAAGTTGACCTCGGTAGACAAGGCGAACGTGCTGGAAACCTCACGCTTGTGGCGGGAAACCGTGGACCGCGTGGTTCAAACCGAATTCCCCTTCCTGGAACTGGAGCACATGCTGGTGGATGCCGCCGCCATGCACCTGATGCGCCGTCCGGCTGACTTCGACGTGATGCTTACCGAAAATATGTTCGGCGATATCCTGACCGACGAGGCCAGCATGCTCGCGGGTTCCATGGGCCTCCTGGCCTCTGCTTCGCTTGGTCGCGAAAATGCGCCGGGCCTGTACGAACCCATCCACGGCAGCGCGCCCGATATCGCCGGCCTGGGCGTGGCCAACCCGCTGGGCGCCGTCCTTTCCGCGGCCATGTTGTTGCGCCACTCTCTGGAATTGGAAACCGAGGCCGAGGCTGTTGAGACCGCTGTCAACATGGTTCTGGAAACGGGTGCCGTCACCCCGGATATCGACCCCGAATCCAAACTGGGCACGGTCGATGTGGGCCGTGCGGTTTGCGAACAACTGGACCACATTACCCATGACATGGCCTTCGGCGCCCTGGCCATGAACATCGGCGCCCTGGGCACCTGATCCCCCGCTTGACGACAAGGTCCTACTGAGACCCGCGGCGGGATCCTGCCTCACCGGATCCCGCCGCGGTTTTTCCAACCCTTTCAAGACCCACTCCTGTACGCCGGCCGGGGGGTTCGGCTCCCCGGCGGCTTTTTTACCCTGAAAACAATAGACATCAATCAGGTTCTGAATTTTTTTGAGGAGAGACATCATGACGAGTAAGGACGACGATCACGTAGTCATTTTCGACACCACCTTGAGAGACGGCGAGCAATCCCCCGGCGCATCCATGAATCTATCGGAGAAATTGACCGTGGCCCATGCGCTCGCCGAGCTCGGCGTCGACGTGATCGAAGCGGGTTTCCCCATCGCCTCACCCGGTGATTTCGAGGCTGTCCGGGAAATCGCGCGCCAGGTGCGCGGCCCCGCGATCGCGGGTTTGGCCCGTTGCAATCCCGCCGATATCGACCGTGCCCGGGAAGCCCTGAAAGAAGCGGAACGCGCCCGGATTCACGTATTCCTGGCCACCAGCCCCATCCACCGCGAACACAAGCTGCGCATGAGCAAGGAAGAGGTCTTGCTTCGCACCGAAGAGGGCGTGGCTCACGCCAAACAATACTGCGACGACATCGAATTCAGCGCCGAGGACGCGGCCCGCACCGAACCCGAATTCCTGGCCGAGGTCGTCACCCGAGCCATTGCGGCGGGCGCTACCACCATCAATGTCCCCGACACCGTGGGCTACGCCATGCCGGAACAGTTCGGCGGCCTGATCCGCTACCTGATCACCAACGTGCCCAACAGCGACAGGGCGATCTTCTCGGTTCACTGTCACAATGACCTGGGGATGGCCGTGGCCAACAGCCTGGCCGCCGTCCAAGCGGGCGCCCGCCAGGTGGAATGCACGATCAACGGCATCGGCGAACGGGCGGGTAACTGCTCTTTGGAAGAAATCGTGATGGCCCTGCGCACCCGCAAGGACTACTTCGATCTGACCACGGGCATCGACACCACACACCTGTTTCCCACCAGTCAACTGGTCAGCTCGGTAACGGGCATGGCGGTTCAACGCAACAAAGCGATCGTTGGCAGCAACGCGTTTGCGCATGAGGCGGGCATCCACCAACACGGCGTACTGATGCACCAGGAAACCTACGAGATCATGAAGCCGGAAGACGTGGGCGTAAGCAGCAACCAACTGGTGCTGGGCAAACACAGCGGTCGCCATGCACTGCAAGCCTGGGTCAAGGACAACGGCTACCTGCTGGACGACGGTCGCTTCCAGAGGGTTTTCGAGGAATTCAAGGTGCTGGCCGACCGCAAGAAGGAAATCTACGATGCCGACCTGCACGCCCTGGTGGAAGGCGGTTTGAACAACGAAGACGGCCCTTGGACGATCGAGACGGTGCAAACAAGCGCGGGTACCGGCAGCATTCCCACGGCCGCGGTCTGTCTGCGTTACCTGGATGACGAGAGGAGGCACCAGGAAGCGGCCCACGGCGACGGTCCGGTGGAAGCACTCTACCGCGCCATCGAACGCATCGTGGGTGTCAGGGCCAAACTGAAACGCTACCAACTGCGCTCGGTTACCCGAGGCAAGGACGCCATGGGCGATGTGAGCATCGAGGTCAGCATCGACGACAAAACCTACCACGGCCACGCGGCAAGCACCGACATCATCGAGGCCAGCGGCAAGGCATTCCTGAACGTGGTCAACCGCTACCTGAAAACGAAAACCCCACAAGCCGAGGAGGCGGTGCCGGCATGAGTTGATGTCTCTCCGGGAGGCTGTCGGCCGGACCGGGTCGCGGCCTCCTTTTTTCGGGTGTGGTTTCAACTGAGAGAGCCGGTCTGTAACCAGGCCCTATGCCGGGTTACCGTCGCATCCTCAAGCTCGGCTTTTCCGACCATGCCGGGACAGTGTATAATCCTTGTTCCGACTAAGCGGGAGGATGCCGTGCAATACAACCGATTGGGTGATTCGGACCTGGAGGTCAGCGAGGTCTGCCTGGGCACCATGACCTTCGGAGAACAAAATACCGAAGGGGAAGGTCACCGACAACTGGACTATGCCGTGGAACGCGGCGTCAATTTCATCGATACCGCCGAGATGTACCCGGTGCCCGCGAGCGCCGAGACCCAGGGCGCTACCGAATCCATCGTCGGCTCATGGCTTGCCCGGGGTAATCGGGACAAGGTCATTCTGGCCACCAAGGTCGCCGGACGCAGTCCCATGACCTGGATTCGCAACGGCAGCGGCCATGATCGCGCCAATATCCGCGCGGCGATCGAGACCAGTCTTACCCGGCTGCGAACCGATTACGTGGACCTGTACCAACTCCACTGGCCGGACCGTTACACGCCGCGATTCGGCGGCCTGGCTTTTCACCGGAAACACTACCGCGACGGCGCGCCCTTCCAGGAGAGCCTGGAGACCCTGAACGATCTGGTCAGGGAAGGCAAGATTCGCCACTGGGGCGTCAGCAATGAAACCCCTTACGGCATCGGTCAGTTCGTCAAACTTGCCGAACAAAACGGTTTCCCCAAACCCGTCAGCATCCAAAATGCCTACAACCTGCTCAACCGTGTCTTCGATGTCCACCTGGCCGAGACCGTCTTTCACGAAAACATCGGCCTGCTGGCCTATTCCCCGCTGGGTTTCGGGTACCTGACCGGTAAATACCGCAACGGGGCCAGGCCCGAGGGTTCGCGTATCCAACGTTTTCCCAACTATGCTCAGCGCTACCGGGATAAGACCAATGCCGAGGAAGCCGTCGATGCCTACGCCGAACTGGCCGGCGACCACGGCCTGACCGAAATGGCGCTACAATTCTGTAAGTCGCGTCCCTTCTGCAAGAGCACCATCATCGGCGCCACCGATATGGGCCAACTCAAGCAGAACATCGACGCGTTCGACGGTGAATTGAGCGACGACCGGTTGAAGGAAATCGAAGCCGTTCATCGCCGTTATCCCAACCCCTGTCCCTAAATCGGGAGATTGTCTTCCATGGAACCCGAAACACCCCGACCCTTCGGGCCCTATCGCCTCGGCGATTGGACCGTCCAGCCCGCCGCACATGCCCTGACCCGCGACGGCCGCTCCGTTCAGGTGGAGCCCCGCCTGATGAAATTGCTCTGCCTGTTTGCGGCCCGGGCCGGCGAGGTCATTCCCAGGGAGACCATCGTGGCGGAGATCTGGGAGGAACAACACGTCTCGGCCGAGGGTGTTTCCGTGGCCCTACACGAACTGCGCAAGGCCCTGGGTGACGATGCGCGCAATCCCCGGTACATCAAAACCATTCGCAAGGCCGGCTTTCAGCTGATTGCGCCCGTCCGTCAGGGCGTAGCGGAAGCCGAAATCGCGGCGGAAGCCCGGACGGAAGAAAAACCGACCGCAACCCCCGAACAGGCCCCTCCAACCTCCGGCAAACGTCGCATGCATCTCCTGGCCGTTCCCGTTCTTGCGGTTCTCCTCGTCCTGGCCGTGCGCATGGCGGGCATTTCGCCCGGGGCGGACGCCGTTGCGCAACCCACCATCGCGGTGCTGCCCTTCGCGACCATGTCCGGTGAAAGCGAGCAGGCCTTCTTTGCCGAGGGCATCACCGAGGCTTTGATCAACGACCTGGCCCAAAACACCGACATCCGTGTCCTGCCCCGGCGTTCCGTCCTGCGCTACGCGGACTCCACCCTCGGTCCCCGCCAATTGGGCAAAACCCTAGGGGTCAGGCAATGCGTGGAAGGCGCGGTCCAGGTGGTCGGCAATCGCATCATGGTGACCGTTCAAGTGCTGGATACCGAGGAGGAACAGCATCTGTGGGCCGAGAGTTATGAAAAGGATATCAAGGATTTCTTCCGCATCCGTCGCGAGGTGGCCCTGGACCTGGTGCGCTTCTTTCGGGGTAATGAAGGCGGCCTGAGGCCCAACCCCTCCGGCCGCGCGCCCGATGTCTACTATTCCTATTTGAAGGGACGTCACTATTTGGATCGGAGAACCGTCGGCGATGCCCACAAGGCAATCGGACATTTCAACCTGGCCGTGCGCAAAGACCCGAACTATGCGGAAGCCCACGCGGGCCTTGCCGAGGCCTATACCTTCTTCGCCGGCGCCGTGGACCTGCCCTTATCCGAGACCAGGAACCGGGCCGTGAAGCATGTAAACCGAGCCCTGGCTTTAAATGACAAATTGGCGGATGCGCACCTGGTCCGAGGCGTGCTGGCCTTGATCCACAACTGGCGCTGGGACGAGGCCGAGCAGCACCTCCAAGAAACGCTGCGACTACATCCCACCCATATCCGGGGCCGGCTTTGGACCGGCCTCCTGGAAACCGCGCGCGGTCGTTACGACCGGGCCGCGGGATACCTGGCCGATGCGGCCGGCCTGGATCCGGCTTCGCCCGAAACATCGTTCTACCTGGGCTTCTATCACCTGTTGCAAAACGAATCGGATCGCGCCGGCGTCCATCTGGGTCACACGGTCGGCCTGAACCCCGACCATATGGATGCCAGGCTCTGGCGCATGCAGGCCGCTCGCCGGGCTGATGAGGACCTGTCTTCCGTTCTTTCCCGACGCGTTGCCGCCAGCCCGCCCTATGTGGCCGATCGGCTGATTGCCCTGCGCAACGGACTGCAAAACGGCACGCTGCCGGAATCCTTCGAGGGAACGTCGCCCGTTACCCTGGCCGCGTTCTATGCCGAGGCCGGGCATCGCGACATTGCCGCCGATTTGCTGAAGCGCGCCGGCGAAATGCGCGACCCCTTGTTTATCTTTGCCCGGAACCTGGCTTTTACCCGAAAACTACCGGATTCGACCGGCCTTACCGGCGCTTTACCCTCGCCCTGATCGATCGTCGAAGTTAACGACAAGGCCGTGTCGAATATGTGGTGAGGTTTCGGGACATCTCCTGGGAATCAGTACGTTTCAGATTGATCAGGCTGCACAACCCGGACAGTTGAGGCACTGCACTTTTTTGGGTTTCGGTTTGCGGTTTGATAAGGTGATTCGAAATACCAGGCGCAGTAGTTTGAAATGCATCGATCGGAACTCCGTTTGCATTTAGCCGGTTAAGGTTTAGCGCTCGGGCAAGGTGCAGCTCGGAGCGCAAAGGTTTGATCCGGATTTCTTTTTTGGTTTTCCAGGGTGTCGACGAAAGGATATGACACGTCGAAAAACCTTTCTCTCTCTAATAATTATAGACATATTATCGATTCTATCAAGGTTAAAAAAATCAAAGAGGCGTAAAAGCACCTCCCGTGCCGGCACACTGAACCCAATTCACACCTTTGTGTGAGAGATCACAGAACGTGGGTGCGGATATTTTCCACTTGACACATGTTAAAACCGTACCTACATTGCACTAGGATGCGCTGCTTTATGCCAGGCGCTCATTTTTCTCTTTTCCATTTTATTCAAAGACAACTTACCTCACACCGAAGTATTTGATTAAGAGGTATCGACAATTGAAAAAGCGATTACGGTTTTAGTCAGGCCTGTCCCTTGACTTGGATGTTTCCCCGTGGCATCCGTGTTGGGCGGGAAAAGTTACGCCGGTAGTCTTCGCATGACCATGCAGCCTTGCTGCGCACTCATGTTGTATCATCGCGAGAGGCTGCACGCCAATTACCCGCCTGACACGCATGCTCCGGGAAGACCCGGGATTATCGCTGTCTATGTTGGGCCAGGACGACGCCTGCAATAACCAGGACACCGCCGATTACCACTGGAGTGGTGGGTAATTCGTCCAGGATCAACCAGGCCAGGACGGCGGTGAAGGCCGGTTGCAGATTGGCGAAGACAGCGGTTTGACCGGCCTCCAATCGGGTCAGGGCCCAGGTCCAGAGCGTGAAGGCAATCACCGAGGTCATGCCGGAAAGGTAAAACAGACCCAGCCAACCGCCCCAGCCGGGTTGGGACCAGTCGAAATCGCCCAGCACCCAAGGCGTCATGGGGATCAAGCTCAAGGCGCCGGCGCCGAACGCCCAGACATTGGCGCGCATGGCATCCATCCGGCCCATCAAATCTTTGCCGATGAGGGTATAGGCGGCCCAGGCGACAACGGCGAGCAGGAGCAGAAAATCGCCGAACAGATAGTCGGCGTTCAGGTCAAGTCCGCGACCGGCCAGAACCAACACCACGCCGAAGATCGCGGCGGCAATACCGATAAATTTAAGCCAGGTGAGCGACTCGCCCAGCAGGAAACGGGCGGCGACCAGGACCAGGATGGGCGTGAAGGCGTAGAGCAGGGCCGCGTTGATGGGCGAGGTGTATTTGACGCCGGTCAGAAACAACAGTTGGTTGGCGGTGACGCCGGTCAGGCCCAACCAGGCCAGCCGGTGGATATCCCCACGCTTCAGGGGAGTCCGTTCTTTTTTGCGGGGGAACAGGTAATAGATAGCGAAGATGAGGACGAAGCTCAACTGAATGCGGAACCAGCCCAGATCCAGCGGCGCGAAGACCTGGGTGGTTTTTTTGGCAACAAGGAAGGTGCCGGCGGCAATCCAGGCGACCGTGGTCAGGGCGATATAGGCGGGCAACCGTTCGGAAAGCGGGGCGGGAGCCTTGTCGTGGTTTTTCAGTGGATTTTGCAAGCAGACTCCCATTCGTCAACGATCGGCATATTAAACCACATACGCGTGTTTATAAAGTCGGGGAAGAAGCAGCCGGCGCGAATAAACCATTTCCTGCTTTGACGACAGGGTAGTTCCGTGGGAAAATAGGACCGACTCAATCGGGCCAGGGGGAGCAAAAACAAAAAACCCCTGAGGATGCTTTGCTAAAAAAAGATCGGTACCAAATGACCAACCTGCTCGAATTCGACGGAGGGAACTTGAATCCTCGTCTCGAGCAGGACGCCAGGAAGCGTATGCTGCGTCTTCGGGCGGAATTGGACAAGGTCGAAACGCGGCTGGAAAGGATGAAGCTGTACCTGGAGTTGGCCCAGGCATGTTTCGACGCTCGTGAGCCGGCGGAGGCTGAGGAATACTGGTCCGAGGCCCTGGGTCTCTGTGACCGCGTGGGCGACAGGCATATTGCGGTCCATTGCCTCAGTAACCTGGGCCTGGTGTCTCTTGCCACGGCCAAGAACGATGAGGCAGCCAAACGCCTGTTCCGCGCCCTGAGCATTTACGACGAATTGAACGAGCGGCCAGGTCTGGCCGACACCCACCATCGCCTGGGCGCCGTTTATTACACCCTGGGGAAATGGGACGAGTCCATTCACCATTTCGAAGCGTCCTGCCGATTCGGCAACGAGTTGAACGACCGCTTGCGCCAGGCGCTTGCCTACGACTCCCTGGCGCCGCTCTACCGCGCCCAGGGCAACGAGTCCGCCGCGGAAAACGCCCTGCGCCACGCCATCAATTACTACACGGCCCTGGGCGACCCGCGCGACCGGGCCCGTTGCATGTGCCTGCTGGCCGAGGTGGTCGAGGCACGCGGCGATCACGAGACCGCGGCCGCCACCGCGGAAGAGTCGCTGGCCCTGCTTGAAAAAGAGGGCGACAGCCTGGGTTGGGCCCTGCAAGCCGCCCGCCTGGTGACCTTCTATTTGGACACCAATCGCCGGGTTACCGGTCGAGACCTTGTCAATAAGGCGCGCACCATCCTCGACGAACGCGGTTACTTCGGTGAAATGGGCTATGTCTTCAGGGCTTTGGGCGATATCGAGACCCGTGCCGGGCACCTGACCGGAGCGCTCAAGTTCTACACCGGCGCCCGCCGCCGCTTCCTGCAACTGGGCGACCAGCGAGGGATTGCAACCGTGGAAGAAAAGATCGGCCGCCTGGAAGAAGGCCAGAACCAGATCGACTGGGCTCGCGAACACTATACCTCGGCGCTGCCGCGTTTCCGCAAGCTGGGCGACCTGCCCCGCATGTCGGCCATTTTGCGAGGTTTGGGACGCCTGGCTTTGAAGAACAACCGGCCCAGCCAGGCAACCGAATACTACCAGCAGGCCTTCGACCTGGACCGCAAGGTGGGCAACCCCGGCATGCTGGCGCTCGGCGCCGACTACCTGGCCGAAATCAATTCCGCGCGCAACAAGCACGAGCGCGCCCTGGAAATGGCTGAACTGGCTTTGGAATGGGCCCGGCAAACCGACAGCGAGGCCGAGGCCAACGCGCTGGCTCGACTGGGTGAGGTTCGACAACGCGCCGGTTTCCCGGACGAGGCCCGCCGTTACTACAGCGAAGCCCAGGAAGCCTACAAGAAGCTGGGCTCCCCGGGCCAGGATAAAATGAGAAGCGCCCTGCAAGGGCTCGCCCGCTGACCTCAGGGTCCGTGGAAGCGGCGTTCTCAATTCCCAAGCCGAGGAGCTTTTCATGGCAGAGCCTTTGAAAAACGTCTACAGTTCCGCATTCATCGATCGGCTCGCCGGGGCGGTCGCCACTGTATGGCGCCCGTTCGACAAGACTCGGTTTACGAACCTGGTTTTCGACGAAGACTGGCCCGCTCGGGAATTGAAAGACCGCATGCAGCACATTGCCGTTTGCCTGAACGCCTGCCTGCCCCGATCCTACCGTGAGGCGCTGCACATCCTGAACCGGACGGCCCCGGCTTTCGGCGGTTTCGAGGCCATGTTCTTCCCCGCTTTCGTGGAGACCTACGGGCTGTACGACTGGGAGGCGTCCCTACCGGCGCTGGCTCACCTGACGCGCTTCTCCAGTTCGGAGTTCGCGGTTCGCCCCTTCATCAAAGCCGACACGCCGAGGATGATGGCGCAAATGACCCGCTGGGCCGAGGACGAGAACCTGCATGTCCGCAGGCTGGCTTCCGAGGGCTGCCGGCCGCGCCTGCCCTGGGCCGTGGCCCTGCCGCAATTCAAGGCCGACCCGTCGCCCGTCCTGCCCGTTCTGGAGCGGCTTAAGGCCGACCCGGAAGAATACGTGCGTCGCAGCGTCGCCAACAACCTCAACGATATTGCCAAGGACCACCCCGTCCTGGTGCTGGACATCGCCGAGCGATGGCTGGGATCGAACAGGAAAACGGATCGGGTAGTCAAACACGCCTGCCGGTCGCTGCTGAAAGCCGGTAACCCTCGCGCCATGCGTCTCTTCGGTTTCGGTGATCCGGCGGCGGTCACGGTCACCACGCCCCGGCTGGACAAAGAGCGGGTTCCGATCGGCGCTACCCTCGGCTTTCGGTTCAACCTTTGCCTGGGGGGTAACCGCCCGGAAAAACTGCGCGTTGAATACGCCGTCGATTACCTGAAGGCGGGCGGCAAACACAACCGCAAGGTATTCAAAATCGGCGAGAAGATCTACCCGCCCGGTGAAACGGAGGTAGCGCGCAATCAGTCCTTCCAACAACGCACCACCCGCAAGCATTATCCCGGTCCGCACTTCCTGGCCGTGATCATCAACGGGGTCGAAAAAACGAGGATTCCCTTCGAGGTAATCTGAATCCTCGGAAGCTTGCCGCCGCGCTTTGAATACGAGCGTTTTTACCCGCGAACGCAAACCGCAAAAACCCCGCCGGTTTTAGGTTTTTCCCTTTAGCGCTGCCGATTTCGAAGCTTTTCAGGGCTCGACTCTATTAATTTCACCCCAGGTGACTAAAAGGCTTGCCGCAAGGGGGTATTCCAGTATATATCTTGGGGTTGGTTGTAAGGCGGCTGCCGATTTTCCGGGAGCAGAAGATCGATCAATTTTCATAAAGGTTCAGGGTTCACAACAAGAAATGGGTTTTTCTCGGCTGTTTTCTACATTTAATCGTGATTTAGCTATCGATTTAGGAACCGCGAACACACTTGTCTATGCCAAGGGGTTGGGCATCGTGGTGCGTGAGCCGTCCATCGTGGCTATCAACAAAGATCAGGGTAACGTTCTCGCGGTTGGCAACGAGGCCAAGGAGATGCTTGGCCGCACACCCTCAAACATCGTTGCGATCCGCCCCATGCGGGACGGGGTGATCGCGGATTTCGAGGTGGCCGAGCAGATGCTCAGCTACTTTATTCGCAAAGCACAGCGGCAGTCCTCGCTGTTCAACTTGTTTCAATCGGATGTGGTCATCGGCGTCCCTGCCGAGATTACCCAGGTAGAGCGGCGCGCCGTTCGCGACAGCGCCAAGAAGGCCGGCGCCGCCAATGTCTACCTGATCGAAGAGGCCATGTCGGCCGCCATCGGCGCCGGGCTGCCCGTCACCGAACCGACCGGTAACATGATCGTGGATATCGGCGGCGGTTCTACCGACGTGGCGGTGATTTCACTGTCCGGCATCGTCTACAGTAAAACGCTGAAGGTGGCGGGCAACGCCATGGACGAAAACATCGTCCAGTATATCAAGCGCAAGTACCGGCTGTTGATCGGTGAGCGCACGGCCGAGAACATCAAGACGCAAATCGGCAGCGCCTTCAAGCTGGACGAGTCGATGGAAATGGAGATCAAGGGGCGCTCGCTGGAAACGGGGATTCCCAAAACGCTGGTCATCAACGACACCGAGATTCGCGAAGCGTTGGCCGATACCGTCGACGCCATTGTAGAAACCATCAAAATCGCCTTGGAGCGGACCCCGCCCGAACTGGCGGCCGACCTGGTCGACAAGGGCATTATCCTCACGGGCGGCGGCAGCCTGCTCAAGAACCTGGATATTCGCCTGCGTGAAGAAACCAATCTGCCGGTCAGTATTGCCGAGGAACCCTTGCTCAGCGTGGTGATGGGCGTCGGTAAAATGCTCTCGGATCCTGTCCTGCTCAAGCGGGTTTGCCGCAAGAGTTGAACCCAAGAACCACGGGAGCCGACCCTCGGCTCCCGACCGAACCCGGCATGCAAACGGGTTGGTGAGGCAGCATGGCGCGCCTGAGTGTTTTCAAAAAATACCCCGCCCTGAGCACCCTGCTCATTCTGGAATTCGTGTTGTTGATCATCGTCTCCTACCAGATCCAGGTAGACGGCAGGGTGAGTCTGTTGGAACGCACCATGATGACGATCTTCGCGCCCGTTCAGGAACTGAGCAATAACGTACTGGGCGGCATCACGGAAAGTTTCGAAGACAAAAAGAAACGCCTGGAGCTGGAGCGTGAGAACGGGCGCTTGAAACGGGCCCTGGCCGATTACCGCCAGGTGGTGACCCAACTGGCCGAAACCGAACTGGAAAACGAACGGCTGCGTCAACTGTTGGAACTGCCCCGCGAGGACGGCTGGACCTATGTGCACGCCGAGGTGACCGCGTCCAATCACCGCCGCAACGACTATATGATCACCATCAACAAGGGCTACCGCCACGGCATCCGCCGCGACTACGGCGTGGTTTGCGACGACGGCGTGGTGGGCGTGGTCTGGGAGGTCTCGCGCAATCACGCCAAGGTGATGACCGCCAACAACCCCAGCGCCGTGATTGCCGCCATGTTGCAGGACGACCGCGACGCGGAAAGCTTCGTGGCCGGTTTCGAGGGCCGCCAGGGCAAGCTGCAGAACTTTCCCAACTTCAAAACGCTGGCGCCCCAACAGATGGTCTTGACCTCGGGTCTGGACGGCGTCTTTCCCAAGGGCCTGCACATCGGTCATGTCACCGCCGGCAAAACGTCTTCCTATATGTTCCAGGACGTCAAAATCGTCTTCTCCACCGAGTTCACCCGGCTGGAAGAAGTCACCGTCCTGGTGCCGCTGTGCGAGGAGGACGCCGATGCCGTGGAGTAGGTTTCTCGGCGGGTTCGTGGTGGTGGTGCTGCTTTCCTACGTGCAGCCGAAGGCCATCGCGCAATGGGGCACCGTGGAAATCTCGTTCTTTATGATGTTCTTCATCATCCGCTCGCCGAATCAGATCAGGGCCCTGATCCAGATCTTCCTTCTGTCGCTGGGCGTGGACCTGGTTTTGCAGGCCGCCCATGTCAAGGGTATCTCGGCCATGAGCGAGTTGTTGTTGGCTTTCGCCGTCATCGAGTTGAAACGATCCGTGGTGCCTGAATATGAAGATCTTTTTCTGCTGGGGTTCTTTGCAATTTTCTACCTGGCGAATTACTATATAAGCCTGGGGATCAGCGCCGGTTTCGGAGTTTACTATCCCGTCCTGTCGCTGCCCCGGTTGTTGTTCCTCGCATTGTTCCACACGACCGTTATGGCCGTGTTGCTCATGCTTTCGATCCGCTTCTCTCCCAAGGAGAAGACATGAAGCTACAACCGACGCCGCTGGCCTTCAAGGGCCGCATCTACTTTATGATGGGGCTGACCCTCCTGGGTTTCCTGGTGGTGTTGTCCGGTTACTGGCGGGTTCAGGTCTTCAAGCAGGAACAGTACGAACGGCTGGGCGAGCAATATCGCATCAAAACCAAGGAGATCAAGGCCAGCCGAGGTTTTATCTACGATCGCAAGGGCAGGCTGATCGCCCAGAACCGGCCCACCTACAACCTGGTGCTGCAACGCGACGAGATGGAGGAACCGTGGCGGCGGCTGAAGCCCAAGCTGGCCGAGTTCGTCGGGCTTCCGGCCGATGTTTTGGAAGAGCGCTACCGCAAGCGCTCCCACCTGCTCAGCCAACCCGTGTTGCTGAAAGAGAACATCAGCTTCAAGGAGTCCCTGCGCATCCGCCGCAACCTGAGGCGTTACCCGGGCCTTTCCATCGACACCACGGAGAAGCGCTTTTACGTCTATAACGACCTGTTCACCCACGTGCTGGGTTACGTCGCCGAGGTTTCCAAGAAGGAATTGGAGCGCAACCCGGAACTGAAGCCCGGCGAACTGGTGGGTAAACTGGGCGTGGAACTGGCCTATAACGAGGAACTGACCGGGGTGGACGGCAGCCGAGAGGTGCACATCGACAACAAGGGCCGCTATCGCCGCCAGGATGTGACCAAACAACCGGAGCCGGGCCGGAACCTGCACCTTTCACTGGACCTGGACCTGCAACAACTGGCCTACGACGCCCTGGAAGGCAACGGCGGCTCCATCGTCATGATGGACGTGCGCACCGGCGAGATCCTGGTCTATATTTCCTCGCCCACCTTCGACCTGAACCTGTTTACCGACCGCTTCCCACGGCGCGAATGGGTGGCCTTGAGCAACTCTCCCGACAAACCCTTCCTCAACCGGCCCGTGAAAGGCGCCTACGCGCCCGGTTCCATCTTCAAGCTGGTATCCGCTCTGGCCGGCCTGAAGTTCCAGAAGATCACGCCCGATACGCGTTACTTCTGCAAGGGCAGTTTCTCGCTGAACAATCATGTCAGCCGCTGCCACAACGAAAAGGGTCACGGTTGGCTGGACCTGGAAGGGGCGATCAAGTACAGCTGTAACGTTTACTTCTACAACATCTCCCAATCCCTGGACATCGACGAGTTGGCGGTCCTTGCCGGGGAACTGGGCTTCGGCAGGAAAACCGGTATCGACCTGATCGGCGAGAACCCGGGCCTCATGCCCACCCGCGCCTGGAAACGCGAGCGCTACGGCCAGATCTGGTACCCCGGCGAATCCCTCAGCGTGGCTATCGGCCAGGGCGCCCTGGTGACCACTCCCGTGCAGTTGGTCACCCTGATCGCCTCCATCGCTGCCGAGGGCAGGGTGCCTACCCCGCACTTCATGGCGCGCGTGGGCAAAGACAACGACTATCAAACCTTCCAACCCGAGTTACACCAGATCGAGGGCATCCCTTCCGACCACTACCGCATCGTCAAAGAGGCCATGTGGCAGGTGGTCAACAATTCCCGGGGAACCGGCATCAACGCCCGCGTGAAAGGCTTCGACGTCTGCGGGAAAACGGGCACGGCCCAGCTGCAAAACTTCACCAAGGACGCCGATCACAAAAACGAGAAGCTGCTGAACGCCCTGTTCGCGGGTTTTGCGCCGCGCGACAACCCCGAGGTCGCGGTTCTGGTCCTGGTGGAACAGGTGGGCGCGGGCGGAAAAAAAGCCGCGCCCATCGCCAAACGCCTGCTGGAGGAATACCGCCGCCTGCGCCGTGAGGTCGATCCCACATGAACCGGTTCCACATGCTGGACAAGGGCGCTTTGGTCGCCACCCTGGCCTTGGGCGTGATCGGCATCCTCCTGATTCGCTCCACCACCCTGGGCACGGATACTTCTTCCATTTACTGGATCAAGCAATGCCTCTGGCTGGTCAGCGGCCTGGGCATCTACTTCTTCATGAGCCACTACGACTACAAAAAACTGGTCAGCCGCGCCAATATCTTTTACATGATCGGGGTCCTGGCTCTGGGCCTGGTCCTGTTTATGGAACCCATCAACGGCGCCCGCTCCTGGTTCAAACTGCCGTTTATGAGTGTACAACCCAGCGAATTCATGAAAATCGCCACGGTCCTGGTGATCACCAAGTACTTCACCAAGATGCACCAACGCCAGTCCAGCTTTTGGGAGTTCGTGGTTTCCGCGGTGCTCATCGGCATTCCGGTCGGCCTGATCGCCATGCAGCCGGACCTGGGAACGGCCCTGGTCTACCTGCCCTTCTTCGTGATCCCCAACTTCCTGATCGGCAACAAGGAGAGCATCTGGGTAACCCTGGCCGGCGTCGCCCTGGCCGCCTTGCTCATTGCGGGCGTGATCTACAAACCCAACTGGGTCTTCTTCATGAAGGACTACCAGAAGGACCGCATCATCGCCTTTATCTATCCCGACGAGGACACCAGCAACAAGGGCTACCAGGTGCACCAGTCCAAGATCAGCATCGGCCAGGGCGGTTTGTTCGGCATGGGCCTGGGTCAGGGGAAACAAACCAAAATGGGTTTCCTGCCGGCGCAACAGACCGATTTCATCCTGGCCGTGGCCGCGGAGGAACTGGGATTCGTAGGCCTGGTGGCCATCTTCGGCCTGTTCTTCTTTCTGTTCTACAGGGGCTTCCAAACCGCGCTGGAGGCCGGGGACACCACCGGCAGCGCACTGGTGGTGTTGGTGATCGGCACCCTGTTCACCCAAATGCTGTTCAACGCGGCCATGCTGATCGGCATGGTCCCCACCACGGGCATCCCCTGCCCCCTGGTCAGCTACGGCGGCAGCAGCATGTGGGCCACCATGGGCCTGCTGGGCCTGATCCAATCGGTAAGATCCTACCGCTTCGTCAACGGTTAGAAGGTAACCCCATGACCGCCGAGGAAGCCCGAATCCAACGAAGTTCTAAAAGCAAGCTATGAGGTATTCCCGGGAGCGCCCGCGTCTCGCGGGCCGCAAACCGTTCATTTCGCGCCGGCGAAATTAGGCGGATCGCTCTTGCGTGTCATAAGTGGCATTCGAAAGCTCAAAACAATTCGCGCTCGTTCCTTCGTCACATCGCTTGCAGCTGGCGGGGACGCCGGCGCGCCCGGGAATACCTCATAGCTTGCTTTAATAACTTCGTTGAATGTTCGCTCCTTCGAAGCTCCAGGTCAAACTCGCATCGAAGCGCTGCTGTAAGGCCAATCCGCCGGGGCTCGACAAAGCTTTGCCATAACCGGGTTTCTTTCAATATAGGCAACAGCGTAATCAAAATGCCGTTTGTCCCGAATAAACCGATCAAAATTCCCACGCGCCCAGAATCCCCCGCTACGACCAAGTATACGATTCGCCTTCTTGGCAGTGAAAGATTGCCAGGAATGTAGAATGGACGATAGAGAGAACCCCGGCAATTGCGTTATCAAAACGTGAACGTGATTGGGCATCACCACCCACGCGTGTAAGTGATAACGTTCATCGTCAAAGAAGATCAGGGCATCCTGAACCAGTTCCGCAATTCGAGGCCGGCGAAGAAAGCAATCGCCGTGTCCTATGTCCAAGATGTGTTGTGCGCGCTTTCTCCAGTGAAGATCTCGTTGAGGGTCGTCATCGGCCATGTGCGCCGTCTCGTGTTGTACGCGGGCTAAAAACTCCCGGGGATAACTGTCGGCCAAACGGAAGGTAATGGATTGTGTCGTCTGACAATCATCATAGTGTGGTAAATAACCTCTTGAGTACCAACGCCTTGGCTCGCTACCTTCCGCCATGGAACCTCCCGGCAAAAAAGCGTACCCTGGCCGCACCCATTTTTCCAAGCATTTTTTAAAAGCTCGAAGAAAGTAAGGAACACCCATGACCGCCGAGGAAGCAAACACCAAAGAAGTAATTTAAAGCAAGCTATGAGGTCTTCCCGGGCGCGCCGGCGTCCCGGTGGCTGCAAGCGAAGCGACGAAGGAGCAAGCGCGAATTGCAATGAGCTTTCGGAAACAACTATGAGACACGGAAGAGCAATCCGCCTATTTTCGCCGGAGCGAAATGAACGGTTTGCAGCCGGCGAGACGCCGGCGCTCCCGGGAATACCTCATAGCCGGCGCTTTTGCTGCGTTAACCATTTCCACTCCGTTAGTGGTCGGGTAAAAACCTTGCCCTGGCTAAGGTCGCCAGACCTCAAACTCGGCCTTATCTTCCGACGCCCAAAAGATCAAATAGCCGTCCAGGGTACCGACCCCAGCTTACTTTTTGGTGTTCCTTGCGAAGGGAGCTGGGCCTTGAGGCCCAGCAGAAAAATTTGGAGCATCAATCTCGCCCCAAAGATCAAGTCGGGGGGGGTAGCGGATCGGTACAGGTCCCGATGGGATGCATACAATTTCCATACTCACGAAACCAAAATACCGGTTCCTTAGTTGCATTCATGCTTGTCGTGGCTATCGAAAATAGGAATAAGATCATTATGGCCCGTTTCATACTTCTGTCCTCCAGACGTGAATTTCATTACCTCTATCAGGTAGCCAAATTATAACCTGAGATCGAAAATGGTCATCGCCTCTACTTAGCCGCACACGGCGGCCTATGCGCCGCTGGGCTTACACGGCACCCTGATGGCGTACAGCGTCCCGGCCCACCGCTGGCTGCAGTGGAGGCGGCGGCGAAAGTCAACCTGGACCCCATCGTGGACCGCTACGTCAACCATTTCAAAATACTGCGCGGCGACATCTTGTTGACGCGCTTTGAACTGGTGGATGAGCACGGCTATCCCGTCAGCAGGCTCCGCAAGGAACGGCGCCTGCTGACGCCGGTGGACCTGAACCTGGGCAGGCCCTCGGGCAAGCCCTTCCTGCGCTATAGTCGGAATGACGTATTGGAAAACCGGGGCTTGTGGGCAAGGGGGCCGTGATAAAGGGAGACACAAAGGGCGAACTAAGAGTATCCCCATGACCTCCGAAGAAGCAAGCACCCAACAAAATAGCAAGCGCAAGCTAGGAGGTATTCCCGGGAGCGCCCGCGTCTCGCGGGCTGCAAACCGTTCATTTCGCCATGGCGAAATTAGGCGGATCGCTCTACCGCACCTAATAATACTTCCGAAAGCGCATTACTATTCGCGCTCGTTCCTTCGTCACATCGCTTGCAGCCCGCGAGACGCGGGCGCTCCCGGGAATACCCCATGGTTCGCGCTTGCTACTTCGTTTGGTTGCTTTCCTCCTCGGAGGTCATGGGAATGAACCATTGTGCGGCCTGCCGCAAGTGCCGTCGTTATTCACCGGGCAATAGCGCGAGGCCTGCAACTTGGGTCATTCATGTCGTTATGAGGTTAATAGAGCAGACTATGGACTATGAGGCATTCCCGCGCCGGACGATCGACAGACCTCAACTTCGAAACAGCACCCGAGGGATCGAATCCAGTCGCCCCCGACATATCGAGACTTACGGCTAATCATCCCCTGGATCTTCTTACGGAGTCCGGTAGCTCAGCCCAAATTTCGTGATATGCGGGATCGGGTGGTCTATTGGAACGATTCATGGGTGTCCACGTAAAGCAGATCCAGAATGTCCACCCTACCGTCATCGTTGGCGTCCGCGTGGTGTTCCAGCAGCCAGGAGCCGGCAGCCGATTGCAGATCGGCGACCGTGTTGGCGCCGTCCCTGTTGAAGTCGGTCCAACGGGCGTCGAAAGGCACCAGCAAATAGGCGGTGTCGCCGGCTAATTCGTCGCCGCGAGAAGAGTTGAGTCTGACCACGACCTCATCGCCCAGATCATCGGAAATATAGGCGAAGGATCCGGTTTCAACGTAAGCATCTTGCTGGTACCAATCGATTCTGACGGAGTCCGCACACGACACGTTGGCATGGAAACGGGCGCCGTTCAGGCCCACCGGGGCGAAACGGGGATAGATAAAAACCGTCGGCGTCGAGGTGCTCTCGACTACCATTGTGCCGCTTACCGTACCCGTACAAGACGCCGTGGTAACCGAGGTGAGGCTGTAGGCGGTAATGTCCGTGGGACAAACCTGGCGTCGGACTGTCAAGGTGTTGATGTCGGATTGCACAAAACCGTCTGACCAGGTCAGTTCCCAAGGTCCCTGGCCCGTCAATTTCACTTCGAGATAACCGCAACCCGCTTCACAATCCCGGCTAACAGACCACAATTGGGCCGTAACGGGCTGAATAAGGTCTACCTCCAAAACCTGTTCGGGTCCACGACAGTTATTTTCCGCGGCGACGGTAATATCTCCGCTCGTCTCGCCGAACCGCACCGTGACCTGGTTGGTCCCCTCACCGTCCACAATGACCGCATCCTCGGGGAGACTCCATGCATAATGCTCCGCACCGGGGACGGGGTCCACGCGGAACGTGCTTTCCGCATTAGCGCAAAGGGTTGTCTCGCCCTGAACGGGACCCGGCGCGAGAGGGGGTGTGCACGCGTAATCGAATCGGGTAAGAAAGGCGCTGCCGGGATCGGTCATCCATGCCCCGGGTGTCACGGGAAAATCTTCCGATCCGGTAGAGCCGTAGACAAAGATCTCACCACTCGCGTTTGCCGCCACGGCCAGGGCTCGATCATCCATGGAGCCGCCCAGGTAGGAGGCATATTCCAACCCGTTGTCCGAGAATCCGGCCAAAAAAGCGTCCGTTGCGCCGTTGGCGGTGGTGTCGAAGGCGGCGTGGGTGGCGGGGAAGTCATGGGCGTCGGTATAACCGCAGACAAAGGCGAGATCCTCATCTACCAAAGCCAGGTCTGTCGGCGCCACATCTCCGTCGGCCCTAAGGTCTTTGTTCATGACCAATTGGCCCTGAGCATCCAGTTTACGAACAAGCAACTCCGCATTACCCCAGCCGCCGGAAACATCGCGGCGACCGTTCACCATCCACAGGGCGCCGGTGTCGGTGAGGGCTATGTCGATTGGGGATTCCAGAAAAATACTATCCCAACCCCATTTGTATAGATACCCGGTCCCTTCCGGATTCAACTTATGGACCCTAGCATCCCAACCGCGGGAAGAGGAGTCGATGAGATCGGAAAAGGCAACATAGATATTACCCGAGTCATCCACCTCTACCGCGATCCCCGTGCCCACTTCCCGGCTGGAAAGCCAGGTGCCCATTTCTACGGCATCACCCGTCGGATTGGTTTTGAACACAAAGGCCTGATACCACACATCGGGAAGATACTCATCGATCACGGTTCCCGGTGTCGGTGTAAATGCGTTGGGATCGGCATTACCGGTGACATAGATCCGGCCGCTCGCATCGGCGGCAATGTCCTGGATACTGACATAAAAAATGGGAATGAAGCTGCTGTAAAGAACCGCGGAACCGTCGGCAGCCAGACGTGCGACATACTCGTTATAATAGGGTTCGGCGCCGTCGGATAACCGATTGGAGGAAAGCGGCAGATCGGTCGACAGCGAGAGTCCCTGGATCAGCGGGTTGCCGCTTGGATCTAATGTCAACAAGCTTGCCGAATCATAGTCCCCGCCGCCGAAGAAGGTGATGAAATCGGGTTGACCGTCGGGATGGAACCGCGCCAAAACCACGTCGGTGCCCATGGGCTCATCGTGATAGATGCTGCCGGGCTCGCCCCTGACGGGGACGGCATCCGAGGCCGAATCGCCGCAAATCAATACCGCGCCGCTTGCCTCCATGACCATATCCCACGGGTTGAACCCACCCGACCCGCCGAACTGACGACCATGGGAATAACCGCCGTCATAGCTTCGCAGCAAAGTTACAAAGGCTTTGCCGTTGCCGTACGGGCTGCTTAAGTTCACCTGTGAGGCAAAGCGTTCGGCTCTTCCCCCGATGATGAGACTACCGTTTAGGATATCGTCCGTCAAAACCGTATTGCCGACGCCCTCACCGTGCGCGGACGAAGAAACGAGCCCGGTGCCGTCTGCATTCAATACCGTCGTAAAAACACGGTCTCGGGCCGAATCGATGACAATGGCGCCGAGAGTCACCGGAAAGTCCGGTCCGCCCACGCCGGTCACCGCAACCAGGCCCTCGGGATTGACATCCACTCCGAAGGCGCGGTCCGCGCCGTGGGAACCCAAGAGGGTACTGTAGCCCAGGTGCGTGCCGTTTGTATCGAGGCGCGTCACAAAAGCGTCGGGCAGTAAGGTTCCAAAGCCGGTGTTGGTTAAAAGCGAGTCATAAGCGCCGGCGGAAAGAGGAAAGTTGGGTGAGGTGGTTTCGCCCGCGAGATAAACGGCCCCGTCGGCGCCGATAGCCAGATCGTGCGCCGTATCGTTGCCCTCGCCGCCCAGGTAGGTGGCCCAGGTCATTGTGTCGCCGTCGAAACGAAGCGCAAAGGCATCCATGCCGCCGTTGGCGGTCAGGTCAAAGGTACCCGCGGTTACGGGAAAATCGTTGGAATCGGAGCCCCCGGTCAGGAAAAGCGCATCGTTGTGAAGTAAGCCGGAATGAATGGTGTCGTGGCCCTGCCCCCCCACGTAGTCGCCGAAAGACAGGTTGCTGCCGTCCCCGCTGAAACGCGTCACAAAGCCGTCCTGCCCGGTTTTCACGGCGCCGCGCGCGCCGGTGGTCACGGGAAAATCCGCCGACCGGGTATTACCCGCCACGTAGATCTGACCGTCCGCCCGCACCGCAACCGCCGTGGCGGCGTCACTTGCGCCGCCGCCCAGAAAGGTGCCGAAGTGGATACCGGAAAAGTCAAAGGGCAGCGAGAGAAGAAAGGCGTCTCCATCGCCGTTATATTGGGTATCGAAAGCATTTTTGGTCACGGGGAAGTCAAAACTTTCCGTCATGCCCGCGATCAGCACGTTGCCGGAGTCATCCAGCGCCACACTCTCTGCAATGTCATCACCGGAGCCGCCGATAAAGAAAAGGCTTTGAAAACGCCCCAGCTGGGTGCATACGGCAACCATGATATCCATACCGCCGCCGGTTCCCAATCCCGACGGAATGGGAAGATAGTTGGCATTGGACGCACCCACCGCAATGTAATTTTTTTCGTTGCCCACCTCGCGATAGGCCAAATCGCGAACTTCGTCGACGGGTACCGGCGAGGCGTTGCCGAAGAAGCCGGACCAAACCATTTCCGCGGCCAGCGACACCTTGCCGCGGGTCTCCCGCGGTAAGTGAAACCCAAACGCTCCCTTGCCCTTGGGCTCCAGGGTCACCGGCAACTCCCGGCGTCGACCGTCGGCGTTTTGCCAGGCTTGCGGCGCCCGGATAACCATGATGCGCTCGCCGAAGCGGGCCGCCAGAGCGCCGTCCGGTTCAAGGGTTAATCGATCAGCGCCCGTTTCAAAGATCACCGAGTCTATGTCGGCGGCGCTGTTACAACTTACCTGAAAGGGTGCGCCATGGTGATCGGCCCGGAAAGTAATCGCAACGCCCGGCCATACATCGGGATACACTACCTCCGCATAGGCTTTCAGACCGGTGCGCCAGTTGCCGCGATCGCCGATGAGATAGTTTACCCTGGCGCCGGTAGGCCCGCTCAGATAGGGCGGGACAGCCTGTTTGGCTTTATTGCGAAAGCCCAATCCGGCTGAGGTCGCTTGTTTCCCAAGGAGTGCCTCGCGGGTTTTCTCCGAGGTCAGTTGCAAACCGCCGGCACTGAAACTCAAGATGCCGGAGTTCGTTTGCAAGTGGATCTCGGCGTGATCGCCGTTCGGTCCGGCCACAAAAAAAGCGGGAGGCGACGGGGCAGAACCCTGACCGGTTGCGCCCATCAAAAAAAGGATGAAGCAAGATATAAGCACGGAAACCCCCCCGGAAAAAATCAACGCCCAACAGTTAGAAGAACGGATAAAGAGCCGAAAAAGGCTCAAGAAAATATTTTTTCACAACAACACATGATACGCGGTCCTGGGACCTACACGGGATCATCCCCGACCCGGACAGGAGCCCGGCTCTGAGTTTTTCGCCGGATGGAAGCAAGCTCGCACTTGCCGGCGGCAAGGTAACGTTCGTCAGCTGACACGGCCAGTTCCTTGATCGGGCATCACCCGTCGTCCTCAACGGGCCGTTGGGGCATGTATGCTGCGCAAGGCTCGGGGGGCCGGACAAGAGCGCGGTAAAAAGAAACCCGATCGTCGGCAACAAGCTCATGATTCTTTGCATACTCTGCTCCCTCGAAAAAACCCGCTTACGGAACGGGCGCATTTTAGCGCACCCGGTAACCCCGTCGCAAGCTTGACAGCCGGAAATGGGCATTACCCCAGGTAGGCCGCGATGACGAAAGTCGCAAGGCTTTCTTCCTCTTCCCTTGGAACGATGCGGTGGTTTGGAGCCTTAGACGAGGGATTTCGCGAGACCAGGGACGAGACCTGAAAAAGCTAACTTGCTTTTAGGGAGGTGTATGAACAGCGACTTCAGAAGCAGGAAGAAGATCAGAGAGGAGGAGAGGCCGGGTATTCAGGTTCCAGGCTAAAGTGTGATAAGATCCGCTGGAGAGGTTGATCATGGCTAAAAACGAGGTCTTGAACGCGGCACTTGCCTTACCACCAGACGTCCGAGTGGAGGTTGCCGAAAAACTTCTCGACAGCTTGGGGCCGCTCGATCCGGAAATCGAGGCAGCCTGGGCCGCCGAAGCTCGAGATCGGTTTGAGGCTTATGAGCGTGGCGAAATCAAGGCGGTGCCCGGTCAACAGGTATTTGAAAGGTTGCGTCAAAAGTACGGCTGATGAATTTTCTCTTTCTGGAACCGGCCGAGCAAGAACTCGACGAGGCTGCAGCCTGGTACGACAAGAAGGCGGGTCTCGGCTCAGCGCTTGTCAAAGAGGTTTATGCGGCTATTGAACGTATTCTTCTTTTTCCGCGAGCCTGGCCGACTTTGGAACCTGGTATCCGGCGTTGTCGTACCAAACGGTTTCCCTATCACGTCATTTACCAACAACAAGGTGAGACCATCGTCGTTGTTGCCGTTATGCACATGAGGCGACGTCCCGGCTATTGGCGAGATCGTTTGATTGAATAGCAGACAAATGGTGTTGGGTCTGGTATGATATCAGGTAAGTATAAATCGATATGGTGGGGTGTTTCGGGAGTGGTAGCCGCTTCAAACCAAGGTAGGTGCCCAAACCGAACATCACGTGCTAAAAGCACCATTGAGCCGGGCTGAACCGAGCGGATCATGATTCGTGGGTGAGGCGGCTCAAAGGAGGCCACCATGAAAAGAGAATATGCAGGCAACATGGGATTGGTTGAAGAGTTGTTAACTGAGACCCTGACCATCCCCATCCACCCGGTGGACGAGGGGGCGCTGGACAAGCCGGATGAATCCTCCAGTCTCAAGGAAGGGATTACCGTCATCAACGACACCAGGCTGACGGCCGCGCTGTTGGTCAATAACACCTTGTGGGGTACGGCCTCTGAAGGTTTTGTGGGCCCCGGCCAATCGATCGAGATGCCCGCCGGTTGGTCCTGGTGGGATGTTTACGTCCTCTTCGAGACCGAGGATCCCGAGGTGTTCATCAGATGGTTCGGTCCCATTTCCTGCTCCGTCAAGTACCACTTGAAGAAGTCGAATGTGGGCTATCGCGACACGATCAAGATCAGTGAAATGTAACTTTGCAACGGCCCTTAGGACCGTCTTGCCACCGTCGGCGGCAGCTTGTACCGATAGCGGGATTGCTGTCGAAGCGGGTGCGATGCCGTCAAGAGATTGCCGTATCCTTGCCGGATATCGCGGGCTCCGCCGCAAGTCAGAGTGTATCCCGGGGTCAGCCAGGGTTTGAGCTTGCGAATGTCGCCCCCGGGCTTTCCTTTCGCTATTTGCTACGAGCGATCTTCCTATAGTACTTACGGTGTTGTGATTCGCGGAGGTTGTTGCACTCTCTGCTCGCTTTCCTCATGAGCGCGCAAGAAGGTAGCCGGTCGGCTGAAGCGCTTGCTCAGGTTCATCCCCTTTTTCAAGGCGTCGAACGTGACCTTGCCGGTGGCCAGGGCCAGTCCTAACGCCAGGTGAGTGCGCAGGTAGCCGGCCTTTTTGTAGCGAACCTCCAGGGCGTGGCGCCACAAACGGGCGTATTCCTTGTAGAACTCATCCAAGGGGAGTTTGGTGGGCAGCACCGTATGCACAATGTCGAACAGCTCCCAGTCTTCCGTGGTGACCTGGGGCTTGACCTCTTCCCAAAGCTTGGTTCCGGGCAGCGGCGTCAGGATGGAAAACCCGCTGTTGTAGGCGCCGGTTCGGTCCACCCAGTCCCGCAGTTTGGCAAAATCCGGCTTTTCCCATTGAGGGTCTACGATGAAGTTGGGTGTATAGCCCACATCCAACTGCTGCAGGATTTCGATGGCCCGATTGTTGTTTTCGGCTTTATTATTCTTGTTGACAGAAGCAAGCCCCTCGTCATCGATCTTCTCCAAACCCAAGAAGATGGATAGACTGCCGCACTCTTTCCACATCTCCACCAACTCGGGGTGACGGCAGATGATATCGGTACGCGTCTGGATCTTGAAGTATTTTTTAATACCCGCTTTTTTGATCAGGCGGGCCATTTCCTTGCCCCGTTTAACATTCAGCCAGAAGATGTCGTCGGTAATGAAAACATGGGGCGCCTCGATGGTTTTGAGTTCCTCGACCACGCGTTCAGGCGATTTTTCGCGAAAGGTTTTTTCGTGGAACTGCCAGACAGAGCAGAAATTACAGCGGTAGGGGCAGCCTCTCGCCGTCTCCAACAGGGCCAGCGGTTTGTGGAAATTGAAGTAGTAATGGGGCGCGTAATCTTTGATCAGGTGGCGAGCGGGCATGGGCAACTCATCCAGGTTGGTCCGGATGGGGGCATCTCCGCAGGATTCCAGGTTTCGACCCCGGCGTAACATCAGGCCGGGCACCTTTTTGAGATCACCGCCCGAGTCCAGGGTTTCGGCAAGGGGAACAATCACACCCTCACCGTCACCAACCACAATGCCGTCCACGGCATCGTCGAGATACCAGGAGGGTTCCCGCGAGGCATCATGTCCCCCGATCACGACAAAAGCTTCCGGGCAATCCTGTTTGACCCGCCGGGCAAGGTTCAGGGCCCGGTAACGTTCCGTCGTAAAGTTCGATTGGATACCCACCGCTTGCGGTGCAAATTCGCGGCATTTAGCCATGCCCGGGTCAGTTCCGTCTATGCGCAGGTCCAAGATGAGGCAGGTATGTCCTTCCCGTTCGAGGGCTCCGGCAATGTACTCCAAACCCAGCGGCTCTACAAATGTGATCATCTCCAAACCCAATACGCCGCCGGTGTGGGCTTTAAGGAATGCAAATTTCATGATAACCGCCCAAAGATCAAGATTTACGAGTCCCATTGATTATAGCCGAGACGCCGTGATAAACGCACAAAAATCGACACATTGTCCTCTGATTTGAAAGGGAACGAGGTCCTGTCTACGGCCGAGAAACCGGGAATACGGGTTTTGTATTAGAGGTCGGGCAACAAGTACCGTTTAAGATCTTAGAAAGCGATTCTGAGGAAATCACTTTCTCGGTGGGCTCCTGGTCGCTTTAGATTGCAACGACGGTAAGGACCGCGGAGCTTTCGCTGACGTAACGGTGTTCCTGTCAGCTTCGTCCAAGGCGCCGTGTTGTTTTTTTACAAAGCCGCAAGGCTTTCCTCTTCCCTTGTAACTTGAAACTTGAAACTAACAACTTGAAGCATTGCACGCGCCGGGCTTTTGTCCTACATTGAAGCTAGTGCCTGTAGGCTTTGGGAGATTATGAAAAAACTGCTCTGGTTGATCCTATTGCTCGGCGCTCCGGTCGCTGCCGGCGAAGACACCGATAAGTTGGCCAATATCAAGGTGTACCAATCCGAGCGCTTGCGCATCATCTTCGAGCGTGGGTTCCAGGAGCACATCATTCCGTTGGCCGATGCAGTCGAAGCCTATCTGGCGGAAATGGAATCCCGTTGGTCGGTCATTCTACCCGAAGAGAAAATCAGGATAACCCTGGGCCTGGGCGATGCCGCGACCATCGGTCACGCCCATCTGCCCGGCGGGCCCTCCTGGCTTTCCGCCGGGTACGATCGCGAGTACCGGCGCATCGAAATCGGCATCGAGCGATTGGGCGATTACCGTCAGGAGCCGGTTCTGCGCGAATTGCGCCATCAGTTGGTTCATTATCTGCTCAATCTGAAGCGGCAGTATCATCTGCCCTTGTTCCTGGAAGAGGGTCTGGCCGATTACTACGCGGGCACCAAGGGCGCCGACCGCTTCGGCGTCATCCTGGCTTTTGCCCGTAACGAAAGCCTGATCCCATGGTTGGCGGAAGAGAGCGAAATCACCTCCCGCTCCCAACGGCGCACCTACGCCGCCGTCGGCCGTCTTTTTGTAACCTGGCTTTGGGACCAGAAGCCGGGGAGTGAATTGAAGTTTCTGCAAACTTACCTGAGAGGTAATACACAGAGCTATGCCTTCAAGGCCGCGGATCTGCCGCCCATGACCGAACTGGTCACCGCCTTCGAAGCGGAGGTCCGACCCAAAAACAAGCTGTATCACCTGTTCCTTACCCGCGACTTCTGGATCATTCTGGTCGGTCTCATCATCCTGATCTATATGCTGCGCCGGGTGATTCGGGCCTGGCAGGTATCGCGAATGGAGTTCAAGACCATCGGGCCCATGGTCGAATTACCCGACCCGGCGCTCTTTACCGGTCCGGCGTTCGAACCCACCATGCCCGAGGAGGAGCCCGACCCGGCGTTGCGCGAGGCGCCGGAGCCTCCGGTCGAAACACCGACCGTGCCGCCGCGCCCGCATGCGGAACCCACCTGGGCGGTCGAACCGGCCATGCCCGGGTCGAACCCCTTTGCCGAACTGGAAGACAGCGACATGGACCATATCTTCGCGAACCTGGATACCCCGCTGCCCAACACTCCCGCCGCGGGTCAAACAGGACCCGAGGACGCGCCCAATCCTTTCGCGGACATCGACGATGAGCTGGAAGATGTCTTCTCCCAAATGGCGCCGGTTGAATCGGCGGTGCGCAACCCCATGGATCATGCCCCGGAAAAGGAAGCGGACGAAAACGAGGACGAGGTAGACCGCATCTTCGGCGGTTGGGACGTTGGTTGAAGCTTGCAAGAGTACTCATTCGGCAAACCGATGCCGCTCAGGATTCTGCCGGCATGAAAGCTGATTCATGCTAAGATTCCAAAATCGTTGAACTCTTCACGGCGGTGAGGTAGACCCCATGACATTGGCACTTTTCCCAGGCTCCTTCGATCCGATCACCAACGGCCATATAGACTTGATCGAACGCGGGCTCAAGATATTCGATCGAATCACCGTGGCGGTCCTGGTCAATATTTCCAAGAAACCCCTGTTCAGTAAGGACGAACGCCTGGCTTTGATTCGCGAGCTCTTTCCTTCCGACCGTGTGGCCATCAAAACCTTCTCCGGCCTGCTGGTCGACTTTGCCCACCAGGAGAACGCCAAGGTCATCATCCGCGGCCTGCGCGCCGTCTCCGATTTCGAGTACGAATTACAAATGGCCATGATGAACCGCGAACTGGCCGACGACCTGGAAACCGTGTTCATGATGCCTCGCGATATTTATAGTTACATCAGCAGTCGCCTGGTCAAAGAGGTTGCCGCGCTGGGCGGGGATATTTCCAACCTGGTGCCGCCCGCCATCCAAGTCGCCCTGCTAAAGAAATTTCAAACGAAATCCGAGTAATGTCCGTCTTACCATACAGGCGGTATCTCTATGTTCACGTGGGAGATTGAAGATTGAATTATTTTGATGCCATCATGCAGGCGAGTATCGTCAACAAGTTCATTTTGCTCGTTCTGCTCGTCTTTTCGGTGACCACCTGGATCCTCATCGTTCAGAAGCGCCTGCTCTTGCGCAAAACCGGGTTGGACACCGCGCATTTTCTGGCTACTTTTCGCAACTCGGCCCGCTTCTCCGAAATTAAAAACGTCACCAATAACTTTCCTTTCAGTCCGCAGGTCGGTCTCTTCCTGGCCGGATTCTCCGAACTTAACTTCCAATTGAGGCATCAGAAGACCACGGCCGGCAACCAACCAAAGGTGCGCAGCCTGGAATCCATCCACCGCGTTTTACAGCGGGCCAGCTTCGTCGAGGTGGCCAAGCTGGAGAAGAACCTCAACCAGTTGGCGACGGTAGCCGCCGTGGCGCCCTTCGTGGGCCTGCTGGGAACCGTTTGGGGCATCATTGAAGCCTTTGCCCAGATCGGTCAACAGAAATCGGTCTCGCTGACCGTGGTGGCGCCCGGTATCGCCGAGGCGCTCATCGCTACCGCCTTCGGCCTGTTTGCCGCCATCCCCGCCGTTATGGGTTATAACTACTTTGTCAACAAGGTGCGCGGCGTGGCCGCCGAAATGGAAGACTTCTGCCTGGAGTTTCTGGGCATCGTCGAGAAGAACTTTACCTGAGGGAGGTTTCCCGTGGCATTCTCAACCAATCAGCAAGGTCCCAGCACCAGCCTGAGCGAGATCAACGTGACCCCCCTGGTCGACGTCATGCTGGTTCTACTCATCATCTTCATGATCTCGGCGCCGCTCATGCAAACCGGCGTTACCCTGGAACTGCCCCTGGGCAACGAGAATTTGAAGCAACGCGAGGACTTCATCCTGCTCTCCATCAATGCCGAGGGCAAGCATTTCCTGAACGACGATTACCTGCAACCCGAGGTCATCTTGGAGAAGGTCAAGGCCAAGATCGCCGTGTCGCCCGACAAGACCGTCTACCTGCGCGGCGACCAGGGCCTGACCTACGGCACCGTAATGAGCCTGGTCAACCAACTCAAGGAAGCCGGCATCGAAGAGATCAGCCTGGTGACCGAACCCCCGAAGCAATCCTGACGAGGTCCGCGTGAGTCCCTACGACCATTACGCCCAGATGCAGAAAATGGCCTCATACGGCCGCCGAACCGGCATTATCGTGTCCCTCCTGGTCCACGCGCTGGCCCTGTTCGGTCTGGTCTGGATGGGTATGGCCGGGGAACCCAAAAAGGACGATTTCGGCAGGGCGGTCCAGGTCAAGCTGGGCGGACCGCGCAACCTGAACACCGGCGGCAGAAAATCGCGGGCGGCCACGGCCGGCGTCACCAAACCCCAAGCCAGGGCCCAACAAAAAAAGCAAACGGCGACACCACCGCCGCCGCCGAAAAAGAAACAACGCCGAACCAAACCTCAAGCGAAAGAGGTCGCCATCGGCACCAAGAACAAACGCCGTCCTCCCAAAAAGCAGCCGCCGCCCACGCCGGTCGCCGAAACCAGCCGCTCCGGCAGCACCTACAATACCGCGCCTACAGCGCCGTCCGATGTCAGGAGCAACCGGGCGCGCGGTAATGTTCGCGAGGGCACCGGCACGGGCGTGGTGGCCGAGATCGGCGACGGCAGCGAAGTCACCAACGTGGAAGAATTGCAGTTCCGTACCTACCTGGCCGCGATTGCCGCCGCGGTAGAAGCCCGCTGGAACGGCACCAGTCCCATGGTCGGCATCACCAGGATCGAGTTCACCATTCACCGCGACGGCAGTGTGACCGATGTCAAGATCGCCGACACCTCCGGTTACCCCTTCCTGGACAAACAGGCCCGTCGCGCCGTCATGGGCCTGGATCTGCCGCCGCTTCCCCAGGGTTACGAGGGCGATACCTTGCTAATGGCCTTGAAATTTCATTACGGTGAAGAAAAACAATAATAGATGTTAGGAGCACTTACATGAAATGGTTTGCATACATGCTTGTTTTGGGATGCCTTTGGCTGCCCGCGCAGGACAGACCCGTTGAATTGGATATTTATTCGGGCCAACCCGTAAGGCTGTACAACATCGCCGTGCCCGACTTCAAGTCGATGCCGGGCGCCGAGGACTATCGCGATGCCGTCCGTGTCATCAACGAGGTGGTGCGCGCCGACCTGCGCAATTCGGGCATGTTCCGCGTACTGGGCAAGGATCGTCTCAACCTCATTCGCAGTCCGCACGACGGCCCGCTGATCTTTGAAGACTGGGGCAGTATCGAAGCCGCGCACCTGGCCGTGGGTCGCGTGCTTCGGGAAGGCGACCAGATGAAGGTGGAGATCCGGCTCTTCGAAATTGCCTCCAAGCAAGCCATCCTGGCCAAAGCGGTCACCGGCAAGCCCAAGCTGGCTCGCAAGATCGCCCACACGGTCTCCGACTACATCCTGACCCACCTGTTCAACAGTAAGTTCGCGACCAGTAAGATCGTCTACACCAAACGCAGGCGCAGTACCGTAGACCCCAGCCGCACCCTGGACGAGCTCTACATTATGGACTACGACGGCTATAACGAGCTGCCCATTACCCGCGGCGGTTTGGTCTTCTCGCCCGACGCCAAACGCGTGGGCCGCGATATCATGCTGATCTACGGCGCCTTCCAAAACGCCTTCACCATGAACGCCACCTACACCCTCCAGTTGAAACCCAGCCTGGCCAGTCGTCCGCGCCCCCTGCTGGAAGACCCGAGCCGACGCGCCCAGTCGCCGTCCATCTCGCCCGACGGCAGAAAGGTTGCCTTCTCCATCGCCAAGGACGGCAACAGCGACATCTGGGTCATGAACCTGGACGGCTCCGACGCGGTGCAATTGACCCGACACCCGGGCATCGACACCAACCCCAGTTGGGCGCCGGGCGGACGTTCCCTGCTGTTCACCAGCGATCGTACCGGCACGCCGCAAATCTACCGCATGGACGCCGACGGCCTCAACCGTGTGCTGATCACCACCCAGAACTCGTTCAACGACAGCGCCAAGTGGAACCCCCGCTACGACTACATGGCCTACGTGAGCCGCTTCGAAAACGACTTCGACATCTTCATCATGAACCTGCAAACCCGCGAGAACTACCGGGTCACCGAGAAGTCGGGCAGTAACGAAGAGCCGCACTGGTCGCCGGACGGGGAACAGCTGTGCTTCACCTCAAACCGTTCGGGTACCTGGCAGATCTACGCCATCAACCGCAACGGCACCAACCTGCGGCGGATAACCAGCACGGGCAACAACCGCGAACCGGTCTGGATTGAATAACGGCCCTCGGGCCCTGGTCAACGATCATCGGAAACAAATAGGCAATGCTACTTTTGATGCGTAGGTCCATCTGTATCCACGCGTTGTAATCGCCGACCACCGGTCTTCCCTGTGTTATCCTAAACACGACAGGTTGTTAGGAGCAAACTCATGGGTCTCAGGCTTCCGATCGGCATCGACGATTTCCAAAGGGTGATCGAGGACGGTTACTACTATGTAGACAAAAGTATGTTCATTGCCGAGGTTTTGGAAACATCCGCGCTCGTGCAGTTGATTACCCGGCCCAGGCGCTTCGGCAAGACTATCAACATGTCCATGCTGCACGCCTTCTTCGATGAGCGGCAGCCCGACAATGCCGCACTCTTTGAAGGGCTGGCCATTCAGAAAAGTCCCTGGTTCGATCGCCTGGGGCGCTACCCTGTCATTTTTCTTACATTTAAGGATCTTAAGGCCGACACATTCGACGATTTCCTCGATCTCTTTCGCAACATGATGGCCAAAGCTTTCCGTGACAGGAAGTACCTGATGGAGGACCTGGACGAATTCGATGCGGAGGACTTTAGGAAAATCGCCAAAAAGCAAGGTAATCCAGCCGACCTGAAGGATTCACTGACCCTGCTGATGGAATTTCTGGCCGCGCACCACCAAGGTAAGGTCATCCTGCTGATCGACGAATACGACTCGCCCATCCATACGGGATACGCCGGCGGATATTATCGGGAAATCGCGGGGTTCATGCGGGGTCTCCTGGGGAAGGCCCTGAAAGGCAACAAAATTCTGGAGAAGGCCGTGCTGACCGGTATCTTACGGGTGGCGCGCGAATCTATTTTTTCCGACCTGAACCATGTCGATGTGTTCACCTTGCTCAGTCTCCCCTTTTCCGATAAATTCGGCTTCACGGAGGCTGAAACGGAAAACCTGTTGCATCAGGCCGGCCTTGGTGAGAAGGCCGTAGCGGTGCAAAACTGGTACAACGGCTATCTGGCCGGAGAGACTACCATTTACAACCCCTGGTCCATTCTCAATTACATCGATAAGTCGAAAGAAGGCTTGCGCCCCCACTGGGTCAACACCAGTTCAAACGACCTGATTAAAAAGCAACTGATCGGCGCCGCGCCCGAGGTATTGGACGATTTGCAAGCCCTGTTGAAAGGGGAAACAGTAAAGACCATGGTTCATCAACACACCGTGTTCGAGGACCTGAACCGAAACACGGAAACGCTGTGGTCGTTCTTCCTATTCTGCGGTTACCTGAAAGTGACGGAAAAGATACGCAAAGACAATCGTGAATTCTATCGTTTAGCCGTGCCCAACACCGAAGTAGAACTGTTATTCCAAGACATTGTTGCCAGTTGGCTGCATCGCGATATCGGACCCACCAAGGTGAGCCGCTATCTGGAAAGCCTGATCAACGGTGACATGCCGACCTTCGGGCAATTTTTACAGGAAACGGTGCGCTCGGTGCTGAGTTACTACGATACCGCCAAGCCGAACCCGGAAAGGGTGTACCACGCCTTTGTTTTGGGCCTGCTGGTCCACCTGCGCGACCGCTACGAGGTAACGTCTAACCGGGAAGCGGGTCACGGCCGCTATGATGTCATCATGCGCCCCCGAAACCCGAAAGAGCGCGGCGTGATCTTTGAATTCAAAATCGCCGAAAGCGCGGATCAGATGGAAGACGCCCTACAAGAGGCTCTGGATCAAATCGAAACCCGGCAATACGGCGCGGAACTGGAAGCGGCCGGGGTCACGCTCCGCTCGGAAATCGCGGTAGCCTTCTGCGGCAAGGAAGTTCGCCTACGCGGGCGAGAGATCGATGCCGGGAACCTATAAACTACAATTGATGCTCCGCGCCCGCGTCCAGGGAAAAAGAGTGATCGTGTGACCGCGGTTTTCACTCCATCTGAAACAAGCGCTTGAGGAAGCGGTGGGGGTACGGATGCTGCTTTCCATCTGAGAAGGTGTGGTGGAGCCAGGCCGCTTCGCCGTTGATCTCCAGCACAACCGCGTGGTTCGCGGGCGGGGCCGTATGGTCTGTTGTCAGGACATCTACCGAGTAGAAGGTCAAGCCCAGTCGATCCGCGATTGCCTTCGTCCAAAGGCCGTAATCCGGGTGCATGGTGTCGGTAATATCGACGGCGCGCGCTCCTTGCGACATGTTGGCGATGGTTTTCAATTGAATCGTTCGGCCGTGCTCGATCACATCCGTCATGACCACCCCCTGACGGGATATCAACTGATCGACTTGTTCATCCAAGGTGATGTCGTTCTCGGGATTATCGCGCCTGACCCGGACCAGTTCCTTTTCAATCAATTGGGCCAGTGTCGCGGCGCCGTCCCCGGTGACTTGGGCGGGAATCCGGCGGCACACGGCCTCGGGCCGGCCGTCGATCACGTGGATGCGCAGATCATCACCGTCAACCTGTTGCTCGACCAAGACACTCTCGTAGTTCTCCAGAACTGTCTCCGCATGCCGCAAAACCGTATCCAAGTCGGTAATATTCATCAAAATAGAATCGCCCTCGGCCGCATCCAGCGGCTTGCAAACGACCGGGCTGTAATCTTCCATCAAGGACGCGACGGCCGGGCGCATCGCATCGACCCTGTCGAAAACCATGCCCTCGGGCACGGGAATGCCCAATTCCTTCAACATTTGCTTCGTCGCATATTTGTTCCGGGCGATCATGTAGGCATGATGGCTCAGGTCCGAGAATCCGAGTCCCTCGTTGCAAATCAATTCCGTGCGACCGCCCCAAGTCAAACGCAAGGCATCCATATGCCAGGTTTCCTGTAAGTCGGTCACCGTAATGCCTAATTCGCGCGCCGCTTCCATGATTCTGCGTTTGTGAATACTCATTTAAAACTCCCGACAGTGACTTACCGAAAAAAGGTTGAGAGATTGGAAAGCGGGATTGTAACACGGCAGGGCAGAATGCGGAAATAATTGTCGGGATTGGCATCTGATACCCGATTGTCCCCGGGAACAATCGAGTATCAGACGCTTGAACCCCGGACTCGAGATGAAACGGAAACCGCTTTAGGGATCGGAATGAATCGACATCCGGCATTGTTTCCAGCTACAGTGTCGGGTTTCCTCGTATTGGGGTGCTTACCCCCCTGGGAAAACTGCCGATTTTCCGTCGATCCTCCCAAAAGTTTCCAATCGGGTTGCCGATGCCATAGTTGATCGATTGTCTCCGAGATGTGGTACTCCGGCTTGATCAAGGCAGGTTACAATGAAGCTCTACCTCCGTGGCAAAATGGTCCTTTACAGCATCGGATTGGTGGTTCTGACCGCGGTCGCCTTTGCTTTTGCTTCCTCCTACCTCTTGCAGCAGGACCTTGTCGATGATATCGGCATTCGGGTCGAACATATGGCCGCCTCCATTGCGGTCGGGATGGACGGTGATCGCCATGAAGCGGTCTGGGGTCTCGACGATGTCGAGGGAGAAGACTTCATCGCTTTGCGTGACTATCTGCGATTGCAGCAGAAGGCCAACAATTGGGACTGGCCCGTCTATACCTTTCGCGCTATCGACGGCGGCGAGCTGGCCTTTGTCGTTATGACCAACCCGGAACCTTTTGTAGGTAACACCTACAAACCCGAGGACTTCGGCATCGACGATATTGTTCGCACCGTTCTGACCGAGGGTCGGGCCGGGCACACCGCACTATATCGAAGCACCGAAAAATCCTATATCAGCGGCTTCGGCCCCATTCGCGACAGCAGCGGCGATGTCGTCGGTATGGTCGTGGTCGATTTCGACTTCGCCGACTATCGCGCCTTGCTGAAACAAAAGATCGGTTTGATGATGATCGTTGCCCTGGCCGCGGTGTCCCTGGCGGTTCTGATTTCACTCTGGGCGGTTCGGAAAATCACCGGGCCCATCAAGGAAACCGTCAGCCTGATCGGCGCCGTGATCGATGAGCGGGACCTGACCAGGCGCATCGCCGTAAAGGGCAAAGACGAGATGGGCGAACTGTCCGTTTGTTTCAACCAGTTCATCAAAGAGATTCACGATATGATGCGGCGCTTCAACGACAACGCGCAACAGTTGGCCGGGGCATCCAATAACCTGAAAGAACGCAGCAGGGAAATGGCCGAAAACGCCGGTCTCATGATGGATCAAACGGATCAGGCCACCACCGCCACGCGGCACACCGGCGAACGCATCGTGCGCATCGCCGAGTCCGCCGGCGGGTCCCGCAAGGATGTGGCGGGCGTGGTTCAGGTCAACACCCAAATCGGCAACAATCTGGCCGGCGTCAATGAAGACGCCTCCATGATGTCCCAGGATGTCCAGAACCTGGCCCTTGCCATCGAGCAGGTCAGTGAAACCATCCGCAACGTGGCAGGGGACGTGGAAGAAACCGCGTCCATAACTCAAGAAGCGGCCCAGGTAACCGAGCAAACCGACGCACGCATTGCTTCCCTGGGCGAAGCGGCAAAAAGCATCGGCGATGTGGTCAGCGTGATCAACCAGATTGCCGAGAAGACCAATCTTCTGTCCCTCAACGCCGCCATCGAGGCCGCGCGGGCGGGTGAAGCGGGCCGCGGTTTTGCCGTAGTCGCCGGCGAGGTTAAAGACCTGGCCAATCAGACCGCCGAGGCAACCGAGGATATCCAACGCAAGATCAAAGATATCCAGGATAATACCGGGCTGGCTATCGGCGCCATGAAGGACATCAAGCGGATCATTACCTCGGTCAATGATCGCACCGGTTCCATCGCGGGCGCCGTCGAGCAACAGACCGAAACCATCGCGCGTATCGAGGAAAATGTGGTTGCCGCTTCCGACCGCGCCCAGGCCGTGTCCCATTCGGTCAGCGAATCGGCCGATTTCAGCCGCACGGTTACCCAAAATGCCGAACAAGCCTTGAACGGCGCCGGGGTCATCGCCGAAAGCGCCGACCAGATTGCCCGGGACTCCAAGGTCGTAGCCGACAACATGGCCGGCGTTTGCACCAGTTCCAAGAATACGGCCGCAACTGCCGGAGAATTGAGGGAACAGGCGGGAAGTCTGTCCGAGATGGCCGGCGATTTTCAAGAACAGGTCGCGGTCTTCAAGATCTAACCGCGGTCGCGGAACGTTTTGCAGCCCGTTCCCGGTTTCCCCCGACTAAAATAACCGACCCCGGCGTGGGTCACATCGAAACCGGGAGAGATCATGAAAGTTCTTATCGCCGTTTTACTGTTTTTACCGGCTGTCGGCGGCCGGGCAGCGGATACGCCCGAAATCAAGCAAGAGGAGATCACCCGCATCGTGGGCGTTCTGGCCCATGACGACATGCAGGGTCGCATGGCGGGCACGGCAGGCGCACGTAAAGCGGCTGATTTCATCGCTTCCGAATTCAAGGCGATCGGTTTGAAGCCCTACGCCGGCAACGATTATCTACAAAAGTTCAACGCCTTCAGCATAGCCTCGGGGGAAACCTCCCTGAACCTGAACGGTACCGTCTTGGACCCGGCTTCCTATCACGTATCCTTCAGCGGTAGAGAGTGCGATCTATCCGATAAGTCCAAGCTGGCGATCGAGGTCGTCGAGGAAGGCGGGCAACCCTTCCGCGTACTTCGCAAAATGTGGGGCGGCGAAAAGATCCCGGTCCTTTTGATCCCGCCTTCCATGGAAGACCGCCTGAAGCAGCTCAAGGCCTACCAAGGCGGCGGCCTCAGCATGGCGACGGAAGAAAATCCGGCTTACGTCATGATTATGACCGACCAGACTCAAGTGGACGATTTCAAACTAAGCGTCCGCAACAAGATGGAGCCCACCGAACTGGCCAATGTGGTCGGCGTCATCCCCGGCAAAAGCAAGCCGAACGAATACGTTATGTTCTCGGGCCATTATGATCACCTCGGCGACCGGCGCCGCTCGGTAGACGGCGACACCATTGCCAACGGGGCCGATGACAACGCCTCCGGTACTACCGGCGTCATCGCCCTGGCTCGTTACTTCCAATCCTTACCCCGGCAACCCGAAAGAAGTCTTGTGTTTATCGCTTTCACGGCCGAGGAGATCGGCGGTTTCGGTTCGGAATATTTCGCCTCGGTCATCGACCCTGATCAATATGTCGCCGGCATCAACATCGAAATGATCGGCAAACCGTCCAAGTTCGGGCCCGGCACGGTATTTATGACCGGTCCCGAAAAGTCTTCCCTTTTCGAAATCATGCAAAAAGCCTCGGGCGAGTCCTTCCTGCATCCCGATCCGTACCCCAAACAGAACCTGTTCAATCGATCGGATAATGCTCGCTTCGCCCGAGTCGGCGTGCCCGCTCATTCCATCAGCAGCTCGCAGATCGATCAAGACAAGCTCTACCATACGGTAAACGACGAATTCGAGACCCTGGACCTGGGCAGCATGACCCGAATTATTCGCGGAATTGCCGTTGCCGCGATGCCGCTGGTGGATGGTTCCGCTACACCGACCCGTATCGAAACGGGCGGTACTCATTAAAATGAGTCCACAATTGCGTTTTTGTCTTGAACTGATGTTCGGTTTCTGGTTTGATCATAATCAGTTCTGCGAAAACTTTAAACGCAAAAATCATTCTCCAACCCGTCGAAAAAAGCGAACCAGATGTAGGTGATGCGGTTCACTACTATGGCATTAACCAAGGCCTTTCGCCTCTGTTTCCTCATCGCTTTCCAAATTATTATCTTATTACAAAATATCCAAGCCAATGACCGGGCCGGGCTCCAATCCATACCGGATCCGGCCGGTACCGAGATATTGTGCCTGCTTCGTGACAATACCGGATTCTTGTGGCTGGGAACCGCGCACGGCCTCAAACGCTATGACGGCCGGTCCATTCGCCCTCACGGTGATTCCAAGGAACCGATCACGGCCATGGCGTTTTCCCCGACCGGGGAACTCTGGGTGACGACCGCCGATCAGCCGGCCTATCTCAACCCGACGCTTGCCGGACCGCCCGAGCAGCTTCATTTAAAAGCAGCCTATTCGGGCTACACGTCGCTGTTATTCGATCGCGCCGGCCGCTTCTGGTTGGGCACTGAGCGGGGCCTGGTCCAACTTCGCCTTGACAACGAGCATAAAATTCTCGAAGAAAACTACTTTCAGACCGGGACGGGAGGCATATCCCATCAGCATGTCACCACCCTGCTGGAAGATAATAGCGGCACCATTTGGGTGGGCACCGCCGGCGGCGGTTTGGATCGGTTCCTGGCGGGTACCGGCACCTTTGTCGCCTACCGACACAGCACTGCCGATCAATCAACCATCGCCGGAGACCATATCACGGCGCTTACCCAGGATCAGAACGATAACATCTGGGTGGGTACCGCCGCTTCCGGCCTATGCCGCTTTCATCCCAGGAAGGGCACTTTCGATCGATTCGATACCGCGCCGCACATCGTCGACCTGGCCACGACGCCGGACGGCCGGGTGTGGACCGTCGCTAAAACCGGCGCCCCCGCCTGGTTCGATGAGCGTACAAGCGCCTTCATCCCGCTGGGTTCCGAAAGCGATTGGAAACCCGTCAACGATTTGTACGTGGGCGCGGCCGGCGAATTGTGGATGGCCGGCCGCGAGTTGCATCTCTATACCGATCCGAAAGCTGAACCCTCCGGGACCTCGGCACCGGTATTCCTGGAAGCAGAGCGATTGACTTCCTCCGGCAGCGAACCGCTTGCCCCCGATAACGGCATCCTGTCCTGGGAAGACGAATCTACCGTGGCCCGCATTCATTTCGCCATGCCCGAGTTCAGCTTTCGCAATACGCATCGTTATCGCTATCGGCTGGTGGGACTGCATCCCGACTGGTTGATTTTAGGTAACGAGGGACGCGTCACCCTGACCGGATTGGAGCCCGGCGCCTACACCCTGGAAATTCAGGGCGCCTTGGACGGCGAAACCTGGGGCCCGACCACCCGCATGCCCGTCGCCGTGGAGGGTTTCGTATTCCCCGAAGGCCTCACATGGTTGCTGCCCGGCCTTCTGATTCTGGGTTGGGCGCTGCAATTGCATCGACAAAACCGACGCCTGAAAGAAAACCAGGCCGATACGGAACGCCTGCGCACGGATAACGAGCAACTGCGCATCACGGACCAGGAACGCGACCGCCTCCTGGCCAATACCACCCACGAACTGCGCACTCCGCTCAACGGTATCGTGGGCATTGCCGAGGCTTTGAAGAACGGCTCCCTCGGCGACATCACCGAGAAACAGGAGCACAATCTCAACCTCATCATCTCCAGCGGCTCACGGCTCGCCGCCACGGTCAACGATATCCTGGACTTTGCCCGCCTGCACGAAAGCACCATCGAGTTGGAACTGGAAGCGGTCGACCTGCACCAACTGGCCGGCAACATCCTGGAACTGCAACGCCCCTTACTGCACGGCAAACCTGTCGATCTGACCAATGACGTGCCCGGGACCGATATGCTGGTGCGTGCCGATGAAAACCGCCTGGCCCAAATCCTTCACAACCTGGTGGGCAACGCCGTCAAGTTTACTCACGAGGGCGTCATTGTCATCGGCGCGGAAAAAGAAGGCGACAAGATAACCGTTTGGGTGCGCGACACCGGCGAAGGTATTCCCGAGGTGGACTGCAAGCGGATCTTCGAACGCTTCTCCCAGGCCGAAAACCGCGCCCGGCACTCGGGCCTGGGTCTTGGCCTGGCCATCACTCGCGAACTGGTGCGGCTGCACGGCGGCGTCATCCAGGTGGATTCGGAGGAGGGCAAGGGCTCCGAGTTTCGCTTCAGCCTGGCCGCGGCCGACGGCAGCGAGCATGTGGCCGCACAGCCGTCCGCAAGGCCCGTGAGTACAGTTTCCAGAAGTAAACCGCCGGCCCCGGATTCGCCGAGCACAGGACTCTTCGAGATCCTGGTGGTGGACGACGAACCCATCAACCTCCAGGTCCTCAGCAATTTCTTGGAGCCCGACAATCACAAACTGACCCTGGCCACGCACGGTAAGGACGCCCTGGAACTGATCGCCAAACAGCGCTTCGACCTGGTGCTGCTGGATATCATGATGCCCAATATGTCCGGTTTCGAGGTCTGCCGCCGCATCCGCGAGGAATACATGCCCGAGGAACTACCTATCGTCATGTTGACCGCCCGCTACCAACTCAGCGATGTGGTGCAGGGTTTCGAGGTCGGCGCCAACGACTACCTGGTCAAGCCCGTCTCCCGTGACGAACTGCTTGTGCGCATGAAAACGCATCTGCGCCTGCTGCAAACCACCCGACGCCTGAAATCAACCCAGCTGCGACTAAACGAGGTCAACAAACTGCTGGAACAACAGGTCCGCGACCGCACCCTGGAGATCCGCGAACGCAATGACGAATTGGAAGCCTTGGACGATATCGTCCGGACCATCAACAACGAAATCGAATTGTCCAACCTGCTCAGTTCGCTCTTGCAGGAAGCCATGACCCTATTTCCCCAATCCGATAAGGGTATCTTCCTGGTTCGCGAACCCGACCGCGATCTATTCCATATGGCAGCCGTGGCGGGATACGATGAGGAAAAGGCGTATGAGACCTGGCTTTCACCGGACCGCATCCACAACTGGTTTGCCATCCCACCGGACGCCGGCATGGACGAGGTGCGCATCCTCTCAGATTTCTCCAAGGCCGATCGCGGGGATTTGAAGGAATTTTTCCCGATGCCCAATTGCTCCCTATTGATGCCCGTCCATCTGCACGATCGGATCGAGGGATTCCTGCTATTGGACAACAGCGACAACCCCTGCGCCTTCGGCGGGAGCGACATCAACCGGCTGGACCGCTTGAAGGCCCACGCGGTCTCCGCCGTCGCCAAGGCGCGCCTCTTGGAAGACATGCGCGGCAAGAACCAGGAACTGGTGCGCCGACAGCGCAAGCTGATCATGCAGGAGAAGATGGCCTACCTGACCACGCTGACCGCCGGTATCGCCCACGAAATCCAGAACCCCTTGAACTTCGTCAACAACTTCGCGGCGGTGGCGGTGGAAATGGCCCGCGAGCTTCACGATACCTTGCACAAGAGCCGCAAGAAGATGCTGGGCAATACCTACGCCGAGGTCAAGGAGATCCTGGACGACCTGGAAGAAAACGCGGGCATGATCTACCAATACGGTAAGCGCGCCGACCGCATCGTACGCTCCATGATGGTGCATAGCCAGGAGGGTCCGCAAGAACGCCGGCCAATGGACCTGAACCAGATGATGGACGAACAATACGAACTGGTCTACCACGCCATCCACGCCTTCGGGCACCGCGTGGATATCGAGGTGACGCGAGATTACGATCCCGGCGCCCAATCCATCGACGCGGTCCCGCAGGATATCGGCCGCGCCTTATTGAACCTGATCAACAACGCCCTCTATGCCATGGGTGAAAAGAAAGAGACGTTGGGCGAAGACTACCGGCCGCAACTGTTCATGAGTACCCGGAAACACGAGGATCACATCGAGATCCGAATCAGGGATAACGGAACCGGCATTTCCGAGGCAAACCACGATCGCATCTTCACGCCCTTCTTCACCACCAAACCCACCGGCAAGGGCATCGGCCTGGGCTTATCCATTTGTTACCACATCGTGGTGGAGGGCCACGGCGGCGAGATCAAGGTGGATTCCAAGGAGGGCGAGTACGCCGAGTTCCGGCTTACTTTGCCGACCCGGCGTTCAAGCGATTCATCACCATAAAAACCGCAACACCGCTGAAGATGGTCACCAGGGCGCCGATCAACTCGTTCGGGCTGTTGCGCGCCGCCATGACCGCCAGCACCAGGGTCGCCATGATGAACACCAGGGGCGTTACGGGGAAACCCCAAACGGGCACCTTCTCCTTGCCCTCGCGTCGCCGCAAGATGAACAGCGAACTGATGGTCAACGCCGAACTCAGCGATAAGGTCAGGCCCAGGTAGGACAACAGTTCCTTCAGGTCGGTAAACAGAATTACCGTAATGGTTATGACAGCCTGCAAGATGATGGACGCACGCGGAACCTCGCCGTGGAAGCGGAAGATTTTGGGGAACATGCCGTCGTCGGCCATGCGGGTATAGACGCGAGGGCCGGCCATCATCATGGACGAGACCGAGGTAGCCAGGGCCATGGCAATCAAGGCCCGGGTGATATTCTCCAGGGGAGCGCCGCCGATCGAGTGCGCGGCCGCCGCGGCCACGTCCTGGCGGCCGGCCACATCCTGAAAGGGCGGCAGCATCACGAAAACCGCATTCAAGGCCAGGTAGAGCCCGATCACCAGGACCGTGCCCCAAATCAGGGCGCGCGGCACATCTACAGCGGGGCTGTGGGCTTCACCGGAGACGTAAACGGCGGCGTTGAATCCCGAATAACTGAGCGAGATCCAAACCAGGGACCCGGCAAAGGCGAAGATGGAAAACGGCTTCACCGGCGGCGCAACGGTTTCCGAGGCGGGCGAACCCAAGCTGAGCGCATAGAAGATGAAGGCGGCAATCAAGCCCAATTTCAAGATCACCGCCGCATTTTGGGAAAAGGCGCCGGCGCGCAGACGCGAGGCATGGGCGAATGTGGTCACCAATACCAGGCCGATCGCAATCGACCCGGAAGACAGATCCGAGGGCAAGGCCGGAGCCAGGTAGGTCTCGAAGGTCAGGGCGGCAAAGGCGGTGGCGCCGGTAAACCCCGCCAGCAGGGAAACCCAACCGGCAATAAAACCGGCCATGGGATGGATCACCCGCGAGAGGTACAAATACTCGCCTCCGCTTTCGGTTAAACGCCGACAGAGACTACCGTAACATACGGCCCCGCAGAGGGCGGTAATCCCCCCGCAGAACCAGGCGAGCATCACCCGCCCCGGACTGCCCAAATCGCTGAGGGCAAAACCCGAGGTGGTGAACACGCCGGCGCCCAACATATTGGCAACCACGAGGCAGGTGAGAGAGACAAAACCTAACGAAGGCTTGGACAATGTCATGGACGGACAAACCGCATGAAATAGTTTTCCTCCAATCCCGCGTCCAGTTCGGCGTCGTGGGTGAAGCCCGCATCTTCGATTTCCTTGCGGAAAACCTCCTGGCCCGCACGCATGTGGCTCAGCAGCCAGTCCTTGGATTTACCGGGGATACGGTGGAAGTCGATGACGATCAACTGACCGCCGGGCCGCAAAGCGTGTTTGATGGAATCCAGCATTTTTTCGGGATTGTCGAAATGGTGGTAGGTGTCGCAAAGAAAGACCATGTCCACGGAGTTGGGCGGCAGGGTGGCGCTGTCCAGGGAACTGAGCACGGTGGTCACATTGGTCAGCCCCTCGTCCTCGGCGCGCTTGCGCAGGTGCTCCACAAAACGCATGGAAATCTCCACGGCCAGGTATTGGCCGTTGTCGCCGACCGCCTTACTGAACAGCGGCATGAAGACCCCGGTTCCCGCGCCCACATCGGCAACGACCATGCCGGGTTTCAAAGCCAGGGCCTCGGTGATCCGTTCGCGATTCGCGAAGATTTCCCGGCTCTCCGACTCGAACATGTCGGTGAAGCGCTCTACCTTCATCTCAGGGTCGAGGAAGTTCTTGTTGAGCTTGGAAGTTTCCTGAGCGGCCAGGGGTAACAGGAAGCCCCCGATCATAAGCAGACTGAACACTAAACGCATATCGATTACCTCATCGCGAAGTTGAAGCATGATGCCGCAAAGCCGTTCCGTCCATAGGGACCCACCCGTTCGGCGCCCTACCTGGCCGCGAGTCATCTTCATAACATATCTCCATCGGCACACCGGCCTTACTATAACGCAAAACCGTCCCCGGGGTCGAGAGACTTACCGGCCTTCCGGCCTTCAGACCGGCGGGCATTCAGAAGTCGCTTAGCCTAGCAGGCGTTGAAGCTCCCGGCGAAGCGGCGCGGATTGAGCCTCGTATATTTCTTCGGACAAAATGCCCTGGTCTCGCAGTTTATTCAACAGCTTAAGGGCTCCTTGGATCTCCCCGCGTTTCACCCCGCGTTTTTCCCCGCGTTTCTCTCCGCGTTTCTCTCCGCGTTTTTCCCCGCGTTTCTCCCCACGTTTCTCTCCGCGCTTCTCAATATTTTCGAAATATTCCGTGACGGTTTCTGCCGGATAACCCACGTCTTGCTCCTTTTTTATTTCTGTTACGGTTTGTTCACCGGGTCGAGAGACTTGCCGATCTGCATTGGGACTCGCCGAAGCCGCGTGTGGATTCCCGTCAGGTTCCGGGATTGAATCCGTGAAGGTGGACGGTGTGTTCCCCCTGTACCCGGCTCTCATCACCGTTTTTTGTTCCCGATCAGACCGGCGAGCCCTCAGAAATCGCTTAGCCTTGCAGGCGTTGAAGCTCCCGGCGAAGCGGCGCGGATTCAGCCTCGTATATTTCTTCGGACAAAATGCCCCGGTCTCGCAGTTCATTCAATTTTTTTAGGACTCCTTTGATCTCCCCGCGTTTCTCCCCGCGTTTCTCTCCAATTTTCTCAGCGCGCTTCTCAATATTCTCGAAATATTCCGTGACGGTTTCTGCCGGATAACCCACGTCTTGCTCCTTTTCGATTTCTGCTACGGTTTGTTTGGTTACCTTTCCATAAGTCAGCAGGTATTGTGCGATCAGTAGTTTGTGGTCACGTGTCAAACGCGGCCCCATGGCTTTGGCCGCCCGGAAGATTGCCCGA
>JAAUYB010175280.1_pt1 | contig 54479 bp, 43 predicted proteins | sample 7278071 | NCBI WGS metagenome assembly JAAUYB01 (sample SAMN14350121, study PRJNA611818) | marine sediment metagenome | isolation source: surface marine sediment (1.8m) | place: French Polynesia: Moorea | collected 2018-08
AGTCGGGAGCAAAGAATGAGAACTGATTCTTTGCTCCCCTAAAAGTAATGTGAAAGAAATCAGTTGTAGGTCCTTGACCCGGAAAAGTCAGGAGCAAAGAATGAGGACTGATTCTTTGCGCCCCGACTTTTGGAATCGAGGAATCCGGGTAGATTTTGCGTCTCTCGACAAGCCGAATCGAGAAATCTGGGGAAAATCCTCGATTCCAGGCGGCGATTATCAACGATCAAGACAGTGATATGAGGTACTCATCCCCAAAAACAGCGTATCCAGATGCTTTTGGTTGTAAAATGCAATTTCCACTTGTTTTTGGAAGAGGGCGTGGAGATTCATACCCTCCGGAGGACCCAAACCACAACCGAACACCGAACCCTGCCGTCATCTCCGATCATGCGTTAACCCATAGCCCGAATCGTCCAACCCCACCTGTCGGATCATCGGAGAAAAGAACGCCTGGCGGCGGAAAGGCCGACATGTTTACTCGGAGTCTTTTACTCGTACCCGGAAGTCTTCTTTTTCCGGCGCTTGAATCGGTGAATTATCAAGGCATACAGCAGAATATTCCACACAAACACCGAGACCCCCGCCGCCAGCTCCCAATTCCGGGTCATGCCGCCGGGGTAAACCAGCGGCATGATGTAGTGGACCACAAAGCCGCCCTCGTAGCCGGATTGACCGGCATTAAGTCGAAACCTGTTCTCCATCGGCGTCAAAGGGCAAACCCAACCGGCCAGGTTAACAATCGCGGCCCACAGAACAAAGGGAACATGCAGCCAGGCCACCCATCGCTTGTAAAGGACCAGTAAGCCGCCCGCCACGGCAAACATCACCAGGCAGAAATGAAAAACCAATACCAGGTCGGCCAGTATGCGCCAGATCATTGTGTAATCCCTCTCATTCTATCTTATCAATTATTATAAGCCTTTCCCATCACCCGTTCTTGATCGTGATGAACCGAGTCCAACTCAAAGACCCGTGACGCGTGAGACCGGCTCTCTCAACGACCCGGCGGTCGATACCGCACACTATGCGGTTTACATAGGCTGGTCGGGATATCCTGATTAAGTCACGCCTAACTTTGAAGAGTCCCCGGAACCGGCAACCGCGCCATTGACCGCAACCGCGCCTCTATGATCTAATAACAGGCAACAACCCAAATCTCAGAACTGGAAATACCCTGCTTAGCCCTGGTCTTGTCCGTTCACACCTGCCTTTCATTCTCTACGATTCTTCAGGAGCGTTTATGTCTGACACCAAGAAATCGGGCTTGTCCCGGCGCGACTTCCTTGCCGGCCTCACTGCCTCTGCCGCGGTGATGTCTGCACCCCGTGTTGCCTTCCTCCATGCAGAAGCCCCCAAACCCGCCCCCAAGAACAGTAAGGTCCACAGTGTCGGCATCTACCCTCCCGTGGGTATTTCCCGCGTGGGAAACAGCAAGGACGGTTACTTCCTGGCTCCTGAGGTTCCCGGCACGGTCAACGATGCCTATCACCTGTTAACCGACAAAAAAGGCAATATCCGCATGAAGGACGACAACGGCGACATCAAAAAGCAGGTACAGCGGTTCTACCTCTTTGGTTTCGATGCGCAAGGAAACGTGGTTCGACAGTTCACCCTGGAAGACAGCGATGTAAAAAATATCAAATGGACCGTCCACGTGGCCAACGCCAAAGCCGCCTGGTACGGCTTCACCAACCCGCTGAACCTGAGAGGAGGCGCCCCGCCCATTCCAACCCAACGCCGCAACGATGCAGTCACCGATGAAGACCGTAAAAAACTGATCATCGATCCCGGCCGGCAGTGGGTGGACAAGGACAAGCGCGACCAGCCCATGGTCGGTCAGTTCTGGGGGAGGTTCAAGCAGAGTCGCCCTGTCGGCAACCACCCCACGGTAGATGTAAAGCTGGGCGAACTCAAAATGGACGACGCCGGTCACCTGATGGTCTTCCCCGCGGACGGCATATCCGCCGCTATAACCAACGAACAGAACATCACCAACTTCACCGATAACGACGGTTGGTATGACGACTGGTGCGACGGCTGGGTCCAGGCCGAGATCACGATGACTGAAGGAAACCAATCCTGGAGCGCGAGTCAGATCGATCATGCTTGGATCGCCTGCTGCGGTCCCAACTTTGCACCTGAAATTCCGCCCGTCGTATCCCTCTACGATCAGGCCTATCAGGTGATGTTGCTGAAAAAGCTGGTAAAACCGCCCGAAAAACTCAGCTTCACCAAAGACATCTATCCCTTCTTCCATCGCCTGGGCCTGATGGACTGGTTGACCAATGCAGCCAACCTGCGTCAGGGCTGGGCAGATGTGGGCAACTTCAATGATCCGGCCTACATCGCCAGGTTAGCCGATCCCAGTAGGGAGAACGGACCCTTCCGCATGGGTATCTTCAAACAGATCAACGGTCCCAACCCCACGCTGATGGAAACCGAATGTCCCTTCGAGGATCAGCAGGACGATCAGCCCCAACCCACCCGGCCCTTGATGCCTTTCCTGTTGGGAGGCGGCGTCAACTACGACAATGCCGCCAACCACTACTACATGGTGCCGCCGTATTTGTACGATAACCTTCAGAATTGGGCGAATGGTTATTTTATCGATGACTGGGAGCAGATGAAGGGCAAAGGCATGCCGAATAACCTGGAAGAAGTTCCTCTGGCAGAGCAGCCCACGGCGCTGACACGGGCCGCCCTGGAGCCCTGCTCCGGCACCGGCTTCCATCCCGGCGTGGAACTCACCTGGTACATGCAGATGGTCGATACCTACGAAAATAAAAAACCCTACCGCATCAAGTTGGATACCCAAGGTAAGGGTCGCGACGGTCTGTTACAGGATTTCGGTCCGCAACTAACCGCTGCAAAAGTCTTCTGCGGCTTCGAGGGAACCCCGCCCGCCATCGGCCCGCAAATGCCCGGCGACCTTTCGCGTTGGATGGGCCTTCCCTGGCAGCCCGACGCCTTCTCGTGCCAGTACGTCAACACGGCCAAGGATTTCCCCACCATCACCTGGTGGCCCGCCCTGTTGCCGATCGATGTGATCCCGGAAGCCTTTTATAAGATTCTCATGGACACCGACAGACCCTACATGGAACGCATCAAGTTCTACCAGAACCGGGTGCCCTGGTCTCGCGGCGTGGCGGGTCTGGGCTACCATGCGGAAGCAAGCTACAGCGACGGCCTGAACAATATGGTGCAACTGTGGGGTGAAATGGGCTTTGTGGTGGCGCGTCGCGGTCCCGAACCGCCCAAAGAAGTGATAGCCATGTTGGAAGGCAAGAGCAGACAGGAGCAAAAGGAAATCCTTCTCAACTTCTGGATTCCCCCGGTCATATATGTGGAAGTAGAGCGGGGCACCATGGACCTGATCTACAACACCAATCCCAACTGGCCGCCGCCCGAATAAGATGACAAGCCCCATCCTGATTGTCGGCGGCGGCATCGCGGCTGCCGCCGCCGCGATCACCCTTCAGTCCCTAAACCGCGATGCCGTGGTTATTGCCCCTGAAGACACGGGCGAAGACCGCATCGGCGAAACTTTGTCGGCTTCCGCCAATCCCGTGCTGCAGGAATTGGGTGTCTGGGACGCTTTCAAGGCCTGTGCCTTTCCCCCGTTGCACACCACATTCTCGAACTGGGGCACCGGTCGCACGGCCGAGCAGCGCCAAGCCCGCTACGGGCCCGCGGGCACGTTGCTGGACCGCAGGCGCTTCACGGCCATGTTGTGGCATCAGGCAACGGCCCATGAACGCATCACGGGCCACGTCCACCGGGTTGCGGATGAGGGCCGTGAACTGCATCTGCGCGACGGTCGCACACTCAATGCCGAGGCGGTGATCGATTGTAGCGGCCGGTCCGGCGTGGTCGCCCGCACCCAAACGAAACGGGAACGCCTGGACCAATTGATTGCGGTCTACGCTTTCCTGGAACAGGTCGAACCGGATATCCAACCCACCCCGGCCGTCATGACCGAAGCGGTGACGAACGGTTGGTGGTACTCCTCTCTCTTACCCGACGATCGCCTCTGCGTCGCCTATTTCACGGATGCCGACCTGGCCCCGCGCGATCTGACCAGGGATCCGACGGCGTGGCGAGATCTGGTTCAAACCGGACCGGACACCCTGCGCCGCATCCAAACAGCCGGTTTTGCGGTGACGGGCTGTCCGCGCATCACCGAGGCGGGCAGTTTGCGCGCGATCGATGTGGGCGGACCCGGCTGGGTTGCGGCGGGCGATGCGGCCATGGCTTTCGATCCGCTGTCCTCGCACGGCATCACGACCGCCCTGTGGTCCGGCAACAAGGCCGCACACATTGCCGCCGCGCTCACTGAAGATAACCCGGCCCCGCTTCGTGATTACGCGGACACCCTACAGATCGCGTGGGACCAATACTGTCGGCAACGAACAGCCGTTTACGCGGCTGAAAGACGCTTTCCAAACAGCGCCTTCTGGCAACGTCGATCAGAGCCATCGGGCCCACGGCCACCGGTGCACCGATCGGTTGCAGAACGACGGTGATAAACATTACTGCCAACCGAGAGAGCGATCAGGGCGTCCGGTGAGCAATACGGTTCTGTTGCCTCTCTAACATCGAGACAAGCCGGATCATCGACCATCCACCATGGAACCCCGATCCGGGTGCCGTCCTCGGCCTCTAACATGATCGGCCTTGCGCCGTTTGATCACCCTTGATTCGAGCCCTTGTTTCGGGTTCAAGGGGTGATGCACCATCACTTTGGGTCGTTTATGAGCATTTCCAATATCAATCGTTGATTTTTCGTACATATAGCCCTGGTTTACCCAAGATCTCCAAGCTCGCAAGTTTCTCACTGTAAAGAGAGCGGCCGAGATCCAACAGACCGGTCTCAATAGGTGACTGATTGGTTATGCTCTTAACCTGAATCAGCAGGGCAAGAAGAAACCCACCCTGCGATCAAGGCAAGAACTGTCGAACCCTGAAAGAATAAGCGGCCGAAACGAAATTTTGGGATGTTTGGTTGAGGAAGAGGGAGGTCCGGAGCCTCGTTTCCAGTTGTCATTCGTTGTTCTTGATAATCGAGGAGCAAAGAATCCGTTCTCATTCCTTGACCCGGAAAAGTCAGGAGCAAAGAATGAGAACTGATTCTTTGCTCCCGACTTATTCGGATCGAGGAATTAGAACGGATTTTTTGATCCTCGATTTATCGACACAAACAATCACAACTGGATTTCAGTGTCTCGGTATGTCGAATCGACGAATGAATGACAGCTTTTATATCACCATACCCACGCCGTCGAAGAACTCGCCCAGGTTCTCGTCGCGCATGATTTCGGATTCTTGCATGTACTCCGGCCAGTCGCCGGGCTCGTTGAGCTTGACCACCTGAAACGGGTAGGGCTTGCCCTTGAAATGGTGCATAGACGGCCAGGCAGTGTGCGGCGGCTTGCGGGCGAAGACCACCAGGTTTTTTTCGTCCTGGCAGTCCAGCAGGGCGATCTCGCCGAAAACTTCCAGGATGGTGCGCAGCATGTCGCCGCAAATCTCGTTGCAGGTAGCGTCCCAGAAGTTACAAACCATGACGGCGCCGGGCGATATTTTACCAAAGAGGATGCGCATGAATTCCAGACTGGTGAGGCGCGGTGGGATGGAGTGTGCGTTGTAGCAGTCCATCAAAGCCAGGTCGAAGGCATTCAGCTTGCGGCTCGCCTCCAGGCGGCCGCGGATGTCGCCGATCAAAACCTTGGCTCGGGGGTCCAGACGGAAGAACTGTTTGGCCAGTTCATAGACCCTGCTGTCGGATTCTACCGTGATGGTGCGGGCGCGAGGCCAGGCGCGGGCGACGGCATGCAACAGGGCGCAACTGCCCAGACCGCCCAGCAAGACCTTGGACGGGGAGTCCAAAAGGGCGCGGGCGCCGCTCGCCATGAGGCCGATGTATTCGAAAACCGGCAGGCGGTGGTCGGCCAGGTTGATGGCGCCTTGAATACTTTCCTCGAAATAGAGGTAGCGGTGGGTTTGGGGGAAGACATCTACAACCCTGATCCAATCGAAGTCGTCTTTATATTCATAACGAACTACTGAACCGCTGCCCAAAGGGTTCCAACCTCCGGCGAATAGTATCACGCGCCCCTCACTTTGGCATGATGAGGCGGTGAATGCAAGTGCGTGAATTGCTTAAGACACCATTTGACCGTAACCTTGGGTGATAGTAGAATTAGTGAGGTATTCAGAGTCGTGTAGGATAGTTTTACATGTTGGCCCGTTTATTTCGTCGTCAAAAAGATCTATGCCCCGAGGAACTGGTTCGGCCCTACTGTCGAAAAGCGCGTGAGGCCCTGTTAATCAACGACCTTGCCCGCGCCGTGGCCTATTTGGAGCGCGGTATTCACGTGGCGCCGGACCAACTGGATCTGTACCTGCAACGCGCCCAGATCTTCCAGTACGGCATGGGCGATTGCACCAGGGCTCTGCGTGATTACCGTCACATTCAACGCATCCTGGAAACCCAGCCCGATCAACGGCTTGCCGCTGAGTGCCGCAAGGGGATCCGCGACATGATGGACAGCACCGAGCCGGTCGATATGTAGATCGACCCGTAGATTTTCGATTTATTTCGGCCGCTTTCTTCAGTGGTTAAGATTTTCATTACTATAAAAATTCCAAGATGTATATTGAAATGCTTTAAAAAACATGCAAAAGTATTGGTGTTTATTAAAGTTAATTCCTTAATCCTACGATGGGAGAGATGAGAACCACCAGCACAAAACCGTGGGGCAAATAACGTGGCATTGTTTTCCAAGAAAAAATCGAATAAGGCGTCCGGCAGCTTTACCATCACCGAAGAAGACGAGGTGCTGGGCTATTTGGATGAAGTCTTTCGCCGCCGCGTATCGGTCACCTTTTACCACAACAAGAAGGCCTATGAGACGGATATACTGCTGCTGGAAGCCAAAAACGGCGTGATGCGCATTCAGCAGAGCTCTTCCATGCGGATTCCCCACGGGGCGGATATTTCCGCGGGTTTCCCCATGGACAAGACCTGGTGGACGTTTAAAACCAAATTCGCCCTGATCAAGGAAAAGCCCTACCTTCTGATTCCCAAGCAGATCCGCCACGCGGAACGGCGCGCCAACCAGCGCACCAACTTTTCCCCCCGCGAACAGGTCAAGGTTACTATTCTGGAGGGTTTGGGTTCCGGCAAGGGCGTCTTCGGCATGGCCAGGGATATCAGTATCGACGGTATGAGCCTGACGATCGAGAAGGCCATGAACCTGGCCAATGAGAAGGAGATGCCGCCCAATCCCAATCTTTACGTCAAGGGCACGCGCCTGGCGATGGTCAAGATCAACAGGGTGCCGGGCTGCCCGTTGATTGAAACCATGGGCACCGCGCATCGCGTGCACAGAGATAACAAGTGGATTCTGGCCATTTCCTTCTACAAGCTGTCGAAGCAGCACCAGGCCATGATCCAGCGTTTCGTGGAGCCCAGGCTGCTGGACTTCAAGCCCACCCGCCGGTCGCTGAAACGCCGCCAGGAACTGGATGCCCAATCCGGCGGTCCCGGCGCCGGTGTCGCGGCTCCGTCACGCGGCGGCGCACCCGCTCCTTCCGGCGCATCCGGCGCGCCGTCCCCACCGACCGGAGCACCCGCACCGCCCGCGGCCCAAGCGGCAGCCCCGGCGACCAAAAAAGCCCTGGTCATCGGCCCCGAACTGATGGAAACGCTCGACTTCCTGCAAACCAACGACAGCCCCATCAAGTTACTGCCGGGCAACACGCCCGTCGGCATCATCAAAACCCTGTCGGAAGAGAAGCCCACCTTGATGCTGTGCGGCACCGAATTCAAGGGCCGCAGCATCTTCGAAGTGCTGGAAAAGATCGAGAACATGGGCGCCATGGGCAGCGCCCGCGTGGTGGTTTGCTCCCAAAACATGCACGCCAAGGACAAGATCAAGTTCAAGATGATGAAGATCGAGGACATCCTGGAAATTCCCGAGGGCAAAGAGACCCAGGGTTTTGTAGATCAACTCCTGGCCCTTGCATAAGAAATAAAACAGGTCGCGCCCGGTTCTTAGTCACATCCCGGCGCTATTCAATATTCTGCAACTGTTCGCGGATCTTTTCGAAGCCGGTCTTGAACTTGACCACGTAACCCGCGATCCATTCGTTTTTGGCCTTATTGCCGATGGTCGTCGACTCACGCATGTTCTCCTGGGTCAGGAAATCCAGTTCCTTGCCCAGGGGCCGCTTGTCCGAATTGATCAGGGTCTCGAAGGTGCTGAGGTGGGCTTTCATGCGGGTGATTTCTTCGCTGATGTCCAGGCGATCGGCCTGGTAGACCACTTCCTGCATCAGGCGCGAGGGGTCCAGTTGGGTATCGTCCATCAGTATTTTCACGCGTTTTTCGATGGTATCACGCAGCTCCTGCTGGCGCTCCAGGGTCATCTTCTCCAATTCCAGCACCTGCTCGCGGGCCTTGCCGACGCGTTTGACGAAATCCTTCATCAGCTTGCCGCCCTCGCGCAGGCGGCTTTCTTCCAAGCGGTCGATTGCCTTGTTGAGCATGTCCGCCACCAGGTTTTCCAGTTCCTCGGGAAGTTGGAAGCCGACGCGCTGGGCGGTGGTCATATCCGGCAGGCGGATCAGGGTGTTGATGTCCAAATCGCCGCTGACGCCGCGTTCCTTCATCTGGGCCGCCATTTGCATGATCTGAGTCAGCTTGGCCATGTTGACCGGCGCGGGCGGAACGATAGTCTCGTCGCGGATTTCGATCTCGCTGAACACGTCCACGCGGCCGCGGTAGAGCCGGTTCTTGATGATGCCGCGCAGGCGCGCCTCCATGTACATAAGGTCGAAGGGCAGTTTGACCGCGATATCCAGGCCCTTGTTATTGACCGTGCGCACGCGGAAACCCACGCGCATGCGTTCGTCGTCATGGACGGCCTCACCGTAACCGGTCATACTATAGAGCATCGATTCCCTCCTCTTGCATGCGGACCAGGCGGTGGTACATGCCTTTGTTTTCCATCAACGCGCCGTGGGAACCCCGCTCCACAATGCGACCCTCGTGCAACACGATGATTTCGTCGGCCTTGCGGATGGTGGACAGCCTGTGGGCGATCACGAAAGTGGTTTTGGACTTCATCAGGTTTTCCAGGGCCAGTTGCACCTCGCGCTCGGATTCGGTGTCCAGGGCCGAGGTTGCCTCGTCCAGCACCAGCACCGGCGCGTCCTTCAAGATGGCGCGAGCAATGGAAATACGTTGACGCTGACCACCTGAAAGTTTACCACCGGATTCACCGATCAGCGTGTCATAACCTTGCGGCAGTTCTTGAATAAAGGTATCGGCAAAGGCTTGTCGCGCCACCTCGGCCACCCGTTCGCGGGGAATATTGTTCATGCCGTAGGCGATATTGTTGTGTACGGTATCGTTGAAAAGGATGGTGTCCTGGGTGACGACACCGATCAGGCCGCGCAGGTCCTTGCGGGACATGCGGCGCAGGTCCAAGCCGTTGATGGTCACCGCGCCCCCGGTCACATCGTAGAAGCGCGGCAACAGGTTGACCAGGGTCGACTTGCCGCTGCCGGAAGGGCCCACCAGCGCAACCACCTTGCCGGCCGGCACTGCCAGTTGTATATCTTGAAGCACCGGCGCATCGCCGTAGTTGAAATGGGCGCCCTCGAAGCGGATCTCCCGAATGGCGGGGAACCCGTCGAAGCGTTGCGGCTGGGGCGGATCGGTGATTTCGTTTTGCCAGTTCATGACCTGTTCGATGCGAGGCAGGACGCCTACCGCCTGCTGCACCTCGGTATTGCTGCGGGCGATGCGCTTGATGGGCTGGTACAGGGAATAGACGAACAAGACGTAGGTCAGCAGGTCGCCGCCGCCCATCTCGCCGCTTTGAACCATGGTAGCGCCGTACCACACGAAGGTGAGTATGATGGACATGCCGATCATGCTCATCACGGGGGCGGTCAGGGCCACAATGCGGACCTCGCGCAGGGCGTAACGGAAGAAGGAGTCGTTCTGCCGTTGCAGGCGCTCCGATTCGAACTTTTCCTTTTGAAAACCCTTGACGATGCGAATGCCCACCAGCACTTCCTTAAGGTGGCCGGTCAGGCTGCCCAGATAGTTTTGCGAGTGCATGGCGTTCTTGCGAATCTTGCGCGTAATAATCGAGATGGGAATCCCCACCACGGGCAATAACACGAACAGAAACAACGACAGCTTCCAGTTCATGAGAAAAGCCAGGATAAGGAAGGCAATGGACTTGGCGCCTTCTTTGACGATTTCGCCCAGGCGCATGGAGATGGCGTTTTGCACGCGCATCACATCGGAACTGATACGCGAAATGATTTCGCCGGTATCGAAGCGCTTGAAAAACCCCAACGACAGGCTCATCACCTTGTCGATCAGGTCCTGGCGGAGGCCCACCACCACCTTCAGGCCGATGCGGTTCATGGTAAAGACGCCCAGGTACTCGAAAATCGCCTGTAAAGTGAAGATGATGAACACGAAGACACCCCAGGCAACGGGGCTCATCAACTGACCGACGCCCTCTACGGTGGGCGGCTCCTCGATATGGATGCCGATCTTTTCCAGGCCCTCGACCACCGATTCGATTTTTTCCTGGTAGTCGAACAACTCTTCCACCCGGCTCTCGCCGGTAGAGGGAATATCGGTCAAAACGCTGTCCATGAGCGGAGCCACCAGGCCCACCATGGCGGAATTCAGGACGGCTGAAATACACAGGAGCAACGCCGCGAAGATGAATTGAATTTTATACGGCTTCAGAAACGCGAGAAGATTCTTCAAAAATAGCCCCTGACCACTTGTGCCGCGCGCCGACTCGCGCCGCTGCCGCCCAGAATTTCCTCAAGTCTAGCAAACTCAGCCAGCATTTGGGAACGCATGGGACCGTCGTTCACAAGTTCGTCTAACATGGGGATGATTTTTTCGGGCCGGAAATCTTTTTGGATGAGTTCCGGCACAACACCCTTGTTCAACACGATATTGACCAGGGCCACATGGGGCAGGTCGACCAACATCTTGCCCATCAGGTAGCTCAAACGTTTGAGCCGGTAACCCATGATCATGGGTGTTTTCAAGAGTCCGGTTTCCAGGGTGCCGGTGCCGGAGGCAACGATCGCGGCGTGGGCATGCGACATCAAGGCGCGCATGCCGCCCGGAATAACGGCCACCCGGTCATTGTCTAAAATGCGGAGCACGTCCTCGCGGTCGATGGTCGAAGCCAGCGGGACGGCGAATTGATAGCGGTCCGAGCGCTGCCGGGCCACCTCCGCCATAACCGGCAAGAGTTTGCCCACCACGCTGCCGCGCGAACCGGGGGCCAGAGCTACCAGGGGCTTTGCGGGATCCAGGCCGTGCGCCGCGGCGAAGTCCTCAGGTTTGCCGAAGTCGCGTAACTCGTCCACCAGCGGGTGACCGACCCAGGTGGTTTTCAGGCCCAGCCCTTCATAAATTTCGGTTTCGAAATCGAACAACACCATCATGTGATCCACCAGGTCGGCGATCTGACGCGCGCGGCCCTTGCGCCAGGCCCAGACCTGCGGCGATACGTAATAGATGATGGGGATGCCCAAGTGGCGAACAGCCTTGGCAAAACGCAGGTTGAAGTCCGGCGCGTCCACCAGCACCAGTACATCGGCCCGTTCTTTTTCCAGATAGGTGACCAATTCGTCGAAGATGCCCCGCAGTCGTTTCAACTGGGACAAGACCTCGACCAGGCCCATCACGTTGAAGTCGCGCACGCTGTAGAGCGGCTGCATGCCGGCTTGCAGGCAGCGATCGCCGCCGACGCCGGTCGCCGAGAGATCGGGCATGGTCTTCTGTAATTCGGCCAGCATGCTCCCCGCCAACAGGTCGCCGCTGGTCTCCGTGGTTACCAGGAAGAGTTTCAAAACCTGTTCTCCAAACGAAAAAAGGCCGGCTCAAGCAAAGCCGGCCCCGGTTGGCAATATTTTCCCGGATCAGTACCGGTAGAGTTCCGGTTTGAAAGGGCCTTCCTTGTGGATGCCCAGGTAGTCCGCCTGGTCCTGGCTCAGGTAGGTAAGCTTGGCGCCCAACTGTTCCAGGTGCAAGGCGGCCACTTCCTCGTCCAGGCTCTTGGGCAGCACGTGCACGCCCAGCGGGTATTTCTCGGGTTCGGTCCAAATGGCGATTTGAGCCAGGACCTGGTTGGAGAAACTGTTGCTCATGACGAAGGAGGGATGGCCGGTAGCGCAGCCCAGGTTAACCAGGCGACCGCGGGCCAGGACGATGATGCTCTTGCCGTCAGGATAGACGAACTTGTCTACCTGGGGCTTGATTTCGATTTCCTCGATGTCGTCGCGGTTGACCAGGTAGGCGACCTCGATTTCGGAATCGAAGTGGCCGATGTTGCACACGATGGCGTTGTCTTTCATGACGTCCAGGTGGGCGCCGGTGATGACGTCTTTGCAACCGGTGGCGGTGACGAAGATATCGGCCTTTGCGGCCACGTCTTCCATGGTCACGACTTCGAAACCTTCCATGCAGGCTTGCAGGGCGCAGATGGGATCGATTTCGGTAACCACCACGCGGGCGCCGAAGTTGCGCATGGCTTGGGCGCAGCCCTTGCCCACGTCGCCGTAACCGGCAATCAAGACCAGCTTGCCGGCAACCATGACGTCGGTGGCGCGCTTGATACCGTCGGCCAGGGACTCACGGCAGCCGTAGAGATTGTCGAACTTGGACTTGGTGACGGAGTCGTTGACATTGATGGCGGGCACTTCCAGTTCCCCGCGCTCGTGCATCTGGTAGAGGCGGTGTACGCCCGTGGTGGTTTCCTCGGTGATGCCCTTGCAGCTTTCCAGGATTTCGGGATGCTTTTGGTGCACGATCGCGGTCAGGTCACCGCCGTCGTCCAGGATCATGTTCAGCGGCTTGCCGTCCGGCCAGTAAAGGGTCTGCTCGATGCACCAGTCGTATTCTTCATCGGTTTCGCCCTTCCATGCGAAGGTGGGGATTCCGGCGGCAGCCATGGCCGCGGCCGCGTGATCCTGGGTGGAGAAGATGTTGCAAGAGGACCAACGCAACTCCGCGCCCAGTTCTACCAGGGTTTCCATCAGTACCGCGGTTTGAACGGTCATGTGCAAGCAACCCGCGATGCGGGCTCCGGTTAGCGGCTTGCTCTCACCGTATTTGGCGCGGAGAGCCATCAAGCCGGGCATTTCCTTTTCAGCAATTTCGATTTCCCGGCGGCCGAAGTCCGCGAGAGAAATATCGGCGACCTTGTAGTCCGTGGTCTTTGTTGTCATAAGTAAAACCTCACCTTCGTTTACTCTAGAGTGTCGACTTAGGAAAGTTTATCGACCATATCGGCCAGTTCCCAAGGGAATTCGCCGCGACCGAAGTGGCCGTAGGCGGCCGTGGGTCTGAAAATCGGCCGGCGCAGGCCGAATTGTTCAATGATGCCGCGGGGTGAAAGGTCCCAATTCCGGCGTACCATACCCACCAGTTCCCCGTCGCTGATTTTGCCGGTGCCGTAGGTATCCACGTGAATGGAAACCGGGTCAACGATGCCGATGGCGTAAGCGAGCTGAATCTCGCACTTGCTCGCCAAACCGGCTGCGACGATATTCTTGGCGACGTGTCGGGAAGCGTAAGCTGCAGAGCGGTCCACCTTGGTAGAGTCTTTTCCGGAGAAGGCGCCGCCGCCGTGTCTGGCGTAACCGCCGTAGGTGTCTACAATAATCTTGCGGCCGGTCAGACCGGCGTCCCCCATGGGACCGCCGATAACGAAGCGGCCCGTTGGATTGATATGGTATACGGTGTCATCGTGCAACATGTTCGCGGGGATAACCTCTTTGACGACATGTTCCATAACGTCATGGCGCAATTGCTCCAGGGTGACGGATTCCTCGTGCTGACTGGAGATAACCACGGTTTCCACGGAAATTGGGCGACCGTCTTCATAGCGAATGGAAATCTGAGCTTTGCCGTCGGCGCGCAGGTAGTTCAGCGGGCCGTTTTTGCGAACTTCCGTCAGGCGGCGCGTCAACTTATGGGCGAGCATGATAGGCAGGGGCATCAGTTCCTCGGTTTCGTCACAGGCAAAGCCGAACATCAGGCCTTGGTCGCCGGCGCCCAGGCGATCCACACCCAGGGCAATATCGGGAGACTGTTGGTCCAGGGCGACCATTACGCTACAGGAATTGGCGTCGAAACCCATGTCGGAATGGACATAACCGATGTCGCGGATCACGCCGCGAGCCAGGTTGGCAATATCGATGTAGGTGTCGGTGGTAATCTCGCCGCCGACCAATACCAGACCGGTGGTCAAAAAGGTTTCGCAAGCAACCCGGCTGTTGGGGTCCTTGCTGAGGGCCGCATCCAAAACGGCATCGCTGATCTGGTCGGCAATTTTATCGGGGTGTCCCTCGGTTACCGACTCCGATGAGAAGATAAAAGACATAAACGGTCTCCTGTCTCGATGTTAGAAATCCTATCTGTGACGCCGTGACCCAAAAATTGAAAAATAGCTAAACGTGGGCGTACACCGCTTGTTTCCAAACAAGCTGGATATTTTAACATAAACCCGGGGTACGACAATCAGAATGATCATCTTGGTTCATCTTGGCATGGTGACCGGTCGAAACCGCGCCGAGACAGGCAAATTTGCCGACATCCCTTGCCGATGTCGGAAGATGGCCGGGGGGCGATTCGGGCTGGAAGGCGATTTATAAATCGCAAACCCAGATTTCGCCGATCATGTCCACCCCGAACCGGTGCAGGGTTTCGCTTTCGGTCTGTCGGAAGCCGGCCCGTTGGTAAAGTCGCCTTGCACCTTGCAGCATATTGCAGGTCCACAGGCGCATCTGTCGGTAACCCGCCTCACGGGCGAAGTTCATGCACGCTTCGACCAGACGCCCGCCCAAACCGCTGCCGCGCGCTTCCGGCTCCACCAGCAGCATGCGCAGGCGGCTCATGGCGTCGGTCTCCCGGTAGAGGAAGATACAGCCGGCCACCTTGTCGTCTCGCTCGGCAATCCAGGCTCTCTGGCGTTTGGGATCGCGATTCTCCCAGAAATCACACAGGGCTCGTGAGGCAGCTACCTCGAAACTCTGGTCCCAGCCGAATTCTTGCGCGTAAATCAGGGCGTGCCTTCGGGTCAACAAGCCGATATCGCCGAGGGCCAGATCTCTGAACCGGTAGGGATCTCGGGACATGGGAACCTCCTGCTCCCTTAATCACACCATAATGGCCCCGAAAAAGGCAACGCCCCGGCATGGTGATACCGAGGCGCCCCTTTTTTCCCTTTGCGTCACACGGATCAGTTAAGATCCGCTCCTAAAAAGTCGATCCCCCCGTGGCGAAAGGTGCAAGAAGTCTCACCGTCAAAATCAGGTTCCGCTTGGCTGCAGGCACCGAATGGGAGACAATGCAGGTGCAGACTGATTCAGCATTAAGACCGGCAATCAAAAGGAGTGTTCCATGAGTTTGAAACTGCACGGTTTACCTATTAGCAACTACTGTAACGTCGCCAAAACGGCCCTGTTGGAAAAGGGCGTTGCCTTTGAAGAAGTCATGCTGATGCCCTCCCAGGATGAAAACGTCCTGGCCATGAGTCCCATGGGAAAAATTCCCGTACTGGAAATCGACGGTCGATTCCTTCCCGAATCTCAAGCCATTATTGCCTACCTGGAACGAGCCTATCCCGAACCGTCCCTGGTTCCTGCAGATTCTATGGACGCGGGTCGGGCGCAACAGATCCATCAGTTTACCGACCTCTACATCGACGGGGCCGCACGCAAGTTGCTGGGCGCCGCCTTCATGGGCAGGGAAACTACGCCGGAAACCATTGAAGAAGTGAGCGGCGAGCTGAACAAGGCCATGAAAGCCCTCGCGCGCACGGTCAGCTTCGATAATTTCGTAATCGGCGACAGTCTCAGCCATGCCGACATCGCCGTCTTCTGGCAGTGCGGGCTGGCCTCCGAGATCCTGACCGCCCTGGGCCAACCGGATCCCGCCGCTGTCCTGAACTACGGCGAGTATAAGGACCGTCTGTCCGCGCGCCCCGCTTTTGCCGAAAGCCTCGCGGCCCGCAAAGCGGCCTTCGAACAAATGATGAAAGACAGAAACAAATAATCAGGCCACGCGGGGTTCGGGTTCTGACCTGAACCCCGATTCCAGGTTGTCGGGTGAGAGAAAATGCCCGAATCAGACCTGAGCGAACCGCTCAGTGGTTAGGTCTGCCTTTTCTCCTGGCTTCCAATAATCCCAAAAGTTCTTCGTCCGACACGTCTTCAAGGCGCTCCTCCAGCGGCACGCCTTTAAGCCGCTCTTTGACCGGCACGCCTTTGAGCCGCTCTTTGACCGGCACGCCTTTGAGCCGCTCTTTGACCGGCACGCCTTTAAGCCGCTCTTTGACCGGCACGCCTTCCAGGCGCTCTTCCACGGGAAAATCCTTCATCATGCGTTTAGCATAAGCCATGCCGATTCTTTTGATCTCTTCACTGGTGATGGTCTCAGTCGCCATTTCGAACTCCTTGCTGAGCATGATTTTCTGGAGACCTATAATCAGCGCATTCAATTCGCCGATCATCACGTCGGCTTTTCTGTCTTTTATTTTATCAAATGCGAGCTTCTTTTGCTTGAGCTTACTCGCAAACACCTTGAACAGCAGGTTGTGCGGCGTGTTGGGTAGATCATTGAGCGAGATAATGGGCGCCATGCGGAATCCCGGTATCTCGGATCTCAAGATTCCTTCCTCCGCCCAACGGTAACCCGCATCTTCGATCAGTTGACTTGAAGGGGTTTTCGAACTGACGATAAAGGTATCCACCTCGGACGTTTTTATTTTTTTCGACTCGCGATAGAAGATACCGTACGCGGGGGCCTTGATCAGGTGGGCTTCGGTTATGGTCTGCGAGTATTTAAACTCGACGAATATATGGTTTGCCTCGCTGTCTCGAACGGCGTCGCACAGTCGTTGCCTCTGTTCCTCCGTATGCGGCCCAACGTTGCGCAACAATAAGATGTCCGCTCGCGGCGGTTTGCTCATAACCTGTACTTCGGACAGAACCTCAATGCCCACCGGGTTGAGCAACAATTCCAGAAATTCGGCAAAAGGCTCGTGCCAGTCAATCAATTCAATTTTGTTCGTCATGGAGGCTCCTTGTTGCGCCATTATAGCCGGCAACAAGTTACCCATGCCAGGAGAAAGAGGAGAAAAGGAAAAGGGGCTCTAGTTCTGGAGCACACGGGCCGGCGGTAGGGATAGAAACACGCTGGTGCCTTTTCCTTCACCCTTGGATTCGATGGAGATACCGCCCGACATTTCCTTCATGGTGTTGGCGCAATAGTGCAGGCCGAAACCGCGGAAGTCGCGTTTCGTGGTGAAGCCGTGCACGAAGATCTGGTCTTGCAGGTGCAGCGGAATGCCGATGCCGTTGTCGCGCAACTCCACCCTGATCTCGCCGTTCTCTTCCCAGGTTTTGATCCAAACCCGGCCTTCCGCATCTTCGCCGCATTCCTCGATGGCTTCTCCGGCGTTGTTGAGCAGGTAATAGAGCACGCGCTTGAATTTGGCCCTTTGCAACTGGACCAGCGGTATGTCGTTGAGATCCTCGTGCAGGGTCATGCGTTTTTCCGCCAGCAACAAGCGCTTGGATTGAATGGTTTCGTGAATCAATTCGTTGAGGTCGGTCACCTCCACCACGCGTTCCTGGTTGCGGGCGTATTCCTGTTGCTCGCGCAGTACGCTGACAATGCGGTGGATCTCCTCTTGCAGCCGCCGGGTTTCTTCATCCAACCGCTTGCGCTGATCGGTGAGGCCGTTGAAGATGCGCCGCAACCCTTCCACAAGGGTAGAACGCTTTTTGGGCGAGGTCATGACCGCTTCGGCGTGTTCGTCCAGCAGGTTCACGATGCCGTTGAACAGGGTCCACCACTTCTCCTCGCGCAGGGTTTCCTCGATCAGGTAACCGGAGGTCTTGGCGCTGTTGAGGATATTGCCCACATTGTGAAGCACTTCGGTCGCCGTTTCCGCCATTCCGGCCGCGTGCGCGGTTTGGAACAATTCTTCTTGAGCCGCAACCAGGTTCTTCAGGGTATTGGCCTTGCCCATGGCGGCCTTGGCGTGTTCTCGGAAGCGGACCAGAGTGCCCATGTCCATCTGGTCGAAGGCGTTGGGGTCCTGGAAATTGTCCAGCAGCAGGAAACCGCCGATGCGCTTATCCATATGGATGGCGATGGTCAGCATGCTGGCAGGTTGGGGCAGCCCCGCCAGTTTTTCATCCTCGTAGATGCGATCCTCTTTGCGCAGGACGTGAATCCCGGGGCTCAGTTGACGGCCTCTGGAATAGCGCGCCAACAATTCGTCGTAACCGAACTCCAATTTCTTCAGCATGGTCAGGTCATAGCCTTTGAAGGCGGCCACCTTGAAAACGCGGTTGGAAGAATCCCAACGCAGGAAACCGCCCTTCTCCGCCTGGGGAAACAAAGCCAGACCTTGCTCCAGCATGGTGTGCAGGACTTCTTCCAAATCGATGGGTCGGTTGATGATTTCTACGATCCGCTCCAATAGTTGCAATTCGTCGTTGCGATGAGCCAACTGATCGTTGCGGGTCTCCAGTTCGGCGGTGCGCTCAGCCACCTTGGTCTCCAACCTCCGGTTGGCTTCCTCGCGCACGGCCAGCTCGCGACGTTGTGTGTAAACCAACAGGCCGATGACGGCGGCAATGCCCAGGCCGTAGAGCAGATAGGCCCACCAGGTCTTCCAGGGCGGCGGTTTTACCAGAACCGTGAAGGATACCTCCTGATCGCTGGGAACACCGTCACGGTTAACTGCCGACAAGCGGAAGGTGTAGGTGCCGTGATCCAGGTTGGTATAGGTCGCGATGCGCTCACCCGCATCGGTTTCATGCCATCTGGATTCGAAGTTTTCCAAGCGGAATCGGAAGCGGTTCCGCTCCGGGGCGGTGAAGTCGAGCGCGGTAAATCTAAGTGAAAGGATATTCTCGCGATGGGTCAACGTTAGCGAATCGCCGGCCTCGACGGGCCCGGTCAGAAAGGGCGGATCGTTCGGCCGGCCGGCGGGCCGATCGCCGGGTTGAATTTCCAGTGTATCGATTTCAAGGTGGGTCAAGGCTACCGGCGGCGGGAAGGCGGGAACTTCCAGACGGTCGGGGAAGAAGGCGTTCAGACCATTGGGTCCGCCGAAATACAGGCGCCCGGATTTGCCCCGAAACAGGGCGCCCTCGTTGAATACCCGGCCCTGAAGGCCGGAGTGCGTGCTGTAGATGTTCACCTTTTCCTGTTTGGGATCGAAGGACACCAGGCCCAAACGAGTGCTCAACCACAAGTTGCCGGTGTCATCTCCGGTGACGCCCAGGATGGTGTCCGTGGGCAGGCCGTCGGCGGTGGTGTAGATGCGGATCTGGTCATTGCCGGGTTGCAGCCGATTGAGACCGCCGCCCGTAGCGATCCAGATGGAATTGTCCTTGCGTTTCGGGTCGTCGTAGATACCGTAGACCCGGTCATGGCTGAGGCCGGAGGGATTGCCCGGTGTGTGGCTGTAGCGGATAAAGCCGGACCCGTCGGGCAGCAGCCGATTGACGCCGGATGTGGTGCCCACCCACAGATTGCCCCGAGCGTCCAGGTGCAGCGCCTGCACGCTGTCTGCACTCAGTGAAGACGGGTTGCGCGACTGCCGGCGTAAGGTGACAAAACGGCCGGGATTGGTTGGATCGGTTCGGGCCAGTCCGCCGCCGGTGCCCACCCACAAACGGCCCTTGCCGTCATCGCGAATGGCGCGTACCTGGTTGTGCGGCAAGCGGTCTTCGCTACCCGGGGCGGGAAGGAAGCGGGTGAAGGCGTTCGATGACGCGTTATACTGCGCCAGGCCTTCATCGGTGCCTACCCAGACCCGGCCGGCCTCATCCTGGTGTAAGGCGTAAACGGCATCGCTGTTGAGCGAATCCTCGACCCCTCTGGATTGGCGCCAGGAAGACCATGAACCTGTTCTGCGATCATAACGGGCCAATCCGCCGGTTGAAATGCCGATCCAAACCGCCTCGTCCCGGGTTTCCATAACGGCCGTGGTGTTGGCTGTCTCGCTGTCCGGGAGATCGCGGAACCATTCGAAACGTTCACGCGTGGTGTCGAATGCGTTGACGCCTCCGCTGCCGGTACCGATCCAGATCATACCGGATTGATCGCGGTACAGTTCGGTGACGTCGTCTGAGCTCAAGCTGAGCGAGTCCTGCCGGTGGTTTGAATAAAAGGTAACCCGATCGGGAGAAGCCGGGTCCAGACGGGCAATGCCGCGCCTGAAACTACCCAACCACAACATGCCGCTTGGGTCTTCAACGGCCGAGGTAACGGCGAGCGGTTTGCTCTCCGGTCCCGGCATGGGGTAATTGGTGAAGGTTCCCGAATCCCGATCCAGCAGGGAGAGCCCGCCGAAGCCGCCCACCCACAGCCGACCCTGTCGATCTTCCATGACCACGTTGACGCGGTCATCGGGCAGGGAATCGGGATCATCCGGGTTGTGCCTGAAAGCGGTAAATCCGCCGTCCGCGTCCCACCGGTACAGCCCGCCGCCGAAAGTGCCCACCCACAGCAGCTCTTGCTGATCCTGGTAGAGACATTTGACCCAGTTGTAACCCAGGCCGCGAGGATTGCCGGACCGGTAGAGGAATGCCTCGAATTTTCCCGGCCGTTTCGGGTCCATACGGTTCAGCCCGCCGCGGGTGCCCACCCACAGGTCGCCGTCGCGCGTTACCAGCAGGCAGTTGACCTCATTGTTGCTGAGCGACACGGGATCGTCGAAGGCGTGGCGGAATGACTGAAAGCGGCCCGCAAAGGAAGGTTCCATGCGATTGAGACCGGCGCCGCGGGTGCCTACCCAAAGTGCGCCTTCCCGGTCCACGGCCAGGGCGCTGATATAATTGGACGAGATGCTGTCCGGCCGCTCGGAATCGTGCAGGAACACCTTGAAATCGTAACCGTCAAAGCGGTTCAGGCCCTCGCGCGTCCCCAACCAAAGGAACCCTTGAGATCCTTGAACGATAGCTTCTACATTGCCCTGGCTAAGGCCTTCCAGGCCTGAATAGCGACGGAAGGCGATGTTGTCTTGAGCAACCAGGGTCGGGGAAACCCATCCCAGACAGCAAACCGCCGCCAAATAAATGGATAGGGTGAAAGTGGATTGACCGGGCCCCCGGGACATACCAGGCTCCAAATGCATAGTGTACCTATTATATCCGTGTCAGCCCGTTCGTATTGTTAAAAGTAGTAATCCAGGCATGGATAGGGGTTCGCGAAGTGAAAAGAGTACGGAGTCAGGCGGAAAATTGCCATCTTGGTGCAAGCGATTCTAAATTCTCAACCTCGCCGCAATGCCGGCATAAGCAAATGACGCGTAAGGGCAGGAAAGCGCCCGGACAACGTCCGGGCGCACTCATCAACAATATCGGTCGATCAGGTCGTAGAGGTTGTCAGCCAGGCCGTTCAGATCTTCCGAGGTGACCTCGAAACGAATCTGGGTTTCGTCGGTCTCCAGCATTTCGGACATGAACCCGGAGAAGCCGCGAGCCCGGCGGTCCACTTCCATGCGAATCTCCAGGTGACTGCCGCGGTGGAAGTAGATGATTTCCAGCTCATCCAATCGACCGCGAAAATCTCCGCGCGTGGGCTTGAACTCCAGTTCTTGGACAAAGGGCAGGCGGTTGCTGAAGCCGGGACGGACAGCCTCGCATTCCGCATCGACCAGTTCGAAACCCAGGGCTTCGACCGCGCCGAAGAATCCGCCCATCAATTCATCGGGCACGATTTCGATGACATCGCGGTCGCTGGGATCGACAGCGGATTTGATGTCAAGACCGGTTTGAATCCAAACCTTGGAGCGACCCAGACTCAGGGGCACATCGTAGGGCAGGGTGAGGTTGACGGGCAGTTCCGTGGTCTCGCCGGGGCTAAGGTTAAGGGATTCACCCATATGGTACTTTTCGAGCACGGTGGTGCGTTCTTCATGGTCGTTTTCGCCTTCCACCAGATAGTTACAGTGGAGTGAGAAGTAAATCTCGTCGATCTGTTGTTCTACTTTTCCCGCTTTGATCTTGACCACGGCCTCGATCTCTTCACCGGGTACAAACTGGGATTCGTAAAGAACGGTATCTACTTTTGCGGAGCCGATTCCAACACTGGACAGCATGCGTTTCATAAACGACATCGGTATGTTCTCCCAAAGAAAAAAATAGGTGTTGCCCCCCATAGCTATCGAAACAGCCCGGCCGGCTTATGTCAAGCGTCCGAACGGTGTCTAACACTCTTTTTACGCATGCTTGCACAATGGGGTATCTTTTTTTCCCGGGGACTCTACTCACGGGCTGAAAAATGTGGCGCCGGACCGCACGGTATAACTCCCCAGAAAACCGTACGGCCCGGCAACCAACCCCCTGAATAATTTTGAAAATGTGGCGCCGGACCGTGCGGTATAACTCCCCAGAAAACCGTACGGCCCGGCAACCAACCCCCTGAATAATTTTTTAAAATGCGGCGCCGGAACGTGAGTTGTCACTCTTTGTAAGAGCCCGGCAACCAACCTCCTAAAATTGCTTTGGTTCCGCCGCGAAGCCAGTTCGCCCGGCGGGTGCGCGGCAACCGATACCGCGTAGGATATGATTGGTAACGGAACCGCGCACCAGCATACCGGAGGAACCTGTTTCCTTTTCAGTAAACAAATTGGTTCGGGCGGCGCCCATGATCGATTGCCGTTGAAAAAAGGAGCCCGGACCTTGGGCGGAGGAGCAGGCAAAGGAGCGAGTTGCCGCGTCGGGTCCTTTCATTTCGGGTTTGCTGTAGCTCTTTTTCAAGATGAATGTTCTCCGTGGTCAAGAAATCGGCGCCGGGTTATCGGAAGGGGTTGTGGTAAGAAAAAGAAACTTCGCGATAACCCGGCAGCCAAACCCCCTGAATGTTCTCGAAAGGCACTCCGGCTGTTGCCGGTATTGTGAATGTGGTTCCGGGCCGCGTAAGCAAACCCCCTGAAAGTAAGCTTGCGTTTAAAATGTTGCTTACGCGACCCGGAGACCAACCCCCAAAAAATAGATTATGCGGCGGTGGATAGACGCAGATCGAAACTATAGACGGTGTTCCCATTTGGAGCGGTGTCTACCTGAATGCTTCCCTGATGGGCAAGGATGACCTCGCGACACAGCGAGAGCCCCAAGCCTTTAATGCGTTCGGTAGGTTGGGCGTTAAACCTGGCGCGAACCGCGGCGATGGTTTCCTCGGCCAGCGCACTGTCCGGTTCGGCAAGAAAGCGAACCATATTGCCGTTGCGGCGAACGAAGCGGCAGTTGATAAGGCCGCCCGTGGGTATGATTTTGATGATGTGGCGTAAAAGGAACCGAATGACCTGAGTCATCAGGGCCGTGTCCACTCTCACGTGCGTATAGAAGTCCGGCTTGACAAGTTGAAATCTCGCCTTGTTGGCCAGGGGGCGGGCATCCAGTTCCGCAATCACGGAACGGGCCAGTAGGAAGAGGTCGGCTTCCTCCGGAGACAGGTGACGGGCGCCGCACTCCATGCGGGCCAGATCCACGGCTCCGGTAACCATTTCAAGCATGGCGCGGCTGCCGCCGGCAATTCGGTGTAGATTTTCGATAATCTCCTGAGTATCTAGATTAGGTGTGTCCTCGATAAGGTATTCCGTGTAACCCTGTACAATATTAAGCGGTGTTCTCAACTCATGAGAGAGGCTGGAAAGAAACTCACTTCTGGCTCGATCGGTTTGAAGGATGGTCTCTCTTGCCTCTTTCAGTTCGATTTCCCGTTCTTTTCGGAGCGCGGATTCGCGGGCCAGGGCTTCACGGGCACGCCGTAACTCGGCTTGCAACTCGATCGGGTTGCCCGGAAAGTCCTTTTGCATCTCTGCTTTGAATGTCGCGGGTATCAGCACTCTCTTTCTCCCAGAAAGTTGGTGGCGAACGCGCACCGATACTTCGGCTGCTGACGAAGGGTTGTTGGTGGGGTTCTGTCCGGTAGACCTGTCTGAAACTGGAAACGGATCTCGGCGAAAAATGCCTTCAGGCCTACCCTTTCCGGGGAATTGAAATGCATGCCGGGATCGTGGGTCAGGAATCCGGCGCGGTGGCCGGTCAGTCAAAAAGTTTATCGAAACGGGGTTCCAGGATCTTTATAGCCGATGTTTCAGCCAATGTGTCCCAGGCCTAAAAGCATCTAGCTAAATGTCATATTTATAAGGCACTTGAGACTTGTTGTCGGTGTTTCGTGAAAGCCTGTAAAAATTTGTACGAAAATCCTGAGACACATCTGGGAAGAACGAAAAACAGCTAAAATTCCGACAGCTCCTGCAGCCCGTCGACCTCGAAGATTCCCTGAAATAGAACGAGCTCCTCGGAATGAAAACATGAAAGAGTCCAACGGCCCTACCCCACGACGGTTTTGCCCGCCGTGTTGCCCCGTAAGTATTAAAGGAGGAGGAGCCGGCTTATGGTCTTTCCAATTCCGCATGCATCTGTGCTTCCCGGGGTGTTACCCATTCGGTTGTGCTGATCTGCCGGGGCCTCCTCAAGGTCGTGAGCATGAGCCGATGACAATGCAGAGTGTTTTTCCGAGGGCGCAGGCCCTATGGTTGGACATGGACGGTACTGCGCCCCTCGGAAAGACGCGCGTTGAACTAATCCGGGAGTGCGCCGGCTCCTCACGGAATTTGTTCGGCTCCTTCGCCTGCGGGACCATTGGGGCTGTAGAAAAACCTGATACCGGCTATTTTTCCACGCATCGTTTGGTTTTTCAGCCCCTTATCAGTAATGAGGTGATACAGATAGCCGATTCCCTCGTCTTCTCCCAGTTGATCCGGGGAGCACATGTAATGAGCGGCAAGGCCTCGGACCGCGTTAACATAACTCCGAATCGTTGAGGATGTAGTTGCGTATCGCCATTCTTTGAATCATCATATCTTTAAGTTTGGATATGTTGAGCCTCCTGTCTTGAAATTTCAGAGGCGGCGTCGCCTCCTATATTCAAGATAGGAGGTTCTTCATCACGAAGCCTACATCCATACGTCCATCTTCTCTTCCATGCTTCCCTTCGCGGAGCGATTAGTTCAATGGGACAAATGATCGATTAGAGGTAAGCGGCATGCGAAAATCGGCGTTCGGCAGAGCTTGGGAGAGTGCGTTTCTGGCCCGGGACCTGCGGCGAATGACCGGGAGTGATAATGAAGAGATTCGAGCCCGGGCGCGGCAACATGTGGCCGAGCGCATGGGACGTCTGCGTGGGTTGCCGCAGAAGTTGGGGCAGACCCTCAGCATGTCCGGCGACCCCGACAAGGCCGAGACCTTCGAGCCCTTGACCGAACACGGCAGCGCCATGAGCTTCGGGGAAGTGACCGCTGCCTTGAGTCGAGAATGGGGCAAACCCTGGGATTTCGTGTTGGCTGAGTTGGAGCCGGAAGGACTTTCCGCATCACTGGGCCAGGTACATAAGGGCCGCTTGCAGGATGGTCGCGAAGTGGCCGTGAAAGTGGCTTATCCCGGCATTCGGGAGGCCGTGTTGAACGATCTCAAGGTGTTGGGATGGGTTGGCAGACCAAGTCAACACTTCGTCGCCGGTTTCAACTTCGACAATTACCGGGACATGATTCTGAACGACCTGGAAGAAGAGTTGGACTATCACACCGAAATGGCCAACCAGAAGGACTATGCGGCCCGCATTGCCAATAACGACCCGCTGGTGGTGCCCGCCTGTGTGGAAGAGTTGGTCACCGCCAATGTGTTGGTCACCGAATGGGAGTCCGGGCTCCCGCTCTCAACCGCCGTTACCTGGCCGTTGGAGGCGCGGGAGCGATTGGCTCGGATCCTGGTCGGTCACTTCCTCAATATGTTCTTTCGACACGGCATCATTCACGCGGACCCGCATCAGGGCAACTACCGCTTTCGCGCCGGTAGGGAGGGGGTTCGAATCGTGCTCTACGATTACGGTTCCGTGGCCCGTTTCGATCGTGAGACACGTCTCTTATTGTTACGGCTCATCATGGCCACCCGGAAGCAGGCGGGCGATCCCTTCCGAATTCTCTGCGCCCTGGGCTTCAACCGGGAATTACTGACGCCCGTCCGTTCCAAGCTGCCCGCGCTTTGCCAGGTGCTGTTCGAACCTTTTCTCAGTCCCATGAAATTCGATTCGGGAAGTTGGAACCGGCGCGAACGCATCGGCGATATTTTGGGTGAGGATCGCTGGAACTTCCGCCTGAGCGGACCCGCCTCGTTGGTTTTCCTGATTCGCGGCTTCCAGGGCATGCTTTATTATCTGCGCAAGTTGAACGCAGCCGTCTCCTGGCAATTGTTACTGGAACCGCTGTTGAAGCGCTATACCGCCGATATGATGACCCAAAAACTGCCGGCCGTGGAAGACGGCGCCTGCCGTTTTGAAACCATGGCGCGCTACCTGCACATCGAGATGCTGGAGGCGGGTCAAAAGAAGGTGGGTCTGCGTTTCCCGGCTTCCTCGGTAGAGCGTTTGGAAGCCCTGATGGGTGACGACATCGCGGCGAAGGTGCGGCGGAAGGGTATCGACCCGGATGAAGTCATTCGGCAGGCGCGACGCTCCGGTTACGCGCCCGCCGAACTTTTTCGGCTTGAAGAAAAGGAAAAACTGGTGCGGATTCGGCTGGCCTGAGCCCGGTCGGGCCCAGGCCGTTGAAAGGGATCAGTATTTACCGAATTCGTCGTCATCCAACGAAATGATTTGCGTGGGATCGACGCTGGAGCCGGGATGGTCCATGATGTTACCGGAGGGTTCCGGCATACCCATATTCATGCCCATGCCCATGTTCATGGGTTGCGGCGCCGGAGCGGGTCGCGGCGCCGGGACCGAGCCCATACCGGGGGCGCCCAGGCCGCCGGCGGCCATACCGCCCATACCGTGCTGCTCCATAAAGCGTTGGAAGGCGGCCATCATTTCCGGGGGGAGCCCGCCCTGGCCGCCGACCTGCTGTTTCTCCTTGAGGGTGAACCGGGTCAGCATCTCCATCAGCTTGTTGGCCTGGCTGCTGAGCTCCTGGCTGGCCGCGGCGCTTTGCTCTGCGTTGGCCGTGTTTTGCTGAGTGACCTGGTCCATCTGGCCCAGCGCCTTGTTGGCCTGAGCGATGCCCTGCGCCTGCTCGTTACTGGCCGCGGCGATCTCCGCAACAAGATCGGTTACCTTGCCGATGCCCTGCACGATTTCGTTAAGCGCGTCGGCGGTTTTACCCGCGATGTTACTGCCCTGGTTCACCTTCTGGATGGATTCCTCGATGAGCTGGGTGGTTTCCTTGGCGGCATTGGCGCTGCGCGCGGCCAGGTTGCGTACTTCCTCGGCCACTACGGCAAATCCCTTACCGTGTACACCGGCCCGGGCGGCTTCGACCGCCGCGTTCAAGGCCAGCAGGTTGGTTTGGAAGGCGATTTCGTCGATCACCTTGATGATCTTGGAAATATTGGAGCTGGACTCGTCGATGGCCCGCATGCTGACCAACATCTGCTGCATTTGTTCGTTGCCGTTTTCGGCGCCCTTGCGGCACTGAACGGCCAGTTGATTGGCCTGGGTCGCGTTCTCGGCGTTTTGTTTGGTTTGGGCGGCCATCTCGGTCATGGAAGCGGTGATTTCCTCCAAGGCGCTGGCCTGCTCGGTGGCGCCCTGTGACAGGGATTGCGACGCATCGGAGACCTGGCGGGCGCCGGTATTCACCTGGCTGGAAACCTGACGAACCTCGGACAGAATATCGTTCAGGCCGTCCAGGGTTTGATTGAGCGCTTCCTTCAAGACGGCGTGATCACCCTCGTAGGAGCCCGATACGTAGCTGGTCAGGTCGCCGTGCGACACGCCCTGCAAACTGGTCTTCAGTTCCGTGATGGGCGCCACGATGGCGTCGATAATGTTGTTGATACCCTGCATCATGGGTTGGTAGGCATCGGAAAGCGAGCTCAGATTGCCGCGTTTCTTTAAATCGCCGCCGGTGGCTGCCTGAATGACGAGGTTGACTTCGTCGCGGTAAACCGCTCTATCGTTATAGTCGATCCACTCGACCGCGTTACCGATGACCTCGCCGTTTTCATCATAGAGCGCGGTAGCATTGAGGCCGAACTCCAGACCGGCCACGGTGATTTCCGCCTTGTGAGGCAGGTTACGGGGATCGCTGAGAAGGCTTCTTTGCTTAGCAGGGTCGATATGGAAATCGTCGATGCAGGCGCCGACCAGGCGGCTGGGATCGAAACCCGGGAAGGTTTCGGCCAGCTTGGCCCGGTAAGTGGTCAACAGGTTGACCACCGCGGGGTTGCAGTAGGTGATCCTCAAGTCCCTGTCGCACATCATCAGGTTGGTGGCGGCGTTCTCGATCATCGATTCCAAGGCGGTTACGCGGGTAGCCTTGGCGCGTGCTTCCGTGACGTCGTCCCATTCCAGGTTGTTGCCGATATAGTTGCCGTCGCCGTCGCGCATGGCGGTGACGTTCAGCGAGAAGGTGAGCGGGCCCACGTGGATATCGGCCTGATAGGGCAGGTTGTTGGGGTCGCTGAGCAGGTTGCGTTGATGCGCGGGGTTTTTATGGAAGCGATCCACGCAAGTCCCCACCAGGTCTTCGAGATTGAAGCCGGGGAATTCGCGTTTGAAGGTTTCCAGGTGCCGGCCCATCAGTTCCCGTACCGCCGGGTTGATGGTGGTGATGATAAGATCGCGGTCCACGGTCATTTGTGCAGTGGCGGAACCCATGACTGCCGAAGTCAGGCGCGCTGCTTCGTCTTCCTTGGCGCGCTGCTCGGTGACCTGGTACCATTCCAAGGTGTTGCCGATGTAATTGCCGTCTTTATCGCGTAAAGCGTTTACATTCAGCTCAAAGATCAGCGGGCCGATGTTGATGTCGGCCTTGTAGGGAAGATTGGCCGGATTGTCCAGGATACGGCGTTGCACCATGGGGTTCTTGTGGAAACGGTCCACGCAGGTGCCCACCAATTCGTCCGGGTTGAAACCGGGGAAGGCGATTTGGAAAGCCGAGAGGTTCTCGCGGATCATACGCAGGGAAGAGGGGTTGATATAGGTAATCCTCAGGTCGCGATCCACGGTCATCATGGAAACACCCGCGCCCTCGATAGAAGAGGACAAAAGGGCGGCCTCGTGTTCCCCGGCACGTTGCTCGGTTACGTTTTGCCATTCCATTGTGGCACCGACGTAATCGCCCTTATCATTGAAGGAACCGGTTACGTTCAAGGCGAAAGTCAACTCCCCGACGCTTAAATCGGCCTTGTAGGGCAGATTGTTGGGTTCGGAGAGAATATGCCGCCAGTGCGAGGGGTTTTGATGGAGGATATCCACGCGGGTTCCGATCAGGTTGTCGGGTGAAAAACCGGGATAGGCGGTTTGGAAAGAGCGGATATGAGTGCGGAAGAGGTCGAAAGCAGCCGTGTTGGCATAGGTCACGATCAGGTCGTGATCTACCGTAATGACGGCGGTGGAAGCGCCCTCCAAGGCCCACTTCAGGTTGTCGTCGGTACCGGACACCCGGCTCACCGAGACAACCGCGCCGGTGGGTTCGTCGTCCTCGTCCAATTGGGGAACCACCCTGAACAACAGTCCGGCTGTCCCGTCGTCCAATTCCAGTTCCACTTCCTGCTCGATGGTCTCGCCCTCACGCAGGGCCTCGTCCACCGGGGTGGCGCGGCGCCTGGAATAAAAAGCGCTCCAAGCCTTCTTTCCAACGATCTCATCGGAAGATACTCCAAGTAACGTTTCCGCGGCACGGTTCCACGCGGTAACCCGGGCGCTGCCGTCTACCGCAAATGCAGCCGTCGGCAGGTCCGCGAACAATCCGGCAAAGATGCCGTTGTCCTGTTGGTTCGTCATTCCAGCCTCCTTAACTTCTTCTTCCTTGTTACCACTTTCTTTGGAACGCTCTTCATAACCTTCCAGGAAGGTGCGGGCCACAAAACCGAGCGCGTTGTTCCAGGCCGTTTCCAAGGCTTCATTCCATGTGCTGCCGGCGTATTCACGCATGGCGGCGACCAGGGTACGGGCAACGACATCGTAGTGAGCCGGCTCGACGCCGTAGTTCTGATGCCGTTTGCCCATGTTCTTCAATGCGGGGATCAGACGGTCGGGATTTTCCAGGTTTTCCACCAGGAATACCAGAGAGGCCAACAATTGTTTTTCTTGCAAGGACATGTCGACATTGACGAATATCGCCTTGACCTCGGGATGATCCCGAAACAGGGTTTCATAAAAGCTATGAATCAATTCGGCGCCGCGTGGGGCCAGCGCAGCAAAACTGTCGCGCAAGAGAGGAACATTGATATCGGCCATCTCAGCTCTCCCCTTGTAGTTCCAATTCTCCGGCGGCCTGTAGGTGGCGCGCGTCCTTGAAAAGCAGCGATTCCGCGTTGAGCAGAATCTTCACCTCATTGCCAACCTTGCCCAGGCCCTGCATGAACTGATTGCCGTGGCCGCGACGAAGTTGGTTGGTCTCTTCAATCTGGTTTTTGGGGATCTCCAGGACCTCTTTGACCGTATCCACGATCAGGCCCACGATGGTTTCCTTGGCGTTGATGACCACGATACAGGTACGCTCATCGTACTCGCGAGCCTCCATGGAAAAGCGCAGGCGGACATCCATAACGGGAATCACCTTGCCGCGTAAGTTGATGACACCCTTCACATAGTCGGGCATGTCCGGCACAGGCGTGATCTTCTGGATGCCGATGATCTCGGTAACGTACCTGATCTCCAGACCGTAGACTTCCTTACCCAGAATGAAGGTGAGGTATTTTCCTTCCTGAGTGTCCTCTTCTTGTAGTTCCAAATGACTCGAATCGTTCATCAACCAACTCCTGGCTTAAGTTGTGATTTCCGGAAGCTCCCAATCGAACTTCAAGAAGTTATCGACCAACCCCTGAATATCGAGAATCAAACTGATATCCCCGTTGCTGAGGATGGAGGTTCCCGAAATGCCGCGTACATTGCCGAAGAAACCGCCCAAACCCTTGATCACGGTTTGGTACTGACCCAAAATCTCATCGGCAAACAGACAGAATTTCCGCGTATCGTGTTCGACCACGATGAGAATGCCCTCGGTAAGATCCTCGAAATCGGAGGCGGTGTTGAAGAGACTGTGCAACCGGATCACGGGCACCAATTCCTTGCGGATGCGCACCAACTCGCTGCCGTCGATGGTTTTGGAGATGGCGTCGTGGGTGGTCTTGATCGATTCGCGAATAGACAGCAGCGGCACCGTAAACAGCTGAACGCCGACCCGGACCAACATGCCCTCGATAATAGCCAGCGTGAGCGGAATGCGAATGGTGAAGTTAGTGCCCTTTCCCGGTTTACTTGAAATGTGAACGCGGCCCTTGATGGCGTCGATATTCTTCTTGACGACATCCATACCGACGCCGCGTCCCGAAATATCGGTGACCTGTTCAGCGGTGGAGAAGCCGGCCTCGAAGATGAGGTTGAAAATCTCGCTTTCGTTTTTGAACTCGTGATCGTGAGGGACCAGACCGCGTTCGATCGCTTTGTTCTTGATCTTCTGATGATCGATGCCCTTGCCGTCATCCTTGATCTCGATGACGACTTCACCCCCCTCGTGGAAGGCGCGCAGGTTGATGATGCCGGTGCGATCCTTGCCCGCGGCTTCGCGTTCCGCCGGCGACTCGATGCCGTGGTCGATGCCGTTGCGAATGATGTGCAACAGGGGATTGGCCAGGTTCTCGACAACGCTTTTGTCGATTTCGGTATCCTCGCCTTCCATCACCAACTCTACCTGCTTGCCCTGCTTCTGCGACACATCACGCACCACGCGCACCATCTTGTGGAAGGTAGCCTCGATAGGCACCATGCGCAGGCTCATGGATATGTCCTGCAATTCACGCGATATGCGGTTGAGTTGGAGAGCCGCCTTTTTGAAGTTGGGCAGATCGTAATCGTCCAAGTCGGGGTTGTGGGTGACGGTGTTCTCGGCAATGATCAGCTCGCCGACCAGGTTCATCAGGGCGTCCAGCTTGTAAAGGTCCACGCGAATGTTCTGAGCGGAAGACCGGCGCTTGACATTGGATTCCGCGGTCGTGGCACGGCGTTCGTTTTGAACATTCAGGGCCTGGTCCAATTCTTCCCGTTGCACCGATCCCATATCGGCCAGGATCTCGCCGATAGGTTGGGATTGCTTTTGAAGCGCGTGATCCAGTTCCTCGGGCTCGATGACGCCCATTTCCAAGAGGATTTCACCCACCAGTGTTGCATTTCCCTCGCCGCTCTTGGGTTTAAGGTGACCCACCTGGCCGTGTTTCACGTATTCGGTGAGCATGTTCAGGTAGGTATCGAAACCCTCTACCTTGCCGCCGCCCTCCGGTAATTCATGCACCGCTGACTTGAGCGCATCCAGTACCTTCAACATGAGGGTAATGCCCTGGCGCTCTACCTTTTTCTTGCCGCTCTTGAAGTCTTCGAGAATGGTTTCGAACTCGTGACCCAACTTTTCCAACTGGTTGAAGTTGAACAGGCCGGAGTTGCCTTTGAAAGTGTGAATACCCCTGAAGGCGTTGTCCAGTGACTCCTTGTCGTTGAGGTTCTTTTCCAGGCCCAACAGGCTGGATTCCGCGGCTTCCAGATGTTCCTCGGCCTCCATGATGTAGGCGCCGACCATTTCATCGGTAATGGTGATCTGGAAGCTTTCGAATTCGTCGACCGGCTCGGCAAATGCCGGTTCGAGTTCAGGTTCCGGTTCGGGTTCAGGTTCCGGTTCGAGTTCCGGTTCAGGCTCCCTCTCGGGCTCCGGTTCGCTTTCTGCCGCCGTATCACCTTCAAGGGCGTCGGTCACTTTTTGGACAGCCGCCTCTGCATCTTCGATCTTACCGGATTCGGACAATTGAGCTACGAACCCATAGAGACATTCAACGGCAACCTTCATCACACGGGCTTCGTGTTCTCCCGGCAAAACACTGTCCAGCAGGCTCTCGACGAAATCCTGCATCAAGACCGCAACTCGATAGACGGGATCCAGGCCCAGAAACTCCGCACTGCCCTTAATGGCTTGGAAGTTCTGGGCAATGCCGCTGATCAGGGAGCTGCCCGGATCCTGCCGGCGGCGGATGTGATCCTCAAGCGTTTCTTTTTGCTGGTGGATTTCGTCGAGAATATCTTTGCAATCTTGCGCAAACTCAGCAATGAATTCCGCGTTGTCGGAAAAACTATTCATAGTGGTGGATTTCTCGTCGGAATGATGAGGCGTCAACAGTCACGGTTGCATTTTGGTTATCGGCATTGGTACCGTTCTCTTGAGGTACTGAGTCAAAAATATAACGCCTGTTCAAAACCTTGGTTTTGCAGGTTTTTTGGTTTGAAAAACCAGGCGTAAACATATTTGGGAAATATGCCGGCATCCCGCCGCTTCATGATGCATGATATTAGGGTTCGTGGATCTGAGGAGGATTTATGCGGGTTTTATTACAAAGGGTACGGCATGCATCAGTCAGCGTAACAGGTGAGGAGGTTTCCCGAATCGAGGATGGTTTGCTGGTCCTGTTGGGCGTGGCGGACAGTGACGGCGACGAGGAAATTGCCAAAATGGCTCAAAAGATCGTTAACCTGCGCATCTTCAACGACGAAGACGGTAAGTTCAACCGTTCCCTACTTGATATGGGCGGGCAGATCCTGGTGGTTTCTCAGTTCACGCTTTATGCCGATACGCGACGTGGCCGCAGACCTTCATTTACCGATGCGGCGCGACCGGAAAAGGCCGAGCCGCTGGTGGAGCGCCTGGCTGAAAGGCTTCGAAATGAAGGTGTTAAGTGTGTGGAAACCGGTGTTTTCGGCGCGAACATGGACGTAACCCTGTGCAACCAGGGGCCGGTTACCATTTGGATCGATTCCGAGCAAATGTCGCGCAAATGAGGGGTAAGTGACGGCTTAACCATCAGCCTTCATTAAACTTTAGATCGCTTGTTCCGACAAGACAGGGTAGTATAGGCATTTTTACGGCTGAACCCGCTCGATTCATCCACTGAAAATGGCAAATAAACAAGCTGAAGAGACAAGACCATGGCCATGCTTTCCGGGCTGTTCGGAAAAAAGAAAGAACTGAAAGGCGATGATATCCGCACATTGTTCGATACCATCACGGTCCTGCGTGAGCCGGTCATCGTCCAGACGAGTTCTTTTAAATACGTTTCCGATATTCTGGGTTACGATCATCAGGCTTTCTTCGTCAAAAATACGCTTAGCCGTGACGAGGTGCTGTACCAGATCCGCGGTAATCAGTTAAAGGTGCATTTCCCCTATGAGCTGACCATGTACGGCGGTCAAAGCCGCCTGACAGGATTGGGCATGGTGGGCACCAACCATACTTTAAAGCTGCAAATACCACAGGCGCTTGTGCAAACGGAAAGTCGAGGCGCCTATCGAGTCTCGCGTTTCCCTGAAACGCCCTCGGTGACCTTTACCACCGATAACTTCGACATCATTAAAGCCCGCCTGGCCGATGTTTCCATGACGGGCGCCGGCCTGCGTTTGGATCCGCGATGGGCACGTGGGAACGAAAAACTGGCGGCGCGGCTACATCTGATTCTGGACATCAAGTTAACTGACGACCTACGTATTTCCACCACGGGCATGGTTCGTTATGTTCGCGGCGCCAAGATGGGTGTCCAATTCGAGGACCTGGGGAAGCGCACCAAAGACAAATTGTTCAAATTCATCGTGCAACAACGCCGCGAGGAACAGCGGGCCATGATTCAACTGCGGTCGCGCTTCGAAGAAAGCCAGACTATCGGGGACAGCGATCCGGCGGCACAACAGCCGGCCAAAGCATCGCCCACCGGAAAGCCGACGACCCTGCTGGTTTGCGATGACCAGCAACAAATCGACTTCCTGTCGTCCGCGCTTGGCCGCAAATTCGATCTCATCTTCGCGGAACCTTCTATCAGCGATATTCGCGCACAATTGGCCCTGAATCCCAACTTGTGCCTGATGCAACTGAAGAGTCAGGACCAGAATCAGGTGCGCACCATGCGTAAAGCGGGTACCCTGCTGCCGCCGGGTTGCGTACTGATGTTTTTCGGTCAAAACATGGACGAGGGTTTTGTCCAAAGATTCGAATCCCTGGATTACCCCGAGGGCATATTAGTAGACCTGACCAATGGGAAGAAATTACTGGTGTTCAAGCAAATCCAAAGCTATTACGACCAACGCGCACCAAGGTAGATGAATCGCGACATTGAAGTTTTAGCCCTGGTCAGGATCGATTCCGGCTGCTTTTAGAATAGCCCGGAGCCGTTCTTTTTCGGCACGCTCTTGGAGCTTTGCCTCGGCTTCCGTGGGCAGGAGTTTGCCGTTACCGTCGTAGAAACGCAACCAGTTGCCGATTTGATCTTGATAGCGACCCTGCCAGAGACGCAGACCTAGTTGAATCTCCTCCAGCCATAATCCCTTTTTTGGAACGACCAATTGCACATAACCGTCGGCCTCCCAACGGTATGCCCTGATCTCACCCTCGTGGTGATCGAAGCAGACATAATAGGGTACTTGGAGGATCTTTTCATAGACCTGCCATTTGGTGGGAACGGCCTCTCGGGACTCCGTCTTTCCCAAATCTTCTTTTTCGGTGCCTTTGGATAGGATTTCCAGAACCAGATAGGGGCGCACCTTTTCCTGCCAGATCAAATAACTCCTGCGCCTCATCTTGTTGAAAACAGGCGAGGTTCCCAAGGCCAGGAACCAGTCGGGGCGCTTATGCCAATTGGGGTTGTTCTTATCGAAATGAATATTGAGTTCCGCTGCAATCAGGAAATCGATCAAGCCCCTGGATTGGAATTCCATGAGCAGGCACTCTTTAAGCAGATTGCTTTGTGTGGGATGAACGATATCAGGCAAAAGGCTGTCCTCCGGGTACTCCGAAGGCAGATCATCCATTGTGGGTAGGCCCGCTTCGAAATCATCTTCGAAGTATCTCAGGTTTTCCAGCAGTGCTTCCATTGTCATGGTTAAACCTCCCGGAACATGCTCGACATCATCATTGTAGCAGAAATTCAAATCTGGCGGCATTCGGCCAGGATTCGGTTAAGCTCACGTTCCCACAAGTCCATGTCATCGACTTCTTCGATCAGACGGTCGGGCTTGCCGAAGGTGTAGACCCGTATCCGGTCTTTGGAGTGAAATACGCGGAAAGGCCTGATGAAGGCAATCACCTGCTCTTCCTTGTATCGCCAGTCCTGACAGAGGTAAAGCCAGTCGGTCCAAAAGGCGTGGATGTCGGATTGGGAAACCAGGCCCGCCATACGTCCACTGAAGAGGCGGTTGCGAAAGCCCCAAAGTTGGCCCGAGTCGAATACGTTGTAGAAGGGTCGCAGCACCGGGTCAGGCGGACCTTTTTTGGCGTAGATTTTTTCCAAAAGTGACGGTTTCCAGAACTCCGCCGGGTAGAAGAAAAGGAAGTTGTGTACGCGGGTGTCCTGGCCTTTTTCAAGAGCTTGGGTGATCAGGATCGCGGCTATCTCGGACGGAATGCGTTTGACCAGTTCGCCGCCGCGTGAAAAGACATAGTCCATCAACAGCCAGGTAAGCGGCAGATTGGTGGTGTATTCATTGAAGATGTACGTTGGATCGGTTCCCTTTTCCAGGCTTGCCGCCGCATGATCCAACGGTGTCGATGCCGCTCCGTTCGCGAAGTAGCGACAGATCCAGTTCATTCGTTTTACCGTAATTCGTTCCACGCCCAGGGTCGGCCAGATTGCCGCGATCCACTCCAATTGTGTCCTGTTGGGATTGCAGTAGAAGAAACGCAGCAGCGGCCCGGCGGCTCTACTGTCTTTACGTGTGGCCAGGATGAGGAAAATGGCTGACAGTACGCGGTTGGAGGGGGCTTTGTCGTAGTAGTGCGACAGGAGATCTATTTCCTTGTCCATCAACTGCTCACTCCAGCCGATCACCTCGCCCGGATCCATTTGGTCCAACACCTGGAACAAAGCAGCCAGGCCGGAAGGAGTTCGTGTTTCATCGATGGGAAACAAGGCGGAAATACGCTCGATTGCGTCACGGGTTTTCAGGGGCTCGAATTGAAGGGCCATGATTACTCCGTAACCAGATCCTTGTAAATATCCTGGAACAGCTCGCTTTCTTTCAGGCGCACGTGGATTTCAATGCGGCGCGAAAGCTCCTTGTCTTCAATACCGTCTTTATCGTAGATCAGGTGTGCAAAGGAACGTCCGCCCGCCACAACGATTTGTTGCAGTCGCACCCTTTGCGACGGGTCCACCCGGTCCAGCATTTCCTGCATAACGGTTAGCGCGCGTTGCTGGGACAGTTGCAGGTTGAACAGGTAGGTGCCGTTGGAGTTGGTGTGGCCCTCGATCTCGATCTGCCGAATCACATTGCGGAACTCATTGTCCAGCACCACTTTGATATAGGCGTCAAAGACACGGTGCAAACGGACGCGACCCTCGTCCTGCAGATTGGCCTCGCCTTCCCCGAACAGGATGCCGGAACCAATCCGCAGTACGCCGGAATCAGGGTCCAGTGCAACTTCTTCACCTTTCATTTCCTCGGCCAGGGTGCCTACTAAACGCTTCTTCAGTTCGTGGAATGATTTCAGGCGCGATTCCTGGGACTCCAAGACCTCTTCTTTCTTGCGGGTAAAATCGGCATAGTGAAACAATGCCACCACCAGGAGCAGGATGAAAACAAGCAGCATGCCCGCCATCAGGTCACTGTAAGATGCCCAGAAATTGGGTTGTTCGTCGTCTTCAATAGGCGACCTGGCTCTGCCCTGAATCATTTACCCTTCCCCAAGAAACCGCTCTTACGGCGTTCGGCCGGTTGTTGTCCCTGTTTTTGGATCAGAGCCCCATAGGCATTCAAAGTGTCCTGAAACTCTTTGAGCGCGGTGGAAAAATGGGTCAGCCCTTGCGCAAGCAGACCGTCGAATTCTTCATGAACTTTTCCAAGGGCGCTTTCCATTTCCCCCTGATAGGCGGCCAGGGTTTTTTGGAGGTTGTCCTGCATGGCCTGGAGGTGCGCCCGATAGGTATCCCAATGTTTCTCCAGGCGTTGGACGTGGTCATTGACCTGGCGATGATTCCTGATGATGTCGGAGGTAGCCATGCGGGCGCCTTCCATCAACTTGCGTACCTCGGCGGCGGTTTCCTGAATGGACTTCAAGGTTTCGCCCTGGTTACTATGCGCCTGGCCGAAATCGTTGAGAACCTTGCGCGTATGAGCGATCAGCTTGGCTTGCTGTTGCGGATTGCCGGGTTCGCCGGACAAGGCCGTTTCGCTTTCCAGCAGTTTGTTGATTGCTTTGCCCATCTTTTCCTGAGTCTCCGAGTTACGACCAAGAGCGCTGCCGATACTTGCCATTTCGCTACGAATGGCATTGAGGACCAGGATCATGCGTTTGTCGTGCTCAGATTCGCTCAGTTTGGTGACCAGGGTATCGATGCCGACCTCTCGCATGGCCTTCAGCGTGGCCTTTCCGATGGTTTCTTCCATTCCGGCCAGAGCGTCGGAGGACTCCGCTTGATAATCCAGGAATTGGTAATTCATTTCATCCGGAATCAACAGGAATTGCTTTTCGTGCAACACCTCAGAGAGCAAAGCAAAGGCCTCCCCGAATTCGGCATCTACTCCCTTTTGAAACCAGGTCCACCAAAGACCGGTGCCGATACCCGCGATCGAGGTTAGAAAAGCCAGGCTCATGCCGCCCAATAATCGTTTGACGCCGACGGTCATTTCGTCGGCGTTAGTTGGGTCCAACCCAAAGACGCCGATAGCAAGGCCCAGAAAAGTAAACAGAATACCGGTTCCCATCAACAAACCGGGCATGGCCTCGATACGACGATGTGCCTTGTGGTTCTTCAGCCGACGATTGATATCGCAAAGAAAATCCAGGTCGACAACCCAGCCCAGGCGCCCGTGAAGCCGCAGGGGTTCCTTGTCGAATAAGCGCCAAAGCGGCTTGGAGACACCGCGTACCGTGCTGTCTTTATGGTCGACCCAACCGTTCAGAACCTCTTTGAAAGAATTGCCTTCCGCGCATGAGCGAAGCATTTCTGCCAGCTTGCTTATTTGTTGGGAAGTGGCGGATAGGGAACCGAAGAGCTTCCGGCCTTGGAAAACGCCGAAACCCACGATGCCCAAGCTTAAAATAAAGGAACTGATGGTAAGCAGCACGATCGGCAACCTCGGCGGACAGAATGCTTCATCTTTAAACGAAGTCGGTTAAGGCGGCAATTCAGTTTAATATTAAGTAGCTACTTCAGTTTTTTGCCGATGACGCCCCTTGCGGCCAGGCTCATCAGCAGGTTCAAAACCAACAGGGCGATCAGGCAGGCCGTGACGCTGAGATTGCCGAAAGGCGCCGCGAAGATACTTTCGCTCCAGGTCCATTGGGCCGTGAAGAAAACTTCGCGCAGAGGTTCCACGGCAAGGGTTATCGGGTTCACCGCCACGAACCAGGTAAGCCAGGTCGGCATGTAGTCCACAGGGGCAAATGCCGTGGAGATAAAAGCCATGGGCAGCGAGATGATCATCACAATGGAGATCAGTTCGAAATGCCTCTTGAGCATAAAAGCCAGGGTCAGACTGAGCGTGGTGAAAAGCAGACTGATCAAAGCCAGGACGGCAATGATCACTACCATGCCCATGGGTCCCCCGCTCATCCGAACGCCCATGATCGCGGTGAGGCCGATGATGACCAGGCATTGAAGCAGCGTCATGATAAAGATGTGCAGACCGTTGGCCCAGATGATGGATAGGCGCGACCGCAGGGGGGCCGCCAGCAGACGGTCCAGGAAACCCAGTTCACGGTCGAAAAGGATGGGTACGCCGCCGTTCAGGGCGCCGGTGAAGGCGGTGAAGACCAGGGCGCCCGGCGTGATAAAGGCAAGGTAGCTGCCGGAACCGGCCAGATTGGCCATGGGACTGTTCTTGAAGATAGATGAGAACAACAACAGCCAGATCAGGGGTTGGATAAGTCCGGCGATGAGCACCATGGGCGTGCGTTTGGAATGCAGAAAGGCGCGCCAGGTAAGTACCTTGATTTCCATCAGATGTTCTTTCATTGCATGCCTCCTACCGAGAGGCGGTACACGTCTTCCAATTCCGGTTTGTGCACGCTCAGGGCGTAGATCTCTTGACCCGCCGCATTCATGGTCTCGTAAATGCGGGCTTGCACCCGGTGCATGGGTTCGTCGCCTTTGTAGACGAGGGTTACTTCCTCCTCGTCGTCCTTCCAGGTCATGGCGTCGCCCCATGGTTCAAAAACGGGCCGCACCGCTTGAATGGTCGCATGGTTCATGAATTCGTGGGTTTTCAGCTTGACGATCAGGTCGCCCAATTGCCGTTTCAAGTCTTCTGTCGCGCCGTGTGCCGTCACTTCCCCTTTTTGCAGGATGAGAACGTCGTCGGCCAACTCCTGGACCTCGCGGAAATCGTGACTGGCCAGAATGAGGGAGCCGCCCGCTTTCATAAAATCCCGAATCAACTGCCAGATACGCTCGCGAGCCTCGATATCCAAACCGGTGGTCGGTTCGTCCAAGACCAGGATCTTGGGTTCGTTCAGCAATGCGGAAGCCAGGTCCAGGCGACGCTTCATGCCGCCGGAGTACTCGCCTACCAGGCGGCTTTTCGCTTCTTCCAAGCCCATTTGATGCAACAGGGCGTGGGCGCGCTCCTTGTGCGTCTTCCAGTCCAGATGCATCAAGCCGGCGCAGAACCGCATAAACTCGGCGCCGGTCATCTGCTTATCCATGGCCATTTCCTGGGAGACATAACCCAGCAGATCGCGGATCTCGGCGGGTTTCTTGAATAAATCGCGACCCTGGTATTCAAAACTGCCGCCGTCGGGGGGCAACAGGGTAACCATCAATTTGATGGCGGTGGACTTACCCGCGCCGTTGGGTCCCAGCAGGGCGACCGACTTACCGGGTTCCAGGTCGAAACTGAGCGACTTGAGCGCGGCCACATCCTTGTAGCTTTTGCGCAGGTCCTTGATCGAGAGCATGAAGAAATCCTTTCAGAAAACATGGAGGTCCGGGGACCCGCAAGATTCTAGCATGACCGAAGCCGGTTACCGACGCGGGTTTTGGGCGGCGGTTCGAATGAACTGTCTCTTCAGTTGTTTCAGCCTGGTTTCCTGCTGCTCGCTTCGTTCCCGGTAGTAGTCCATTTTTTGTTTGAGGGCCTTGACCGTATTTACCAGGCGTCGGGTTTGTTCGGGGTCGGCCCCGGCGGCCTTTGTTTCCAGCTCCTCGATGCGTTGTTGCAGGCGCCTGGTTTCGGTCAGAGCCTCGGCCAGTCTTTCTTCCTGTTGCTTGATCCGGGCGCGAGGGACCAGTTCCACCGATCCGGTTTTATCGGCCAGCGCGGTTTCCAGGGCTTTCTTGTCCTGCTCCAGGTCATGGATGCGACATTCCATCGCCACCGAGCTGTTGAGGAACTCGCTTTCTACTTCCTGCAGTTTGCCGAACAGGTCCTGGTAGGATTCTGCCAACTTGCCGTACTCCTGGTTTTGATGCTCCAGCAATTCGGTCAACTTATCTACCTTCTGGTCAAGACTCAGACCGGCGTTTTTCACGCGGTCAATCTCGGAATGCAGGTTCTTGACCTTGCTTTCCAGCTGTTGCGCGTAGAGTCGCTTTTCCTCCAAGGCGCGGAGCAGGGCCTTCTGGGTACCGGAATCGGCATTGCGAACGCGAGCCTCGGCCACCAACTGGTGCAGGTAGAAAATCAGGTACATGGGCATGATGCGAAAACGCAACAGTTTTTCCAATTGATCCGGCGAATCGTAGAGCAGGCCCAGGAAGTTATAGTTGACATGACTCATGTCCACGGGCAACAAAGCCAGATAATTACCCGCGGAAGTTTTTTCGTCCCCGGTCAATTTGAAGAAGCGGACCTCGGTGAAATAAGCGGCCGGTTTGGCACGGAATTGTTCCGTCAGGTAGTTACAGAAATTGCTGGGTGGTTTTTCTCCGACCCATTCGTTTTTGTCGCGATTCAGGAGAAAGCAGCCTTGAAGTTGAAAACCATCCCTGATCTTGCGCGCGATATGTAACCAGTTCATGGCTACCAAGACGGCACCGTTCCTCTTCAGAAATCATCGGACCAAGTATAACTGAAAACCCGCGGTATTAGGTAAGGGAACAAACAAGAGGCTGTAATTAATAAAGTGTGGGCCTAAAAATGTAGCCGCATGTGACGAGAACTTAACATCCCGGCGGGATGATAAAGTGATGGAGATGCAAGTATGCACTTTTTCAGACCGGAAAAAAGGCGCTCTCGATATGTAAGATCATTTTTTTTAAAAAGATAGACCAAGCGCTCTGAACGAAGCACACCCCAATTCTCGAGATGGTTTATTGAAAACCGCGACGCACCCGGATATAGTCAAGTCAGAACCGGCAGGGATGGTTTGCGATGAAGAATTTCGGCCTCATCGGTGCGGCGGGTTATGTGGCCCCTCGTCATATGAAAGCGATCAAGGAAAGCGGACACCGGCTGGCGGTCGCTCTGGATAAACACGATTCGGTGGGCATCTTGGACAGTTACTTCCCCGAGGCGGATTTCTTCACCGAATTCGAACGTTTCGACCGTCACGTGGACAAGCTGCGCCGCCGCAACGACCCGCGCGCCTTGGATTACCTGTCCATCTGCTCCCCTAATTACCTTCACGACGCTCACATTCGCTTCGCCCTGCGCAGCGGTCAGCACGCCGTTTGCGAAAAACCCCTGGTCATCAATCCCTGGAACCTGGACGCCTTGGAAGACATCCAGCGGAACGCGGGCGACCGCGCCATTTACACCATCTTACAGCTGCGCCTGCATCCCTCCGTCCAGGAACTGGCGAAGCGGGTAGCCTCCGAGCAAGACAAGATCTACGATATCGATCTGGGCTATATCACCTCGCGAGGACGCTGGTACGATTACTCCTGGAAGGGGGATGACCATAAATCGGGCGGTATCGCCACCAATATCGGCATTCATTTCTTCGACATGTTGATTTGGATCTTCGGCGAGGTGCAACGCAACGTGGTCCACGTGCTTGAGCCGCATCGGGCCGCCGGCTTCCTATTGCTGAAACGGGCCCGCGTGCGCTGGTTCCTGTCCATCGACGCCGGCGACCTGCCTCAAGAAGCGCGCAAGGAGGGTCAACGCACCTGGCGATCGCTGCAACTGGGTGACCGACAATTCGAGTTCAGTTCCGGCTTCACCGATCTACATACCCAATCCTACCGGCAAATTGTCTCCGGTCAGGGTTTTGGAATCACACACGCCCGGCCTTCGATTGAATGCGTCTACGCCATCAGAACGGCGCAACCGGCGGGTCTGGTGGGCGACTACCACCCGGCAGCCGATCCCAAAAACCGGTAGTGGAAATTTGTCAAAGCGGGCTAGAGAATGCGCACATCGTGCTTTCGAACCGGCACGGTGTAATATGAGTAGCGCTGAGGATGGAAATCGCTTTGGGCTTTGGCGAATCCAACAGCATCATCATAAGTAGTGCTTACGTGGACGATGCGATCGTCCTTTATGGTTACGATCTTTGCGCTCGGAAACTTCGCGGAACCATCGCTGACTCATGCCGGCCTCCTAATCCCTAGTATACCTTAACTCGAACCGGTAAGGCCGTCCCGACTGCCGGGGGATTGTCTCTGGAAATCAAGTCTGGCATTTGTGGCAATAGTGCGTGCCGCGTTGGCCCAGGACTATTTTGGTGATCGGCGTGCCGCAGGTATAGCAGGGTTCCCCGCCTCTTCCATAAACCAGAAAGTGTTCCTGGCTCTCGCCCCGGCCGCCGTCGGGTTTTCGGTACCAACTGATCGAGGCGCCCTCGTGGTCGATGGCCGCCTGCAAGCTTTCCTGGATACAGGCGCCCAGTTTCTCGCGTTCGGCGACGCGCAGCTTGTTCGTCGGTCGACCTGGTTTGATGCCCGCCTTGTGCAGCGATTCGTCCGCGTAGATATTGCCCACGCCCGCGATCTTCTTCTGGTCCAGCAGGAACACTTTTACCGCGCGGCTGGAGCCCTTGAGGATCTGAATGAAATCGGCCGGTTTCAAGGTGAGCGGTTCCGGACCCAGTTTCTCTTCCAGAAAATCCAGCGAGCGGGTCAGCAGCACGCGGCCGAACTTGCGGGCGTCGCTGAAAGCCAGGTTTTTGCCGTTGTCCAACGCCAGCGTGAAACGCACCCACTTGTCTTCGCCCTCCGCGGCATCGCTCAAGTACAGGCGACCCGTCATGCGCAGGTGAATGACCAGGTAGACCCCGGAACACTCGATACAGATATATTTGCCGCGCCGAAACATGGCGGTGATCTTGCGGCCCCGGATGGTTTCGTTGAATTCGCTCAGGCTCATACCGCCCAAAACCTTGTGCCAACTGATGGAAGCCTCCACGGCGGTCGTGCCGACCAGATCGTCGACAAGTCCACGGACAACGGTTTCCACCTCGGGTAATTCAGGCATAGATCCTCCCGCTAATCGATCGTCCGGTTGCGATAACCGGATTCAGGCGCTTATTACTCTACTTGATGTCCAGGGTTTTGCCGTTGGAAAAATTGAGGGCAACGCCTTTCCCAATCAGATTGACCCAGTACTGCTCCAGTTCGTAGACGATGAAATTGGCCGGTCGTCCCTCTTGCAGGTAGGGTTCGCGGAAACCCAGCAATTGCGGCGTGTGGACGAAGGCCGCCGCCAGCAACTGTTCCTGGTCCGCGCCGATGCCGTCCAGCGCTTCCAACTCCGAAAGGATATCGCCGCTGAAGGAGAACAGGTGGCCGCCCGCGGAAGCCAGGGCAACCTTGCCGCCTCGTTCCAGCCATGTCTCGACCAACTTCAGGGTATTGGTGCGTCGCTTCTTCCAAACCCTGCAACGTTCCGCAATACGGGGACCAACCGAGTCCAGACGGTCCTGAGCCAGGGTGAGGGTTTTGGAATCGTAGAGACCTTTGCCCGCGAGTTGATTGATGCGCGCGGCCAACTTGGCGGCGCAATAACGTTTGTCGTTAAGCGCGGCCATGGGAACCCAGATCACCCGTTCAGGCCATTCGGCAACCGTGTTGTCCGCGTCGGGGATGCCCTCGTAGAAATCCATGGGTAAGCTGTGAAGCAATTTCAGGTCGGCGGGGGAGGCGTCCTGAATATAGGCGCCCACCTTGCGTCCGCGCTGATGCAGGAAGCCGATCAGGCCCTTCAGCCAGTCCGCGTGCTTGTCCCAAGCCAGGGGTACGCCCATGCCGGCGGCGGTCCACCAAAGGGTGGCGGGTCCGCGATCGGGCAGGGTCTTGTAGATATCCTCGTAGCTCTTGCCGGGATCGGCGTCCAACGAAAATCCGCGCGCGGGTCCGCCGGGAAGGTCCAGATAACCGCGCATGGCAAACGTTTCCACCCCTTGGGCGAAGGCCGAATTGACCGCGGTGCTGGGAAAGACCGGATCGCGAAAGGCGCCCATGCCGATCTGGCGGAAGTAACGAGCGATGCGACCCTGCACGGCGGCGCTGAAATCCTCGTCGTGACCGAAGCCGCGTTCCTGAATCAGGCTGTAGAAGTCGCTGAGGTGCGGCAGAATGACCGCCTCCTCAAAAACCACCGCTCCTTTTGGCGCGGTCAGCGGCTCCCTGGACAAAGGGCCTACGATGCCGTCACGGCCCACGGTGAAGCTGACATCCTCGCGCAGGCCGTTCAGCTGTGCGTCGTAGACGGTGGCATTGTTGAAGTGGTAGATTTCGCCCAGAAACAGGGCCAGTAGCAGCATCATGAAGCGCCCCCCGATTCAAGTCACCGGCCAATTAGAGCAAGGATCGAGCCGGCATCAGCCGATGACCATGTTCCGCCCGCGCGTCTTGCCGATGTAGAGGTTGTTGTCCGCCGCCATCAGGATGGCCTCGGGCGAATCGTAGTTCTTGCCGGTAAAGGTGGCCACACCGATGGTGGCGGTCACCGAAAAATTGTCGTGGGTGGTGGCAAACGACATACCGGCGATCATTTCGCGCAGCTTCTCGGCCACTTTCAAGGCCTGTTCCTTCGAGGTGTGGCGCAACATGCCCACGAACTCCTCGCCGCCGAAACGGGCAAAGGTATCCTCGGCGCGCATCTTGCCGCTGAGCACCCCGCCCAGCGTCTTCAGCACGATATCGCCGTTCAGGTGACCGAACTTGTCGTTGATCCGTTTAAAGTTATCCAAGTCCACGATCAAAATGGAAAGCGGATGGCCGTGCCTGCCGTGGAACGACATCTCCCGCTCCAGGGCCTCGGTAAAAAAGCGCTTGTTGTAGACGCCGGTCAGCGGATCGCGCGTGGCCTTGTCGTAGAGGTTCTGCTGAAAATCGAATTCAAGGCCGTCCTTGAAGCAGAAACGCAGGATGACGTTGCCCAGGCAAATGCGATCGCCGTCTTCCAGGCGCAGGGATTCGATGCGCTTGCCGTTGACCAGGGTCCCGTTCGTGCTCCCCAAATCGGTGATGCGCGTGCGGCCCATGTTATCCATCAGAAAGACCGCGTGCTCCCTGGAGACATTATCGCAATCGAAAAACAGGTCGCATTCGGGATCGCGACCGGCGCGTAATTGGCAATTGCGCTCCAGGCGAATCACCTGGCCCGCATTCCCGCCGGCCAGCACCACCAGGTAGGAAATGCTGCGCTGCTTGCCCGAGGCCAGGTCGAATTCCATGGCCTCCAGGGTTTTCGTCTCGTCTATGGGCCTGGTGACCGATTTTTGTTCGGAATTTTCCAAGGATTGATCCATTTCCCGCCTCGACGCTTTTAACTACCCGATTTTACGTGGTTCGAACGGCGAACTCAATTGAGAATTACTCAGGTATTGTTCAGATAGAGCAATAGAACACCGCGTCCGCCGTAAGCGGGCGGCGCCTGGGCGTAGGTGCGCACATAACGCCGGCCGCACAGGTGGATCCAGTTCTCTACAGCGGGCCGCAGCACGCCTACGCCGCCCTCGCTGTGTTTACCCTTGCCCGTAATGACGGCGATGACCCGATCGTTTTCCGCGTAACACCGGGGAACGAAAGAAGCTACACGCGCCACCGCCTCTTCCACGGTTTTGCCGTGCAGGTCGATCGAATCATCCCAGAAAACCTTGGTCTTTTTGGGTAGCTTCAGCTTGACCAACCCGGTATCACCGGACTTCGGCGGCATCGGTTTGTTCTCATCCAGGGCTTCCACGCTCATAACCTCGACGGCTTTCAGGAACAGGGCGCGGTCGGCCTCGTCGGTATCGTCGATCTCCGGTTCGGGCAGGTCGAGATCCGGTTCGATTTCCTCGCTCCGGCCCACGCCCCGGCCGTCCAGAGTATCCATGGCTTGCAGGAACAGGCGACGCTCCTCTTCCGTGATGTCGTGATCGGGTTGGGGCGGGGCCGAGCCGGAGCCCTTGCCCGACACAGGTCGGACACCTAGTTGACGCATCATTTCTTCAAAGTCGGCATCGTTACCGGACACGTCACCCCCCGGTTAGGGCACAATCACCACATCGTCGTGTTTGATCTCTATATCTTCATTCTTGTCGGTGACGGCTTCATTCTTGCCGCGGTCCAGAATGCGACGGACATCGACCTCGATGACCTCCACGCCTTCCTTTTCCTCGTTGTAGCGATGGATCTTGACACTGCCCCGCTTGGCATAATCGGTAAAGCCGCCCGCGGCCGCAATCACGCGTAAAATGGTTACTTCCGTCACGCCGCCGAAGATCATTTGCCCCTGGCGATTCACCTCACCCAGTATGGAGACGATAATGGGTCTCTTCACGGGTACGGCGATTGTATCTCCCGGTAATACGGGATGGTATTTGTCTTTTTCGTCCTCTTTAATAAGCTCTGAGTATTTGAAAGTTTTGTTCGTAATGCCCGCCGGCCCCTTGCGTTTGACAACAAATTCATCGTCGGCGTTTTCCATCAGGCCGCCCACCTCGGCCAAAGCATCCAATATATTCATGTCCGGGCTCATGCTGGTTATCTTGCCCGGCTGTTTCACCGCACCGATGACGCGAATGGGTTTGTAAACCACCTCGACGATGTCCACAAACACCTGCGGCGAATTGACGAAGCCGCCCTTCATCAATTGTTCGCCGATCAGGTTACGGATCTGCAATAAGGTCCGGTCTTTCACTCCCACTTCCTTCAGCAGGGGAAGTAGAAGATTGCCGTTCTCATCGACCCGAAAGTCGCCTGTAATTTGCTCCAGTTCCAAGACGTTGATACGCAACAGATCACCGGGCCCTACCGGGTAACTCTGGCCTAAGGCTAGATTCCAAAGGGGCATCATCAGCATCGCGAGAAGTAACAAGCGCAAGGTTTCCTCCAAGCACCCCCGGGAGGGGTTGGTGTCTATCTTCGGGCGCCGGGCGGACGATACGTTGCGGGCGCGCGGACACAGCATAGCAAAACCGGCGCGCCGATGGGCCCTTTTTATGTCGACAGGCCCTTAATCAGCCGCCGATATGGAACATCTCCACCTTTTCCTTGGGCTGATCCTCGCGGCCGCGTAGTTCGGAATAGCGATCATCGCGCGCCCGCCAGACGCGGCGAAGACTGTCGGCCACCGCTTGCGGACCCTGTTCGCGCAGCAGGGTTTTCAGGTCGTGACCGTCCTTCGCGAACAAGCAGGTATAGAGCTTGCCCTCGGCCGAGAGGCGCGCCCGGTTGCAGGACCCGCAAAAGGGTTGGGTCACCGACGAGATGATGCCGAACTCGCCTTTGCCGTCCAGGAAGCGGAAGCGACCGGCCACCTCGCCGTGATAGGCGGGTTCGACGGGCTCGAAGGGGAAGACCTCGGCCACGCGCTCGCGGATCTCGACGGCGGGCACCACTCGGGTTCGATCCCACCGGTTCAAACTGCCCACATCCATGAACTCGATAAAACGCAAGGTGTGACCTCGCTCACGAAAGGTTTCCAGCAGGGAGATGATTTCATTATCATTGACGCCGCGCTGCACCACGGTATTGATCTTCACCGGCAGCCCGACGGAGGCCGCGTGATCGATCGCGGCCAGGGTGCTCGCGGGCGTGGCGATTTTGGTGCCGCTCAATTCGGCGAAGACGGCGGGGTCCAAACTGTCCAGGCTGACAGTAACACGATTCAAACCCGCTTCCTTCAATGGCGCCGCAAGTCGCTTCAGCGCAAAACCGTTGGTGGTGAGGGCGATATCCTCGATCCCCGGAATCGAGGACAACATGGCAATCAGATCCACCAACCCGCGACGTAACAGCGGTTCCCCGCCGGTGATGCGCAGTTTCCGCGTACCGTGCGCCGCAAAGATACCGGCCAGCTCGGCAATTTCTTCAAGAGTCAGCACCTGGCTCTTGGGCAGAAAGGTATAGGTTCGATCAGCGGGCATGCAGTAGCCGCAGCGAAAATTACAGTGATCGGTCACCGAAATGCGCAGGTCTCGAAGCGGTCGCTGAAAGATATCGTGTAACTTCATCCGGACTCCAAACCACCCCGACCGGGGGAGAACTCTATTCTATGCCAAACCGATGCGTTTACAAAGAACTTGCGCCTAAACCCCAGGGTGTCGTCAAAGTGGAGGGAATTTGCAGGTTGTTATTTGAGTGTCCGACAAAGAGTCGATCCTCGCTCGAAAGATCAAGGAAAGCCGGCGAATAAAACAACCAAGCAACGCCCTAAGGTGCATAAAGAACCGATTACTCGAAAGATGTTTTGTTCTTCCCGGGAAGAACAAAATGCCTACAATCCAACCCTCGATTCTTCCCGGGAACAATCGAGTATCGAAAGCCGGCTCCTTAGTAGGCCTTCCCGGGAGAATGCCTTAACCCAACCGAACGTTAAACCCGAGTGGCAATCAATCCAGGTAAGCTGTCAGGCGCTCCGGCGTGGTGTAGACGATGCCCGCCGTTCTTGATCTCACTCGGCTATTTCTTATCGTCGCGGTAGGACTGTCGGTCTGTAAGTCCCGGGATGGCCATTCTGGAATAACGAGGTTGGCCTGACTCACCATAACCATTCACTTCCCATAAGTACGGTTCTTCGGGGGGCAGAGGCCGCCAGGTCTCTGCTATAACCCACCCATGCCGTTAAGCACGCCCTTGATACTCCAACTTTGGATGTCCTGACGGTATATCGTTTTACGGGTTTGTTTACGTTACTCCTGTCGGGTCCCCGTCATCCGGGAGGTCGATTACCGATATTTCTCCCTCCGGCATTTGCACCAGCAGGCAGGGCAGGCCCGATGCGATCATGTATTCCAGGACCTGGCGGCGTACCGTTGCGTTGGCAACCCCGCTGTTTTCGCGGTAGCGTTTGACCTCCACCACGTATTGGAGGCCGTCCTTTTCCACCAGTTGGTCCGGGGTTACGTCGAAGGTTTCTTCCTCGCCGTCTACCAGCAGCGCCGTGGTGAAGACCGGGCTCGACGCCACATTGGTGTAGCCCGCTTTTTTGAGGATCTTGCGGGCGCGTCGCTCTGCCGTGCGGCCCCGGTTGCGATTGCGGCGGCCGCGCATGCGTTGTCTAAGAGCTACCGCCCATATCGCCAGAAGCATGCCCACGATGAAGGCGGCCAGGATGAAGAGTGCTAGTTGGAGATCGACGAGAAATCTCGGCGGCAGGGTCTCCATCTACAGATCCTCGACGGCGCCCGTTACCAGTTCCCGCAGTTGCTTTGGGAAATGGTAGATGATATATCGCCGGTCCGCGCGACCGTGGATGACGTCGCCTTCCACCGGGCCCAGCAGTAGGACCATGTCAACATGCGTGGTCTTCAGCAAGATGCCCGCCTTGGGTTCCAGGTCGTTTTCGGGTTCGTAGAAGACGTTGCCGGCCTTGAGCCAGACCAGGTAGGGCAGCAGGCGGTCGAAGGTTTCGGTCAGTTTTATATTCTGGCCCGCTGCCGGTTTCCAGGTTTCGCCGTCGCGTTCGATCTTGTAGTCGCGCCCGAAGCCGCGAATATCGACGGCCTCGATGACCGATTCCGGCAGCCGCCATACCGTGCGATCGCCCCAGGTCGGCCGGGCCAGAGCCGGCACGATATCGGCCCTGACGCGGCGCACCTCGCCGAGGTTGGGTCCGCTGACGTAGGCGGCCCGGTAGTTATCCAGCGGGTAACCCACCCAGAGTTCGCCCAGGCGCACACCCGCCGCGTTCTCCAGGATGACTCGGCGTTGTGTGGGCGTCAGCCCGTAATCGCCGGGAATTGCGGTTGCCTTTTCGCCGTCAGGGAGATTGGCCAGAGTTCTGACCAGAATATCGGTGAAGGTGGGCTCGGCGGGGTAGTTCTTCCAGCGCGGCAAAACCCAACGACTGCCTTGGCGCGTCAGTTCTACCTTGCCTTCCGGCAGTTCCATGCGGATGGTTTTGACTTGATTCATGTCCACATCCAAAAGCGGCAGGGCGGGGGCCGGCGGAGGTGGTTCGGGCGGGGCGGAACAACAGGTCAGCAGCAACAGTAGGATCAGAACGGCTCTCACGGGGTATCCTCCTGAAGCCATGGTTTCAGGTCCCTGCGGCGGCGCAGGACATGGCGGATGAAGGCTGCCGCCAGAATCAGGACGGGGGCAACGGTTACGCTCAAGCGCCGGATGGTTTCCTTTTCCGCATCGGGGACCTCGCGGATGGGTGAGAAGGCATTGTCGCGCCGATCGATATCGCCCAGTTGGGTGCGATGCGTCATGAATCCGGCCGCGTGTTCCGCCCATTCCAGGGTCGACTTTTGGGCCGCTTGCGTGATCACGTGTTCGCTGCCCCAGATCATCACCGTGGAGGGTGTTTCGGACCTGGCTCGGTGTTGTGTGGGGTCCATGCCCTCCGGCGGCGTTTCGAAGAAGGAAGAGAAACGGCCGGTCAAAGCCAGGGCCAGGGTGTAGCGGTCGAAACTGGTGGGACCGGGCGCCTTGTCCGGGTCGATCAGGTAACCCTCGTCCTGGACCCAGGCCTGATCGGAGGTACGGGCGATGATTCGGTGGTCGACATCTTCCCGGCGCACGGGTTCCAGGTCGGACGCCCAAGGCAGGACCATGGATTCCAGGTGCATGGTGCCGCTGAAGGTACCGTCCAGGCCTCCGCCCGTGCGCGTCAGTTTGGGGAACAGCGGGTAGTCCTTGAACACGGGCGGGCGCACCTTGTTGAACTTGATCTTGGTGCACTGCATGTCGGAAACCAGGGTGCGATTGACCCGGAACCCCAGGTGACGGTAGAAGTCGTCGGCGTTGGATGCGGGCAGGGCCTGGGCCAGCAGCACATTGGGCGAGACCTTGAGGCCGGAGACCAGCAAGAGGGCGGGTTTGCCGCTGACGATATACTGGTCCACCGCGTATAGTTGATCCGGCGTGAACCAGGGCAGGCCCCAGACCATCAGGGCGTCGGCTTCGGTCAGATCCGGCCGGGTATCGGGTTCCAGGCGGATCTGGCGCACGTCGTACATCTGGCTTAATTTGCGGTAGACGGGTTTCATGTCGCGGCGGATATCGAAGACCACGCCGCCGCCCTCGGCAAAGGTGGGGCCGACCATGGCGACCCTGGATTTGCCGCGCCGGGTCAGGCGTAGGATGGCGCTGGAGATATCGTATTCGAAATCAGCGATCGACTGTACCGAGGGAAACGCCTCCAGGCCGTCCTCGCCCCGTGTAATCGCAATACCGAACCAGATTTCCACGGCTACCTGGCGGTTCTTGTCGATAATATTGGCGCGGGTTTCGGAAAGGCCCAGGCGATAGGCCTCCTCGACCAGAGCCCTGTCATCGCCGGGATCGGTGACTGAAACGATCACCTTACCGCGCCCGTGCTGTTCGTATTCGCTGACAAGAGTGCGCACGAAGTCGGCCACGGGCTTGAAGCGCGGCGGCAGGTCCTCGCTGAAATAGAGGCGGATGTGGATGTCCTCTTCCAGTTCCGCCAACAGGTCCAGGGTGCCCTGATTTAACGAGAACAGCCGTCCCCGGGTCAGGTCGTGGCGCAGGTAGAACTGTTGGGACAGGAAGTAGGCGCCTACCAGCACGGCAAGCACCGGCAGAGCGCTCAGGGCAATCCGCAACCTCCGGCGAAGGTGCGCCATCTACCACCTCCCCCACTCGATGCGCTTTACGTTCAGGTAGAGGAAACCGACGGTCACCAGCCCGTAAAAAGCCAGGTCGCGGGTGTCCACGATGCCGCGGGCAATATTGGTAAAGCGGGCGTGGAAGTTGACAGCGGGCAGGTTGACGAACATCAGCATGGCCAGGACCAGAAAAGCCAGGATGAAGGCTGTGATGTGATTGCGGGTCAGGGAGCCGACGAACAGGGCCGCTGAGAGACAGGCGGCGCTCAGCAGCAAGGCGGCCGCGTAACCTCCGATGATGGGTCCGTGATCGGGATTACCGATGCGGTTCAGCAGGATGGGGACGGCCAGGGTGGCAAGCAGGCAGAAGGCGCATAGGGCGAAGTTGCCCAGGAACTTGCCCAGCACCAGGTCGCGCGGGCGCAGGGGGTAGCTCATCAGCAGTTCGTAGGTGCCGGCGCCGCGCTCACCGGCCCAGGCGCGCATGGCCAGGGCGGGAATGAACACCATCAGGAACAGGGGCAACTGACCGAAGAAGGGCGTCAAATCGGCCAGGCCGCTGACGAAGACATTGGTCGCGCTGTTACTCCAATAGACGGGGACGGGCAGTGCGATCACGAAGATCAAAGCCAGGATGACGGCAAACTGGCTGTTGAGCGCATGCCGCACCTCTTTGGCGGCGACGGATGCAAACACGGCTAGTTTTCCTCCCCGGTGAGTTGCGCAAACACATGGTCAAGCGGGGCCTCGACAGGCTCCTGGCTGATGGGTTGCATGCCCTTTTGATGGAGTGCTTTAGATAGTGCGACCAGCGCCGAAGAGTCGAAGGAGCCGCGCAAGCGGTAGCTGAAGACATCGCCGGAGGTTTGCTCGGCATGGATGTCGGTGATGAAGGGGCAGTCGGCCCGGATGCCGGCAAAAACCTCGGGATCGGCATGGGCCTTGACCAGGACTTCAGCGGGCGGACCGGCCTGGGCTGCCATTTGGGCGGGGGTTCCGTCGAAGATCAAACGGCCGCGATGCAGGACCAGCACACGGTCGCACATTTGGGGCACCTGGTGCAGCAGGTGGGTGGACAGCAGGACCGTGCGGCTGCGGCCCAGTTCGGCGATCAGGCTTTTGATATAGCGGACCTGGTTGGGGTCCAGGCCGGTGGTGGGTTCGTCCAGCACCAGGATGCGCGGCTGGTGGATCATGGCCTGGGCCAGGCCCACGCGCTGTTTGTAGCCCTTGGACAGATGAGCGATGGGCGTCCGCAGGCGATCGCGCAGGCCGCATTGTTCGATGACCCGAGCGGCCGCCCCGCGCAACGCCTTACCGCGCAGCCCGCGCAACCTGCCGCCGATTTCCAGGAACTCCAGCACGGTCATGTCGCCGTAGAGCGGGGTGTTCTCGGGCAGGTAGCCCAGATCGGCGCGGACCTTGTGGGATGCCACGGCCAGGTCGGTGTCGCCCAGGAAGACCTTG
>JAAUYB010087740.1_pt1 | contig 54456 bp, 45 predicted proteins | sample 7278071 | NCBI WGS metagenome assembly JAAUYB01 (sample SAMN14350121, study PRJNA611818) | marine sediment metagenome | isolation source: surface marine sediment (1.8m) | place: French Polynesia: Moorea | collected 2018-08
CAACCGGTGTCATCACCGCTTTCAGATCGATCTGGAAACCGGCCGCAACTGCCGCAAGATCAAGGGCCCGGATTCTCGTGTGGATGCTCGCCACATGCTTTTCGATCCCAACTCTCGTCGCTGGCAGGTTCAGACCGGCGGTTGCAAGGGTTTTCTCTACAACCTGGCCGGCGTGGTCACCCTGGTCCGTACCGGATTGGTTACCCCCATGACCCCGATCAAGCCGCCCGGCAGCGCCTTTTCCTATAAAGCCGGCGACCTGGCTCAGTTACACCCCTATTTCGAGGAAAAGAAAAAAGAAACCCAACGCGTGGAAGAAGCCCAAGCGGCGCGTCAGGTGCCGCCGCCCGCCTCGGCCGAGGACGACGATCTGGACCGCAGTTGGTACGAAATGGACTGCGGCGAGTTCTTCGCCCGCAAGTTGAAGCCGGTTTTGTCCAAGGACCTGTTCACCAAGGCGGGCTGATTCCGGCTCAGATACACTTGAACTGTTCGAACGGCTCGTGGCAGGCATTGCAGTAATAGAGCGCTTTACAGGCGGTGGAGCCGAAGCGGCTTTTCAACTCTACCCGACCGCCGTCACAGCGGGGACAGGTGACCACTTCTGACGGTGACTTGAAAGGACTGCTGCCGCACACTTTTTGCGGCGGGGCGATGCCGTAGGCTTTGAGGGCCGCCCGGGTGGATTCTTCCATCCAATCGGTGGTCCAGGCGGGCGAATAGACCATGTCCACCGCAACCCGCTCGCAACCGCGTTCCTTCAGAGCGGTGATGATCTCGGCCTCGATCACTTCCATGGCGGGACAACCCGAGTAGGTGGGCGTGATGGAAACCGTAACCCGGTCCGCGTCCAAGCGAACCCCGCGGATAATGCCCATCCCGACCACATCGGCGACCGGGATCTCCGGGTCTTTTACCTCACGCAGCCAACCGGTGACTATTTCTTCAGTTAAGGTCGTCGTGGTCATGGTACTACCTCCCTAAAAAAATCGGCAGGACCCTCCAAGTGACCACTCGGAGACAAATCTTTGAATCGAAGCGCTCCACTGGCTCTATCAAGAATACCACAAGCGCAAACTGTTCGGCCGGGAAAAGCAACAACGGGCAAGGGCTTGACAAGGCATCTCGTCAAAGGCCGCTTGCCGGTCGGCTTACTTGATTTCTTTGTGCACGGTGTGCTTTTTCAAGTAGGGATTATATTTTTTGATTTCCATGCGGCCCGGCGTATTGCGCCGGTTCTTGTTGGTGGAGTAGCGCGAGGGCGTCGCGCCGATCTTGCGTGCTTCGGTGCACTCCACGATAATGTTGATTCGGTTTCCTTTCTTGGGTTTCGCCACGACTCTAATCCTTGCACAACAAAAATGAGTCGGCTCTCGCGAGCCGCAAGCGCCTATAATACCCGTTTGCCTTTTGGAAGGCAAGCGGAACCTGTGCTGAATCCCGATTCTGCCTTTACCTGGATTCACGTATCTTACCAAGCCAAGTAGTGGACAAAACCGCAAGCTCTTCTCATCGGGCCGTTTTTCCATTAAAGTATTTTCTTTTAGAGTGGATAAAATAATAAGGAAATGGAATTGGCCCGCGTCCGTGGACGGAGGTGGCGCCGTGTCGCGGAGCATCACCTTATGATCAGGATTCTGATTGTCGATGATAACGAGAGTATCCACAACGATTTCAACAAGGTCTTGTTGGGGAAGAATCAGGATAAGTTGCGCAATGTGGAAATGGCACTGTTCGGCGAGGATGACCCGGACCTGGAGTTGAACGAACCCCAGGTGGAATACCGCATCGACCATGCCTTCCAGGGCGAGGACGCCATCGAAATGGTAGACAGGGCATCGGAGGGCGGCGACCCCTATGCCTTGATTTTTATGGATGTACGCATGCCGCCGGGTATGGACGGCATCAAGGCGGCGTCCAAGATCTGGCAGAAACACCCCGATCCGGAGTTGGTCATCTGTACGGCTCATTCCGATTACACCTGGGGCGAAATCATCAAAGAAGTCGGCGCATCGGGCAAGCTGCAATTCTTGCGCAAGCCCTTCGATATGGTGACGGTGCAGCAGATGGCGCTGAGCTGCTACAAAAAACACGAGGAAAAGCAGGCATCGACCGAGGCCATGCAGCGTTATGCCAAGGAACAGGAACGTCTCAGCGATTTTTGCGACAGCCAGGAGGGTTTGCTCGACGAGATTACCTCGGTTTTGGACCCGCTGAGGCAGCGTTGTGAAAATGACGACGATGTTCCCGGTTACATTCGTGACGGTTTGGACCAGTTGAACCGTATGTTGGACGGCATCCGCAACGCCCTTCGCTATTGAGCATTCGGGGTTTCCTTTTCGGCCTCCGGTAACGAGATCCGGCTGATCTGAAAAATTTACGGATCGCGTTATATTTAGTGACCCTACCCGCTGAAGAACATGGACCGGCCGGCCGATAAGGCTTTTGCGGACCTCCGGTCGCACATGTCCCGCTAACCACGCGCCGCTCCGCGTTCCGAACTTGGAGCTCAGATGACCGACCTCATCGTGTCGCCGAAATCGGTAAAAAATGTTCGCCGAGAGAACCAGGACGTCTTCGGCCGTTGCGAAACCAGGTACGGCGAGTTGTTCATTTTGGCCGACGGCATGGGCGGCGCCAGCGGCGGTTATGAAGCGGCAGACCTTACCGTCAGCCGTTTCCCCGATCACCTGGAAAAGGCGTACTACGCACAACTCTCGCCCGGCGACGCCCTGGCTTACGCGGCCCGCGGCGTCAACCGCGATGTCTTCGTTATGGCTCGGAAAGCCTACCGCCGCATGGGCAGCACCCTGGTAGCCGCGCTTAGAACTATCGACGGTTTCCTGATCGTACACATGGGGGACAGCCGTGCTTATTTCTTCAGTCGGGAGGGTTTGATCCGTTTGACTCGGGACCATAGCGCGGTTCAGGTGTGGATGGACGAGGGACGCCTGACCCCGAAAGAGGCCCGCGAGCATCCCCGTCGCGGCCTGTTGACACGCGCGGTGGGCGTTAACGAATCCTGTGAGCCCGAACTGTATACCCGTCCCATTGTACCGGGGCCCGGAGAGGGTTTATTGCTCTGCTCCGACGGTCTTTGCGGTTTTGCCGAGGACATCGACATCCAACAAACCCTGGCCATGACCGCCGACAAGCGAAGAGCCGCGGATGCCTTGATCGAACTGGCCTTGAAAAGCGGCAGCGATGACAACATCACCATTGTTTACATCCACAACCCCTCACTCCTCTCGACGCAAAACGATCAGATGCGGCAGCAAGCCCGGCTGAGCAGCGAAGCCCGAGTGAGCGGGTCGACACGGCTCCACCGACTTCTTCCCACCAAACCGGTCGAAGAAAAAGGCTTTTCAGTCCGGCAATGGATTCCCCTGATCCTGGTCCTACTGATCGGCGGCCTGTTTTCCTATTTCCACTTCAGCCGCGGACTCAGTATCGAGGATACGCCGGCGTCGCTGATTGCAACCGAAGCCTTTCAGCCGGCGGAGGTGGAAAGCGCCGACGATTTCAACTGGGAAGCGGAGGTTTGCCCCGCCTCGTTTGCGGAAAAGGCCCGGGCCATGCCGGGTGGTTTCGAACCGGCCATGCGCGAGGCAATGGTCATTCCCTCCGAGGAGGAAACTGCCCTGGCCAAAGAATACGCGGCCGCGGCCGAGACCATGTTCGGCGGCAATCTGGACAATGACCCGGAATGGACGACCTACCTGACCCAACTGGGTAACCACCTGCTCAAATACACCGAGCGGCCCGGTCTCACCTACACCTTTCATTACGTAGACGATGCCGCACATAAGGCCTTTGCCCTGCCCGGCGGTCATATCTACGTCTTCCGCGGTTTGCTGGACACCTACATAGAGAACGAAGCCCAGTTGATCTTCGTCCTGGCTCGTGAAATTCGCCACGTGGACGGACGCCACGCACTTGCCTTTGACCGGATGTTGCGACAACACGCCTCGCTGAGCGGAGACTTGGGCGAAATGCTCCGCTGTTTCGCGGGCCGGCCCTTCAGCGTGACCAGGGAAAAGGAAGCCGATCGAACGGCGCTTCAGGTGATGGTGAGCGAGGGCTACAGCCCGTTTCAAGCCTATGCCCTGATCAAGGCCCTATCTCTCGATGCGCCGGAGGAACTGCCCGAAAACCCGACCGTTGACACCTTGCCTGATGCCGACCGAATCCCGGCCGCTTATCCGAGCTATATCAGCCGCGCCTGCGCCCTGAAGAACCAGACCGTGGGCATGCTGCCCACGTTCGAACATAAAACCTTTTACGTGGGCGCCGGCAACTACGAACGAAAATTACCGTCTTGGGTAGAACTGTTTTAATGATATCTTTAGCGCCATGAAACGACTGAAGCTCCTTTTGATTTTTATTACCGTACTCATTGCCCTTGTAACGATCTTCCTGTTTTTCAACAGCGGCGGACCCAAGGTGGAAACCCTGGCTTCCATGAAGCTGGTCACGGCGAAACTGCCCTACGATAACGTGGTGGAAACCCTGATTGACATGGGCACGATTACCGGCATAAAGACCGGTCAGGATGACCGGCTGAACTATAAGCAAAGCGAAATCGAAAAAATCCTGGCCGACAACGCCGAGATCTTCGAGCGCTTCAATGCCTGGCGGCAAACCACCCCTGTGCCGATTGAGTGGACACCCGAAATCGGCAACCACAGTCGCACCTTGGACCGGATCACTTACAAGGCGTTTGAACAATATCGCCCCCCGAGGGGCTTGAGTAAAATGGTCGTCCTGTTCTGCCTGAAAGCTCGCTCGGAATTGGGCCGAGGCAATGTGGATGAAGGCGTCTTGTGGCTTCAAGCCGCCGCCGATGTTGCCGGGTTGAGGCTGCAAAATCCGACAATGGCTCAATTCTTCCTGGGCACATCCATCTACCCGACCGTGATGAGAGTTGTCCTGGATATTCCGGCCGAGGCGGTTACCGAGCAACACCTGAACCTGTTACCGGACCAACGAACACTGCGCGAGGCTTTTGTCAAAACCCTGTATCTCAATCGCCTGTTCCTGGAAGAACAAATCAACGAGGGAAAAACCTATTCTCTGAGGGATAAAGCCATCCTGCTGGCAACCAATAAAAGGAAGACCCTTGCCCGTAACCGGGAATATTTTCTGCAAATCCGCAAGTCGGCGTACGAACCCATCAACAGCTGGCCGGAGAACTTATTGGCGGCCGGCATGAACTCACCAACGGACTACCTGGACAATCCGGGCGGCAGATGGTTACTGGAAATGTCGGAGCATCGCTTGTCCTTCTTCGGCATAAGGCTGGGGATCGCCATTGCATCCGTCGACAGCGTGCGCCTGCAATTACTGCTCAAGACGGCGGGTAAGGAGAGAACCCAAGCGGCAACACGCGCCCTGGTGGCAGAACACGACCTGCGCAACCCCTTTACCGGCGAGCTTTACGAGGTGGGCGGCCAGGGACGCATCATCCTGTCCAACCCGGCCGATGCGGATTGGAACCGTTTCCTGAAAGACCCCGCGTTGAACGATCTCTTCGATACTCCCGCCGGTTTCAAGAAACCCTGACCGTTACCAGCGGTAGGTGTAGCCGCGCCGATAGCGCAAGGTCAATCCCTTGCGCTTGACCTTGACCTTGACCTTGCGGTACTTGTCGGGCTTGCCCTGGGGGGCGTTGTAGCCAAGTACATAGACGAAGCGGTAATCCTCCAAAATGCGGGTCATGGCCTGGTCCATGGTGCCCAACTGATCGAAGGGTACAAACGAACCGCCGGTCTCTTCCGCCATGTCGATCATGGCCCGAACCTGTTCCTGGTTATAGGTCTTCTGAATTCGGCCGAAACTGCCGCGTACGCCGCCGCCGATCTCGCGGCCCATGCGACGCTCCAGGGGTTGACTGTCGCCGATATCGAAGGTGTGGTAGGTGATGCGGTTGCGCGCGCACATGCTGTAAACCCTATTGAAGTCAGAGCCGAGCAGGTAGAATTTCTCGGGTTCGATAATCGGCGAGGGCCCCCGAAAGTTACGTGTGGGATTGCGGGCCTCGGCGCCCAGATTGCGGCAACCTGCCTGTAGGAAGTACATTCTCAACTCGGGCAGCCCGTAAACATCCTTGACCAGGAAGCCGGGCGTCAGAATGAACATGCTCTTCAATTCGGAATCGTCGCCCATCTGGCCGGCCAGCAGTTCCAGGTCTTTCACGATCAACGCCGAGCGCTCTTTCTGCTTCTGGATGTAGTAGCTCACCAAACCGGCGCACTGGCAGGGATTGGTAATGTAGCGCGTAATCCTGGGATCGCGACGGCTGATGCAGCGCCGCACCGCGTCCACCAACTGGCCCAGGTTCTCCAACGGGCCGGCGTAGGTTTCGGGCGCCTCGCGCGTGACCCAGCCGCTGTCGCGCTCGGGCACGTTGCTCATGCGGTCGGAAACCCAGTTGTGACCCTCCTCGCGCACCCTGAAGAACCAATCCTTGTATTCTTCCAAACGCTCGAGAATCTTCTGCGGCCGGTCTTCCCAGCGATCACCGATAAAGCGTTTGTCCAGGGCGTAGACCCGGATCAGGTAACGGTATTTGGGACCCAGCTGTTTGAGAAAACTTTCCAACTGGTCGAAGGCGGCGAGGGCCTCCTCGTCGCGCAGGGGTTGGAAATCCAGCACCAGCACCAACTTGGGCAGGGTCACCGAGAGCGGGTTTTCCGGGATGGCCCCGTCTTTCGCGGGGATGATCATGGTTTCGTAATCGAAAGGCCGCCGCCGGTCCTCGGTACTGAAATAGGTGACGTCTACCTTCTTGCGATCGTCCTCCACCACGAAGTCGTCGGCGGTCAGGTCCATCACCGGCATGCCTTCTTTGTCATAAGCCGCCACGTCCAGCAAGACAAAACGGACCCTTACCTCTTCCTGAACCTGAGCTTCTTGGAAACCCAACCACATCAACAACAAAATGGACAAAAGACACCTCTAGTGGTCACCTGATGATAGCCTTGGAGGACAATTCTACGAAAACCTGCCCGCGAACCCACGTACAATGGTAACGGAACGCCACTGTTGTATTCTATCGTGCAAGATGTAAGCCGGTATAGCGTGATGCAACTTTTTACAATTCAAACGCGACATCAGCTACATCCCCCCTAGCGTTCCGTGCCGCCCATATACCCGTCCTGCCCCCGCATGCGCCTGAGGTGCAGGAATTATCGCCCCAAGGAGACCACCATGACGATTTTATTTCTGGCCCTGTTGACGGCCGTGCAGACCATGCCCGCGGACCGACATCTGGAGCCGCCCGCCGGTCCGGTCAAAGCCATGACGCCCGACAAGGGCGGCGAAAAAGGCCCCGACCTGCCGCTGGAACTGACCCGCGACCTCAGTTTCACCACCGAGGAAGGCACCTGGATTTCTCTCGACGTGAGCCCCGACGGGAAAACCATCGTCTTCGACCTGCTGGGCGATCTCTACACCATTCCCATCACCGGCGGCGACGCGACCCGCATCACCGAGGGCCCCGGTTGGGATGCCCAGCCGCGCTACAGCCCGGACGGCAAACACATCCTCTTCATTACCGATAAAAGCGGCGGCCAGAACGTGTGGACCTATGGGGTAGACGACGGCGAACTGAAGCAATTGACCAAGGGCAAGAACTTTTTGTTCCAGGACCCGGACTGGACGCCGGACGGCGATTACATTCTGGCCGCGCGCGCCTCGCAGGGGTTGGGCGTCACCAAGTTGTTCATCATGCACAAGGACGGCGGGGGCGGGATGACGCTTCACAAAAAGCCCGACGACGCCCGCGCCGTAGGCCCGACGGTCAGCCCGGACGGCCGCTACATCTGGTTTGCGCGTCGTCAGCGGGGCTGGCACTACAATGCGATCTTCCCCCAATATCAACTGGCCGTACACGACCGGGAAACCGGCAAGGTCTACGACCGCGGCAGCCGCTACGGCAGCACCATTTCGCCCACGCTGTCGCCTGACGGCAAGTGGCTGGTCTACGGTACCCGTCACGAGGCCGACACCGCCCTGCGCATCCGCAACCTGGAAAGCGGCGAGGAACGCTGGCTGGCCTATCCGGTGCAACGCGACGACCAGGAATCCCGGGCTACACGGGGGACCCTGCCCGGCATGGCTTTCACGCCCGATAGCAAGGAATTGGTGGCCTCCTACGGCGGTAAGATTCGTCGCATTCCCATTGACGGCAGCCCGGAAATCCCGGTGCCCTTCAAGGCGGAAGTCGCGCTTAAGATGGGCCCCGAGGTCTATTTCGATTATGACATCAGCGACGACCCCACCATGACCGTCACCCAGATTCGCGACGCCGCGCCCTCTCCCGACGGCACCAAGCTGGCGTTCATCGCGCTTGGTCAACTCTATCTGATGGACCTTCCCGACGGAACACCCAAACCGTTCGTCGAGATGGACGCGACCATAGCCTTCCCCAGTTGGTCGCCCGACAGCAAGTGGATCGCGCTTTCGGTCTGGTCCGACGACGGCGGGCATATCTACAAGGTGGCGCTTAACGGGCTGAACGTGGTGCAATTGACGAAAACACCGGCCTTCTACCTGTGGCCGGCCTGGTCCTATAACAGCGACCGCATTTGCGCCCTGCGCGGCACCGCCCAACGTTTTCGCTCCCTGACCAATCCCTTCGCCGTCAACGCGGCCGACGACCTGGTGGCCGTTCCCGTAGACGGCGGCGAGGTTACCCGAATTGCGCCGGCCGAGGGCCGCATCGTACCCCATTTCATCGAGGGCGACGACCGCATCTATCTCACCAGAAACGGCACCCTGGTTTCCATTCGCTGGGACGGCACCGATGAAAAAACGCATGTCAAGGCCGTCTGGAAGAGCAATACCCGCAACGGCGATCCCCAAACCGCCAATCTGATCAAAATGGCGCCCAAGGGGGACCGGGCTCTGGCGGCGGTTTCCAACGTCTTGTTCAGTTTCACGGTTCCTCGTCTGGGCGGCGAGGCGCCTACCATCTCCCTGGCCAATCCCGCAGAGGCGACCTTCCCGGCCCGGCAGTTGACAACCCTGGGCGGCGAGTTCGCGCAATGGAGCGGCGACGCGGAAAAGGTTCACTTCTGGCTGGGCAATGCACACTTCACCTACGACATCCCCGCCGCCGAAAAGGCTGAAAAAGAGCGCGCCGCCGAAGAGAAGGCCGAGGCGGAAAAGAAAAAAGAAGAAGGCGAGAAGAGCGAGTCGGAGGACAAGGAAAAAGACAAGAAGAAGGAACCTGCCTACAAACCCCATGAACACCGCGCCATCATCGAAGTGCCCCGCGACATCCCCCAAGGCGACCTGCTGCTGAAGGGTGCCCGGATCATCACCATGAAGGGCGACGAGATCCTGAAGAAGGGCGACATCCTGGTCAAAAACAACCGCATCGTAGAGGTGGCCAGGCGCGTCAAAGCTCCCAAGGGGGCCAGGGTGATCAAACTGTCCGGCAAAACCGTGGTGCCGGGTTACGTGGATACCCACGCTCATATGTGGCCCACCTGGTTCCTGCACAAAAACGGCGACTGGCAGTACATCGCCAACCTGGCTTACGGGGTCACCACCACCCGCGATCCACAAACCAGTCGAACCGATGTGCTGACCTACGCCGACCTGGTGGAAAGCGGTCGCGCGGTCGGCCCGCGCATCTACTCCACGGGTCGCGGCGTTTTCTTGTGGGACCATATCGCCGATCAGGACCACGCCCGCCGGTTCCTGGAACAATACAGCAAATACTACGACACCAAAACCATCAAGATGTACATGACCGGCAACCGTCAACAGCGGCAGTGGATCATCATCGCGGCTAAAGAACAGGGCCTCATGCCCACCTCCGAGGGCGGCCTGGATTTCGAGATGAACCTGACCACCCTGATCGACGGTTACCCGGGCACGGAGCACAGTTTCCCGGTTTATCCCATCTACGAGGACGTGGTCAAGCTGACGGCAGCCGCCAAAACCGTCTACACGCCCACCCTGCTGGTGAGCTACGGCGGACCCTGGGCCGAGGACTATTTCTACGCCACCGAAAACGTCTACAACGATCCCAAGCTGAGGCGTTTCACACCCGTGGCCGAGTTGGAGCGCAAGACGCGACGGCGCGGCGGCGGCACCAGCGCCGGTTGGTTTATGAAGGAAGAGCACATCTTCCAGCGCCACGCGGAATTTGTGCGTGACCTGGTCGCCGCGGGCGGTATCGCGGGCGTGGGCAGCCACGGTCAATTGCAGGGCTTGAGTTACCATTGGGAACTGTGGGCCATGCATTCGGGCGGCCTGGGCAACCACGACGCGCTGAAGGTGGCCACCATCCACGGCGCGATTGCTCTGGGCCTGGACAAACAACTGGGCTCCATCGAAGCAGGCAAACTGGCCGACCTGGTGGTGCTGGACAAGAACCCGCTGGACGATATCCGCAACACCAACACGGTTCGCTACGTGGTGAAAAACGGCCGCGTCTACAACGGCGACAGCATGGATGAAGTCTGGCCCCGGGAAAAGAAGATGGACATGAGCCCCTGGCTCTCCGAAGATCCCGCTAACCTGCCCGCCGGCCTGCGTTAAATTCCGTTCCAACAAGGCCGGGGCGCATGTCCCGGCCTCACATCAGTTCAACCACGCCTTCGGTACGTCCAGGGGTTTTCGGCGACCGCGCTTCTCCGGCTTGTAGTTCCGGGCCAGGTAATCGATGACCTGCTTTTCTATCTCAGGGGCCATCTGCCACAGGCCGTGCTCTTTCTGCATGGTGCGGATAATGGCTTTCCAGCCCTCCGCATCGGCCCGGTTTTGTTGGATCAACTTGGGACCGTGGCACGAGGTGCAGTTGGCTTTGACCATGATCAGGCCCTTGTCCACGATGAAACCGGTTTCGTCCACTTTTTTATCGGCTTTTTCCTGCACGGGAGAGGTCAAGGCCAACACCAGGACCAGGACGGTTGAATAGATCATGGGCACGCCTCAGCTTACCCGCACGGCCACGCGGTGGCAGGCGTTGTTCAGGTAACCCTTGGGGTTCCAGCCCGGAAGAACCATGGGTTGCATGCGACCCGCATCGTCGGTGGCGCGCGCCCAGATTTCGTAATAACCCATTGCGGGAAAATCGATTGGGGCCTGCCAGCGTTGCCAGGCCTGATGGTTGCGCGGCGCGGCCAGATCGGCCTTCAGCCAGGTCTGGCCGTAATCGACGCTCACGTGCATTGCCGATACCTTGCGGTCACCCGCCCAGGCATGACCCGCCGCAATCAGCGGAGTGCCCGCTTTGTGTTCGTGACCGGTTTTGACACTGGTGACCAATGACTTCACCGGCATTGCGTGGATGATGCACATATCTTCATCCGATACACGGGCTCCCGGGGCCACGGGTTCGCAAGGGACGCGGTAGGATGTGCCGGTCATCTTGGCGCCGTCGTGAACGCGATCGCGGATCAGTAATTCGTTGAGCCATTTGCCGGAACAGGAACCCGGCCAACCGCCGATTACCAGGCGAAGGGGATGCCCGTTCATGACCGGCATATCCGCGCCGTTGATCGCCCAGGCAATCAGGGACTCGGCTTCAAGGGCCTTGGCCAGGGGTACGCCGCGGGAAATGGGCCGTTTGCCGGGTTGACCGCTGAGGTGGGTGTCGGCGCCGTGGTAAGCCACATAGACCGCATTGTCGGCGATGCCTACGTCCGCCAAAACGTCGCGCAGGCGCACGCCCGTCCAGGCGGGACAGCCCACGGCGCCCACGGTCCACTGGTTGCCGCGTGCGGGCGGGTAGAACTCGGCCCGACCGTTGCCGCCGCATTCCAGTACAATTTGCAGCGTCACGGTTTCGAACTTCGTTTTCAGGTCGGCAATCGTATAGGTCTTGTGCGAGCGGGCCGATTCACCGCGAACCGAGAGGGTCCATACGGCGGGATCGATCGTCGCGGGCGGCAGGCCGTTGTTGCGCACGAACAAACGCGAGGCGGGCGTTACGGCATCGTCCAGCAGATGAGCGGGGGTTTCGGCATTCACGGGCCGGTCGTTCAAGACGGTCAAACCGGGATCTTTGCCGGGAATGCGAAACCCTCGATCGTTTAAGGCCGATGCAACGGGAATCATACCGGCGGACATGTGTTGTCCGTAAGCCGAGGAGCCGCCCAAGAACGCGCTGAATGTTGCTATACCGGCTCCGTGAAGAAAGCCGCGTCGGGTCAAGGAATCGGCGATGCGTCCAAAGCCCCGCCGATTCTCCGCTTGCGATTCATGCGGTCCACGTTCACCGGCTGTCATCTCCGCCCCCAAGATCATGATTCATCGGTGTGCACATTGTATCACTTTCTTTCGGGCGGCAGCTACGGTTAGAGAACTTGAACTATTTAGCTTGGAAGATTTTGTGTCAGCACGACTTACCTTTTCAGCGGCTTTTTCCCGAATAGTTGGCGGAGTTGATCAATCCCAGAGGTAGGACCAGCTAAGGCTCAATTGTTGATCGTGTTTTAGTTGCGGCCCGTCCAAATCCTGGTACACGGGCTCGCGGTATTCCAACGAGAAGCGGTGGTTTTGGAGGCTGCCCTTGGGAATATGGAGATTTAAACCCAGGCCTACGCTGACGATATCGGAAGCACGCAAGTCGGGATCGGCGGTCGGTACCATTCGTGGATTCAGGGCGGGATCGGCTCCTTCAATATCGCCGCTGTGGTTTCCATCCGTCCTGATTGTGGTGGTGATCCATTTGTTCCAACGCCGCGATACCCAGCCGACCAGACCGATCTGGTCACCCAGATGATAGTCGTCGCTGTTATCGCTGAAGCGCAGCACGCCGCCCAGTTTGGCGCCCCAGGACCAATCCTTTTTGAGGCCGAGGTAGGTGACTCCGGCAATGCCGTCATAGGTTCCGCTGCCCAGGCGCATGGGATATGGCAACTTGGTATCCGGTCCCATGGGCGTGGCGTCGCGTACATCGATCGATCCTGTCGGCAGGCTGACGCCCGCGTCCAAAACGAATCGATGAACCTTCTTTTTGTAGATCGAAAATAACGCAGTCAACTTGGTATCGCCCATGCCCTCGGATTCGGTGGTAAAGGTACCGCCCATGCGGGTCAGGTGATCCATCGACATGGTTTTGTACGAGCTCATGACCATCACCGTCAGGTCTTCGCGGACTCCGTACATCAAGCCTATCATGTACATATCCATCGTCATGTTGCGCGGAGTAATCATGTAATTGCCCAACACATCTTGCTCACTGAGGTCCGTGGTGCCGTTGCGCAGCCCGTTCATTTCCATTTGCATATAGCGGAAGGACAACATCCATTCGCCCTTGGGATGAGTGTGGTGAATATCCAGGATACTCATCGAGGAAAGGTCCAAGCTCAGCAATTGGTCCAAAGTTAGATCGTCATAATCGTTCGTCGACAAGGCAATAGTCGGCATCATCGACAGCAACAAGAAAACAAGTCCTGCCCTCATTGGGGTCAAGTACATAGCATCCTCCCATTTTTTTACGGCTGTTTTAGCGTGCTATGGACTATATCGGACTCTTAAATTTGCGACTCCTAACGTATCGTCACACATTCGATTTAGTTAACATCTGTTAAGTTATTTTTGCAAAATGATCAAATTGCGTAGCGAGTTACTCCTTATGACTTGTCTATACTTGATCAGGGGGTAATCAACTCTCATCCGATCCTTGCGGAAAACTACTCACCTACCAGTTTCTCCGTATGACAAGCCAATTGGAAAAGCCTTGCCTCGGTAAAACGCGGGGTGATCAGTTGCGCGCCGATGGGCAGGCCCTTGCTGTCCGCGCCTACCGGTAGCGACAGGGCAGGCACGCCGGCCAGATTGGCCATGACCGTGTAGATATCGCTCAGGTACATGGATACCGGATCGTCGGTCTTCTCACCGAATTTGAACGCCGTGGTGGGACAGGTGGGCGATAGCAGCACATCGACCTCGGCAAACGCGGTTTGGAAATCGTTGATGATCTTGGTGCGCACCTTCTGGGCGTTCAGGTAGAAACCTTCGTAGTAGCCGCTGGACAGGCAGTAGGTACCCAGCAGGATACGACGCTTGACCTCGGGCCCGAAACCCTCGCTGCGGGAGTGGGTGTACATCTCTTTGAGGTTGCGGGCCTCGGTGGAGCGGTGGCTGTAGCGGACGCCGTCGAATCTGGCCAGGTTGGCGCTGGCCTCGGCCGTAGCCACCAGGTAATAGGCGGGAATGGCGTATTCGGTGTGGGGAAAAGAGCAGTGAACCACCTCCGCGCCGGCTGCCGTCAATCGGTCCAGAGCGGTTTGGAAAGCGGCGCGTACCTCGTCATCCAGACCGTCGCCCATGAACTCGTCGATCACGCCTACCTTGATCGGCCCGGGGTCTTTTTCCAGGTCGGTTATCAGGTCGGGCGCCTCGTCATAGGCGGAGGTGGTGTCGCGGTCATCGTGACCGGCAACGGCTTGCAGCAGGCGGGCGGCGCCGTCGACATCGCGAGCAATCGGGCCGATCTGGTCCAGGCTGCTGCCGTAGGCCGTCAGGCCGTAGCGGGAAACGCGACCGTAGGTAGGTTTCATGCCCACCACGCCGCAGAAGGAAGCCGGCTGACGGATGGAGCCGCCGGTGCTGGAACCCAAAGCCAGGGGCACCATGTCCGCGCGAACCGCCGCCGTGGAACCACCGCTGGAACCGCCGGGCACATAATCCGGGTTGACCGGGTTGACGGTTTTCTTCAGGGCCGAGTATTCGGTGCTGGACCCCATGGCGAACTCGTCCATATTGGTCTTGCCCACGATCACCGCATCAGCCTCGCGCAGGCGCTGAATCACGGTGGCGTCATAGGGCGAAACGAAATCGGCCAGGATCTTGGAGCCACAGGTGGTTTTCAAGCCGGTCACATTGATATTGTCTTTGACGGCCACGGGGATTCCGGCCAGGGAACCGAGCGGCTCGCCCGCTGCCCGCTTGCGGTCGATGTCACGGGCTTGTTGCAGGGCGCCGTCTTCATCCACGGTCAAAAAGGCGCCGACGGCTTCGTCGCGTTCGCGGATCTGCTTCAGGTGCGCTTGGACCAGCGCTTCACTGGTTTCTCCACCGGCCAGGGCGGTGAGCATGTCTTTTACGGTTGTTCCGGTCATCACCGCCGCTCCTTATCGAACCTTGATCATTTTGGGAACCAGGAAATGGCCCGCCTCGGTATCGGGCGCATTGGCCAGGGCCGCTTTGGCCCCGATGCCTTCGGCTGTCTCGTCAGGCCGAACCAGGGGCCGATTTTCGAAGACGTGGGTGGTCGCTTCCACATCGCTGAGATCCAGTTCCGAGATCTTGGCGACATAATTGAGGATATTGCCGAAATCATGGGTCATGCGTTCGGTTTCTTCTTTGCTGAACGCGAGATTGGCCAGCTTCGCATAGTGTTCCACGGTCTGACGATCGATATTCATACCTGTCCCCCGCTCTTTGAAAGCGTCATCGGTTAAGGCAAAGGTTTTACCAGGGACAGCCGACAGGGTCAATCGTTTACCTTAAAAATTGCTGAAATAGTCGGGCGAGTTTTGGAAAGCCGCGTTATACCTCGCCCTGGGGATGGATCGGCGGCCTGTCTTGTGCGAGGATTAGGAGTATCTATTTTTGGAGGATCGCATGCATCGCTTAACCACCGTCTTACTAATGATACTGCTGCTTGTCGGCTGCGGCCGCCAGTCAACGCCCACCTCGGATATTCTGCTGATCAAGGGCGGAACCATTCTCACCATGACCGAGGCGCAACCGGTTGTCGAGGCCATGGCCGTTCAGGACGGCAAGGTTCTGGGCCTGGGCACCGCGGCCTATCTGACCGAAAAGTATCCCGATGCCGAAACCCAAGACCTGGCCGGAGCCGTTCTGCTTCCCGGGTTTATCGATTCCCACGTTCATGTTCACGAGTTGGGCCGGGATCGCCTGAAGGCCGATTTGACCGGTGTCGAAAGTGTGGCGCAGATGGTAGAACGCTTGCGGGCCTTCTATCCCAACCCCAAACCCGGCGAATGGTTGCGCGCCCAGGGTTGGGACGAGGGCGTTTGGGGCTCCAAGGGATATCCCGACCGCGCCGAATTGGATACAGCTTTTCCCGATAACCCGATTCACCTGGAATCCCTGCACGGTTTCGCCGGCTTCTACAACGGCAAGGCACTGGAAGCGGCAGGAATCGACACCGCTACGCCCGATCCCAAGGTCGGCACCATTTTACGCCGCGAGGACGGCACGCCCACCGGGGTGATGCTGACCCTGGCCCAAGGTCTGGTCAACAAGCACATCCCCGCCGACACGCCCGAGACCACCCGCGATGCGATTGTTGCCGGTCTGCAAACCATGGCCGCCGCCGGCGTCACTTCAGTCCACGAGGCAGGCATGGACTCCGAGCGCTTGCAAGCCTTCCGCGACCTGGCCGATGCCGGCAAGCTGCCCGTGCGCGTCTACGGCATGCTGAACGGCAACGATGAGGCGTTGATGGACCAATGGTTTGCGAGCGGCCCGCTGATCGATCCCAACGCCTTTTTCAGCGTCCGCTCGATCAAGGTCTTCTACGACGGTTCCCTGGGCTCGCGCACGGCGCTGTTGGCCGAGCCCTATACCGACAAGCCGAATGAGGCCGAACCTACCGAACGCATCTCGCCGGAAGCGGTAACCGGCCTGGCCGAACGCGCCGCTGCCAGGGGATTTCAGATGGCCGTCCACGCGATCGGCGACGAGGGCAACAACCGCGTTATGAACCTCTACGAGGCTTCGCTCAAACCCTATCCCGACCTGGATCACCGCTGGCGCATCGAACACGCCCAGGTGGTGCTGCCCGACTATTACGCGCGCGCCGCCGAACTGGGCGTTATTTCCAGCATGCAGTCCAGCCATGCCGTGGGCGACAGCAAATGGGCGGAGGACCGGTTGGGACCCGAGCGCATTCAACACGCCTACGCCTGGCGGAAGATCCTCGCCGCCGGCGCACCCCTGATCATCAACTCCGACCTTCCCGGCGAGCCCTGGGAGCCGGCGATCACGCTGTACTTCGCGGTGACTCGGGCCGACCTGAAAGGCAATCCGCCCGGCGGCTGGTACGCGTCGGAGGCTCTGACGGTGATGGAAACCCTGGCCGCCATGACTATCGACAGCGCCCGCGCCGCCTTCCAGGAAGACCAGATCGGCAGCCTGGCTCCGGGCAAGTTCGCCGATTACGTGATCCTGGACCGCGACCCCCGTAAGGTCCCACCGGCAGAACTGAAGGACTTGCGCGTCCTGGAAACCAGGGTCAACGGCAAGAAGGTTTTCGGCGAGTAGGACTCCGGCAACGCCGCACTTTTCCATTGACCCGCGACGCCGTTTACATCAGAGTTAATAAAGGCAACAGCCGCTGAGAACAGGAGGATTTCCATGAACATAGAACGCATCCTATTTGCGACCGATTTTTCGGCAACCTCTAAAAAAGCCATGGGCCTGGCGCGTAACTTAAAGGACAAGCTTGGCGCCGAACTGGTGGTGCTGCACGTCTTCGACCAGGAGGCTTTCGACATGCCCCTGCCCTACGGCATGATGCCGGGCGCCGCGACCTGGTCGGCCGATCACGTGCACAAGGTCAAGGAACACGCACGGGAATCCCTGGACGATGTCCGCCTGGAATTGGGCGAAATCGACGGTCACTTCGTGGAAGGCAATCCCGGCCACGCCATCGTGGAGTACGCCGAGAAATGCAACGCCGACATGATCATCATGGGCACCCACGGCTACAAGGGTTTCCGCCGCGTCCTCATGGGCAGCGTCGCCGAATACGTACTGCGCCACACCAAACGAGTCGTCATCACCGTCAAGGGCGACGAGGAATAACTCGAAACCTTTTTTAATTGATCGATAAATCGCTACAACAGCGCACGGTCGAAGACGGTCTCCACGTTGTCTACCGCAACGAACTCCAGTTTGCCGCGAATGTCGTCGGGTACATCGTGGAGATCGCTCTCATTGAGCTTGGGGATGATTACGGTTTTGATATCGGCCCGGGCCGCCGCCAGCACCTTTTCTTTCAGGCCGCCGATGGGCAGCACGTCCCCACGTAGAGTCAGTTCGCCGGTCATGGCCACCTCGGCGCGCACTCTTCGGCTGGAAAGGCAACTGAGCAGCGCGGTGGCTACCGTGATCCCCGCGCTGGGGCCGTCCTTGGGCGTGGCGCCTTCCGGGAAGTGGATGTGCACGTCCTTCTTACTGAAGATCTCCGGGTCGATCTCGTATTTTTCCGCCTTGGAGCGTATGAGCGATAAGGCCAGCGTTGCGCTTTCCTTCATCACATCGCCTAACTGGCCCGTCAGCACCAGGTTGCCCTTGCCCGGCATGGTGGAAACCTCCACAAACAAGATCTCGCCGCCCACCGAGGTCCAGGCCAGGCCGGCTACCACGCCCACCTGGTCGCGTTTCAGGCGATGGTCCGGGAAGATCTTGACCGGACCCAGGTAGTCTTCCAGGTTGGTCTTCGAGATTTTGTGCAGGGATTCCTCCCCCTCCGCCACCTTCCTGGCCACTTTTCGGCAAACCCTGGCGATCAGCCGCTCCATGCGGCGCAGTCCGGCCTCACGGGTGTAACCGTTGATCAGATGAGCCAGCAGCGCCTTGCTCATGGAAATGGTCTTTCTGGTCAACCCGTGTTCCTTGACCTGTTTGGGCACCAGGTGGCGCCTTGCGATCTCCAGCTTCTCGGGCAGGGTATAGCTGCCGATCTCGATGATCTCCAAGCGGTCGCGGAAGGCGGGCTGCAAGGTGTCCAGCGTATTGGCCGTGAGGATAAACAACACCGAGGACAGGTCGAAGGACACGGCCAGGTAATGGTCGCGGAAACTGTTGTTTTGTTCGGGGTCCAACACTTCCAGCAGGGCCGCGCTGGGATCTCCACGAAAGTCCTGGCCGATTTTATCGACCTCGTCCATCATGAACACCGGGTTCATCGTCCCGGCCTGGTTGACGCCCTGGATGATGCGGCCCGGCAGGGCGCCCACGTAGGTCTTGCGGTGTCCTCGAATCTCGGCCTCGTCGCGCAGGCCGCCAACGCTGATGCGTACGAATTTGCGACCCATGGCCGCCGCGATGGCCCGACCCAACGAGGTTTTACCCACGCCCGGCGGCCCCACGAAACACAGGATCGGCGTTTTCATTTGCGGGTTCAGCTTGCGCACGCTGAGGAATTCCAGGATGCGCTCCTTGATTTCCTCCAGGCCGTAGTGGTTCTTGTCCAGGGCGCGGCGGGCGTGTTTCAGGCTCAGGTCGTCCTCGGTGCGCTTGCCCCAGGGTAGCTCGATCATCCAATCGAGATAGGTGCGGATGAGACCGGTTTCAGCCGTGTCCGGGTGCATATTCTCCAGGCGCCGCAACTGCTTTTCCACTTCCTGGCGCGCTTCATCGGACATTTCGGTCAACTTTTCCAGCTTCTTCCGATAAGTCTCGATCTCTTCCTGGATCTCGTTGCCCTCGCCCAACTCCATCTGAATGACCTTGAGCTGTTGGCGCAGGTAGTAATCGCGTTGCGTGCGGTCCATCTCGCCGCGAGCCTGGTTGCTGATCTGTTGCTGGATCTCCAGCAGAGCCACCTCGCGATTAAGGATTTCATTGACCAGGGCCAGGCGCTTTTGGATGTTCAGTTCATCGAGAATCTGCTGACCCTCGTCGCCTTTCAAGTCCACATTGCTGGCCACCAGATCAGCCAGCCGACCGGCGTCTTCCATGCCGCCGGAAATCACCAGGACCTCGGAGGCAATCGGTCGGCCGAGAGAGGCGCTGCGCTCCAGCATGCTCTTGACATTGCGCATCACGGCCTCGTGCTTCAGCTTGTCCTCTTTGCCGCGCCGTTTGTCCAGGGAAGCCAGGGAGCGTACTTTACATTCTAAATAGGGGTCGCGGTTGGTGAAGTATTCCAAGCGACAGCGGGTGATGCCTTGCACCAGTACGCGCACGCGGCCGTCGGGTAACTTGAGTTGGCGCATGATCACGGCAACCGTGCCGACCTTGTAAAGCTCGTCCTCGCCGGGCTCTTCCTTGGTGACATCCTTCTGGCCCACCAGGACGATCATACGGTTGGTATTCAAGGATGCGTCGACGGCGTTGAGATTGGTGTCGGTAACGATGGTCAGCGGAAAGATGACAAAGGGAAAAACGGTAGCCTCACGGTTGGTGACAACCGGCAACACCTCCGGAATATGGAGTTCCTGCTCAATATTGCCTGTTCCGATCATGATCGTGTCTCTCCCTTTCAATGCGCTCTGTTATTTGTGCGGCATTGGTTCTGCATTACAACATTGCAAGGGACAAGTTGCAAGTGGCAAGTGCCGGGGGTGAGATTCGGCGCGGGAGAGCCCCTCCGCAACCCCGATCGAAAGGAGAGTTAGTTGTATTTTTGACCGGATCGACCGGGGTGATTTTTTGTTGCCGCGACCGAAAACAATCCGGTTTTCGGTTTTGGCGATCAATTACAGCTTGAAGCGCAACTTCTCAATAAGTTCCGGCAGGATAATGGAAAAGTGCCGAATCGGGGCCTGTCAATAAGTACCCGGTGCCCGGGCCGCGCCGCAAAAACCGGCGGAAAAGTTGCCGTCGCCCCGGCCGCCTACCAAAATTCTCTCGCGAAGTACCCGGTGTCCGGGCCGCGCCTCAAAAATCGGCGGAAAAGTTGCCGCCGCCCCGGCCGCCTACCAAAATTCTCTCGCGAAGTACCCGGTGCCCGGGCCGCGCCTCAAAAACCGGCGGAAAAGTTGCCGTCGCCCCGGCCGCCTACCAAAATTCTCTCGCGAAGTACCCGGTGCCCGGGCCGCGCCTCAAAAACCGGCAGAAAAGTTGCCGTCGCCCCGGCCGCCTATTATAATCCTCTCGCGAATTACCCGGTGCCCGGGCCGTGCCTCAAAAGCCGGCGGAAAAGTTGCCGCCACCCCGGCCGCCCGGCTGATTCAATGGCCGGCACTTCTCCATTCCCCTGCCCGAACTTATTGAGAAGTTGCCTTGAAGCGTGGTTGTTTCGAAGAATGGTGGGAGCATGAGCAAAGTCGCATTTCGGTTTTCCGGGTCGATTCTTTCAATCTCCGAGAGGTTCGTACTTTTTAACTTGCAGCCTTGCGGCCTTCCTAGTATGTTGCATCTTACCCGACCCATTCACACCCGAGGTGTCCATGCTTTTCTATGCCGCAGCCTGCCAGACCTGTTTCCCCAGTCCTCAGACCCGTGACGAAATTCCCGATCGGGTCAAGCGAATGAGCGAGATGATCGAGCAGACGATTGTCGGTTACGAACCTTTTTTCGACGTGCGTCTGTTGGTTTTCCCGGAGTTTGCCCACACGCCGCCAATTTACGAAACCGTTTCCGCCCTGCGGCAGAAGTTGGCCGTACCCGTTCCCAACGAGTACACTCAAAGATACGAACTCCTGGCGCGCAAGTACGGCTGCTTTATTCAAACCGGGACTTTCCTGGAAGCGGACCCCGATTTCCCCGACGTGGTTTTCAACAGCACCCTGCTCATCGGCCCCAGCGGCATCCTGGCCAAATACCGCAAGGTCAACCCCTGGATACCCTGGGAGGTCCACGCTTCGCCCCACGACTTCGCCGACTATCCCCACGATCCCTTCCCCGTGGTGGATACCGAAATCGGTAAGATCGGCGTCGCCATCTGTTACGACTGGCTGTTTCCCGAGACCATCCGCCAGATTGCCTTCAACGGGGCCGAAATCATCAACCGGGTTTCCGCCTATATGGACCCCTGGGGCGCCACCCCGCCCATGGATTGGTGGACCCTGTTCAACCGGGCGCGCGCCGCCGAAAACACGGTTTATGTGGTCGCTGCCAACCAGGGCGCCGAATTCAAGGGCTACCCGCCCTTCAGTTGGCCCGGCGGCAGCATGGTGGTGGATTATGACGGCCGCGTGCTGGCAGCCGCCGATCCCGGTCCCGGCGAGAAGGTAGTGGTAGCGCCGATCAACCTGGAAACCCTGCGCGCCGAGCGGCAGCGTCGTCGCGGTCACGATATGCGCACCCATTACCGCGCCGAAGTCCATCCCTACGCCGCACAACCCGCCATGCCCCGCGCCGACGCGCACCCCATTTCCATCGACGCCAACAACCAACGCATTCAAAAAGCCAGGGAAGAGAGGAACGATTCATGATGTGGATTTTACTGTTTGTGATGCTCGGTTCGGAACCCGGTCCCCAAGATCTGGCCGACAATAATCGCGGCGTGGGCTTGATGGGAAGTTTCGAGTATGAAGCCGCGGCCGAGGTTTTCGGGAAATTGGTGGATCGTCATCCCAAACAGCCCGTATTTCTGACCAACCTGGCCATTGCCACGCTCAATCGGCAGGGCGATGGTGACGAAGCACGCGCCATGGCTCTGTTAGATCGCGTTTTGGCCGAGGATCCCGAGGATGCCCGCGCCAATTATTGCCGGGGTTTGCTGCTGATCTACGCCGGACGCGAGGACGAGGCGATGCCCCACTTCGAAAAGGTCATCGAGCGGGACCCGCGTGACGCCTTCGCCCATTACCAGGTCGCCCAGATCCTGGCCAGGCGTTCGGAAGGCGCCCGCGCCTTGGAACTGTACCGGCGCTCCATTCGACTGGACCCCTATTTCCAGAGCGCCTACTATGGGGCCTTCCGCGCCTTGCAGCAGCAGGGGAAACGCCAGGAGGCTCGGAACATGGTGAAACAGTTCCAGCGACTGAAGAACAACCCTCGCGGCTACGCGTTTGAATTCAAGTACACACGCATGGGGCCCAAGGCCATGGTGGAAACCCTGGACCTGGAAACACCGTTGATCGAACGACCCGAGGGTCCCTTGTTCAACGCACCGATCGCATGGCTCTCCGGCAAGGCGCCGGAGCATGCTTCCATCTCCGTGTGCGACTTCGACCACGACGGTGATCCCGATGTCTTCATTCCCGGCCTCCTCGACGGCAAGAACGCTGTCCTGATCAACGACAAGGGCGCCTATCGCAACGACCCGAAACATCCCCTGGCTTCGGTAACCGGCGTCAACGGTATTTTGTGGGGCGATACGGACAACGACGGCTTGACCGATGCCTACCTGCTGCGCAAAGGTCCCAACGCCCTGTGGCGGCAAACGGCAGAGGGTTGGCAGGACATCACGGCTCAGGCCGGCGTGGGCGGACAAGGCGATTCGGTGGACGGCGCCATGGTAGATGCCGATCATGACGGCGATTTGGACCTGTTGGTGGTTCATCGCGACGGGCCCACCGAACTCTTCAACAACAATCGCGACGGCAGTTGGCGACCCCTGGCCGCCGAATTCGGTTTGGCCGGCGACGGGAAACCCGCCCGCAACGCGGCGCTCGGCGACCTTGACGGCGACCGCGATGTAGACCTGATCGTGCTGAAGGAAAACACGCCCCACGAGGTCTTTATCAACGACCGGCTGTGGGAGTACCGCGCCGGCGAGGGCTTCGACGCCTTTCGCAAGGAAGCAGCGGTTGCCTGCATCACCGCCGACCTGGACAGCAACGGTGAGCTGGATATCCTGACCCAGACTCCCGCGGGCGTCCTGCGTGTCTGGAAACGCAACAGCGAGAACCAATGGGCCGCTACCGACCTTGCTACCGGAACAAAACCCGCCGCCTCGCCCAGGCTGGGCGTTATCGATGCCGACGGTGACGGCCGTTGGGAAATCGTCTTCAATCATCCCAAGGGCTGGACGGTGATCACGTCCGAGGGTAAAAAGCTTTTCGAAGCGGACGGCAAAGAACCGGCTGCCCTGGCCCCTTTGACGACCGCTGATATCGGCGCCGGACCCGGCTTGCTGGAGGTGGATCGAGCGGGGGCGCTTCGCTTCCACGCGCCGGGTAAGGGCCGCTATCCCTTCATCGTGCTGGGCTTCTCCGGCAAGCAGGATCAAACCGGCGGCATGCGCTCCAATGCATCGGGCATCGGCACCGAGGTTGCGGTTCGCGTGGGTTCCAGCTGGACCATGGCGAGCGGTTTCCCGGCTTTCAACGATCCGGGTCAGAGCCTGCAACCGCTCAGCCTGGGTCTGGCCGGGCGACCTCGCGTCGATTTCGTGGCCATGACCTGGTCCGACGGCGTCTTCCAAACCGAGCAGGCCCTGGAAGCGGGCAAGCAACACGGCATCACCGAGGCACAGCGGCAATTGGCCAGTTGCCCGGTGATGTTTGCCTGGGACGGGAAACGCTTCCGCTTCATCAGCGATGTGCTGGGCGTGGGCGGCATCGGCTTCGCCACCGGGCGCGGCACCTACGCCGCTCCGCGACCTTTCGAGCGTTTCCTCATGCCGCAAGACGCCCTGGCTCCCAAGGACGGCCGCTTCAAGATCAAGATCGGCGAACCCATGGAGGAGGTCTGTTACCTGGACCGGGCCGCTTTGATCGCCTGGGATATCCCCGAGGGTCGGCAGATAGCCCTGGATGAGCGCATGCACCTGGAAGGTCCGCCTCCCTCCGGCAAGCCCTTGTTCTACCGCAATGAACACCTGCCTGTCGCGGCAACCGACGCACACGGCAACAGTATCTTGGAGCGGCTTGCCGAGGCCGATCACCGGGCGCAGGAAATCGGTCCCCTGGACACGCGCTTCCTGGGCCTGCTGGCCGAGGACCTGGTGACCGAGCTGGTCTTCGAGAAGCCGCTGGATCAAATTCGGGGACAAGTCGCCCTGATGATCGACGGATGGGTGGAGTACCCCTATTCGCAGACCATGTTCGCCGCCTGGCAGGCCGGCGCCGCCTACCGAGCCCCCAAACTGGAAGCTCGCGACCCTCAGGGCCGCTTACATGTGATCATGCCCGCCATGGGTTATCCCGCCGGCATGCCGCGCCGCATGACCGTTCCCCTGCCGCCGCTGCCCGAGGGAACCGTCGCCCTGCGCATCACCACCAACCTGCAAGTCTACTGGGACCGCATCTCGGTGATCGAAACCGAGCCGTGCCCGGATGCCGTCCGCAGGGAATTGCCGCTGGTTGCGGCGGAACTGACGCGACCCGGTTTTGCCAAACGGACCAACGGCCCGCAAATGCTGCCCCAATACGACTACAGCAAGCGCGATACCTTCTGGGACACGCGTCACATGGAGGGCGCTTACACCCGCTTCGGCAACGTATTGCCCCTGGTATCGAAGGGAGATCATGTCCTGGCCGTCTTCGGCCCCGGTGAAGAAGTGCAGTTGGATTTCAAAGCAGACCTGCCGCCGCCCGCGCCGGGTTTTACGCGTCGTTACGTGTTGGATCTGGCCGGCTGGTGCAAGGATATGGACCTGTATACCCTGACCGGCGAGACGGTTGCGCCGCTACCGGGAAAACGCGACTCGGAGCAGGAGAAACTGCAGCGCCGGTTCAACACGCGTTACCGAGCCGGCTTTTGAATTTTGTGTTGCATATCATTGGCATCATCTCTTTTAGGCGTCTAAGTTTAGAAGTGTAGTAGTGGTATCGCTATTCGCATCGACTTGGTGGCCTTCATGATTTTTTATCCCTCAGAAGAAACGAAGACAAACAGGCGCGGCATTGCCTGGGCCTCCCTTATTCTGGTCGCGGCGTCTATTTTGGGCTATGCCCTGATCGTCGTTCCTCTGACAGCCGATTACCAGGCGGACCTGGAACGCACGGAACGCGCTTTTTGGGAAGCGGTCGATCGGCAGTACCAGTCGGGTACCTTGGACAACGACTTCCTGGTCAGTGTCCGCCAGGACCCCGATATCGCGGGGCTCGCCGAAAACCGCGGAATCTTTTCTGAGGAGGTACGCAAGGCCTACCGAACCATGACCACCCAATCGCTGCCCATGGAACGATTGTCGGCACGGGGAAATTTAGGCAAGCTTTCCGTCATCATTTCACCGAGCAGCCTGTTGATTTTAATTCCGGGTTGTCTCGCACTGTGGCTCATGGGTTTCGTCCTGGAGCACCGCTATGACAGACAGTTGGCGCTTGCACTTTTTATACTGAGCGGCTTCCTGTGGGTGTTCCTGGAGGATCGGGTGCCCGCGCCCTGGTGGCCCGCTCCTGTCTTTGCCTGGATGTGGACCGTCACCGTCTTCCTCTGGGTGGGTTGGCTGAGTTCTCCGGGCGCCTCCGTGATCGTCACCGTTCGGGCGTGGTTCGGCGCCTCATTCAAGTTCACACCGGCAGTTCCCACCCTTTACCTGTGCCTGGGGTTTACCGCTATTGCTCTGGCTTATGCCTGGTTCGGTCCCTATGCGGCCTTGTTCCGACCCGAGAGCCTGACCGCCGTGTTGATGGAAGCCGGTATCTTTTCACTGGTATTCATCTTCTTTGCACCCAAGGAGAAAGTGGTCGATGACGATCCCGAATCACTGGTCAACCAGCAGATCTCCGCGGCCGAGGTGCTTTACAGGGATGAGCGTTATGAAGAGGCCACCCATGTGCTGAGCAATTTACTGGACCACAATCCCGATATGGACCAGTTGGGCAAAATGATCAACCTGGCCTGGCACCAGGACGAGACGGAAGTCGTCGAGCGTTGCTACGCCGCCCTGTTGAAAAAAGCCGTGGCCACCAATGACTTCTACCGGATTCTGACCGTTGTGGACGAGATGGTGCTGCGGCGTATTCCGGTACCGGGCCGCTCGCTGTTGAACCTGGTCAATATCAGTCTTCGCCAGGAGTTGGTGAAAGACGCACTGAAGCTGTTGCCCTACCTGCGTGAAAGTAACCAGGTGGAGAAAGAAGATATCATTACTTCCCACGAGCGCCTGGCGGAGATCCTGGTGCGCCAACAACAACCCGACTACGCCGCCCTCAAGGAAATCTATGCTTGGATTGCCGGGAACCACCCCAAATCGGAAACCCTGGGTTTGATCAAAACCTGTTTCGGCAAACGCAAGGCAAGCAAGGCAGAAACCAGGCTGGTCCACAGAATTCGCATCGAAAAAGTGGTCAATGTGGAATTGTTCGACGTGGGCATTTCCCACCTGGAGTTGCGCATCCCCGGCAAGAAGATGCAGCGGGTGCCCTGGACGGCGGTGCTGGGCCTGTTCGGTTGTCACATGTCCACTGAGAACCGTGGCTTGCGCGGCTGTATCGTGATCAAATTTCAGCGCCGGGTCTTCGGCTGTATCTTTTCACCGGATAGTATTCAGATCAAGGACAGTTTCGGGCGCATTATGTCCTTCGAGGAAACATGGAACAAATTGCAGGAACAAGTGCCTGGCGATCTTTCCTTTTTGAAAATGAAAGACTTCCAGCAGATTCCCACCGAGGCCGCCTTTGAAAGCGGGCTGAGCGCTTTCATGAACGCCGGCCAACCGCCCCAAACGGAAATTGCCTGATCATTACAAAACTACCGACGCCGAAGCGGGTTTGCGGTTAAGATATGGCTGACCTGTAACGGAGGGCTTGGCTTGTCAAAGGGAAAGAAACGTGTGGAGGAAAACCTGAAGCGTCTCTTCCTGTTCCTGGTTGTATCGCATGTGGTCGTGATCGGCGGGTACCTGTATTACGTGGACCGTGAGGTTTACCGCGAGCGGAGTATCGACGAGACGGCGCGACAGTTCAGCATCGATCCGGGCACCGGCCTGAACGATGTCCTCGAAGACCTGGCCGACATGAACCTGGCTCCCGAACCGATATTCGTGCGCTTGTCGCTGGCGGTCCGGCAGCGGGAACTGGTGGTTAAGCGCGGCACCTACCAACTTCCGGAGAAAGCGTCTACCTGGTCCCTGCTGGAACTATTCGATCAGGGCAAGGTTCAATTACACAGGGTCACGGTGCCCGAGGGTTTGGACAAATGGCAAACGGCCGAACTGTTGGGCGCGCAACGCTGGGGCGATGAAGCGACCTTTCTGCGCCTGGTCAACGACCCCACGCCGATATCGAACCTGGATCCCAAGGCCGAGGACCTGGAGGGGTATCTGTTTCCCGAAACCTACTCTTTTCCGGAAAGCGCCACGCCGGCCGAGATCATTCAGGCCATGGTCAACCAGTTCCTGGAACACGCCTCCGACATGGAATCGGAACGAGAGGAAGCGGGTATGTCGCTACGCGAGTGGGTAGCGATGGCCTCCCTGGTAGAAGAGGAATCGGCATCCCCCGAAGAGCGGCCCGTCATTTCCGGGGTGTTCCACAATCGCTTGAAACGCGGCATGTTGTTGCAGTGCGATCCCACGATTATCTACAGCCTGAAGCTGGACGGAGTCTATCGCGGCAAGATCTACCGCAGTGAAATCCGCCGTAATCACCCTTACAATACCTACGTCAAAAAGGGGTTGCCGCCCGGACCCATCGCCAACCCGGGTTTGGGATCGTTGGAGGCGGCCCTACGGCCCGGCGATACGCCCTATCTGTATTTCGTGGCCAGGGATGACGGGCTCCACCATTTCAGCCGTACCTTGACCGAGCACAATCGGGCGGTGCGCAAATATCGACGCAAGGGCCGGTGATTTTGGGTTCGGAAGGCCTGATTATCGTGGCTGCGGACACGGACCGCATCAACCTGCTGCATTCCCTGGCCCCTACCTTGGACGGCTTGTTCAGCGTCACCGTTTCCCGCGAAGAGCGCGGCCGGGCATTTTTGTATTTCGACACCCGAAGAGAAACGGAAGTAATTGAACTGTGCCGTGATTTGAAATTAGCGATAATATAGGGTAGGACCTCCTCTGAATCCTCGGGCGAAATTAAAGCCGCAACAGGATTTTGAGCCTATCGCATCTATTGTGTCCGGGATAACCGGCAGTGGGTGTGAGAAATTGTACTAATGAGTGTATGCGTATGTACAGATAAGATTGAAGATGGTAATTCTTTCAATCCATTGATGTATCCACGGATAGCCATGTGCCGATATATGAGGAGTTCACCCCCATGATTTCAGTCGAAATCAGAAATTCGATGGTTATCTTTGCCCTTGCGACCTGCGCAACGGGGCTGTGGGCGGGTCCGCGGGAAGCCGACACATTGCTCGTCTTCCGTCCCTCTTCCAAGTATTTCGATGATGCGTACAACGGCATTACCGCGGCTCTGGAAGGAAGCTTGAACCTCCGGAAGTATATCGTTGACGGCAACACCTCGCCGGATGATATCGGCGACCAGATCGACCGAATTCAACCCAGCATGGTCGTCCTGATGGAAAACACCACGGTGGCCCTTTATCGCAATTATCAGAGAAAACAATCGGATGACCATTCCTTCCCACCCGCAATCGTTTTGATGACCCTGTACGTGGACAGCTACCTTCCCAATCTGAAGAACACGATGGGTATAGCCTACGAGGTGCCCGGCATAACAAGTCTTCTGCACCTGCGCGCCCTGGTCCAGGCTCCCATCAGGCGAGTCGGGGCGGTCTACAGTTCCAAGCTGGAATCCTTCTTTCTCGACCAGAAGAAAGACTGTCTCGCGGAAGATATCGTCCTGGTGGGCAGCCGTCTGGAAAAGGAGGATCTGGAGCCCCGGACCATCAAAAAGGCGTTGCAGCAACTGCTTCGCAAAGAAAAGATAGACGCCTTGTGGATACTGAACGACAGTACCGTGCTAACCGATAAAAACGTCAGACGCGCTTGGGTCCCCGTACTGCAAAGGTGCCGGAAACCGATCCTGGTCAGTGTTCGCAACCTCATCGAATTAGGCCATTTCGGGGTCTTTCCCGATCACTACAGTATGGGTGAACAGGCGGCGGATATTGTCCTGGAGACCCGGGAAAGCAATTGGCAATTAAGGGGCTCTAACTTGCGTCCGCCCTCCAGTGTTCTAAAAATAGTAAATAAGTTGAAAGCGGAGCCCGCCAAAATTAAACTAAATGAGGAAGTGTTGCTGGAGATGGATGATATTATCGAATAACCAAGGGGCCGGCAGGCATGTTCTATTCCGTGCAAAATTTATGGCTTTCCATCGAGCCAATCCGGGAAAACCGCTCGGGAAACAGTGTCGGGGTCCTCTCCAACCACGGTTGTTCACTCCTCTCGGCGTTTAGGCGGCGCCGATGAAATCATGGATCAAGATCCTCGTGATCTGCGCGTTGTTCGCCGGTTCCATGACCGCACAGGGGCCCGCTCCCAGTCTGTACATCTACCTACCATCCAATATCCGGCCCTATATCATCCAAAAGCGCATGGAAACGGCCTGCCCCAACCTGTCGATAACCGTCTACGGCCACCACCGGGAATTGGACAAAGCCGTCAAAAACAAGATACCCGACGCCATCCTGGCCTTGGAACCCGTCACTTCCCGCGACCATTACGACATGTTTCAACCCGCGCTCTACGGCACCGTCGGCGGCAAACGCTACGAGGAACTGGTTCTGGTTTCCCGTGATCAAACCGTCGATCTCACCAAAATCAGCGAGTTGCGCATAGGCGTCGTGGATATCTTGGGCCGGAAGAACATGCGCATCATGCTTGCCCGAATGCTGGGCGCTGAAATACCCAACATCAAGCCGGTCAGCCGATTGGAGGACCTGCTCTCCCTGCTCCAGGTGCGTGAGGCCGATGTCATTCTGGTCCCGGAACCCATGGTGGAGACCTATTACAAGAAACGTTCGCGCCTTCCCCTGAGAACCAACCCCATCGTCGGCGGGGCAAAAATGGGCCTTGCCGTTCTGGCTGTCCGTGAAGATATTTCCGGCACTAAGCGCGGGGTTTTGATGGAAGCATTCAAGAAAATGGATGCAAATATGAATGTCATACTCGGCGTGGAGCAGTGGGAGGTCCCATGACCTCCCTGCCTTACGGGACAGGTGTGTGGTTTACTGTTCTACCTCCCGCTTCTCGGCGGCATGCCCGAAGCGCAATCCGATCGCATACTGATTTTTGCCGGGCAAAACTACGAGCGGGTCCTTGAGGTGCTCGAGGACAGGTTGAGCGAGGATTTCGAGGTCATCACGCTGCTTTCCGAGTTACAATCAAGTGACGGTTGGTCCCTTCTGCCCGGGACCGAACCGAAGCCGGTGATCGTTGGTCATCCAAATTTTTTTCACGAAAGGTTTGGGAATTTTGCGATTTTTCCCGATCAGAAAGGTATCGGGCTCCAGATTTCCGAGATGGCGTACAAGATCATGGAAAACGAGTGGACGGTGACCCGAGTGATCATCAAAGAACCCCATGCAATTCATAAACGCCTGCATTTAGGTTTCGCCAAACGGCATCTGGGACTCAGGGAGCACCTGTTGGGTGAGATTGACTCTATGGAAAACGACGGGCCGATCGGGGAGTTAAGGCGTTGAGGGAGCGCAGTCTTAAGCGAAAACTGATTATCCGCAACACCACCACCCTGTCGGTGGTTTTTGCAACCTTCGTGGTGTTTCTGGTGCTCTTGAACTATTACCATTACCGGGATCAGATAAAACGCTACCGCCAGCGCGCTCAGGCGGTCCTGGTAACCCAGGGCGAGGTTCTGGTGCGCGATAAGGGACTCATGTTTCCTGACGATATCGAGTACAATCGCTTCGGTAAAATCGGGGACATCCTGCTGAATAACGCGCAAACCGTTGAGGAAATCGTCTACGGAGGTTTCTTTGAAGCGGATTTCAGTCTCTGGGCCTGGGTGGAGGCGGAAACGGGGCCTGACCGAACGCCGGTCAAAAGGGATATCGATCGCCGGAGCCTGGAGCAGGTCAAAACATCCACCTCGGAGTGGGCGCTCAGCCTGACCGATTACAGCATGCGACGCCACCCGGACAGACCCGACGTTTACGAATTTGCCACGCCTGTTTACTCCCGACCCGAGGTCTACGAAGACGACATCGATGACCGGAGCGGCGCCTTTGCCGGCGACCGGGCCGACAGCGAAAAGATCCTGCTGGGCGCTGTCGTCTACGGCCTGTCCACGGCGGCCATGGAGCCGTTCATCGCCGAACAGAACAACATTTTCCGCGCCAACCTGGCTCGCACCCTCGGTATCATGACCTTACTCTGTTTGATCGGCCTGATCTTCGGTATCGTGGTGACGCTTCGCCAGGCGGCGAATATTACCCATCCCTTGGAAACCCTGACCAGCGCGGCCGACACCATCGCGGGCGGCAACTACGACATCGCCGGTTCCGTCAATCGCATTCAAAGCGGCGATGAATTGCAGACCCTGGCCTCTTCCTTCGCCCAGATGGCCGATGATGTGAAGACCAGCGACGAAAAATTGCGCGCCAAAAACCGCGAACTCAGCATGGCCTACGAGAAACTGGAAGACCTGAACCGGCACTTGGAAGACAAGGTGGAAGAGCGAACCAAACAGTTGAGGGAAAGCGAGCAAAAGTTCCGCACCCTCTTCGACCAATCCGCGGACGCCATTCTGGTCAGCACCGAGGAGCGCTTCCTTGACTGCAACAAGGCCATGTTGGACATGCTGGGCCTGGAATCCAAAGAAGTCTTCCTTGCCATGTTGCCCGGCGATATCGTTCCCGAGGAATTACCTGAAGAAATAGAGACATATCACGGCCTGGAGCATTACTTCGATCTGGCTCGAAGCGAGGGCAGTCAATATTTCGAGTGGGCCAACAAGCGCATCGACGGTGAGGTCTTCCCAACTGAAATTGTCATTACCTCGTTCACCCTCAACGGCGAAAACGTGATGCACATGGTGCTTCGCGATATCACCGAACGCAAGAAGACCGAGTCCATTCTGAAGGTCACCCAGCAGCAACTGGTGGAAACCGCCCACAGCGCCGGTATGGCCGAGATCGCTACCGGGGTCCTGCACAATATCGGCAATATTCTCAACAGCGTCAATATCTCCACGGAGGAAATCGCCGGTACGCTCAAAAGCTCCAAGCTGAAGGGCTTTATCAAGGCCAACGAGATCGTGGCCCAAAATGTCGACAACCTGGGTGATTTCTTCACGGTGCATCCCAAGGGCAGGCTGATCCCGGGCTACTATCTCAGTTTGGGCGAGGCCATGCACGAGGAACATCACATCCTGACCGAGGAGATCACCGATCTGGTGGAAAAAGTGAGCATGATGCGCGATGTCATCAGCACACAGCAGAACTATGCCAAGGCAACGCTCTACACGGACGATATCCTCATTCAGAACATTATCGAGGATTCCCTTAAGCTGCAATTGGCCTCGCTCCAGAAGCAGGGCGTCAAGGTCATCAAGGACTACCGGATCAATCCGCGCGGTTCGGTGCCCAAGGTCAAGCTGATTCACGTCCTGACCAATTTGATCAAAAACGGCAAAGAAGCCATGTACGACAACGACCGACACAACAAGGACCAGCGCCTTGAAATCACGCTGAGGGAACTCCCCAACCAGCAGGTGGAGATTCAGATCGTCGATAACGGCTGCGGCATTCACAGGGATCACCTGGAGAAGATCTTCAACCACGGCTTCACTACCAAGGAACAAGGTCACGGTTTCGGACTACATACCTGCGCCAACTTCATGGCCGAAATGGGCGGTAACCTGAGCGTAGAAAGCGACGGCGTAGATTTGGGCTCGCGCTTTACCGTGCGCTTTCCCCTGGTTGTTCGCATCAAACCGGAAACGGAGGAGACGCCGGACGAGCCGGTGAAAAGCGTTAATTAACCCCTTCGACCCGGTTTAGGAAGGGTTGTTCGTCAGGCTTGGGCAGAATACCCGCCCCCCGCCGTTGGAAGGCATCCACGGCCAGCCGTGCGCCCCGATGAGAAAAACGGTGGTAACGGGCGTTGAACTCGGCCCACAACCGGGGGATTTCCGCCGCTGCTGCGGTTGCCACCATTTCGGGTAATCGGGCGTCATCCCCGGCTTGCTCGGGGACCATGTCCTTGACAGGCCGGAAACTCTTGCGATGCTGATGCATGGGGCCCAATTTCTCCAAGCCCTCGCGGTGGGTCCGGGTTGCATAACCCTTGTGAAGGGCAAAGCCGTAACCTGGAAAGGCGCCTCCCAATCCGGTCATCAAGGCGTCGCGGAACACCTTGGCCACCACCGCCGCGGCCGCCACCGCGCTGGACCTTGCGTCGCCTTTGACAGCCGTTTGCGCCCATTTCAGGCTTGCGGGTCGTTGATTTCCGTCGATAATCAAAGGGATTTCTTCACGGTAGGGCGGCGCTGTCAACTCGAAACCATGGAGCGTTGCCCGCAAGATGTTGAGCCTGTCGATGACCGGCGGCGCAATAACGGCCAGGCGAACCCGAATCGCCGAAACCAGGATGCGAGGATACAACCATTCGCGCACATCCGCGGTTAACTGTTTCGAATCGTTAAGCCCGGCGAGACATTCCGTATCGGTCAGGGAAGCCGGCGACCAGGTCACCGCGGCAACAACCACGGGTCCCGCGAGACATCCTCGACCGACCTCGTCGATTCCGGTGATGGCCTCGGCATGGGGAAAGGCCTCATCCAATTCGAACCGGCTTTTCGTCACCCTGTCAAAAACCTCCCTTGCTCTTATGGTGACTTGAAGTTTACCATAAGGTATAGCTATAATGGCCTTTCGCGGGGATTTCCATTGGATTTCCCCAGATCAAGGGCCTATAGCTCAGTTGGTTAGAGCCCCCGGCTCATAACCGGGTGGTCCCAGGTTCGAGTCCTGGTGGGCCCACCACGTCATTTTGATTAACACGGCTATGGTGATGAAACGGCTAACTTTATACAATTCGGTTAACCATTCATTAACGAATGAAAGAAGGTGTCTGCATCAAACGGGGCACCTTTTTTTTTGCCGTAGTACGGAGGCGGAATGAGAAGCGTTCTACAATCCCTCAAGGAATACCAGGATGTCCTGATACGCATTGCGGAATTGGACCGCTTGCTGTCTATGGTTCCTCCCGACGTTGAAAACCTGGGTAAGGAATGGAATTCCATTAAGGATCGCATTACCCAGTTGACCACGCGTCAAGGAGAGCAACAGACACAGCTGAAAGAGAAACAAACCGCACTTGGGGAGGCCAATATCAAGGCCAAGAAGTTTGAGGAAGACCTCCACCAGGTCACCAACACGCGCGAGTACCACGCGGCACTGAAAGAAATCGACGGAGCCAAAAAACTGATACACACGCTGCAGGAGAGCGTCACCGCCCGGCAAACCGAATTGAAGGAAATCGAAACCAATTTGGAGGAGTGCAGCCAATTGGAGGCAGAGTCTCGCTCCCGGTATGACGAAGCCATGACCAGGCTGAAGGAAAGCCAGAAGGAACATCAGATTGAATTGGGTGAAAAGAAACGCATTCGTGACGCCGTTGCCCAAAACATCCCGCCCCGGATCATGAAACAGTTCGAACGCATCGCCATGCGCCGCAACGGCGTGGGCCTCGCTATTTGCATCAATTCCGTTTGCACCGCCTGCAACGTCCGTGTTCGCCAAAATGTAGTCGACGAACTGCGCAAGTTCAAACGACTTATCTCTTGTGAAAGCTGTAAACGCATTCTGCTCTTCGGTGACCAGGAATAATCTCCATGCCAAGGGACCCCAAGCTCAAAGAAAGATTAGAAGATGTTCAAGGCCGTATCGATCGCGTGCTCAATGAATGTATGCGCGCCAAGAGCGGGCTGACCCTGGTTGCCGTCACCAAGCGGCATCCGCTTTCCGTGGTTCTTCATGCTTATGAGTTGGGGCTCCGGCACTTTGGAGAAAACCAGATCCAGGAAGGCATTCCCAAGGTCAAGGCTTCGCCCGAAGACATCACCTGGCACATGATCGGTCACCTGCAAAAGAACAAGGTCCGCAAAGCCGTCAAACACTTTCCCTACATCCACAGCATCGACAGCCTCAGCCTCTTACAGCGCGTCGACAGTATTGCCGGAGAGGAACGCGTCTGTCCCAAGATCTTCCTCCAGGTCAACTATGCCCTGGATGCCGACAAGTACGGTCTCCACCCGGAGGCGGTAAGGCCCGTACTGGAAGCCGCGTTTTCCATGAAGTACCTCAAATGCATCGGGTTGATGGCGATCCCGCCGCTTCATTTCAAAGGCGAGAAGCTGACCGCTTATTTTCAAGGTATGGTCGCCATGCGGGATGAACTCAAAACCACTTTCCCCGACTGGGAAGGCAAGCTGAGCCTCGGTATGACCGGGGACTTCGAGGAAGCGGTTCGGGCGGGTTCCAACTACGTCCGAATCGGTTCCGCCCTATTTGGAGCACGTGAATAATGGCATTCCTGGCCAATTATATCATCAGCCTTGTCGATGCCGCCCTGCTGGTCTATGTTTGGATCGTCATCGTCTACTGCATCGCCGGTTTCCTGGTCCGAGACCGCCATGCCGGCTGGTACGTCTTCCTACAGGAACTGGTCGACCCGGTTCTTTCCCGCATCAGACGCTGGACCCGCAACAAGTTGGTCATCGAAAATTTCGACCTGTCGCCGATCGTATTATTGGTAGGCATCGAGGTCATTCGACGGATCCTGCTCTACCTGCGCTTGTAACAATCCCCAGGTCGCCGCCCATGAGCCATGCCGGCGTCCCAGCTTTCTCCTTGGCGGGGGCGCGGCGTGCAGAACTCCGAGGTCCTTCCTCCGAGAGCCTGATATCACAGGCTGAGGTGAGTGTTTTTGCACAGTTTTTGCGGAAATATCCTCAATCGTTGATTTTTGTTATCAAGGGTCGTCGTTTATTTACCTCTATTCCTTGCGTTTATTGTTTTAAATCAGGTGCTTGGAGGAATTGGCGTGGAATATGCGCTATACATGATTAAGAAAGGAGGATTGCGTAACCCAACTGTTTGAACAACAAGGGGGTAAATCATGGATAGAGATGAGATACGAAGTGTATTCGAGAATAATACTGCAGCGTTCATTCGGGTAGTCGACGCGTTGACAAAGTCCGAGTCGCTTCGGGCTCAATTTGAGACGAATCCTGTCGCAACTGTGGAAAGCATGGGATTTGAGTTCGCCGACGCCCGCCAAGCCACGTTATTTGTAAGAGGAATTCGCGCGGTTCAAACCTTCCCGATTCCCGGGCAAGATGTGCTGTCTGTGGGCGTTGGTGTCCGTGCCGGTACATGGCCGGCCGTCTATGTAGGCACCAGGCCCGCTGTTGAAGCTTTAATCCACGTGGGTTCCCAGTCACCACCGGTCGATGAGTTCATTCATGAGGAAAAATTATACAAAGTCGAAAAGGCGAAATTGAATGAAAAACTACGCATAGTCGATCTTGAGGCGGAGAACAAAAATCTGAGAGCGGAGATCGAAAAACTAAGAGTACGTTCAGAGGGAATCGCCGATACTAGATGACGAAGTGGAGGAATCCTCCAGGGGGACTCAATGAATACCAATTCCAAACGACTAAACGTCGTCCTGATAGCGCCTCCGTTACTCGATTATGTAGCAGATCGCCTGGAACCTATAGCCATGGATTCCCGGAGAACGAATCCGCCTTATGGGCTTTATATGCTTGCGGCGATTCTTCGGGAAAAAGGTCACGATGTGGTGTTGGCGGATCTTATCGCGCAGGGTTCGCCTGACCTGGATCGCTTCGCGGGGGCTCTGGCCGAAGCCGATCTTTTGGGCATCGGTACAACGACGCTGGCATGGCCGGCGGCGCGGGATTGCATAAGACAGATAAGGAAATTGAGTCCGAAGGCGCCGATTGTCCTTGGCGGAATCCATGCCACGATGTTTGATCACTATTTACTTGAACATTTTGAGATTGATTTCGTTATCAGGGGCGAAGGTGAGGTTGCCTTACCGATGCTGTGCGAGGCGCTTTGCGGCGACATTCCTTTTGACAATGTGCCGAACCTTACTCTAAAGACGAAAGAGGGCAAAATCGTGAGGAATTCATTGGCGCCTCTATTGGCAGGGGAGCGTCTTGCTGAATTTTCCTTCCCCGACTATAGTCAAATCCCGGAGGGATATGCCGGGCTTGGTCTTGAATCATCACGAGGATGCCCGTTTAATTGTAGCTTCTGCAGCACCTCCTATCGGAGTTCCTGGAGAAAACTGCCGGTTCAGGCCTTCGTTGATCGTGTAGAACTCGCCATGAACCATCTCTCCCGGACTTCATATGGTTATCTTCATATCACTGATGATGAGTTTTCGGTAGATTGCGCCAGGGCCGTGGAAATCTGCCGTGAACTAGGCCGCAGAAGGTTGAAGCCCAAACTTATTTTTAATGCAAGGGCCAATGACATCCTCAATATCGACTTCACGGATGCGATTTCCGAATATGCCCATGAGTTTCTCATCGGCGCCGAATGCGGCTATGATGAAGGCCTGCGCCGGGTCGGCAAAGGGACTACCACTGCAAAAATCACAGAAGCCGCACGGGTGCTCAGTGAGACTGGGATTTCCGGCAAGGCATGCTTTTCCTTTGTGATCGGTCTTCCCTGGGAAACAAAAGACGAGGTGCTTCAAACGGTTAACTTTGCCTGCGGCCTGTATGCAAGATACGGCGTTCAAGTGCTGCTGCAGTGGTACTGTCAAATACCGGGTTCACGCCTCTGGGACGAGGCCCAACGTAAGGGGATTGTGAGCCCGGCCTTTTATGATGACTATGGATTTTTCCAGGATATATATCTCTTCCGGACCGGAGTGGCGTTGACGCCGACGGAAATATTTAAAATAACGGAAACACTGGATCCCATCGTCAAGCTTTCACTTCTTAAGGATCCGGACAGCAGGATGGTTCAATATTCCCATCCATGGCCTATTCTGAAATATTACCCCCCAAAGGCTCAGGAAAATATTGACATACAGGGTCTGGGCAGCCTGCGGCAGGTAAGGGGCGTGAAACGAGTAAATGAAAGTATTGCGAGAAATTAGCGTGCTTACCGCAGACCTGTAGAAGGATTATTTAGTCAGATTAACGAACTATATATCTTGATTCAACACACGTTTAGAGTAGCCGGAGCTTGTTAAGGCAAGGTCTAGTTACAGAAAGAAATTCAAGGAGCTTGTTACCTTATTTTCTCTTTATGGTAATATGTATTACCGTAAAAAGGATCACACCAAGGACAGTCGTGCGCATACAGCAAAAAAGAATACAGGGTGTGTAGTGTATCATATCACCCATCCTCCTCGTCTGACGACGGTATGTCCATCTCTTCCATTTCTACCGGACTAAAGATTGATGACCAGGCTTTGTCTGCTTTCGGGGGTTTTGCACCACCTTGCCGCAAAATCGTATGAATGAGAGATCGTATAGGCTGATGATGGAGGGTATAGGCGAGGTAGGACAGGGTAGCGAGAAATCGATCAGGCATCTTGCTTAATTCCTCAATCAACAGACCACAACGATGACAACGGTCAGAACCGGTACCGCAAATACTACACATCGGCTTGGACGTATATTCCCCATAATCCGGTAAGAGGTAGAATATCGGCTCACCACATGCGCTCCGGTACGGTTGTCCCAACAAGTTCATGCCTTCAAACGGCCCGTCCAACCCCAAAAGACAGTTTCGGCGCGAGCGGAAGTAACCACTTACATGTGTATCTTCGGCAAGAGCATGATACAACCGAGCAACCCCATCAGGAATGATGCTACTGATGAGGGCAACCTCATGACACCAGCGGCACCACCCTGACCCCTCGGACCGCTCTCCACAGATACGACAAGGTCTCTGACCCAGGAGTCTTGACAGGCAGGCTTCCACATTGGTTTTCCGTTGACAAAAAGGTTGTTGGACGAAATTACCGGCCAGGTATTTCCCATAGAAAAAGAACGCCAGCCACAAATGCCGGGTTTTGATAGCCCGTTTGAAATATTTTCCCTGGGTCATGCGAGGAATCACTACGTACATGAGGAAGTTGATACCCGGTAACGGATTTTGCCAGAGGTAGGACGATTGACGTTCAACATGACTCTCCTGGAAATACAGGCTCAGCAAGCGTATGATCTCATCTCGATACAGTCTGGGGTTTGGCGGTAACGCTTCTTCTCGTTCTTCAAAAATCTTGAAAAAACTCGACCAATCATTTGATTGCTCTTTTCGAAAGAGGTCAATGAAGGTAAGTGGGTCGATCATTCTGTTGGTTCCTTTCCTCTCCGTTCTCCAGAATAAGCAGTTTCCAGCGCCGGCCATACCAGCCAGGCTTGGGACTTTGGCCAGACAAACGGATCATTCCATCGCCGCCCTGCGGGAAAGAATGATAGGCTCTCAAGCGACCCATGGAAACTTTGACTCGTTGGAGCGCATGCTCGACGATAGGTAAGAGACCATTTGCCTCGGCAAAGCGAGCGATGGTGGCCGGTGAATACAACGTATTTTCATCAAGTGCCTGAATAATATGAGCGTACTTCATAGGACGTCCAGCCAATCCCATTACCGGCTGCTCCATTCCCTCGCAACTATTGGGAAAAAACAGAAGAACGAGGGGTCATCAAATTTGGCACTGGTTCCCTGATGAAATATCCCCTCGTTCCCATGAGGCAGACAGGTGAAATAAATAGGTGTTGGGTGTATAGTTGTTTCTCCCTGCATATCTCTATCCCTCTTTCTTTGGAGGCCACGTATCCTTGTTCAAAAATTCAGCTTGATTACTCATCATGGCCAGGTCCCACTCCATACCCAACCACGCAAGTTTCGTGGATGGTAAATCCTTGGGATAGGTCTTGATCAGGTATTGAGCGACTTCAATCGCGGTTTGTAATTGTTCGGGCGTTGGTGCCGGCCATCGCTGCTTAGCAATCAGTTGCGCGAATTCCCGAGCATTCATTGCCCCTCTATTAAGCAAGTTCAGGTCTTGGTAAAAGGCTTGAACTTCATTGACCCAATCGGTTTGATTTGGCATGGAGCCCTCTTACAGAAAAATCCGAAGGTCGACCTTTCCTCCATCTCCCGTCCCGAAAGGGACCGGTTTCACAGGTTAATAACTCAGGAGTGAAGCGAAGGTACAAAAGACGGTTTTTCGCCGCACCGAGATCAAGAACTCCGTACCGCTCTGCACGGGCATTGCGAGTTCCTTGGAGTTGAAAGGACACGTGCTTGCTGTGCTGCTCACTTTGGGTTGTATCGAGTGGCTTGTGGCGAACGATTCCGAGGATGTGAGACCGGCCGCTTTCCCTAACCTGGTTGATGGCCGTATCTAGATCATCTTCAGGGTCAAGACCAATAAGGGAGATATTCCCCATAGTCATGATCTGAGGATGGACATAGGGAGTAAGCTTACACGTCTCATACAGGTCGCGAAAATAATTGACATTCTTATGCGTAGACGGGAGTAGCATCAGACGGGACGGTGGAAGACCAAGATAGGATCGTAATTGTTGAAGGTTGGCCGACGTAATAAGGTAATCTTTGATGCATTGCTTAGCTATGCCCGTTACCACGAGTGCCGTCGGCCGACACATGTTTTGACGAGAAAGATGGTGGTAGAGAATGCTTATCTCTCTCGGGATTGTCTTGTGGAAGGAGGGAATAAAGAGAATATCGATGAAGGGAGAACTCCGGTCGGGGACTCTCATCGCAGCACCCCAACCACTCTTTGCTCCCAAGGCTGCGGGAAGTACACGCGATGAAGCTTTCTCTTTTTCATTTTGATCTCAGGACTCCAGTGGTGGAGTGCAGCGAGAAACGAATGAAGATCCTGCGGCTCTATGACCACCGGCGGCAAGGACAAAAGCTTTCCCGCAAGATCCGGGAAGATCGTCACCATGTGCCGAGTAGACAGCGGGTAGGGAAAACCTGGTCGGGAAGGATATTCCCTTGCTACTTCGGCCAGGTAGCGATAGGCCCAGACCTTCCCGTTGTAATCTCCGAGGGGCGGCATACCCCGTTCATATTGAACAAGCTGCCGCATGACCTCATTGCGTTGCGCAACTTGATGACGAGCAGGATTGAATCGCTTCGCAATATCGCGGGCGTCTACCAGTTCAAGCGGATGGAGGTAAGCGAGACATTCACGTAGCAATGATTGGCCTCCACAATGACACCCCGATGATGAATTGAGATACTTTTGATGACGGAATCTCTACGCAATCAAGCATCAGACATTTGCGGGCTACGACGGGAGAGTGTTTATTGAGACACTGGCCAAGCATATGGGTAGTAAGTTGTAGATGCGGATACTTTGACATATCCAATGCGAAGTCCGGTTGCGCGGCAGCAAGCCACTCGTAGCCACACCACTGATACACCATACTGTTCCCACCAAGCGATTGACTCAGCACCACAAGCTTGGCTCGAAGCGCTCTTCGACGCCGGAAAGCAAACGGGGCCAGTCTATCGACGAGGTCTTTGATCGAATAGGTTACCAATGGATGAATCGATTGCAATTCCGGGGGAAGTGTTGTCATGCGTCAGCCTTCTGGAAAATGGTGAAAAAGTGGGGCGTGAAAACGCCCCATCTCATGTAGGAGAATGGCCAAGAAAGCATCGATATATAAAACGTCCGTGCCACAATCGGGAAACGTGTAACCCTTCAAGAGTGGTGCAGAGTGAAGAGAACCGGGAAGGGTCTCCGCCCCCCTTCCCGGCCTTTTCCTTCTTGGAGGACAGGAAAACGATCGAATTTATCTCTGAAAAAATGGGGGTGCGCGGACGCACCCCACGATTGCCTTCAAACTCCCATCTATGATGGAGGCTTCTCCCCTTTGAACTCTTGAGTTACTGCACCCAGGAGTCGCCGCACAAAACTCCTAGATACAGCTTCGATCATCCCTGAAGGATGGTCATTTGCCCCCTGGCTCCAGCGCTATGATCCTAATGAAATGTGCGGATCGATGATTGGGTTGGTAATCGAAAAGTTCCGGCCGGTTGCCCGACCGGAAAATGTTCCACGGAAGAAACAAACGTTCTGCGGCTCCTCCTCTTAGCTAAGAGTGCCCGGCCGGATATGACCGGGCACTCCCAACGCTTCACAGGTGGATAGGTATCTATGGATGAATATTTGGTAGGGTGCGGAGTATTTCGGGTGGAAAGGAGGGATCTCAAACGGTGGCATGATGATTTGAGAACCCTCATTTCCGCGTCTCCCCTCAGAGAATCAGCCTGTATGAGATGTGGGTGACCGAACCTCCTGCGATACACAACGGTAAAAGTGAGGGCCTGGGGGCCAGGCCCTTTTCCCTTCCATAGATCCAAGGGGGAAGGGGTGTCCGGTATCGGTTGGACAACTACAACGTAACAACCCCAAAAATGGTTGTCCACTGCCTGAATGCAAACGAACAGACTTTTTTTGCAACCGATAAGGAGACGGTATGCATGTTTCAGGCAACCCCCGTGCAACCCTATTAAAAATCATGCACCTTTTGTGCAACCCTTTACATTCTCATGGTAGAATTAACGAGTTTTTCGCTTGAGGAGAAAAAGTTGTACAAGCTAACTTTCATTTCTTTGGTTTTTGTCTCTTTGCCATGCTTCTGTCAAAATCGTTGGAAAGAAAAAGAAATCGAAAACATTCTCAGTCTTGAAATAACTGAAGCATTAGAGATTCTCGAAGAAAAAGGCATCACTCCATATAATTTTGGCAGAGACCTTCTGGATTCTGGCAGAGGTGAACAAGCGAAAAAGTGGTATCGCAATTTAGGAATAAAAACGAAGGAATATAAATACTTATTTGGATTAGCATGGGCAAAATGGCATACTGGTGATAGTGCCGGCGCTTTTAGAGATGCGTATTACTTATTAGACAAAGATATTTCTAAAATTACTAGAGCCCGCACATACTATATGCTTGGTCATTTGTATTACGCAGAAAGAAAGATCCAAGAATCAAAAAAGAATCTGGAACGAAGTCGTGACTTATATGCAAAGCTTAATAAAGATGGGGGCAGTTTCTTTGTCTCGGTATGATGGCAACTATAGCCATTCATGAGAAAAGCTACGATGATGCCATCATGTTTATTGAAAGTGCCTACGAACATAACAGAAAAATGGAAAAAAAAGGATTCACCCCATACAGCTATGGCAGATACTTCGAGGTCATTGGGGAAATAGAGTTCTCTAAATTAGATTACTTCAGCTCAATAAGCGCTTTTAAACAAAGCGAGAAGGCATACCGAGAGGGTGGGAATGTTATGGCTGCGGATAACATTCATGCAAAAATTGGACTTACCAAACTGCTTAACGGGGAAATAAAGGAAGCAGGTGACATAGCCTCTACCATCTGGAGAAATTTTAATGAAGATGCGAGCCGCACACGGTTAATGGCCTACAATGGAATCACCCTCTATAAACTATCCGCCTGTGCTGGCTATGAGAGTGATGCATCTTCCAGAGAAAAAGCCATTTTGGACTGGGCCAATCTTACCAATTCCGGGCATGATATAATCGAGTTATTACGATGGATTAAGGAAATACCTTGTCCTGAAAGGAGATGAGCATGAGCCAACCTGACCCGAATGATCCTAATGAAGAACCTACCAGTCCCCCACCAGTCCACAATCCAGGTCCAACGCCTGCCGATGACAAGGATAGTTAAGTGATGAAATAATCAGTGGAGGATTATTCTTAACTATTTGTTCTATTGAAAATATACCCGGTTGCCAATGATCTAACCATGATCCAGGTGGTGGTGGAGTAGGTTGTATCGGGGGTGGTGCGTTCGTATTGCGCAAATAGTCTTCCAGAGAGTACTCTTTCTGAGTATGAGAGATGTAGGATGGTTCATTCTTTGTTGGAATCAATAAACCGAAAAGAATGAGTGCTACCATTCCTATGGGAACCGTTTTAGTGAGAAATATTTTTGGAGTTCTTTTCGTTACTGCTTTATCGGTAACAAAAGATGGAGAATTACTTCCGACATGAAGCTGTAAGGTTTCTAAATCAATCGTTACCGTAGCATGAGGATTTGACTCCATTTGTGAAGACAATTCATCCAAAAGCTCAAATCCCCATTTGAGAACATTGTCCGATATGGCCTCAAGCCAACGATTTCTTGACCGGGCGTTCGTTGCAGGATCGTCTGCTTCTATATGGTTTCTCGTTGCCAATTGAGATAATCGTCTGTAGTGTTTCTCGTACTCTTCTTTATGATCCTGCCATGGAAAAGAATGTTTCACTACTTCGGAGGCTGTGTAAAGCGTTTCACCTTCCGGCAAAAGAAAAACGAATAGTGCTCTTACTTTGCTTTGAGTTCTGCCACCGGATAAGATCATTATATCTTTTTTCGGAAGTGTGAATTTTTTTATAGGTATTCGAACCATGAGGGGCTTCTCCCGTGAAATATCGTACAAGAGAAAAGTATGTGCGCTGAAATAAGGTCTTAAGCGAGCTTAAACGTATAATTTATATATCAAGCCTTAATTATTTTACCAATGTCAGGTTACCAGTGTCTAGCTTTTGATTGCCACCAGTATGCACACCTCGTGACAAGCGCCTGTAAATAAATAGGTTGATCGGTTTTTTCTGAGATGAAAAATGCAGCTATTTGTGAATCTGTGAAGATTTCGTCGGCCTATTTTTTCGTTCACTGATATTACCTTCGGATCTTTGCACTTATTTCACAGGTTGCATTGGGTCTGCAATCCGCGTGTAGATTTCTGTTTTCACCCTGTTTAATGTACCAGGAAAAAAGAATGGTGCCATATGCAAAAAGATATCTTTACCAAAGACGAATTATCCATAAGGAAGATTGAAAAGGGTTGGAGTAAAACAGATCTCCTCAAAACAAAGGGTCTATTTTACTTGCGTGACATCGAGAGTCTTTTGCAAATTAACTCTGTTACTGTCAAGCGATGGGCTAAGTACACCCGCAGTATTGGAAAAGACCCTTACCAAACTATGGGTGTGAAAAAAATCTGGGGCATTTGGTATGTAAGAATGTGGGTCTTCTCCCGATTCTATCAGGATAACTTCATACGTGTCATCGATGATTCGTGGGATGCCGAAACCTTACTAAGTCAGGGTGGGCTATTCAAATTGGTCCATGTCTGTCAGATCCTAGGAATTAATGAACGAAGTATTCACCAGTTGATTAAAAAAAGCAGAAACCCCAAAAAAGAATATGGCGTATGGCAAAACCCATCTAGTAAATACTATGTTGCATACATGCCTACTTTTTCAAGATGGCATAAAAACTTATAGTGAGTTGAGGGTCAAAATAGTAGTGCACTTTTTTCGACCTTTGTGTTGAGTAAGGTTTTCAATTTCTCGATTATTTTCCTGACATAATTTCTTTATGTCAGATTCTGACAAAGCTTCCGTTGGGGTAGTCTTGATGGCTATATGATTCAGTGTTTTCATCTGTAATAAGTTGTTCCATTCTACTGAAACTGGTTCACACAGCCACACCAGTTTCTCTAAGGGTAAATCGTAAAGTTCTTTAGGTATCTTTGATAAGGTCACTGAAGCTCTAAGCGTAAGGCTTTTTAGTTGACGCAGCTTCTTTAAATACTCAAAGTTGACTAGATTGGTTTTATCATCTATCCAAAGTCTTTCCAAGGAAGCAGGAAGGCCCTCTAATGATTCGATATGCTTAGAGCCTTGAACTCGAATACCTTTCAGTTCGGAAAAATTTTGGAGAAAGGAGAAATGCTTCATCTTCGATGTTACCAGAAATAGACTTTCCAACGATGTGTTCATTGGTTGAAAATCTTTGTCGGGCAAGTAGTCGATGGACATATTTTTCAGTGTGGGATGACTAAGCGCACTCAAGCCAGATTTCGCACACCAAATGAACTCAAGGGTCTTGAGATTTGGCAAGGAAGTATAATCAAAACTATCTTTATTTTTAAAGCGAACAATCAGGTGTTCAAGATATTTCAAGTGTGCAATGCCCGAGATCATCTTGTCGTTGTTGTATAAATCGAGGTGGCGTAGTGACTGGCCACACTCTGCAAAGAAAGAGAAGTTACCCCAGTGCCGATCCCAAAATACAGCTTTAGAGTATTTTCCCTGATCTAAGAACAACGCTGCATCATTAGACCATTCCTTGATGCAAGCCTCATCGGAATCGAGAGCTGATAGAAAAAACTCATCCCTTCTCTCCAAGATTTTCTTACTCATTTACAATCCCCCGTTAATATATCCTTAAGTATATCTCGAAGTCGTAAACCTCTTCGACTCTTCTGTCCTAATGGATACCTCCTATTACTGACGTTGTCTTGCCAAGGGCCTTTTGTATCCTTGAGAGTTTCATCAAATACAGCTTGCTCTATCAATTGCAGGAGATCCTTTTTGCTTCTAACAAATTCATCGGGAATGAAATTTTTTATGCTCATTTCAATTTGAGCGACTCTTCTTTGAGCATAACGCTCAATTCTCGCATGTTTATGTTCACTTATTCGTGTATCAAAATCGCGAGTCGTATATCCAGTATACGGGAGATTACTGGCACTTTCGACAAATAAGTACACGCCATGCTCAATTGCTTCCCCCACAGCCTCTTCAATAACAAAACACCTGGCTTTCTGGACCATTATTCGATAATGGGCCGTACCCTGGGCTTTCCCATTCAAATGGTCCTTAACCACTGCCATCAGCTCCGTAAGTGTCATCAATCCCGAAGGATCAAAGCCGTTAACGGGGTCAGCGTTGGCGTAGAGGTACTTATTGAGGGTAATTGGGTTGGTGGTATCACCCGGCCAACTGTCCATCGTGTGGAAGCGGCCAACTTCTGGATTGTAGTAACGGGCACGCAGATAGGTCAAGCCAAGACCCTCGTCGTACTGCTCGCCCGTAAAGAGGTAGGGGGTTACCGGTGCTCCGGCGAGTACGTCGCCATACGCCTCGTAGCGGTATTGATGGGTAGCCGTACCTGCTGCATCTGTAAGTGCTGTGGTGTTTCCATGGGCGTCGGTGAGGTAAGTGGTTTGGCCTCGCGCGATGAGATCGGTGCCAAAGGTTATCTGCACCGCGGATTGACCTCTCATCTCCGCGATGACTTCCGCGTAGTCGCGGTTGGGATCGATCAAATAATCCGTAGTTCCCTGGTTATCGGTTCTGGACACGCGGATGCCGTCTGCGTCATAGACAAAAGAAAGGACGTCGTTCGGCGTGGTTGCCTCAATCAGTCGGTTTTCCGGGTCATATTGATAGGTGGTAACCTGGCCGTCCTTCGACTGTGAGAGGGTGTTACCGTTATGGTCATACGTGAAGGACGTATTACCGGCCGCGATGAGGCGGTCATTGGCATCATAATCGTAGAGGGTAGTGACGCCGTCGATTCCCCGGCTGGTGCGGTTGCCGTTTGCGTCATAGTCGTGGGTAAACAGGCGATCCCCGAAGATAGGATCTGTGACTCGCTCCTGGATGAGCCGGTAGGTGCTGTCATAGGTGTAATCCACACGCCTTCCGGTATCACTCACTACGGCGGTGCGCCTACCCGTCTCATCAAGCTCATAGTTCCAGCTTTCAAGCAAGTCCCCAGTGGGGCCGTGGGTGGTGATACTCACCACCCGGTTCAGGGCATCATAATCAGTCGTCGTCTGCACACCGCTGGGGTAAGCCGTCCAAACCACATTACCCACTTCGTCATAGGCGTAGCGGGTGATACCCCCGCTTGGATCGGTTACCGTCTCGATCTGATGGCGCGGTGTGTAGCTGTAACGCGTGGTGCCATAGGGCGTTTGCATCTCGATCCGGTTGCCAACCTCGTCGTAGCCGTAGGCAATCCAATCACCCCCCGGGTACTCGATGCTCATGAGCCGGTCCATCAGATCATAGCTGTACCGGGTGGTACCACGTTGATCGGTGACAGTCTCCCGCTTACCAGTGGCCGTGTAGGTAGTGGAGATTTCGGCGTTATCATGCCGGATACGAGCTGTCTGACGGTTGCGGGCATCATACTGGTAGGTGCGGTTTTGCGCATTGAAGTCGGTGGTTAGCACCATGTTGCCTGCCGCGTCATACCCCATGGACTCCCTTTGACCAAGGGGCAGGGTACGCGAGGTCATACGCCCGACTTCATCCAGGCCGAAGCGGGTTTGTCTTCCAAGCGCGTCTGTTAGGACCGTCTGATAACCCTGCTCATCATAGCCGTAGCGGGTTTGCGCACCGGCAGGATCGGTCACGCTCTCCAGTTCATCTTCCGGCAGGTAGGTAAACCACGTGCGATAGGCGAGTTGATCTTCGGTAAAGTCCGGACGACCAAGCGCGTCCCACGAGGTGATGACCCGCGTGCCGTCAGCAAAGATCGTCACAGTACGCTGACCCGTTTCGTTATATTCAAAGCGTGTGGTATGGCCAAGTGCATTGGTAATGTGGGTGAGCTGACCGGCGGCGTCATAGCCGTAGGTCGTGACAAAGCCTTCTTCATCTTCCAAGGCGATGCGGTTTCCGGCCAGGTCATAGGTCTTGGTCCGGCGGTGGCCGCGCCCATTGGTGGTCACCTCGACTAGACCCTGCGCATTGTAGGTAGTCGCGGTCGTCGTACCATCGGGATAGGTGGTCTGTACCCGGCGGTTCAAGGCATCATAGCTGTACGTGGTAATGCGACCTAAGGGGTCGGTATGGGTCTTGATTTCTCCGGCAACGTCATAGGTCCAAAACTCCTGCGTACCGTCTGGGAAGATGGTCCGCACCTTGTTGCCTGCTGTGTCGTAGAGATGTTCGGTTCGGTTACCGCGTGCGTCAATCTCAGCACTTATCCGACCATAGGAATCATACTCCTTGCGGGTGACGTGCCCCAGAGGATCAGTTGAAGAGCGTTCATTGCCTTCACCGTCATAGCTCCACTGACGCACCACGGAGCGTACGGTTCCGTCTTCGGCCGTCTGCCGGGAGGTTTCACGGATGAGGCGACTCATCCCGTCATACACGAACTCGCTGCGATTGCCGCGCCCATCTATCTCCGCTGCGGTGTTTCCGAAGATATCAAGCTCTTGGGTTCCGGTGTTGCCAAGCGGATCGGTCTGAACGATCGTTACACCTGGGTAGGAAAACCGCGTTACAAAACCGCGCTCATCGGTCAAGATCAGCACTCTGCCAAAGGCATCATAGGTAAAGCTTCGAACATATCCGAACGGATCGGTCCGGGTCAGGGGGTTGCCGTTTGCATCATAGGTAAAATGATTTGCATGCCCGCGCTCATCGGTAAAGCGGGTGATGTTGTCCCACTGATCGTAGGTATAGGAAATCGTCGCTTCGGACGTTGTACCATAGTTGGTGGTTTTGGAAAGCTCACGGTCCTGCGCGTCATAGGTATAACGGGTGATCTGCCCAAGTGGGTTGGTCGCTGACAACACATTACCACGATCGTCATAGACATATACCCACAGATGGCCGCGTCGATCGGTGACCCGCATCTCCCGTCCCTCGATCCCATGATCGAAGACGGTGCGGTTGCCGTAGGCATCTTCCTGGGCAATCAGCCTTCCGTCTCCGTCGTAGAACAGCCGCAAAGGGATATCCCCTTGCGGGTCCTCGATGTCGATCAGGCGATTGAGAGTGTCATACAGGTAACGCGTGGTGTGGCCGTTTCGATCCGTTACGGCCTCCAACTGACCGGTCGCGTTGTATTGATAGAGCGTTGCGTGGCCTTCGGGGTCGGTAACGGCCGTGATGCGGCCCTCCAGGTCCCGCTCAAAGGTCAGGGCCGCGCCGCTGCTATGGAATAGCCCCTCTTGGCGAAATTCCAGGCGGTTGCCTTCCAGGTCCGTGATGTGTTCCAATCCGGCCTCGATGTGAATCTGATAGACGAGGCCGTCTTTGACCAGTTCAAAGCGGGTCGGCTCCCACGGCGAAAAATCATTGGTAACGATCTGCCATGAAGGACCGCTTCCGTCATCGATTTGCCGAAAAAACAGATCATTAGTATCCAGAGCTGAAAGGCCGGCGGTCGTACCGGCAGCCGCAACAAAATGCGGCAAAATCCGATCAGGAGGCGTGATGTTGATGCACGCACCGTCGCCGTTCTCGATCTCGGGCACCATCTCAAATCGCTCAGTTTCTCCACCTGGGAAGGTAATGAGCACATCATGGGCGCGTAAGCCCTCGATGCAGTAACGCGGGACCGGGTAGCCGTCCACGGTGGTTTGCTCTTCCAGACGCTCCCAACTGGCTCCCAATACGGTACTGACCTGTACCTCCACATCCCACAGTTTCCAGCCAATGCCAAAATCACCAGGACACCGATCGAAACTGTCATAGAGGCGATTGACGGTGGCTGAAATGCCGCGCAAACGTACGGAAAGATCTTCAAAGCCCTGGGTAAAGCGTCCGACCTTGAAGTGGCCCTCTACGGCCACTTTGTGTACCACGGCCGCTCCCTGACCATTGACATCCCACGCGGGCATAGCTTCTACTAAACGAGGTCTGTGGTTGCCTGGTTGGCTCACCTCGATCTCCCAATGCAGGCTGGTGACATGGCCGCTTGTGTCAACCACATGCAGCCCGGCGGGAAAAGTTCCGGTAGACTCGGGTGTCCAGGTCACGAGGCCGGCAGAGATGTTCATTCCCGGCGGTGCGGGGTCCAAGGAGAGCGTCAGCTCGTCACCTGGCGTTGGATCGACCGGGCCGGGTGCAAAGCTATACAGTTGTCCGACAGAAGCCGTCGTTTGCGGCCTCCCTTGAATTACCGGATACTCAAAGCTTACATTACATAACCTTATTTGGCTATGCTATTGCATATATTTTACTTAAATCGATGGGCATCCAAAAAGTCGCCCTATAGGCTACATAGTTGTTGTAAAGGATTTTTTACATTTGAAGTCTTTTATTTTACAAAGCGTCTTGCCTCGCCGCGAGGGTCGCGCCGATTAAAGATCAAAAAGAGAAACGCAGTTTCTCACAGCCCGTGCGGCTGGAGCACAAACAGAAAGAATAGCTCCGCCTGCTCTTCCTCTGCCTCGGTGCCAACCCTTCACTATGAGCCTGTCCTACCGACCACCTCCTAAATGGAATGGTGTCCCGGCTCCGGTGTCCCGGCTCCGGTGTCCGGGGCGTTGCGGGGTGTCCCCGCAGAGGGGGTGGCGGAAAAGCTTGCTTTGGAGCCAGGGGGAGACTTCCCCCCTCGACCCCTCGACTGTGTTTTTTCAATCCCGCTATTCGAGTGAGAGTCTTTCAATGACTGGCCTAAATTCTCTGTTACTAAAGTAAGGGTTCCACATTTTCATCAGCTGATCTGTTGAAGTAACAGGAGTTTTTAAGTAATCTCCATCCCTAAAAAGTTCGTCATGCAAGATTAAGACTTTCGTATCATTTACATTCAAGAATTGTCCATATCTGGTGAGGCTTTTGGTTTGATGTAAACTCTTGTTCAGAATTGATATATCAAGATAGGTTCCGACTAAATAACCATCGGAAAAGGTTGGAGTTTCCTTAATCCAGACATATCCATTTTGTAGTGCTCCAAAATATAAATTCCTAGAGTTACTGTGTCTGTCTTCATACATTTTCCAGTTATATTCATCAATCGCAAACAACTCTTTTTCTAATACTTTTGGCTGTTCACACAGCTTGAAAAATGGGGTGATTCCGGGAATATTAGTATGCAATGTGCCTTCCTCTCTACGTACCCGCCTAGATGAAAGAAAGACCCGGCAGTCGTTTTCGAACATAAAGAGTTCCGAACCGTTGAAATCATCAAAGGAGAATCTGTAGAGTGGTTGGGTGATAAGGTGAGAAGGTTTTTTGAAGAATTTAAAGCCAGAAATAAGGTCAACAAAAAGATATGGATATCCTTCAAGGCTCAACAAGTTACGCGCTGCTAGCAGACGATTTTTTGCAGAAAAAAACGACACAACACTTTCATTTATTGTTTTCTTATGATCTAAGTCGGGTAGCGAATAACAAATAATTTTTTTTCCCGTGGAAACAAAAAGAGTGTTTTGAAGGACATAGATTGCTGCTATTAGCTCAGCAATGGTCAAGTTAACGGGCGCAGAAGAGGATCGATAATATACAACGCTAAATTTACCATCTACAATTGCAAGGTTTTCGCTCTCATAAGTAGCATGCTGGAAATACCACTGTCGATTATTCGGACCGAATCGACCGGTATGTGGTTCGAAATACAAATCATTCATGTAGAGAAGAAAATACAGAATCATATACCTAGTTCTCCTATGGAGGGTTATCGATAACGCATCCGCCGATAGGCACTTCGCATTCAGTTGGGCTCAACTCGACAAAGTCCATACTCTTAACATCAGAAACTAGAGGGGTAGTGCTAATGAATAGAATAATCAGAACTGCTTTTCTCATGGTACCTCCAAGAACAGTTGTCCATCAACCCAGTAATAATTTGCATTCAAGTACTCCAGCACCTTGTCAAAATTCTGTCCCCGATACCGGATTACTGGATTATCTATAGCGGAAATTTTTGTTTCAAAAGGAAGCCAATCTGTTAGGGTAATCAATAATTCATCTGGCTGGAAAGACTTTGACACTGACATGTTATTGTAGCATATTGATAAAGCTATATCTTTGGATGCTACATTTTTCAAAAATGTAGAGACCTCTTCAACGCTATGGAAACTTGGATGCCATCCTAGTATTGCACCACCCCTACCATTGTATTCGCCTACAAAATACTCGTAAAGTGGTTTAAGGTTACCCCTGCCTAAAAACAATGAACCAAAAGTGTTTTGCTCGCTAAATATCACCCTTGCATGAGGTCGCTTATAGGTTGCAATAGATCCATCAGGACGCACATACTTTAACTCAGTGTATCGCACTTCGGAAACATAACCTCTATTGCGGGAACTCACGAATACATTGGTGCCAATGTGCACGGCATTAGTCGATGTACCGTCATAAAAAATCCAAACTGGCGTATCAAGATTGGGCAAAACTGCAATTAGATTTGTATGGTCAAGGTGCACTGGCGGCGTAGCTAAGGTTTTTGAAATTGATCTTGCAATAAGGTCACTGTATGGTGATTCCTTCCATTCTACGTTTGGTACTATGATTTCAAAACCCCATTCATCGCGTAATGAATCCTGGTAATTTTTTAACTCGGCTTCCGTGTACAATAGAATAGGGTTTGCGTCTTCCTGCATCGCTAGGAGCGCAGACAAATTACCATCTCGTTCATATTGTAGGATTTTTGATACCGTCGGCCCTGCGTTAGAGTCAACTACTAATAATTGAAATAACGTAAACAATGTTATAGTGATCATAGTGAAAATAGGAATAACGTATGTTGTAGGTAGATTTTCTTTAGGCTTATTAACAGCATCACTCTCATCATAATAGCTAATTGGATATTTATTTTGAGCAAAAATCAGCGCCTTACTTGTATCAATAAACTGCTTTTCCTCGATCTCTGTCACTAAGTCTGGGTAGCGTTTCAGGGATGATCGCAACATCTTTTCCATTTCTTTAACAGGTTTATCACAATTTTTGTACCAGTCAAAATGTCGGCTACCAAGATTTGCAGCTTCCCTAAAGCTAATCGTCTTACCAGGCGCTAGTAGACGAATGACCTGTATATATCTTGGTGGCTTCACGAAAGTAACTCCTTTACCTTAATTTTACACTAGGAGTCTCATAATTGCAATACCTTGATGTTTTTTACGAATCGGGATTAATTGCTGAGGTACACCATATTCTTTTGAATAAGCACCATTTTTTCATCACACCTGAAAATCACGAAATGCACGCCCTGTTTTGTACTGAAATTAAATAATTTGTCCCTTTTTGTGTCCCTTGAAAGGTACGTCAATTGGATTTAGACTTGGGCTGTACCTCATGATTCGTCTCTATCAAAGCGATTAATCCAAAAGGAGAAAATCTAATGTGGCAAAAAATCCTTATGGCCATTGCTTTTTTGAGCTTCATCATCTGCACAGACCAAAATAAGCAGGAGCACCA